>Ga0187893_10003204_pt1 | contig 33812 bp, 25 predicted proteins | sample MA1701074metaG_FD_139574 | JGI IMG/M metagenome (GOLD analysis project Ga0187893, IMG submission 139574) | White microbial mat communities from a basaltic lava cave in the Kipuka Kanohina Cave System on the Island of Hawaii, USA - MA170107-4 metaG ...
ATCCTCGTCTATCGGTACGACCTCTATAACCGCGAGCCGTGGTACCTGATTCTCCTCGCGGCCGGGCTCGGGTTCGGGGCGATGCGTCTTCTGGCTCCAGCCGAGCTCTGGGCCCTCGGTCTCGTCGATGCTCAGGCGGCGAGGGCCGCGGTCGCCGCCCTCGCGGAAGAGACGGTTCGTCTCGCCGTGGTCTTCGCCATCGCCCTCGTCTTTCCGCGGGACTTCGACGATCCCATGGACGGCATCATCTACGGCTCCCTCATCGGCCTCGGCATGGCGGCGGAGGAGTCGCTCCATTTCCTCCAGGCGAGAAGCGCTTCCGAACTGCTTCTCTTCCCTCAGGAGATCATGCGTCTCCTCGGGCATCTGGTGATGGGCGGAATCGGAGGGTTCGGCGTCGGGATCGGGCGAACGGGACGGCCGGGATGGCGGCGCGCGCTCCTTCTCACGTTCGGGGCGGCGATCGCGCTCCATTTCTCCTGGGACTGGGTGTCGCTCGCGACGGACGGCACGACGCTCTCGAAGGGGCTCGCCCTCGTCGCGGCCGCGATCATGCTGGCCGGGATCGGAATCTACGGGGCGCTCGTGGTCGTCGGATCGCGGCTCTCCCGCGCGAGATTCGCTCCCGGGAGCGCACGGGGCCTCTGGGGATTTCCGTTCAAGAGTCGGTGAGCGTCAGGGTTTCGGTCGTGCCATCGATCGTGACCTTGCGCTCGACGCGGCGCTTCGGATCGAGGTTCCAGACCCTTACCGCGTACGTGCCTTCGGGGACCGCCTCGAGCGTGAAGTTCCCCTGGCTGTCCCCAACGGCGACGAAAGGCGCCGCGGTCACGATCACGTACGCGGCCATCGAGGGATGGATGTTGCACGAGACGTCATAGGCGCCCTCACGCGTGAACACGTGGCGGTAGGCGCCCACCATCGGCGTTCCGACGTTGAACTCCGTTTCCCGCGTTTCGGCGTGGACGACGTGCACGTTGTGGAGGACGTCCTCGCTGTTCTTGAAGTCGACGGGCTGGCCCGGGCGAACGACGAGGAGCTTCGGCCAGAACGCTGTTCCGAATTGGTCCATGAGGGCCGGCTGCTGAGGAATGGAAGTATCGACCCGTACCTCAGGCGAGAGCATGATGACGGAGGGATACCCTCCGGTTGCGGGCGGCGCCTTTCCGGCGATCGCGGCTTCAGCCGCAGGCGCCGCTTGCTCGGGAGGTCTCGAGCACCCCGCGAGCGCGAGGGCGACGAGCGACAGCGTGCGACGGTGTCGATTCATCACGATCGGAGTCGGGGTTAAGATAGCGCGATGGCTTCCGTCGGCAAAAGCTCCCGCCGCAAGGAAGGGCCCGAGAAGCTCACGGGCGACGCCAGATACATCGACGACATCCCCCTCGAAAGGGCGCTCCACGGGGTCACCCTGCGCTCGAAGGTGGCGCGCGGGAGGATTCGGGAGATCCGCTTCGATTCCGCTTTCGACTGGAGCTCCGTCGTTTTCGCCACCGCGGCCGATATCCCCGGCGAGAACGCCGTCGTCCTCATTGAGAAGGACCAGCCGCTTCTCGCCTCCCGGGAGATCCACCACCTCGAAGAGCCCATCCTCGTCCTCGGCCATCCCGATCGGGCGAAGGCCTACGAGGCCCTCGAGCGCATCGAAGTGGTGTGCGACGAGGAGAAGCCGGTCTTCGACATGGAGGAAGCCCTCGCGCAGGGAGCCGTCTTCAAGCGCTTCGAGATTCTCAAGGGGAACCTCCTCGGGGGTTTCCGCGAAGCGGACGAGATCGTGCTCGGGGAGTACCGCGTCCCGCACCAGGAGCAGGCCTACATCGAGCCGAACGGCGTCGCCGCCTGGGAGGAGCCGGACGGAACGCTCGTGGTCATGGGCTCCCTTCAGTGTCCTTATTACGTGCACAAGGCGATGCTCGGGCTCTTCCCCCGAGCGCCGGAGAAGATTCGGGTCATCCAGACGGTGACGGGAGGCGGCTTCGGGGGAAAAGAGGAGTATCCCAACCTCATCGCCGGCCACGCCGCCCTTCTCGCGTTGAAGGCGAAGCGCCCCGTCAAGATCGTCTATGACCGCGCCGAGGACATGAGGGCGACGACCAAGAGACACCCGGCCAGAATCCGCCACCGCACGGGCGTCAAGAAGGACGGGACGATCGTCGCCCAGGACATCGACGTCCTCATGGATGGAGGCGCCTACATCACACTTTCGCCCGTGGTCCTCTCGAGGGGTGTCCTCCACGCGTCCGGCCCCTACGAGTGTCCGAACGTGCGGATCTCGGGCGCCGTCGTCAAGACCAATACCCCTCCGAACGGCGCATTCCGGGGATTCGGCGCCCCGCAGACTCTCTTCGCCGCGGAGATGCAGGTGGAGAAGATCGCCGCCCGGCTCGGGGTCGACGCTCTCGTCGTTCGCAAGAAGAACCTGTTCCGGGAGGGATCGGTAACGGCGACGGGACAGGTGCTGAAGGAGAGCGTCGGTGCGGAGGCGGTCCTCGATCGCGTGATCGCCTCGAGCGGGTACCGGCGGAGGAAGAAGGCCTGCGAGAGCTGGAACCGCAAGAGATCGGCTCCGAGCTTCCGCGGGGTCGGCCTCGCCGCCGTGTTCCACGGCGACGGCTTCACCGGGAGCGGAGAGGTCTACCTCCAGAGCCGCGCCACCGTCGCTCTCTGTCCGGACGGAGGAATCGAGGTCGAGGCTGCCTCGACGGAGATCGGGCAGGGGACGACGAGCATCCTCGCCGCGATCGCGGCCGACGCCCTCGAGATCCCCTACGAATGGGTCCGCGTCTCGACGCCCGACACCGCGAGAGTCCCGAACAGCGGGCCCACGGTCGCGAGCCGCACGTGCATGATCGTGGGCGGCCTCCTGAAGCGCTCGGCGGAAGCGCTGAGGCGCGCCCTCGAAAGAGAAAGAGTCCCATGGCCGCCCACCCCCGCCGCTTTGAAGCGCGCCGCTCGGAAGCTCTGCGCGAACGGACGTCCTTTCGGGTTCGTCCAGGAGTACGAGAGGCCGAGCGACATCAAGTGGGACGACCAGAAGTACCTCGGCGACGCCTACGGCGTCTACAGCTACGCCGCGATGCTCGTCGAGGTCGAGGTCGACAAGCTGACCTATGAAGTGACGGTCAAGGACGTCGTGACCGCGCAAGACGTCGGAAAGGCCGTGAATCCCCTTCTCGTCGAAGGGCAGATCGTCGGGGGTACGGCGCAGGGCATGGGCTACGCCCTTCTCGAGAACGCGATCTACGAGAGAGGAGTGATGGCGAACGCGAGCTTCACCAACTACGTGATTCCGACGACCCTCGACCTGCCGGACGTGCGCGTCGAGATCGTAGAAGAACCGTACTCGCTCGGTCCCTTCGGCGCCAAGGGCGTGGGCGAGCTTCCCATGGACGTTCCCGCTCCCGCGGTCGCCGCCGCCCTCCACCACGCGACGGGGCTCTTCCTGCCCGAGCTTCCCCTGCTTCCGGAGCGCATTTCTAAGGCGATGCATGATCGACATCACCGTCAACGGTAAGAAACGTCGTTATCGCGGTCCTGCCTTCAAGCGTCTTCTCGACGTTCTGCGGGAAGACTTCGGGCTCACGGGAACCAAGGAGGGCTGCGGAGAGGGCGAGTGCGGCGCATGCACCGTGCTCCTCGACGGCGAGCCCGTGAACTCGTGTCTCGTGCCCGTAGCCCAGGCGGAGGGCGCTAGCGTCGAGACCGTCGAGTCCCTGGGCGCGGCCACGCGCCTTTCGCCCCTCCAGGAGGCGTTTCTCGATCGCGGGGCGGCGCAGTGCGGGATCTGCACTCCGGGAATGCTCATGACCGCGGTCGCTCACCTGCGCTCCGGCGGAAGCGCCGATCCGAAATCCGTTAGGACCGCTCTCGCGGGGAACCTCTGCCGCTGCACGGGCTACCAGCACATCGTGGACGCCGTCGTCGACGCGGCGAACCGGGAAAGAAAGAGAAGCTCGCGTGCGCGGTGACGCCTCGAGCATGACCCTTCTTAGGCCAGGGAGCGCCGAGGAAGCCGTGACGCTCTACGCAGAAAATCCGGGCGCCGTTCCTCTCGCCGGCGGAACGGACTTCATGGTCGCGTGGAACGCGGGCCTTTTCTACGTGAAGACGGTTCTGGACCTCTCGCGTCTCGAGAGCTGGAAGCGGATCGCCGAGACGAAGACGGGGGCTCGCATCGGGGCTCTCGTCACCCACGGAGAGATCCAGCGCCACCCGCGCATTCGAAAACGTCTTCCGCTCCTGGTCGAGGCCTGCGCTACCATCGGCGGACAGCAAATCCAGGTGCGAGGCACGCTCGGGGGGAACATCGCGAACGCCTCTCCCGCAGGCGACACGTTTCCCCCGCTCGCGGTCTACGAGGCGCGCGTGCGCCTTCGATCGGCCGCCGGCTCGCGGACCCTTGCGCTCCGGGACGTCTTCACCGGGGTGAAGAAGACGGCCCTCCATGACGGGGAGCTCATCGAGTTTATCGAGATCGACTTTCCCCGCGCGCCTTCCCGGCAGATCTTCCGCAAAGTCGGAACGCGGGCTGCGTCCGCAATCTCGAAGACGGTGGCCGCAGGCCTTCTCTGGCTTTCGAGTGACGGAAGGATTCGAGAGATGCGATTCGCCCTCGGGAGCATGGCGCCGACCGTACGAAGGCTTCTGGCGGTCGAGGCCTTTCTCGCGGGAAAGAAGCCCGGCCCGCGGGTCGCGGACGAGGCGGCGGACTTTCTCGAGCGGGACGTCTCTCCCATCGACGACCTCCGGTCGACTCGGGCCTACCGCCTGGCCGTGTCGAAGAATCTGCTCCGGGATTTTCTAAGGACTTAGAGGTCGGGCAACGAGGACGCCCCGTCTTTCCGGTCTCCGCAGGAGGTAGCTCACCACGTCCTCGCTCGTGAGCACGACGCGGCGGTGGTAGCTCGACGCGTGGAGAAGCCTGGGTGCGCCGCGAACGCGATAGACGAACCCCGCGTGGTGGACGAGGAGACCCGAACGTTCGCGGACGAAGGCGACGAGATCGCCATCCTGGAGCTGGTTCAGGATTCCGGGAGCGGCGTCGCGGGAGAGCACCGCATGGGGAGTCAGACTCAACCTTGACTCCGTCACCGTGACTTCCCGCGTCAGTTCCGCGAGAACGTCACGGTCCACGTTCGCCCGAGGGAGCACGCGCGACGTGATGTGAAAGTAGCTCTGCGTCACGGGCTCGCCTCCGAGCGCGAGCGTGAGGTTCGCGACTCTCTTTCTTGATTCGTTGTCGTCGATCCAGTCGTCGAAGTAGTGGAGCTTCGACGCGTAGTCCGAGAGCGCGCCGCCGCGGTAACGGGATTGGATGAGCTCCCGCTCGAAGCACGCTCGGGTGGGCTCGCCGCGGAATCCGCACCGGGCGATCGCGAGACTCGACTCGATGAACGTCACGCACTCGAACTGCGAGAGCTCGACGCGGAGCTTTTCCGGAACGCTCGGAGGTGCTACCGGCTCGTAACCCGCCCCGCGCTGAAAGAAAGCGGTTCGGGCGAGGTACTGGCCGAATGTCTCGCGGGCGAAAGGGGCTCCGACGCCTTCATACCACTCCTGAACCTTCGTCGCTGTCTTGGTGTCGGGCGCCGCTAGGACCGAACGGGAAGTGAAGGCCATCGCGAGCGCGAGAAAGCCGACGTGTTTCGACATGGTTCGGAGAGTTCTCACAAGCCTAGCGGCGAAGGATGGTCCCCTTCAAGCGGCCCGGAGGGGAATTTGCCAGCGGGAGGAGAACGGAGGTACATTCTCCGCTCGCCTGCGGCCAGGGGCCGCGGCAAAACCCTTCCCCCGGGGGTATAGGGATGGGTGTGCAAGGCCGGTTTTTGGGGGGTGGGGCGTGGATGATTACGTTGGGCATCTGCGGGAGTTCCGGAGGATTCTCCGGAACCTGGAGAGTCAGGCCACCCATCCGCTGAATCGCGAGACCATCGTCGCCCTCACGAAGAAGCTCGATCGGGACGAAACCCAGCTCAACGCCGACCGGCTGGATCGGTCGATCCGGGTGACCGTCGAGGCCGCCCGCACCCTCGAAGAGCTCGAGCACTACGAGCAGGACGTCCTCGCGGTCTTCCACGAGATCACTTCCCGCAAGAGGCGGGAGCTCGAGCGGGAGCGCTTCCGAAACCTGATGGACCAGTCGGGCGAGGCCATTCTCGTCATTCACCCGGCGAGCGGACGGTTTCTCGACGTCAACCACACCGCTGCCCGGGTTCTCGGCTACTCGCGGGAGGACATGCTGGAGCTCTCCCTCAACCACATCGAGGTAGCCCTTCCCTTGACGCCCGCGAACGCTTGGCACGACTGGGTGGAGAGCGTCCGGGGCGGTTCCGAGGCGCTGACCCTCGAGGGGGTCCATCGCCGGAAGAACGGGACCCGCTTTCCCGTCGAGATCTCCGTCGGGATCGCCACGTCGAATGGCCAGGAGCTTCTGCTCGTCGTCGCCCGCGACATCACGGAGCGCAAGCGGTCGGAAGCGCGTCTGCGGCGCCAATGGGCGTTCTTCAGCCGGCTCACGAATCGCAGCATCGACGGCATCATGGCGTTCGACCGCGCCTTCACCGTGACCTATTGGAACCCGGCCATGGAGCGCCTGCTGGGCGAGCGGAAGAGCAAGGTCCTGGGAAAGAACGCCCTCCAGGTGCTTCCGCAGTTGAAGGCGATGGGAGAGGATCGCTACTTCCGTGACGCCCTCGCGGGAACGACCTCGATCTCGAGAAACCGCGCCTACACGCACGGAGACACCACGCGCCAGGTCTATTTCGACGGCTACTACTCGCCTCTCTCCGAGGATTCGGGCGAGATCCTGGGTGGCATCGGCATCCTGAGGGACGTGACGGAAAGGCGCGAGACCCAGCTCCGCCAGGCGCGGGAGACGATGGCCCGCATCGATGACGAGCGGCTGAAGCAGCTCGGAGTCCAGAGGCAGCTCGAGAGTGAGGTCTCCAATCTGAAGCGGGAGAACGAGAGGCTCGCGCGCGACCGGAAGCAATCGGCCGTCGAGCGCGAGGAGACCCTGCGGACGGGAAAGGTGGAGGGGCTCGAGGTCCTCGCGAGCGGGCTCGCCCGGGAGGTGGAGCCGCTTCTCGCGGGAATTCTGAGCCAGACCGGGGTGGCGCTCGCGGAGCTCCCTCCCGACTCGCCGCTGCGGCGGGGAGTGGAGGAGATCGAGGAAGCGGCCCTCTCGGCGAACGCACTCACGAGCGCCCTTTCCGCTCTCTCGAAGAACGGGCGCGCCGACGTTCAGCGCGTTCAGCTCGACGATCTGATCCGGGAGAACGAGCACAGCTTCCGAGGGTCGGTGAAGCCGGGGGTGGCGCTCGAGCTGCCCTCGAAAGACAAAGGCGAGGACGGCCCGATCCCCTCGATCCGGGGCGACGCCCGCCAGCTCACCGAGCTCGTGCTCGCCCTGGTCTCGAACGCCTCCGACGCCGTCTCCGACGAGAACGGCTGGATCCGCGTCGCGACGGGTGCGGCCGACGTGGATGCCGAGCTCCTGAACCGGGCGTATCTCGGCAAGGGCAAGAGCCCGGGGAGCTATCTGTTCCTCGAAGTCTCGGACAACGGAAGCGGGATGGACGAGGAGACGCTCGCGAAGATCTTCGTCCCCTTCTTCACGACCAAGCCGCACCGCCGGGGGCTCGGCCTCGCGACGGTGCTCGGGGCGGTCCGCGCGCACGGGGGCATCCTCACCGTCGACAGCGTCCCCGGCAAAGGGTCGACGTTCCGGGCCCTTTTCCCCACGGCCTAGCTCATCAGATATTCAGATCTGAAAAGACCGGTTCCGGGTACAATGCCCCTCGATGGCCGACCCGGATCTCGTGGACGTCCTGCGCCGGGGGACGGAAACGTGGAACCGGTTCCGCGAAGAGCATCCTGAGTCCCCGTCCCCGAACCTGTCGCGAGCGGAGCTCCAGGGACTGAACCTTGCGGACGCGGACCTCCACGGGGCGAACCTCACGGGCGCGAATCTCGCGGACGCGACCCTCAAGGGCGCCCGTCTCACCGAGGCGCAGCTCTCGCAGGCGAAGGCTCCGCGGGCGCGTTTCGACGGCGCGATCCTCCAGCGGGCGCGCCTCACCGGCGCGCAGCTCTCTCAGGCGTCGCTCATCGATTGCGACCTGACGGGGGCGGACCTGACGAGGGCCCAGCTCGTCGAGACCCGGCTCTCCCGCGCGAACCTCTCGGGAGTCCAGCTCCAGATGGCGAACGCGTCGCGGGCGATCCTGGACAAGGCGCAGCTCCCCGTCGCCAATTTGAAACGGGCCATTCTCTCCGCGGCGAACCTCGAGGGCGCGAAGCTCACGGGCGCGACGCTGGAAGGAGCGCGGCTTCCGATGGCGAAACTGCGCCAGGCCGACCTCACGCGGGCCGAAGGAGCGGGCGCTCACTTCTGGAAGGCGGTGCTCTACGAGGCGAACCTCACGGGGGCGAGCCTGAGCGGTGCTACCATCGAGGAGGCGGACCTCAGCCGCGCGCAGCTTCCGCTCGCGAACCTCACGGAAGCGCGGCTCGCGAAGAGCCGTTTCGCGGGCGCGGACATGAATCAAGTGAACTTGAGCCGCGCCTGCCTCCAGGGGGCCGACTTCTCGAAAGCGGACTTGACCGGCGCCCGGATGGTCGAAGCCCAGATGGTGTCGACGAACTTCGGGGGCGCGAAGCTCAGCCACTGCGAGCTCTCCCGGGCGCTCCTCATGAACTGCAACCTCACGCAGGCGATTCTGACCGAGAGCCGGCTCGACGAGGCGGTCCTCGCGGGCTCGAAGCAGGAGGGAATCGTCACCTCGAACCTCGCGCTCACCCCTTCCGACGAGGCCGCGGTCCTCGTCGACGATCTCGAGATGGTCCACCTCATGGACGCGCTCCTGCACGAGCCCCGCTGGCGGGATCTCATCGCGCGGAGCTCTCTCCGGATCGCTCTCGTCATCGGCCGCTTTCCCCAGTGGCGACGGCCCCACCTCGACGCCATCCGGGAAGAGCTTCGCCGCTCGGAGTTCGCGCCGCTCGCGATCGATCTGGAAAAACCCGTCGGGCCCAAGCTCCGCTCGGTCATCGCCAACCTGGCGCACCTCTCGAGGTTCGTCATCGCCGACCTCGCGGGGAGCCGCGCGTTCGCGAAGGACCTCCAGCCTTTCAGCTTCACCCTCCGGGATCTGCCGGTCCAGGTGGTCATGCCCGACGGAGAGGAGCCCCCGGATCTTCCGGGCCAGTGGGCGCTCGAGCCCTGCCGCTATCGGGACACGGAGCACCTCGTCGAGATCTTCGAGAAGGAGATTCTGAAGCCGCTCGCGCAGAAGCTCGCCGCGGCGCAATGAAATACCGGCTCGTCCGAAGCCCTCTCGGAAACGTCATCGTGGCCGGGGATGGAGAGGGACTCCGGAGGGTGGACTTCGAGTGGGGCCGCTACCGGCGGGTCCTGATTCCCGAGGACTGGGAGAAGGACCCATCGTTTCCTCTCCTGCGGCGGGCGGCCGCGGAGCTCACCCTCTACTTCCAGGGAAAGCTGCGGCAGTTCTCCCTTCCGCTCGCGCCGGTGGGGACCCCGTTCCAGAAGCGAGTGTGGAAGGAGCTCCTGCGGATTCCCTACGGCAAGACGCTCTCCTACACCGAGCTCGCGAGGCGGGCGGGAAGGCCCGAGGCCATCCGCGCCGCCGGGTCGGCCAACGCCAGGAACCCCCTCTCGATCGTGATTCCCTGCCACCGGGTGGTCGGGAAGGACGGTAGCTTGACCGGGTACGGAGGCGGCCTCGAGAAGAAGCGGGCCCTCCTGGAGCTCGAGGGGGTGGGCGCCCCGAGACACTTGCGGGCCGGCGCCTCCCGCGTGCATCCTGGCGCGATTTCGGCCGCGCCATGAGAGACCCGATATCGAAGAACCCGAGCCGGTGGGCCGTCGCCATTCTCGTCCCGGCCGTGACCGTGGCCTGCGACCAGGCGACGAAGCACGTCGCCGCATCGAGCTTCGTCGACGCGATTCCGTACTCGCTTGTAGGAGGGTTCATCGAGCTGTTCTATTCCGAGAACCCGGGAGCGTTTCTAGGGCTCGGGTCGGATTTCCACCACTCCACCCGGTTCTGGCTCTTCACCGTGGGGGTGGGTGGGCTTCTACTTCTCTTCAGCTCTCGGCTGTTTCGGGCGACCAAGCCCGTGGAGCTCGTGGGCTGGGCGCTCGTCATCGGCGGGGGGGCCTCGAACCTGCTCGACCGCCTTCTGCGCGACGGGCGCGTCGTGGATTTCCTCCGCATCGGCATCGGGGAGCTCCGGACGGGAATCTTCAACGTGGCCGACGCCGCCATCGTGCTCGGGCTGCTGTGTCTCTTCGCGTCAGCGCTATGGCTCAACGCGCGACCGGCAGATTCCACCACCGTCCTGAAATCGCGTAGAATTCCCGGGACGGGGATGTCGTGATGGACCGGGGTTTCCTCCCACGAGCCCTCAAGGGGCTCCTCCTTTTTGGCGTGCCGTTCGCGTTCGCGGTCGCGATGCGCGGGGGGAGGCTGTCGGACGTTCCGTACGTGTGGCTCACGGGATTCACCCACCACGAGCTGGAGGAGCTTTCGTACCTGGATCGGAGCCGGCTCGAGGCCCGCATCGGGCTCCCGGAGGTCCCCGGCGGCTACGACCGGGACCGGTCCTACCGAGGGCGGGCGGCCCACGCCATCGCGAGCTACCTCGGTACGCGACGGTGGGGGCCCGACGTCACGCTCGCTCTCGGCTACCTGAAAGAGTACGTGCCGGCCCTCGTCGGTCAAGGGGAGGTCGACCCCGCGGACATCGCCGCGAACTACGCGGGCGTGAGCTACGCCCTCGAGGAAACCCGCGAAGGGCGCCTCCCTTGAGTGACGCTCGCACGATCGGGACCTCCTGCGTCCTCGACTGCCCCGACGCCTGCTCTCTCGAAGTCGTCGTCGAGGATGGGCGGGTCGCGAAGATCGGGCCCGGGCCTCAGAACGAAGTCACGCGGGACTTCATCTGCTCCAAGGTAACCCGGTTCGCGGACCGTCTGTACCATCCAGACCGGCTTCTCTACCCCATGCGGCGCGTGGGGCCGAAGGGTGAGGCTCGGTTCGAGCGCATCCCTTGGGACGCGGCGATCCATGAGATCACCGAGCGGTTCCGCGAGATCCGGAAGACGCACGGCGGAGAGGCCATCCTTCCTTATAACTACGGCGGCTCGAACGGGTTTCTGACCGACGACCTCGTGGACAGCGCCTACTTCGGAAGGCTCCAGGCCTCCCGACTCGCGAAGACCATCTGCGCCGCGCCCACGTCCGAAGTCGCGAAGGGAATGTACGGGAAGATGCCCGGAGTCGCCTTCCCGGATTATCCCGAAGCCGAGCTCATCCTGATCTGGGGAGCGAACCCGAGAGCCTCCAACATCCATCTCGTGCCGTTCCTGAAGGACGCAAAAGCGCGCGGGGCGTTCATCGCTCTCATCGACCCGATCCGGACTCTCTCCTCCGAGCTCATCGACCTGCATATTCCCGTCTACCCGGGCGCGGATCTGCCGCTCGCGCTCGGGATGATCCGCCACTGGGCGGAGGAGGGGCGCCTCGACCGGGCGTTTCTCGACGAGCGAGCCCTCGGGCTCACGACACTCCTCGAGGCGGCATCGGAATGGAGTCTCGAGAGAGCGGCAACCGCGGCGCGAGTCGACCTCGCGAGCGTTCGGCTTCTCGCGGATCGGTATGCCGCGGCGTCGCCCGCGGTCCTCCGCTGCGGGTGGGGCCTCGAGCGCAATCGGAACGGAGGCCAGGCGGCGGCTGCGATCCTGGCGATGCCGGCGCTCCTCGGGAAGTTCGGAAGGCGCGGAGGCGGGTATACGCTCAGCAACAGCGGCGGGGGGAAGCTCGACGCCTCGAAGCTCTGGGATTCCTCTTCGTGGACGACGCGGGTCGTCAATATGACCGAGCTCGCGCGCGTTTTGAACGAGCCCCTTTCGCCGCCCATCAAGGGGCTTTTCGTCTACAACTGCAACCCGGTGGCGACGGTGCCGGATCAGAACGGCATCATCTCCGGTCTCCTTCGCCCCGACCTTTTCACCGTCGTTTTCGAGCAGGTGATGACCGACACCGCCCGTTACGCGGACATTCTCCTTCCCGCGACGACGTTTCTCGAGCACTACGACTTCAAGCGCTCGTACGGAAGCTACGTGGTGGGGGCGACGAAGCCCGTCGTGGAAGCCGAAGGCGAATCGCGCAGCAACGCGTCCGTCTTCGCCGAGCTGGGGCGCGCGTTCGGATTCGAGGATGAGATCTTCCACTGGCCCGAGGCCGAGCTGCGGAAGAGAGTGGTCGCGGCCCTCTCGCTCGCGGGGAAACCCGTTTCCCCCGAGCCGTTCTCGAGCGGCGGGATCCACCCGTACGATTTCGATGGCTCTCGAAGTCCGGTGCAGTTCGGGACCGTTTTTCCCCAGACCGCGGATGGCAAGATCCAACTCGCTCCCGCGTGCCTCGGTCCCGCGCCGTACGCGTACGAGGAGGTCCGCTCCGATTCGTTTCCCCTCTGTCTCATCACACCCGCGAGCTCGAAGCTCGTGAGCAGCACGTTTGGAGAGTTTCACCTCAAAGAGCTGAAGCTCACGATTCATCCCGACGACGCGCGGTCGCGAGGGATCGCGTCTGGCGGCCGGGTTCGAGTCTGGAACGAACTCGGCGAAGTCGAGTGCTTGGCCGCCGTCGACGCTCGCGTGCGCCCGGGTGTCGTCTCTCTCCCCAAGGGCGCCTGGAGGAAGTCCTCTCTCAACGGGAAGACGTCGACAGCGCTCACTCCAGCGAGCGTGAGCTCGGTGGGCGGAGGCGCCTGCTTCAACGACGCCCGGGTCGAGGTGGCGGCTCTCCGCTGATCCTCGCTACTTCGCCGTCATCCGGTGCTGGATCATGGTCGTGGCGGCGGTGAGCCGGCTGATCCTGCGGTTGCGCTGCTGCTGGGCCTGAACGTCGTCGAGCGGCGGCTGATTGCCGCGGGCCTCCGTGAGCACTTTATTGACTTCGTGCTGCAGGGAGGCGAGGTCCCCCTTGGAGAGCTTCTTCAGGTGAGTGTGATTCAGAAGCAGGTAGCCTTCGGCGATCTGGCTCGCCATGGCATAGGCGCTTCCGCCGATAAAACTGCTCATGGGGTATCTCTATTGTTCCATGACATCCGGGAGATGACAATAGAATAGCGGGCGCGATGAGCCCCTCTGTCGCTTTTCTGCTCGCCGCGGGAGCGCTCGCGAAGAACCTCCTCAGGAGCGCCCTCGCCATGGTGGGACTGGTGATCGGGGTCGGCGCTGTCGTGACGATGGTCGCCCTTGGCCGCGGTGCTCAGGATCACGTGAGCCGCGAAGTGTCTTCCGCGGGAACGAACCTCGTTTACATCCGCGCCGGAAACTACGTGCGCGGAGGCGATGCCGTCAATATTCCTTCCGGATTCGGAAGATCGACGAACCTTACCGCCGAGGATGCCGCTGCCGTCGCGGGCATCGCGGGGGTCGCCGAGATGACGCCGGTCGTCGAAGACCGGGCGCCCCTCGAGGCCGGGGAGAGGAGAGGCTTCGCCCCCATCGTCGGATGCGCGGCCTCCTTCGCTTCGATCCACGGGCTCGAGCCGAACCAGGGGAGATTCTTCACGGACGGCGAAGGTCGACTGGCCGTTCTGGGAAGCTCGGTCGCGGACACTCTTTTCGAGGCGGATGCCGTGGACCTCGAAATCCGGATTCGCGGGGCCGCTTTCCAGGTCGTGGGAATCGCGAACGGGGAAGAGCGCGTTTTCGTTCCCTTCGAAGAGCTCCAGAAGATTCTCGGAATCCAGCATCTCGACGGCGTCACCGCCGGTGCGGAGACGGCGGGGGAGGCGACGCGGATCGCCGAGGAAGCCCGGCGCCTTCTCCGGGAGCGGCATGGCCTCGATGACCCGGCGAGAGCGAAGAGCCTTCCACGGGCGAGGGGCCCCTTCGCAATGAAGGGCACGGGGCTCGTCCCCGACGATTTCACCATCCGCACGGAGGCGGCCCGCGCACTCACCGAGGGCCTCTACACACCGGCGGCGGCCCTCGTTCTCGCAAGCATGCCGAGGCTCGACGAGGTGACGTCGGAGGAAATGGTCTCGACGCTCGCGCGCGCGAACCAGACGATGACCCTCCTCCTCGCGAGCATCGCATCCGTGTCTCTCGTCGTGGGAGGGATCGGCATCATGAACGTGATGCTCCTCTCGGTGACGGAGCGCACGAGGGAAGTGGGCCTTCGCCTCTCGGTTGGAGCGAGAACGAGAGACGTGCTCTTCCAGTTCCTGCTCGAGGCCGTCGCCCTCAGCCTCGCGGGGGGCGCTCTCGGAATCCTTCTCGGCTTCGGAAGCGCCCATGCGGTGACGGCCGTTCTCGCGTGGCCCACGCGGGTCTCGCCGAGCGCGGTCTCCCTCGCGTTCGGACTCGCGTTCGCCGTCGGTGTGGTCTTCGGGTACTACCCGGCCCACCGCGCCTCGCGTCTCGACCCCATCGACGCGCTGCGGTTCGAGTGAATCAGGGTTGGTGCGCCTGGTGAGGATCCGGGGCCGCCGGGTCCGGGGGCGCGGGTAGAAACGGAAGCTCGATCTCGTAGCGCTCGCCCTGATGGACGAGGGCGACGAGCGCCCGGCTCTCTTTTTCTTTGACGGGGTTTCCGCGCGCGATCCAGCTCTCTCCGAACTCGTCGATCTCGAGAACGAGCGCTTCCGGCGGCGCATCTCCGGGTCGGAGCACGGTGACCGTCACTTCGGATGCGGCGGAGGCGGGAAGCTCCGACCTGACGGCATCCGTCAGGTAGACACGGTGGCGGCCTTCTGGATCGAGGAGGACTTCGAAATGGAGATCTCCGTGCATGAGCACGACGCCGCCGCGGTGAGGCGAGTGATCCCCGTGCGCCACCCTCGCCGGCGGAGGGCCCTTGGGTGCCTGAGCTTCGTCCGCGCAGGAGACGCAAAGGAGCAGGAACGACGCTTCAATTCTCATCCTCGAAACTCATCCAGATCGAGAGATACTCCTGCCATCGATCGGAGCCGCCGCTTTCGATCCGACGGCGGACCAGCTCTGGACCCAGAGTGTACGTGACGACGTACGTGCGGTACTGGTCCACGAACCGGAGAAAGGCCCACGGTGCGGGAACGAGGGCCTCGTGCTCGAGCCAGAGAACGCTTTGCACGCGGTCGCGCTTGCCGTCGAGATAGGCCCTCGCCCCTTCGACCCGGAGGGGCGCGAGGCGTCGCATCTCGCGCTCGACGCGCGCATGAAGCTCAGCCTCCGCTGGATCAAGCCCCGCGAGGGGAAAGAGCACGTGGCGTTCGAAGGCGAGGCGCTCCTTCGCGGGGAACGCGAGCTCGAGGCCATAGCTCGCGAGACCCTCTTCGAGAAGGGCCCCGGGCTTCCGCCTGCGGAGAACGTTCAACGTGTGGTGGCCCGGATAGGCTTCGTGGGTCGCGATCTCGAGAAGGCTCGAAACGGTGAGAGGAAAGTCGCGGTCCACCTGAACCACACTCCGGTGATTCCCGTCGTAGCGGGCGAAAGACGGCCAGGGAGCGCCCGAGACGTACTCGATGCGGACGCTCTCCTCCTCAGGAAGATCGAGGTGCTCGAGAGTGCGGAGGCGGCTCTCTTCGAGCGCACGGCGGAGCGCGTTCTCGAGCTTTTCGGGGGCCACCAGAAAACGCTTGTGGAACGAGGCGTAGCGCGGAGCGAGCGGTCCTTCCCCGGCAAGAAGGCGATCGAGCTCGGCACGGGCGGAGGACATTTCTCGTTCGTCTACCGGCGGAGCGACGACGCCGTAGATCCGCCGGGACTCCTCGTCGAACGTCTCGCGCGAAGCCTGGGCGAGCAGCATCCAGGAGAGGGCAAAGAGAAGCATCGGACCGAACCTACCATCGGGTCTCGATTCGGGTCAAAGAGTTGACACCTCGCGGGGGTGGGCATAGCGTACCCGTCTCATTTCGGGGAGGGACTCATGAGCAAGCATTGGGCAATCCTGGCGGCTTCCGTCCTCTTCTGGAGCTGCGCTCCCGAGGTTCCACCGAGTGGAAGTGAAGAAACGGCGCCCGACGTCGCATCCGCCCTCGGAATCCGCCCGAACGGCGACACCGAGCTTGCGATCGACGTGACCCGAGTCGGAGACGACCTCAAGCGAATTTTCGACCACATCGACAAGAACCTCGACGAGCACGTGCTGAACCTCCAGAAGTGGATCCAGCAGCCGAGCATCTCGAACTCGGGCGAGGGCATTCCCGAGTCGGCGCAGATGGTGAAGGGGTACTTCGAGCAGCTCGGCTGCCAGGAGTCGCGCGTCTACGACGTGCCCATGACCGAGTGGGGCCAGCCGGGAAACCCCGTGGTCTACGCCAAATGCGACGAGGGGGCTTCGAGGACGCTTCTCATCTACTGGATGTACGACACCATGCCCATCACCCAGCCCGACGCCTGGATCGTGCCGCCGTTCGAGGGGCGCATCGTCGAGTACCCGCCGTTCAAGAAAGTGATGATCGGCCGGGGCGCCACCAACTCCAAGGGGCCGCAGATGGTCCAGTGGAACGCCTTCACGTCGATCAAGGAAGTGGTGGGAAAGCTCCCGGTGAACCTCATCATCGTGGCGGAGGGGGACGAAGAAAGGATGTCCATCGGCCTCCGGCAGTTCGTGCGCGACCACCCCGACCTCTTCAAAGACGCGGAGGCGATGCTCCGATTCGGATCTCAGGCCCGGAGCGGAGGAGGTGAGCTCTCCGGAGGTTCCGAGGGCTGCGTCTACATCGAGCTCACGACGAGCGGAGAGAAATGGGGCCGTGGACCCGTCGCGTCCGACATCCACGGGGCGTACAAGCGATCGACGGACAGTCCCGCGTGGCGGCATATCAAGATGCTCTCGACTCTCATCTCCGAGGATGGAAACAAAGTCCTCGTTCCCGGCTTCTACGACGGCGCGGTCCCCCTGAGCGAGAAGGAGATGGAATCGCTGAAGACGGCGGCCGAGAAGCTCGACATGAAGGTCGCGGCAGAGAACGTCGGAGTCGCGCGCTTCATGACGGACGATCCCCTCGAGTACCTGAAGATGGCCCGCTACGGGATCTCCCTGAACATGGACGGAATCTGGGCGGGCAACATGTATCCGGGCGGCGCGGGCGCGATCCTCCCCAACAAGGTCACCTCCAAGCACAACATGCGCTACGTCCCCAACATGGACGGCCTCGAGATGGTGAAGAAGGTCCGCGCGTACCTCGACGAGAAGGGTTACCAGGACGTCGAGATGACGGTTGTCGGGGACGTCCCCTGGTCCAAGATGCGCTACGACAACGAAACCGCGCAGGCGCTCATGACCACCTACGATATCTTCCAGATCCCCTACAGCGTTCCACCCGCGGAGGAGTCGATCCTCGGGCCCTACTGGCCCGCGTACCTTTTCGTGAATGACCAAGTGTCCAAGCTCAACATGCCCATCGTGGGCGGGGCCGCGGGGTACGGGGCCGGGGCGCACGCCGCGAACGAGTTCTGGGTCATCGAAGGTGCGGAGAAGATCTACGGGATGGCGGGAGCGGAGAAATCGGTCGCCACCTTCCTTTACGCTTACGCAGGACTGCTTCCCCCGGCGAAGGAGAAGGAGACCACGGGCAACTAAACCCGCATGGGCGATATCTCTGTAAGGGACCTAAAGAAGACCTACGCCGTTGGCGAGGTCCGAGTGGAAGCCCTTCGAGGCGTGAGCCTCGACATCAAAGACGGGGAGTTCATCGCCGTCATCGGACCTTCGGGCTCGGGAAAATCCACCCTGATGCACATCCTCGGCTGCCTCGATCGGCCGACGGCGGGCCGCTATCTCCTCGGAGGCCGCGACGTTTCCCAGATCTCTCCGGATGAGAGGGCTTCGATCCGGAACCGGGAGATCGGCTTCGTCTTCCAGAGCTTCAACCTCCTCCCGCGCACGCCCGCCGTCGAGAACGTGGAGCTTCCGCTTCTGTACAACGGCAGGAAGCTCTCCCGCTCCCAGAGGCGAAGCCGCGCTCTCGAGATGCTCGCCTCTCTCGGCCTTTCCGATCGAGCTCTCCACCACCCGAACCAGCTCTCGGGAGGCCAGCAGCAGAGGGTCGCCATCGCCCGGGCGCTCGTGAACTCCCCGAAGCTGGTTCTCGCGGACGAGCCCACCGGAAACCTCGATAGCCAGACGAGCCGCGAGATCATGGAGCTCTTCGGGCGGTTGAACGCCGAACGGCGTTTGACTCTCGTCGTCATCACCCACGAGCGCAACATCGCCGCGTGCGCTTCCCGCATCGTCGAGCTGCGCGACGGGCGGGTGGAGAGCGACGCTCCGGTGCGGGCATCATGAGCTTCGAGATCGCGCTCTCCGGGCTGAAGCGCTATCGCCTCCGCACCGCGCTATCGCTGGTCGGCCTCGCCATCGGGGTGGGCGCGGTCCTCGTCACCGTCGCCATCGGAAACGGCGCTCACGCTTCCATCCAGGATCAGATCCGGGCCGCGGGTCTGAACGTGATCTTGGTCAAAGCGGGAAACTACAAGACCAAGGGAGACGAAATCATCGAGGTGCAGGCACCGCATGCGCGGCTCACTCCACTCCTCGATCGCTTGCTCGCGGCGCTCGTCCCCGAGGTCCTCGCCCATCCCGAGAACGATCCCATGGAGAAGCACGACCACCCGACGGCGGCGGAGAGGCTGGGAGATGCGGAAGCGGGTCTGGGAGCGGCCGCGACTCTGACTCAGGAGGATGCGGAGGCGATCGCGGATCTTCCCGGGGTGAGAGACGTCGCTTCGGGAGTGCACGAGAACGTGAAGGTCTTCCTCGGGGAGCGCCGCTGGTTCACCCGCCTCCATGGAACGGACGTCGACCTGCCGAAGATCCGCCGCGCGCATGCCCTCTCTGCAGGCCGGTTCTTCTCCGCGCGCGAGCTGCGGCGGGCGGAAGCGGTGGTGGTCCTGGGCAGCGTCGTGCGCGACAAGCTCTTCCCTCTCGAGGCGGAACCCGTAGGGGCGGAGGTCACTCTCTGGCACCAGAGCTTCCGCGTCGTAGGGGTGACGTCGAGCGCGAACTGGATGACGCCGGGTGCTTCGGGCGACGACGAGTTCGACGCGGTCTATGTGCCCTTCACCACCGTCCACCGCCTTCTCAATGTGACCAACCTCAACACCATCACCATCACCGCGGATTCGACGGGGGAGGTCTCTCAGGTCGCGAAGGCGGTGACGGAGCTTCTCCGGAAGCGCCACCGCATTGCCGACACCGCGCCGGATGATTTCACGGTCGTGACCCAGGCGAGCGAGGTTCTGACCAAAGGGCTTCACCCGAACGTGGCGCGGGTGCTCGCGGGGAACCTGCCCAACCTGGAGCGCGTCACGCTCGAGGAGCTCTCGATGACTCTCGAGCGCTCGAGCCGGACGATGATGGCGCTCCTGATCTCGATTGCGCTCGTGTCGCTCCTCGTGGGAGGGATCGGGATCGGAAACGTCATGCTCCTCTCGGTCACCGAGCGTACGCGCGAGATCGGGACACGCCTCGCGGTCGGCGCCCGGGCGAAAGACGTGGGGGAGCAGTTCTTCCTCGAGGCCCTGCTCCTGTCCGGGGTCGGAGGAGTCGCGGGTGTGCTCCTTGGTATCGCCGCTTCCCGGATCGTCTCCGGCTCCTTTGGCTGGAAGGCGTCCCTCTCGCCGGGAGTGGTCGCGGTCTCCTACGGAATCGCGATCGCCATCGGGGTCGTCGCGGGGTTCTTCCCCGCGCGGCGCGCGGCCCGGCTCGATCCGATTGAAGCGCTCCGCTACGAGTGAAAGACGGCCGGCAGGTCAGGGACGTCGACCGAGTGGACCATGAAGTCGGTGGAGCCGACGTACAGCGTGGAGCCCCGCTGCGCGACGCCCGTCAGAACGCTCCCGAGGGGGACACCCCACTCGCGCGTGCCTGTAAATGACGGAATGCGAGCCAGCTACCGGGGGCGGCCTTGTTCTGTCCCTCCCGAGTAGTGTTAGACTCTACCGCTTCAAGGAGCGTCGCGGATGAACAAGATCGCTGGTTGGGCTCTTGGATTGACGCTCGCCTCGGGCGCCGCCTCGGCGGAGCTCAAGGTGGGTGATGCCGCCCCCGAGTTCGCGCTTCCGGGGACGGACGGAAAGACGCACAAGCTTTCCGAGATGAAGGGGAAGACCGTCGTTCTCGCGTGGTTTCCCAAGGCGTTCACCTCTGGCTGAACGGCCGAATGCAAGTCGCTCCGTGAGAGCGGCTCCGAGATTCGGGCGTACGACGTCGCGTACTTCGCCGCGAGCTGCGATACGCCTGAGAAGAACAAAGAGTTCGGGGAGTCGCTCTCCGTCGACTACCCGATCCTGAGCGACCCCGAGAAGGGTATCGCCAAAGCCTATGAAGTCGTGACTCCGGAGAGGGAGCTCCCGTTCCGGTGGACGTACTACATCGGCGGCGACGGCAAGATTCTCTACATCGATAAGGAAGTGAAGCCCGCTTCGGCGGGTGCCGACGTCGCGGCCCGGCTGAAAGAGCTCGGAGTCCCCTCGTCGAAGAAGTGACGCAGCTCAGCTCTTTCGATCGAGCTCCTCGAAGGGGATCGCCTCGTCCTCGAGCATGATGGGGATCGACTCCCGGATGGGGTAGAGATACTTCCGGTCTTGCCGGAGGAGCCCGCCGTCAATCTTCTCTTCGACCGTTTTTCCCGCGCGGGTTTTCACCGTGCGCGCCTCGATCGCGGCGTTCACGCGGTCGACGGCCGCGGAGTCGATCAGAGCGACCGGCTGTTTGGTCTCGGGACAGCAGAGAATCTCCAGAAGCTCTCGGTCGATCATCGAAGCTAACGCTAGCACAGAGAAACCCGCTAGCGAAACAGGATCGCCTCCCGCGAGTACCTTCGGACCACGAGAGCGAGGAGGACGGCGCCCGCGGCGAGGGTCGAAAGCGACGAGATCCAGAGCTGGGAGGCCCTGACCTCCTCCGCGCGCAGGATCTGGTTGATGAAGAGCTGCTGTCCCACCGTGGGGAGGAGCGCGAGCCAGAGGGATCCCTTCACGGGGAGGATCGCCATCAGGAGCGCGGGAATCGCCGGGATGAGGAGCATCGCCGAGATGTAGTTCTGGGCTTCCTTGAAGCTCTTGGTGTAGGACGCGATCATCATCTGGAGGGCGACGACGAAGACCATCAGGGGAACGCTCACGAGGAGGATCGAGAGGAGGGCCCGCGGCGGAAGGCTCCTCCGTCTCCCCCGTCCTCGGATGGCGCAGGCTGACGGCGAGGGGGCGTTCGAGGCGCTCGAGAACGGAGTCGAGGTCCTTCGACAGATCCGGGAATGCGACGCTGCATTCCGGATCGGAAGAACAGCGGGCGATGACGAGCTCGATCGCGCGCTCCGCGTCTCGCGCCACGTCGAGCCCGAGAACTTCGGTGGGAGGCACGACTCCATCCAGGATTACCGCACGCACGCGCTCGGGGAACATACGCAGGTAGGTGAGAGCCGCCCGCGTACCGTAAGAGAGGCCGTAGACGTTCACGCGCTCGTATCCGAGGGCGGCCCGCACCTCATCGAGATCGGCCATGGCGATGCTCGTCGTGTAGAACCGCGGTTCGCCGGTAAGGGACTCGAGGCAGCGCGCGACCCAGGGGCCGATCGCGTCTTCGTCGAGAAGCGCGAGGTCCTTCACCCCTTCCTCGGGGCAGCGGAGAGCGTTCGAGCCCCCGGTGCCGCGCTGATCCACGAGAACGATGTCGCGCTCGCGGTTCACCCTTCGAAATGCGGGAGCGAGTTGAGGGTACGTCTCGGTCGCCGCCTGGCCTGGCCCGCCGGTCAAGAACACCAGAGGATCGGGCGCCTTGTTCCGGCTCATCGCGGGGACGACGGCGATGCGAAGATCGATCGCCCGCCCCTCCGCTCTCGTTCGATCCTCGGGAACCCGCAGGACGCCGCAGCGCGCGGAGAGTCTCGAGGGCGAGCCAGGGGCGCCGAGCTGACAAGGAGTAAGCTCGATCTGCGGAGCTCGCTTCTCATCCTCCACGGCGCAGCCTCCCACGACGAAGACAGCCGCGAGGAAGGCGCTACGCATCCAGCCGCCGGGCGATGAGAAGGGTCAGGACCTCGGCAGTCTGCACCAGCTCCTCCAAGAGCACGCTCTCGTTCGCAGAGTGTGCCCGCCGCACGTCCCCCGGACCGTAAAGGACCGCAGGCATTTTCGCGTAGCGGGTGAAGAGCCGAAGGTCGCTTCCATAGGAGACGCCGTGCGTCGAGGCGTCGCTTCCGAGCATCTCCTGGTGACATTCCGAGAGCTCGCTCAGGATCGGGGAGTCGAGGGCGGTCTCGCCAGGCTCGAACTGGCCTTCGAACCATTCGACGCCAACCGGGCTCTCTGCGAACCACGGGTCGTCATCACCGAGCTTCGCGATCGCCGCCTCGAACGCCGCGCGGGCCGAAGCGCAGTCCTCACCCGGAAAGACGCCGAGGCGGCCTTCCGCGCGCAGCTCTTCGGGGACGGTGGAAGGCCAGTTGCCGGCCTCGACCTTCCCCACGCTCAAGGGCGCGACGAGATTCCCCGCGGGATAGAGCGGATGACGGAAGCCGCGGTGCCGCTCGGTCTCTAGGGAATCGAGAGCGCGATAGACCGGAAAGAACTTTTCGACGGCGGAGACGCCCTCGCGCCTCATCGCGCCGTGAGCGGATTTCCCCCGCACGTGGAGACGGAACGAGAGCGCTCCCGCTTGCACCGGGCAGAGCTCGAGGCTCGTGGGCTCGGTGATGACGGCGGCGTCCGCGCGATAGCCGCGGGTGATGGCGGCGAGAGTTCCAAGGCCCCCCGTCTCCTCACCCACCACGCTCTCGAGGAGAATCGGACGCCGAGGCTCGATCCCGAGCTTCATCGCCGCCCGGACCGCGATCGCGGCCGCCGCGAGCCCGCCTTTCATGTCGCAGCTCCCGCGGCCGTGGAGCGCTCCCTCTCGAATCTCTCCCGAGTAGGGGTCGGACCTCCAGCGCTCCCGCTCACCCTCGGGCACGACGTCGACGTGTCCGTTCAAGAGGAGCGCTGCCGGCCCGCCCTCGCCCCACCGCGCGACGAGGTTCAGCCGTTCGACGCGCTCGCCATCGTCGCAGAACGCGGGATGGGAGCGGATCGCGGGGTCGATCCGCCAGAGGTCGATGTCGAGGCCCCAGTCTCGGAGGCGCTCCGCGAGAGCGCGCTGCGCGTCGTCCTCGTCTCCGGTGACGGACTTCCGCCTCACGAGGTCGGAGGCGAGATCGAAGAGCTCGCTGCGCAGGGAGAGGACCATTTCGCGGACCGAGCTTCTCACGACCCGTTCATGTTACTCGATGACCCTCTCGGGGTCGCTCGAGAACATCGTGAAGTGGACCCCAATCGACAAGAGCGTTCTGTGGCCCGAACCCCTCAGTGCATCCGTCGCCCCTCGCTCGCATCGGGCCAAGTTCCTCGTCGGTGGTCATTTCGGAAGGTGGGGCGCGAGAGGCGGATGGCACTCCCTTTGCAATAGAGAAGTGCCAAAGCCATGGGGAGAACCTCGTTTGCGGTGCGGTGCGGCCGGATGCTGCCCCTGCTGGTGCTCGCAGCGCTATCGGCCGCTCCGTCGGCGAGCGAAGCGCAAATCCGCAGTGGCACGTACGTGGGCGACGGTCTCGACAACCGTCCCATCACCGGTGTCGGCTTTCAGCCGGATGTCGTGATCATCAAGGGGAACGACACCCAGCAAGCCGTTTGCCGTACGTCGACGATGACGGGCGACAACTCGAAGTCGATGGGATCGCCGGCCTCGGTCCTGGCGCCGGACCAGGTTCAGTCTCTGGACGCCGACGGCTTCACGATAGGAACCAACGTGCAGGTGAACTCATCGGGCATCAGTTACTCCTGGATTTCGTTCAAGGCCCAGGCGAATTTCCTCACGGTGGGCTCATACGTCGGTGACGGAGCCGACAACCGAAGCATCGGAGGCGTCGGCTTCCAGCCCGAGTGGGTGGTGGTGATGTCTGCGGGCGCGTCGCGCGCATTACACCGATCGTCGAGCATGGTGGGCGATATCAGCAACTATTTCTCGGCCTCGGGCAGCGGCGCGAACCTCATCCAGGCCCTGGAGCCGAATGGCTTCCAGCTCGGTGACAGTCCCGAGGTCAACGGGGCCGCGACATACCATTACATCGCCGTCAACGCGCTCAGTGGCTTCATGAACGAAGGGAGCTATGTCGGCGACGGCTTCGACGACCGGAACATCACCGTGGGATTCCAGCCTGAGTACGTGATCGTGAAAGCGCTCGGAAGCGAGAGGGGAGTTCACCGAACCGCCTCGCTCATTGGAGACAGCACCCTTTACTTCCAGGCAGACGCCAACCTCGCGAATAAAATCCAGGCCCTTCAACCGAGCGGATTCCAGGTGGGCAACGGCCTTCACGTCAATACTTCCCTCGAGACCTATTACTGGATCGCCTTCGGGCGGGTCCCGGTGACCTACCACCGCTCCATCGGCACCGCGCCCAATCGATCCAGCCCCGCCGACGGCACCGTCGCGCCGACCCCGGGCTCGGACGTGGTGATAGGAACCGGCACCCAGTGGGTGACGTGGAACCGCGGCCGAGGGGACGTCATCACGATCAGCGGGACACCCTACACCGTCCTCGCGGTCGATACGGACACGCAGCTCCGGCTCACGATCCCTTTTGCCGGCGCGGGAGGAGCGGGGCAGTCCTATACCATCGCCCGCCAGTTCACCGGAGCAACCGCGGAAAGCGCCCTTGTCGCGTGGGAAAACTGCATCGATGGGCCCGCGAGCACCTGTGGCACGGCGAGCCTGGTGGCGGACAACCGGCGAGAGGTCGGCATCATGTACGAGGACAGCGTCTTCGTCCTGACCGCCGTGCGCCGCATCAGCGGCTCCACGACGGACGCGTCCCATTCGATCATCCTCACCGCCGACGGGGTAAACCGTCACAACGGCGTCCCGGGGAGTGGAGTCGTCGTCGATGCCAACCTGGATCCCAACGGGTACTTCCTGGAAACCCGAGACAGCAACGTGACCATCGAGTGGCTGGAGATTCGTAGGAAGCGGTGTGCCGTCACCGGCTGCGACAATACCGGCATGCTCTCGGCTTATGGCAACGCCGCGACCAGCCAATTCGCACAGAATATTCTTTTCCAGAACCTTCTCATCCACGACTTCTACGAGCCCACGGTGCTCGCGGGCCCCGACCCCATCAACCTCACCGGCATCCGGGTCTCGGGCGATCCCGTCGGAAAGAGCGTCACCGTCCGCAATGCCATGATTTGGGACGGTGATACCGACGGAATTCGGGGGGACGCCGTCACCGATACCGTCGTCATCGAGAACTGCTCCGTGGACAACATGCGGGACACCGGCAGCCGAGGAATCAACGCGGATGCCACGCCGTCCGTAACCGTGCGCAACACCATCGCCACCACCAACACCACGGATTTTGCCGTGGGTGCTGGCGGCAGCTTCACCGGGAGCAACAACACTTCCACCGACGGCACGGCGGCTCTTTACTTCGCGAACCCCCAGACCGGGGTCGCGGCAGCGAGCGTTTTCGTCGCGCCCAGCGCCGACCTCCATCTCAAGGGCGACCCGAACGTCGCCGCCAACACCGGTCTCGATCTAACCTCGAGCTTCTGGAACGACATCGACGGCCAGTCGCGCCGGGGACTCACGTGGGACCGCGGCGCGGACGAGAGAGGCGCGCCGACGGCGGTTGCGCTTCTCACCTTCACGGCGAGAGGCGGTGATGGGGAAGTCGTCCTCGAGTGGGAGACGGCCTCCGAGCAGAACAATCTGGGATTCCATCTCCACCGAGCCACGTCCCAGGAAGGCCCCTACGACAAGATCACCGCTTCCGTCATCCCCGGGCTCGGCTCCTCTCCGGAGGGCGCCCGCTACAGTTACCGAGACTCGCCCGTCACCAACGGCGTCACGTACTACTACCAGCTCGAGGACATCGAGACGACGGGAGGGAACGAGATTCACGGTCCGGTCGCTGTGGTCCCGGTGGCCGGCGTCTCGTTGCCCGCCGCCCTCGAAGGGCAGACCGGCCCGGCTCTCTTCACATTTGGAGACCCATCGGCCAACTCCTTCCGCATCGTCGAGCGCGGGCCGAGCCACGTCGTCCTCGAGCTCGTCACCTCGGGATTCCACGGCGAGCCTCAGGAAGATGGGACGGTGCGGCTTTCCATTCCCGGTTTCGAGCCGACGAGCCGGGCGGGCTCGCCCTCGGTTCCGGTCAAGCGATCCTGGTTGGATGCGGTTCCCGGTCTCAGTGTTGCGATCTCTTCGGTTCGAGCGGAATCACTCGAAGTCGTAGGCGGGCTCACCCCGTCCGGGGCCCAGGTGCCTGAGATCGTAGCCTCTCGGCGAGGGACGGTTCGCGCGGCGCTGAGAACGCGAAGGGCCCGGAATCCCGGACCCGAGAGGAATCAATCTCATCCCGAAGAGTTCGCCCGGCTGCTCGCCACGGGATTTCAAGGGGACACAAAGAAAGCGCAGGTGGAGCTCGCGCCGCTCCGATGGGACGGTGCGAGCCAAAAGCTCTTTCTGGCGCGCCGTCTCCTGGTGCGTCTCTCCTTCCGCGGAAAGGAGCCGGGGGAGATCGCCGGAGGCAGCGCTCGAGGTCGGCGCTACCCGGCGGGACTCCGCCACCAGACGAACGGCGTTCTCGTGCGCTTCGCCACGACCGAGAGGGGCCTCCATGAGGTGCGGTTCGAGGACCTCCCTCTGGGCCGGCGCTCCCTTTCCGCGAGCGCGCTTCGTCTGAGCCGCCAGGGGAAGGCGGTCGCTTTTCACCTGGAGCCCGACCCCGCCCGATTCGCGCCCGGATCGAAGCTGTACTTTCTCAGCGAGGGCGCGAGAGCGAACCCGTACGGCCGAGAGGCCCTCTACGAGCTCGAGCTCGCGAGCGGCGGAACGTCCATGCCGGTGAGCCCGGCTCTCCCCTCAGGAGAAGCCACGTTCTCGTACCGGCGGGAGGTGGAGCGAGAGGAGAATCGCTTCTATCAAGCAGGCCTGGTCGATGCTTCGGACCTCTGGTTGTGGGACATGCTCTTCGCTCCTTCGACGATGAGCTACCCCTTCGAAATCGCGAACCTCGCGCAATCCGCGGAGAGCTCCCGCCTCAGCGTCTGGCTTCAGGGAGCCAGTGACTTCGACGCCGATCCCGACCATCACGTGCGCGCGTATGTGAATGGAACCCTCGTGGACGAGGCCCGCTGGGACGGGAAGGAGCCGTGCGCCCTCGTCGTGGAGCTCTCGCCCGGGGTCCTTCAGGAGGGACAAAACGTGCTGGAGCTCGAGAGCGCCAGCGATACCGGAGCTCTCTATTCGATGGTGTTCTTGGATCGGTTCTCCGTCGAGTATCCGCGCCAGCTCTTGACCGAGAGAGGTCTTCTCGAAGGGAGATGGACCGAGTCCGGGACGGCGACGGTGACGGGATTGGTCTCATCCGCTCATGTCCTGGACGTGACCGAGAAGGCGCCACGGTGGCTAACGCATCGGGGCGGCGAGTCGGATGCCATCGCCTTCCAGGCCGAAGCCGGGCGGCGATATCTCGTCGTGTCGGAAGAAGCCGTCTTCCGGGCGGAGGTGAGAAGAGCAAGCTCCCCTGGCTTGAAGCGCGTGCGAGTGGGAGCCGAATACCTCGCGGTCGGCCCTCGGGAGTTTCTCGCCGATGCCGGGCCTTTGCTCGACCTTCGCCGGCGGCAGGGTCTCGGGGTGAAAGCAGTGGCGACGGAAGACATCTACGACGAGTTCGGCTTCGGGGAGATGAGCCCCGAGGCGATCCACAGGTTCCTGGCCCACGTCTATCATCGCTGGCCCGCGCCCTCGCTGCGCTATGTGCTTCTTCTCGGAGACGCGACCTACGACTACAAGGACTACCTGGGAACCGGCGTTGCCAACCAGGTGCCGGCGCTCCCGGTCAAGACCTCTTATCTGTGGACCGCTTCCGATCCCACTCTGGCCGCCGTCAACGGCGACGACATCCTGCCCGACCTGGCCATCGGGCGGCTCCCCGCGGCCTCGCGGGACGAGCTCCGGACGATGGTAGAGAAGATCGTTGCTTATGAGAGGGGAGAGGCGAATCTCTCGCAAGCTCTGATTCTGGTCGCGGACAATCGGGACGCCGCCGGCGATTTCCCGACGAATGCGGAAGAGATTGCCGCGAGCGTTCTCGCCCGCCGGAACGTCTCGAAGCTCTACCTCGGCGAGCTCAGCGCCTCAGAGCTCCGCAGAGAGCTTCTGGAAGCTCTCGACCATGGGGCCTCTCTCCTCAGCTACGTCGGCCACGGCGGCATTCATCTCTGGGCGCAGGAGAACATCTTCAACACCGGTGACGTGCACTCTCTGGGCCTTCAATCGCAGCAGCCGCTTCTCGCCACGATGAATTGCCTGAACGGCTACTTCCACTTCCCCTACTTCAACTCGCTCGCCGAGGAAATGCTGAAGGCCGAGGGGAAAGGAGCGATCGCCGCCTACTCTCCCAGTGGTTTGAGCCTGAACACACCCGCGCACCAACTTCATCAGCTGTTTCTGGCCGAAGTCCTGGATGGGCGCCACTCGAGGCTGGGAGACGCCGTGCTGGCGAGCCAGAGGGGCTACGCTCAATCGGGCGCCTTTCCCGAGCTTCTGAGCATCTACCAGCTTCTGGGCGATCCCGCCCTGCGCATTCGCTGAGCGTTCTCACACCTTCCCGTTCCGGCTCGGCCGTCAAATAGAACGCAGGCTAAGGCTTCCCGGCAACGGCCGGGCGCCAGATTCTCACGCCGTCAATGGCGCCATGGAAGCGCGACCAGCTCGTTCCCGGGCCGGCATCTCCGACGTGGATTGGGCCAGAGCTTGGCCACAATGAGAGGAGCGAGCCATCCACGCGTTCTTCGGCGACCAGCCGGCCGCGCCAGAACAGCTGGAGACGTCCGAACTTTCCGGAAGGCTCTTCCTGGACCACCTCATAAGCCGCCGCCACCTCGGACCACTCGCCGATGTACTCGTCGTCAGGAAGGTCGTACCCGACCGACCTGTAGGTACCATCTTCCAGGCGCACCGAGAAGATGACGCTGCCGTGCCCCGAGGCGTAGATGGTCAGAAGCCACTGGTCTTCCAGGTACCACTTGCTGAGGATGGCGTCTTCATCCGCATTGCTGTCACGACGTACGACAGCGCTCACGGCCACGCCCCCCCGGAACACGTCAGGAAAGCCGGGCGCGTCGGAGCGGCGCGCGCGATTCATATTCTCGACGTAACTGGTCGCCCCATCGAGCTCGATGGCCCAGTTGCTGCCCGGACCAGATCCCGGAACCACCCGGGCCTCAGCAAAGACCCGGCCGTCGAACTGTCTCCCCGACGTGCCCGTGTTCGTCGTATAACCCGAGGCCAATCGCTCAGGATCCTCGAACAGGTACTCGACGAGCGGTTTTGCGCTGGGCGAGCTCCAGGGAGGTGAGGTGGTCGTAGCGAGGATGTCGCTACCGTGAGTCTGCGTCGGGCTCGCGTCCCAGTAGGCGAACGCTTTGACATAGCCCTTTCGGTTCAAAGGCCAGGGTGGCCCCTTGGGTCTTGGAGGCGAAGGCGCTCGATTCTCGACATCCACTTGATACCACCATTGTCCGTTGCCCTCTCTTTTCAGCCCGGAGGACAGGACCGTGCTACCGGCAAGCAGCACGTGGAGTGTGTAGCCACGTGCGTCGGTGGGCAGAGTGCGAACGTCCAGAGGCTCGAAACTGTTCGTGAGAACCGTAAACGGGAACGAAGGCCCGTGCTCGAAAATGAAGTCGACCGGATCGAGCCAGTTCAGCTGTTCTGGTGTGTAGTCGGAGGGTGCGTACCCTTTTCCCTGGCAGTTGATGACGTTCCCGTTCTGGTCTTGCGCCAGCCGGGTCGTGCGGATCTCGAAGTGCACGTGGCTGTTCGAGAGATTCCAGACACCATCCCGCATCCAGGGAAGCACGGTCCCGATCTGTTGTCCTCGTTTCACATAGATCGGAGGGGCGTTCGGATCCCTCGATCCATTGCTCTCGGTCGAGAAAACCGGAAGCGCCTCCGGATCCTCACGATCTTTCTGGGGATCGCCCTCGCCGGGATTCGCAAAAGGATCCGTGTCGACCGGATAGCGGAGATGGCCGTAGAGCGAATACACCAGTTCGCCGCTGGTCAGGCTGTGCTCGATGACGATCACGCGCCCCGGCCAATTCGTGTATGCCGCGCCGCGATTCTCGCAAACGAGCTTGCCGTCTGCCACGGCATAGACAGGCGCCGCGATGGTAGCGGATCCATCCTCTCGGTTGTCCCCGGTGCTCCAAATGAGGTCGACTCCGCCGTGCGCTTCTCCGCCAGCAAGGCGGCCGTAGTCGAACAACACCTTGAGGTCGTGACCCGGCACGACAACACCGGTTTCCTCCTGTCGTCCGAGGGGCCAGTTGAAGTAGCCGCCGCTACTCTGCGCAGCAGCTGGAGGAGCGGTAGCCAAGGCGAAAACGAGCCATCCACAAAACGATACCTTTGCCGAGCCATTCATCGTGTGTTCTCCTTCGAAGTGGACCGCGGCCCCTGGCCTCGATCACGATCGGTCTTTGTATCTAGGGAGCGCGACAGGCGGAGGCCATCAGGACACCCCCTTTGCGCCGATGACACCATGCTTCGAGCCGGCGCACGGCACCCGTTCCCGAGAGAAAAGGAAACACGAATCGGCGGTTGGAGAGACCGACCCGTAAGGACTACCGAGGCGAATGCTATTCCTCGCCTCCGTCGACGTCAATCGGGCGGCCGGGTTCCCGAGGCGTGCGGGAGAATCCCCGCTTCATGACATCCCGCGCGGTTTGAACCTGCCCCGGATGTGAACGGAGCACCCGCTCCAGTTGCGGGATGGGAGCGATTCTCCTATCCTTCCCCGCGTTCTCCAACCTCCGATGAGGTCACTCCGCGAGTGGAGCGAGCCGAGCGAGAGCGAGGCGAGCACTCTAAGATGATCGGGACCAAACTGTCGGAACGCTACGAAATCGTCGCCGAGCTCGGCCGCGGCGGCATGGGCGTCGTCTATCGCGCTCGCGATCCCATGCTCTCCCGCGAGGTCGCGGTGAAGCTCATTCCCCCGAGCCAGCTTTCTCCCGATACCGAGCAGCGCTTCCAGCGCGAGGCCCAGCTCGTCGCGCAAATGGACCATCCCGCCATCGTGTCGATCTACGACTTCGGGCGGCACCAGGGTTCTCTCTTTTTCGTGATGCCAGTGGTTCAGGGAACGAACCTTCGCGCCTTCCTCCGCCAGAGCTCCCTTCCGCTGGGGGACATCCTCGATATCGGAGTCCAGACCGCGGAAGCCCTCGAGTACAGCCACGCTCGCGGCGTCGTGCACCGGGACGTCAAACCCGAGAACATCATGGTTTTTCGCGAGGACTCCGGGCCCGTGCGGCTCCGGGTCATGGACTTCGGGCTCGCCCGGGCGGCGACGGAGAGCCGCCTCACGAAGAGCGGGACGCTCGTCGGGACTCTCGCCTACTTGAGCCCGGAGCAGGTCGTGGCTTCGAAAGAAGTCGACGGTCGCTCGGACATCTACTCCCTGGGCACGGTTCTCTACGAGCTGCTCGTGGGCGAGCCCCCATTTTCGGGGGAGATGCAGTCGATCCTCTACCGTATCGTCCATGAGATCCCTCAGCCGCCCCGCTCTCTCGGCGCCGATATCGACGAGGAGCTGGAGCGCATCGTGCTCTCGTCGCTCGCGAAAGATCCGAAAGAGCGGCCACAGACGGCGGGTCAATTTGCCGAGAGTCTGAGGCGGTACCGCGCGACCCTACGTGAGAGCGACCGCGGCCGATCCGTCGCCGGGCTCACCCGCACGTTCCAGCCGGGAAGACCCGCGGTATCTCCCTTCGTGGGGCGCTCGAAGGAGCTCGCGGAGCTCCAGCACCGTCTGAACGCGGCGCTCGGTTCTGAGTGCCAGCTCGTGGTGATTGGAGGCGAGGCCGGCATCGGAAAGACCCGGCTCATCGACGAGCTCGAGTCTCTCGCCCGCGCGCGCAAGATCCGCGTCCTCCACGGCCGCTCCGTCGAGCAGGACCGCGCCTTCCCCTATCAGGGCTTCTGCGAGCTCATCCAGGAGTACTTTCGTTTCAAGGAGGAGGACAGCTCGCCCCCTCCCGACCTCTCCGACGTCGCTTCCGACCTGGTGTCGCTCTTCCCCATGCTCAACGAGATCAGCGACATCCGCTCCGCCGCCACCGGGGACTCGAAGCTCAGAAGCACCTCGGGAGCCTCGGGACCGGAGGATCGAACGCAGGTCTTCGAGCTCCTCGCCCGCGCCCTCACCCGCATCGCGGGAGCGAGGCCGCTCATCCTCGTTCTCGAAGACCTGCACGAGGCCGAGGTCTCGATCGAGGCGCTCCAGTACGTCGTGAGAAGGCTCGGCCCGACGCCGACGCTCATCATCGGAACGTACCGGTCGACCGAGGTGGACCGCAGGCACCCGCTCTCTCGAATGCTCGAAAGCTTCCGAGGCGATCGGCGGTTCTCGTCCATGACTCTCACGCCTTTCACTCCGTCGGAGCATCGTCTGTTCCTCGAGACGCTCGTCGGCGGGCCCAAACTCTCGGACAGCCTCGTCACGCGCTTGTTCGAGGGCACGGAAGGCAATCCCTTCTTCACCAAGGAGCTGGTGCGCTCGCTCCTCGATTCGGGCGCGATCGCCCGCGACCCCACGGGCGCCTGGAACCTCTCGGGGGAGGGTGGTGTCTCGGTCGACGCCCTCCCCGCCACCATCCAGCAGGCGGTCGAGGAGCGCATCGGAAGACTTCCCGAGGAGCTTCGCGACGTCCTCTCGGTGGCGGCGGTCATGGGAAGGAGCTTCGACTACAAAGATCTCGAGAAGCTCGTCGAGGAGAAGACCGACGTGGAGGATGCCGTCGACCGCCTGGTTCAGGAGGGCTACTTCGAAGAGGAGCGGGAGTCTCGAGGCGACGTGCTGAGCTTTTCGAGCGGAGTGGTTCGCGACGTCCTCTACGCCGGCCTCTCGCGGAGGAAAAGGCGCTCTCTCCATCAGAAATGCGCGGAGCTTATCGAGTCGCGGCACTCGGGGCGGCTCGAGCGCGTGCTCCCCCAGCTCCTCCATCACTTCTACCAAGCGGACGTCCCGGAGAAGACGGTCGAGTACGGACTCCGGCTTGCGAGGGCGTCGGTCGAAGCTTTCAGCGCGGAAGAGGCGGCCCGCTCCGCAAAAACCGCTCTCGAGTTCCTCGATGAGGAGTGGGAAGGGGACCGGATCCTCGAAGGCGAGGCCAGGGTGCTCCTCGCGAAAGCTTATCGGATGGCGGGTGATGTGGACGGAGCGCTCCGAGAGTGCGCGAGCGCGCTCCGCATTTTCGAGCAGCATCAAGACAAAGGACGCGCCGTCTCCACCCTGGCGCTCGCGGCCGATGCCGCGTGGCAATCGCGCCGCAGCGAGGAAGCGGGCCGATGGGTGGAGAAGGGGCTCTCCGCCACCCGCGGCACGGATCAAACCGAGGGCCTGCGGGAGTTCCTGCAGCTTGCCGCGACCCTCGCCAATCTGAGAAGCGATTACGAGAAGGCGAACGACCTCCTGGAGGAAGCGGCGCGTCTCGGCGCCACCGCGAGAGAGACCGAGAAAGAACGGGAGATTCCCCGCGGGGGAGCGCTCGTCGTCGCCCTCGCCAACCCGGTCAAGCCGATCGAGCCCGCCACCATCGAGACGAACGAGGAGGCCGAGGTCGCCGCCAACGTCTTCGAGACTCTCATCGCGACCGACGCGCGCGGGAACCTGGTTCCCCACCTCTGTGAGAAGTGGGAAGTCCTGGATTCCGGCAAGACGTTTGTTCTGACCATCCG
>Ga0187893_10003205_pt1 | contig 33800 bp, 42 predicted proteins | sample MA1701074metaG_FD_139574 | JGI IMG/M metagenome (GOLD analysis project Ga0187893, IMG submission 139574) | White microbial mat communities from a basaltic lava cave in the Kipuka Kanohina Cave System on the Island of Hawaii, USA - MA170107-4 metaG ...
GCGCGCGCGCACCACCGGCTCGGCGGCCATCACCGCGGCGGCGCCGCAGATCGAGCTGCCCGCGCCGATCAGCATCGCCGTGCGGCGGTCGAGCCCGAACCAGCGCGTGCCGGCGCACCAGGCGAGCGCGAAGGTCGAGCCGAGCACCAGCGCGTCGATCGCGACGCCCGCGACGCCGACATGGCCGATGTCCTGCACCGTCAGGCGCAGGCCGTAGAGCACCACGCCCGCGCGCAGCAGGGTCTGCTTGGAGAACGTCACGCCGGCGCCGCAGGCGGCGCCGATGCGCGCGTAGATCGTGTTGCCGACGAGCATGCCGAGCACGATCGCGAGCGTGAGCGCGCTCACGCCGTGCGCCTGCAGCCAGCCGATGCGGCCGAGCGCGATGGCCGCTGCCGCCAGCGCGCCGCTGAGCGCCAGGCCGGGCAGCAGGCGGCGCAGCGCGGCAAGCCGTGCGCCGGACAGAAGGCGATGAGTGATGGCGGTGGACATCGCGGGCCGATCGGACGTCACATGATCACCAGCCAGATCGCCGCGATGCACGCGCACAGCAGCGCGGCCACCAGTGGCACGGCGATCGGCATCCGGCGCAGCACCAGCGGGTCGAGGTCCGTCTCGGAGTCGTGGTCGCGGTCGCGCGCGGGTCGCGGCTGCATCGACGAAAGGGGAAGATCGAGGGTCGTCATCGGGGGCTCCGTTTCGATCGGCGGTCGACGAGGGTGTCTTCCGCTCGCATGGAGTGAATCTAGGGCCCGCTGATCGACCCGTCCAACGGGTTGTCTGCGTAAGATGCAGCGACCAGATCGCTAAGCAGGGGAGATCCCGATGGATGTGCTGCGCCTGACCTTGCGCCAGCTGCGGATCTTCGCCGCGGTGGCGCGCAGCGGCAGCACCACCGCGGCGAGCGCCGACATCGCGCTGTCGCAGTCGGCGACCAGCTCGGCGGTGAACGAGCTGGAGCGGCTGCTGTCGCTGCGCCTGTTCGACCGCGCCGGCAAGCGCCTGCTGCTCAACGGCAACGGCGTGCGCTGTTGCCGCGCGCGCTGGCGCTGCTCGACGGCGCGGCGGACATCGAGCGCCTCTCGCGCGCGGGCGACGTGCAGCTGCGCGCGCTGCGCATCGGCGCCAGCACGACGCTCGGCAATTACCTGCTGCCGCGGCTGCTGGCGCGCGTCTACCGCGGGCCCGGCGCAGCCGATTCGACGTGGCACGCGCAGGTGACGATCGCCAACACCGCGGCGATCGGCCGCGCCGTCGCCGCCTGCGAGCTCGACGTCGGCTTCGTCGAAGGCACCTGCCACGAGCCGGAGCTGGAGTCGCTGGCGTGGCTACGCGACGAGCTGGTGCTGGTCGGCCCGCCGGCGCCGTCGAGCGACGCGGCGCGCACCGTGCCGCTGCGCGCGTTGCGCGAGGCGGTGTGGCTGCTGCGCGAGCCGGGCTCGGGCACGCGCGAGGCGACCGACCGCGCGCTGCTGCCGCAGCTGCGCTCGTACCGGCGCAGCATCGAGCTGGGCAGCTCCGAGGCGATCAAGCGCGCTGCGATGGAAGGCGTGGGCATCGCCTGCCTGTCGCGTTGGGTGGTCGACGACATGCTGGCCGCGGGGCGGCTGCGCGAGCTGAGGACGAGCCTGCCGAAGGTGGTGCGGCCGTGCCACGTGGTGCTGCACCGGTACCGGCAGCGGACCGCGGCGCTGACGGCGCTGCTCGCGATGAGCGGGGCACGAGCGGCGGCGTGACGCCCGCCCAGCGTGGCTTGAAATTCGAACATGGCGCGTTCCTTTTTCAAGGCTCACCGGCTCCGATGCGGCGATGCTCCGCCGCCCGGCTCTGCTCGCCCGCCGACCCGGCGCGCTCGCTCGGCGTGTCGGAGCCGACGGTGCGCCGCTACCTCGATCACCTGACGCAGACCTCATGGTGCGGCAGCTGCAGCCCTGGCACGAGAACCTCGGCAAGCGCCAGGTCAAGGCGCCGAAGATCTACTTTCGCGACAGCGGGTTGCTGCACGCGTTGATGCCCGTCGCGTCGCTCACCGAGCTGCTGGCGCATTTGCGCTCGGGTGCGAGCTGGGAAGGCTTCGCGCTCGAGCAGATGCTGCGGCTTGCGCAGCCCGACGAAGCCTGTTTCTGGGCCGCGCACGCCGGCGCCGAGCTCGACCTGCTGCTGTTCAAGGGTGGTCGCCGCATCGGGGTCGAGTTCAAGCGTGCCGACGCACCGCGGCTCACGCCGTCGATGACGATCGCGATGACCGACTTAGCGCGCTCTATGTCGTCTATCCGGGGCCGCAACGCTACCGGCTGGCCGACGGCGTGGAGGCGGTGCCGCTGCAGGCGCTGCTCGCCCGAGGCGCGTCGCGGCCGGTGCATCGCCCGCGCGCGGGTCGCGCCGCGCCTCTGCGCGCCGCGTGCGCGCCGTCGGCAGCGGCCCGACGCCGACCTTCATCGCATAGAGGCAGTCGGCGCTGCTCGAGCGCTTTCATGCGCGGTGCGGCCGCTGGCGTCGAGCAGCGCCGCCTCGCCCCACCGGATCGGGTGCGGCGTCCACGCACCTTCCGGGCCGCTCGGGCGCGACCGCTTCGCGCGCAGCAGCATGCGGGCGCGGCGCGCGTCAGCGCGGCGCGGTCGGCCGCAGGCGATCCGCCTTCGGCAGTTGCGCCTGAGGGTCGAGCTCGATGGCCAGCTGCGTGCATACCGCGCGGCACAGCATCGCCACGCGCTCGCTCTGCAGCCGGTAGTAGATCTGCGTGCCGTCGCGGCGCTTGGCGAGCACGCCGCTGCGGTACAGCGTCGCCAGGTGCTGCGACATGTTCGGCTGGGTGGTGTCGATCTCGGCCAGCAGCTCGGAGACGTTCTTCTCGCGTTCGCAGACGGCGCTGATGATCTTCAGCCGGATCGGCGTCGCCAGCACGGCAAAGAGCTCGGCCGCGGAATCGAACACGGCGTCTTGTTCCTGTTCGGCAGTCGGCATGCGGGCCTCCCCGGAAGTGGCGCTCTCAGACAGTGTATTCGCAACCATCGATACACGCCGCGCTGCGGCCGTACCTGGTCGGCGGCGAGCAGGCTGGCGAACACCGCGTCGGCTCCGGCGAGGCATCCGGCGCTGCGGCGTACGATTGCCGCGCCGGTCGAACCAGCGACGGCGCACCGGCACGAGCTTCCGAACGCTCGTGCCGGCGCGCGGCACATCGGTCGTGCGGCGCGCCGCTCGAATGCGGGTTTGTTCCGATCCCCTTTAATTCGTTTGCACCTAATATTCATGTTTATGGATATGACGATGGATCGCTCGATGAACGATGCTCCGGCCGGGTCTGCGAGCAGGCGGTCGAGCAGTTCGCGCTCCTCGCCGCGCCGACCCGGCTGCGCATCGTCTGCGAGCTTGCAGTAGGAAAGGAACGGCCGGTGGGCGGACAGGGCAGGCAGCCGGGGCGTCTCGTCAAGGCGCCCGAGAACTTCCTCGACGCCGCGGGCATCCGCCGGGTGTTCGCCGAGGGCCGGCAGGGACGGCGCGATTTCCTGCGCGGCGCCGTTGCGGCGGCCGGCGCGGCGGTGGCGCCGGCGGCGCTCGCGACGACCAATCCGGTGCCGCCCGAAGGCGGCGATCCGAACATCCTGCACCTGCCCGCGCACAGCAGAGGGCTCGGCCTGCCCGTGGTGACCGACGGCTACGGCAAGCCGTCGAAGTACGAGGCCAACGTGCAGCGGCGCGCGAGCCCGGGTTTGACGCAGACGGCGCAGGCGTCGGTGTCGTTTGCGCCGTTGCAGTCGCTGTTCGGCATCGTCACGCCGAGCGGGCTGCACTTCGAGCGGCATCATCAAGGCTGGTGGGACGTCGACCCGTCCAAGCACCGGCTGATGATCAACGGCTCGGACGACAAGCTGGTTGGCTCGCCGCGCGTGTTCACGATGGACGAGCTGATGCGGCTGCCGTCGGTGTCGCGGTTCCACTTCATCGAGTGCGGCGCCAACACGGGCATGGAATGGGGCAACGTCGCGGTGCCGACGTGCCAGTACTCGCACGGCATGCTGAGCTGCAGCGAGTTCACCGGCGTGCCGCTGCGCACCGTGTTCGAGATGTGCGGCGTCGACGCCAGGCGCGGGCGCTACGTGCTCGCCGAAGGCGCCGACGGCTCGTCGATGACGCGCACGGTGCCGATGGAGCTGGTCGAAAGCGGCGAGGTGTTCGTCGCCTACGGCCAGAACGGCGAGATGCTGCGCCCCGAGAACGGCTATCCGCTGCGCCTCGTCGTGCCCGGCGTGCAGGGCGTGAGCTGGGTCAAGTACCTGCGCCGCATCGAGGTCGGCGACATGCCTTACGGCACCAAGGACGAGACCCTGCACTACGTCGACCTGATGCGCGACGGGCGCCATCGCCAGTACACGAGCACGCAGGAATGCAAGAGCGTGGTGACGACGCCGTCGGGCGGCCAGGTGCTGCTCGACAAGGGCTTCTACAACGTCTCCGGGCTGGCGTGGTCGGGCAGGGGCAGGATCACGAGAGTCGATGTGTCGTTCGACGGCGGCCGCAACTGGCGGCGCGCGCGGCTCGAGACCCCCGTGCTCGCGAAATGCCTGACCCGCTTCAACATCGACTGGGTGTGGGATGGCAAGCCGGCGCTGGTGCAGAGCCGCGCGATCGACGACACCGGCTACGTGCAGCCGACCTATCAGCAGTTGCGCCCCGTGCGCGGCACGCGCTCGATCTACCACAACAACGCGGTGCAGAGCTGGCTGGTGCAGGAAAGCGGCGAGGTGAAGAATGTCCAGCTGTCGTGAATGGATCGCCGCCGCGCTGCTCGCCTCGGCCGCGGCGGCAGCGGCGCAGGGCGGGCCTTATCCCGGAGTCGGACGCCCGGCGACGCCGAAGGAAATCGCCGCCTGGGACATCGACGTGCGGCCCGACTTCAAGGGCTTGCCCAAGGGCTCGGGTTCGGTCGCCAAGGGGCAGGACGTGTGGGACGCCAAGTGCGCGTCGTGCCACGGCGTGTTCGGCGAGAGCAACCAGGTGTTCCATCCGCTCGTCGGCGGCACCGGCAAGGACGACGTGAAGACCGGACGCGTCGCCCGGCTTGCCGACGGAGGCTATCCCGGCCGCACCACCCTGATGAAGGCGGCGACGGTCTCGACCCTGTGGGACTACATCAACCGCGCGATGCCGTGGACCGAGCCGAAGTCGCTGTCGGTCGAAGAGGTGTATGGCGTGACCGCTTATCTGCTGAATCTGGGCGGCGTGCTGCCGGACGACTTCGTGCTGTCGGATGCCAACATCGCCCGCGTGCAGCAGCTGATGCCCAACCGCAACGGCATGACCCGCGACCACGCCCTGTGGCCCGGCGCCAGCGCGGCGCAGCGCAAACCCGACGTGCAGGCCGCCGCGTGCATGAAGGATTGCGGGCCCGAGCCACGGCTCGCCTCGTCGATCCCCGAGCATGCCCTCGATGCGCACGGCAACCTTGCCGAGCAGAACCGGCCGGTCGGCGCGCAGCGTGGGGCCGAGACCGGCAAGCCGAAAAGCGCGCCCGCACCGGCGCCCGACGCCGCACCGAAGAAGCCAGGTGCGGCGATCGATCAGCCGATCGTGGCTGGGCCCACGGGGGCGATCGCGCTGGCGCAGAAGCACGCCTGCGCCGCCTGCCACGGTATCGACGACAAGCTCGTCGGCCCGAGCTTTCGCGAGATCGCCGGCAAGCACGCCGATCGCCCCGGCGCCGCGAGCTATTTCGTCGGCAAGATAAAGTCGGGCGCATCGGGCGTCTGGGGCCAAGTGCCGATGCCGCCGCAGTCGCTTCCCGAGGCCGACGCACAGGCGATCGCGCAGTGGCTCGCCGGCGGCGCGAAGAAGCCTTGAGGGAATGTCCCGCAACGGCCCGACCGATCGTTCATCAGGCTATGCGAATGAAGGAGTCACGGATGCACACCCGTCGAGACATGCTTTCCCAGTCGGCCAAGGTAGCGACGATGCTCGCGGCCGCCGGCTTCCTGCCATCGCTCGCGCAAGCGCAGTCCGACGGCTACAACAAGGCGGCGTTCGACGCCAAGACCATCAACGACGCGGTCAAGGCGATGGGCGCGCAGGCACCATCCGAAAGCAAGGACGTGACGATCACGGGCCCCGACATCGCCGAGAACGGTGCCGTGGTTCCGGTCGGCGCCTCGACCACCGTGCCCGGCGTGAAGCGCCTGTTGCTGCTGGTCGAGAAGAACCCGTCGGCCCTCACCGCGGTGTTTGACGTCACCGACGCGATCGAGGCCAACGTCTCGACGCGCGTGAAGATGGGCCAATCCTCCGACGTCTACGCGGTGGCGCTGACGAACGACGGCAAGGCACTGTTCGCGAAGAAGGAGATCAAGGTCACGCTCGGCGGCTGCGGCGGCTGAAGCCGACTCGCATCGCATCACACACAGCTTCAGGAGATCGACATGGCAGACCCGATGCGCATCCGCGCACAAGCTTCCGGCGACAAGGCCACCGTGCGCGTGCTGATGAGCCACGAAATGGAAACCGGCCAGCGCAAGGACTCGGCCGGCAAGGTCATTCCCGCCTGGTTCATCCAGGAAGTCACCGCGCAGCACAACGGCAAACCGGTGATGACGGCACAGTGGGGCCCGGCGGTGGCGAAGAACCCGTACCTGCAGTTCATCGTCAAGGGCGCCAAGGTCGGCGACAAGATCACCCTGTCATGGGTGGACAACAAGGGCGACAAGCGCAGCGACGAAGCGACGGTGGCCTGACGATGAAGCCGCTCGTCATTGCAGTGGCGCTGTCGGCATGCGCGATCGTCGCCACCGCACAGAACGCAGCGCAGAAGTCCACCGCCGACGGCATCGCCGAGTACCGCAGGATGCTCGAGGAGGGCAACCCGGCGGAGCTGTTCGAAGCCAAGGGCGAGGCGCTGTGGTCGAAGAAGCGCGGTCCGAAGAACGCGTCGCTCGAGCAGTGCGATCTCGGCAAGGGCGCCGGCACGGTTGCGGGCACCTTCGTCGAGCTGCCGCGCTGGTTCGCCGACACGAACCAGGTGCAGGACCTCGAGTCGCGGCTCCTGAGCTGCATGGAGAACCTGCAGGGCATCAGCGCCGCGGAAGTTGCGAAGACGCCGTTCGGCCGCGGCGAGCAGGCCAACATGGAAGCGCTGGTCGCGTACATCTCGGCGGCCTCGCGCGGCATGAAGTTCAATCTGCCGCAAGACCACCCCGAAGAAAAGAAGATGCTCGAACTCGGCAAGCGCGCGTTCTTCTATCGCGCCGGGCCGTACGACTTCGCCTGCGCGTCGTGCCACGCTGCCGATGGCCAGCGCATTCGTCTGCAGGACCTGCCGGACCTGACGAAGAACCCGGGGGACGGCGTCGGCTTCGCGGCTTGGCCGGCGTATCGCGTCTCGAGCGGCGAACTGTGGAGCATGCAGCGCCGGCTCAACGACTGCTTCCGCCAGCAGCGCTTTCCGTTCCCCGGCTACGCGTCGGAGGTGACGGTGTCGCTCGGCGTCTACATGGGCGTGAATGCCAAGGGCGCGGAATCGATCGCGCCGTCGATCAAGCGGTAGGGGTCCACCGATGCGCACGCAACAGCTCCTGATCGCAGCCGCTGCCGGCGCCTTGCTCGCCGGCTGCACTGCGCCGTTGCCCAAGCCCGACTACGACGCGATGACCGACGCGATGATGAAGGCATCGTTCACCGATCGCGGCATCGCCAAGGTCGAGCGGCTGCGGCAGGACCGCTCCAACGACGAGTGCTCCAAGGCCGCCGGCGCGCCGCTGCCCGAGGCGTTGGCCAAGTCGATCGAAGCCGAGAACCTGAAGACGGTGAAGATGCCGAGCGACGGCCGCTTCATCGGCGACTGGAAGGAAGGCGAGAAGCTCGCGCAGAACGGCCGCGGCATGACGTGGACCGATACCTCGACATCGAACAACGGCGGCAACTGCTACAACTGCCACCAGATCAGCAAGGCCGAGATCTCGTTCGGCACGATCGGCCCGAGCCTGTACCAGTACGGCAAGATCCGAGGCGTTGCCGATCCGGCCAGCGCGGCATCGAAGCCGATCGTCGAATACACCTGGGCCAAGCTGTACAACGCCAAGGCCTACAACGCGTGTTCGGGCATGCCGCGCTTCGGCCACGCGGGGATGCTCGACGAAACGCAGCTCAAGCATCTGATGGCGCTGCTGCTCGATCCGAAGAGCCCCGTCAACCAATAGCCGCCGCAGCCCGCTCGCGCAGATCCGCGTCGCTACATATCATTGATTGCTTAGTGATGAATCTGACGAAGCGCGAGTTCCTGCAGGTGCTCGGCGCCGCGTCGGCCGCCGGCATGGGCCTCGGCCGCTACGCCGAAGCCGATGCGGCTTCGGCGCAGAAGGGCCTCTACGACTTGCCGCGCTTCGGCAACGTCTCGTTCCTGCATTTCACCGATTGCCATGCGCAGTTGAAGCCGATCCACTTCCGCGAGCCGAACGTCAATCTCGGCATCGGCGAGATGAAGGGGCAGCTGCCGCACCTGGTGGGCGAGCATCTGCTGAAGGCGGGAAGCATCGGCGCCGGAACCGAGTCGGCGCATGCGTTCACGTATCTCGAATTCGAGCGCGCGGCGCGCCGCTACGGCAAGGTCGGCGGCTTCGCGCACCTGGCGACCCTGGTCAAGCAACTGAAGGCGAGCCGTCCCGGCGCGCTGCTGCTCGACGGCGGCGACACGTGGCAGGGATCGGCGACCTCGCTGTGGACGAACGCGCAGGACATGGTCGATGCCGCCAAGCTGCTCGGCGTGGACGTGATGACCGGGCACTGGGAGTTCACCTACGGCACGGAGCGGGTGAAGCAGATCGTCGACGAGGACTTCAAGGGCAGGATCGACTTCATCGCGCAGAACGTGAAGACCGCCGACTTCGGCGACCCGGTGTTCCAGCCCTACGTGATGCGCACCATCAACGGCGTGCCGTGCGCGATCGTCGGGCAGGCGTTTCCGTACACGCCGATCGCCAACCCGCGCTACCTCGTGGCCGACTGGAGCTTCGGCATCCAGGACGAGAACCTGCAGAAGGTGGTCGACGAGGCGCGCGCGAAGGGCGCGCAGGTGGTCGTGCTGCTGTCGCACAACGGCATGGACGTCGATCTGAAGATGGCCTCGCGCGTGCGCGGGATCGACGCGATCTTCGGCGGCCACACGCACGACGGCGTGCCGCTCGCGGTGCCGGTGGCCAACGCGGGCGGCAAGACCTTGGTCACCAACGCCGGCAGCAACGGCAAGTTCCTCGGCGTGATGGACTTCGACGTGAAGAGCGGCAAGGTCGCCGACTTCCGCTACCGGCTGCTGCCGGTGTTCGCCCGTCAACTTCAGGCCGATCCCGAGATGGACGCGCTGATCGCGAAGCTGCGCACGCCCTACGAGGCCAGGCTGGGCGAGAAGCTCGCGGTGACCGACGGCCTCTTGTACCGCCGCGGCAACTTCAACGGCTCGTGGGACCAGTTGATCTGCGATGCGCTGATGGAAGTGCAGGGTGCCGAGATCGCGTTTTCGCCCGGCTTTCGCTGGGGCACCACCTTGCTGCCCGGCGACGCGATCACGCGCGAGGCGCTGATGGACCAGCTGGCGATCACCTACCCGTACGCGACGGTGACCGAGCTGTCCGGCCAGACGATCAAGACGATCCTCGAAGACGTGGCCGACAACCTGTTCAACCCCGACCCGTACTACCAGCAGGGCGGCGACATGGTGCGCACAGGCGGCCTCGCCTACGCCTGCAGTCCGGCCGAGAAGATGGGCGCCCGCATCTCCGACATGCGCCTTGGCGTCCGGCCGATCGAGGCGGGCAAGAAGTACAAGGTCGCGGGCTGGGCGCCGGTGGCCGAGGAAGCGCGCAGCGCACCCGGCGTGAAGCCGGTGTGGGAGGTGGTCGAGACCTGGCTCGCCGCGCGTGGAGGCCGGGTCAAGCTGCGCGAGCCGAACACGCCCCGGCTCCTCGGCCTGCAGGGCAACCCCGGGCTGTCGTGATCCGCCAGCTCAAATCATCAAGGAGATTCGCATGCGCTTTCGCCGACTCATCGCCGGCCTCGTGCTCGGCCTCGCCGCTACGCTCGCCGCCGCGCAAGACAAGGTGGCCTACCACATCAGCGACACGGCCTCGCAGGCGCTCGGCGGCCTGCGCAACGTGAAGAACCACCTCGACACCGATCCGAAGGCGGAGATCACCGTGGTGACGCATGCGAACGGCGTCGATTTCCTGATGCTCGATGCCAAGGACAGGAACGGCAATCCGTACGAGATCGCGGTGCAGGAGCTGGTGCGGCGCGGCGTCAAGTTCGAGGTCTGCGAGATCACGCTGAAGAACCGCAACCTGAAGCGCGACCAGTTCATTCCGGAGGCAGCGTTCACGCCGTCGGGAGTGGTACGGCTGGCCAAGCTGCAGGGGCAGGGCTTCTCGTACATCAAGCCGTAGGGCTGCGATGCGTGCTGCCGCGCGCAAGGTCGCGGCCGCGCTGCTCGTGGCGGCGGCGGGATTCGCCGCGGCGGCACAAGGCGAGCCGAAACCGCGTGCCGCACGCGTCGCGCCGGACGTCTGGTTCGTCGAAGGCGAGGCCGCGATCGGCTCGGCGGCCAACCGCAACTTCATCTCCAACGCCGGCTTCGTCGTGACCGAGGACGGCGTCGTCGTCATCGATGCGCTCGGCTCGCCGACCTTGGCCGACGAGCTGATCGCCGAGATCCGCCGCGTCACAGGCAAGGCGATCCGCTTCCTCATCGTCACCCACTATCACGCGGACCACATTTACGGCCTGCAGTCGTTCAAGGCGGCCGGCGCAACGGTGATCGCGCATGCTGGCGGCAAGGCGTACCTGCACTCCGAGACCGCGCGACAGCGACTCGAGTCGAGCCGGCAGGAGCTGTTCCCGTGGATCGACGAGAGCACGCGGCTTGTCGCCGCCGACCGCTGGCTCGACGCCGACAGCGTGCTGCGCCTCGGCTCCTGGGAGTTCGAGGTACGGCACGTCGGCCCGGCCCATACGGCCGAGGACCTGGTGGTCCACGTACCGAAGGCGGGCGTGCTGTTCGCCGGCGACCTGGTGTTCCGCGGGCGTGTCCCGTTCGTCGGTCAGGCCGACAGCCGGCAATGGATCGATTCGTTGAACCGCTTGATCGCGCTACGGCCGGAGGTCATGGTGCCCGGTCACGGACCGGCATCGACAACGCCGGTGCCCGACCTCGAACTGACGCGCGACTATCTGCTGCACCTGCGCGCGACGATGGAGGAAGCGGCGCGCAACCTGGAGCCTTTCGAAGAGGCCTACGCGAAGGCCGACTGGTCGCGCTTCGAAAAGTTGCCGCTGTTCGGCGCCGCGAACCGGATGAACGCCTACAACACCTACCTGCTGATGGAGCAGCAAGAAAGCCGCCGCTGAAGCCGATCTACATTCATCGCTGGGCTACTTGCCCCGAAGAGTTCGAGCACGCCATGCCCGCCGGGTCGATTTCTGAGTGCCGCGCTGCCTACCGAAAGGGGTTCGCTCCACCACGCAGGTGCGATCTCTCCGTTTCACTGGACTAGCCCTAGTGGAACGCGGATGGCAGCGCTCATCGACGTCCTCGTCATCGGCGCCGGCCCGACCGGCCTGATGCTCGCCAACCAGCTCGCACGCCATGGCGTGCGCGTGCGCATCATCGATCGGCACGCCGGGCCGGCGCGCGAGACGCGCGCGCTCGGCGTGCACGCGCGCACGCTCGAGATCTACGCCGCGCTCGGCATCGCGGAACAGGCGATCGCCGAGGGAGCGAAGGCGACCGCGCTCGACCTGTGGTCGCAAGGCCGGCTCGCGGCGCGCGTGCCGCTCGGCGACATCGGGCGCGACCTGTCCGCGTTTCCGTACGTGCTGATCCTCGGCCAGGACGCCAACGAACGGCTGCTCGGCGAACGGCTGCGCGAGCAGGGGGTCGACGTCGAGTGGCGCACCGAGCTGGTCGCGCTGGCACAGCACGCCGATCAGGTGACCGCGTCGGTGCGGCTGCCCGACGGATCGAGCCGCAACCTCGAGGCGCGTTGGATCGCCGGCTGCGACGGTGCACACAGCGCGGTGCGCGAGCTGAACCGCATCGGCTACCCGGGTGCGCCCTACGAACACGTGTTCTTCGTCGCCGACACCGAGGCGAGCGGGCCGATGGTCGAGGGCGAGCTGAACATCTTCTTCTGGCGCGGCGGCTTTCACCTGTTCTTCCCGATGCGCGGCGAGAGGCGGTGGCGGGTCGTCGGCATCGTTCCCGAGGCGTTTCGAAGCGAGCCGGTCGATCGCGGCCGCGTTCTGGACGCGGTGCGCCGCGAAGTCGGCCAAGCGCTCGACTTCACCGCGTGCCACTGGTTCTCGACCTACCGCATCCACCACCGGCGCGCCGAACGCTTCCGCGACGGGCGCGCGTTCCTGCTCGGCGATGCGGCACACATCCACAGCCCGGTCGGCGCGCAGGGCATGAACACCGGCTTACAGGACGCGTACAACCTCGGCTGGAAGCTCGCGCTGGTGGCCAAGGGGCAGGCCGGCGAGGCGCTGCTCGACAGCTACGCGATCGAACGCGAGCCGGTCGCCGATCGGCTGCTCGCCACCACCGACCGCGCGTTCACCTTCGCGCTGTCGGAACGCGGAGTGAGCCGCCTCCTGCGCACGCGAGTGCTGCCGCGGCTCGTCGCGTTCGCGATGCGCAGCCGGCGCGTACGGCGGCTCGCATTCCGCACCGTCTCGCAGATCGCGATCGAATACCGCGCGAGCCCGCTGTCGCTCACGTTGCCCGGCGTGCCGCCGAATGGGCCGCGGGCGGGCGAGCGCTTTCCCTGGCTGCGGACGGTTTGGCAACGGCTCGACGACCGCGTGTTCAACCTGCTCGTCGTCGGGCAACCCATGCCGCAGGGAATCGACAGCGAGCGGTTGCGCGTGCATCGGGTCGGCGACGAGGTTGCCGATCGCGCCGATCTGCTGAGCGCCGCTATCGCGGTGCCGTCGTTCTGGCTGCTGCGTCCCGATGGACACGTCGGGCTGTGCGGCACCGCTGTCGACCGAGGCGCGGTCGAGCGGTACTTCGCCGAGCACCTGCACGTCGCAATGTGAAGGCTGGGGCAGACCCAAGTCATACCAGAGTGATACCATGTCCGCATGAAAGTCGCGATATCCCTGCCTGACCCGATCTTCGAGGCTGCCGAGCAACTCGCGGAAGAATTGAGAGTTCCGCGCAGCCGGCTCTACGCACAAGCTCTCGCGAGCTATATCGGCTCACGCGGCGGCTCTGCGATCACCGAGAAGCTGAATGCGATCTACGCGGTCGAGCCTTCTCTCGTCGATCCAGCGCTGGCCAAGGTGCAAGAGGGATTCCTCGGCGATGAGGCGTGGTGAGATCTGGTGGGCCTCGCTGCCTGCGCCCGTTGGTTCGGGCCCGGGGATGAGGCGTCCGGTCGTCGTCGTCCAGTCCGATCCCTTCAATGTCAGCCGAATCGCCACGGTCATCATTGCGGTGATCACGTCGAACCTGGCGCTGGCCGGTGCGCCGGGCAACGTGCGGGTCGCAAGATCGGAATCCGGCCTCGCCAAGCCGTCCGTAGTCAACGTGTCGCAGATCCTGACGATCGACCGAATGCTGCTCACCGATCGCGTCCGCGTCATCCCGAGGCAGGTGATGCAGCGCATCGACGACGGATTGCGGCTGGTGATGGGCCTCTGAACCTTCTCCGAATTCCATGCACCTGACCCGCCTCGGCACGACCGGCCTTGAAGTCTCGCGCATCGCGCTCGCATGATGACCTACGGCACGCCGCAATGGCGGGCGTGGGTGCTCGATTCCGTCGCGGGCCTTGTCGCCAGCGCTGCTGTTGCCGAGGCAGCATTCACGAACGCGCATCGCCAATCCGAAGCCCAGCGCAAGAACATCCTAAAGGCCGCCTTCTCCGGCCAGCTCGTTCCGCAAGACCCGAACGACGAACCCGCCAGCGTGTTGCTCGACCGCATCCGCGCCGAGCGTGCCAACGCCACACCGGTGTCGCGCCGCCCGCGCAAAGCCCTGAACCGGCGTGACCGAACTGGCGCTCTACGCCACGCTGCTGGCCAATATCAAGGCCCGCATCCACACGGCGCAGGCGCAGGCCGGGCTGGCGGTCAACTCCGAACTGATTCGCCTCTACTGGAAATGCGGCCATTTGTTCGACGAGCGCCAGGCCACCGAGGGCTGGGGCGCTGCGAGCGCGTGAAGGCGCTCTCGGTGCGCCGCTGGTACATGGCCCGCACGGTTTCGGACGGGTGGAGCCGCAATACGCTGGCGCTGATGATCGATGGCCGCGCCCGAGCGGCAAGGCAAGCTCGCGAACAACTTTGCCAAACGCCTGCCGCCGCCGCGATGCGCTGACCTACGAGCGGCAGGACTTCTGGGAGACCACGTCGAACAAGCAGCTCAACTTCGTGCAGCACATCGTCTCGATCCTGAAGGCCACCGGCAAGGCCGCCGTCGTGCTGCCCGACAACGTGCTGTTCGAGGGCGGCGCCGGCGAGCGCGTCCGGCGCAAGCTGCTCGAAACCTGCGACGTGCACACGTTGCTGCGGCTGCCCACCGGCATCTTCTACGCCAACGGCGTGAAGGCCAACGTGTCAGCGACATCGTCATGCCCGCGGTCGCTGTGCCGAGATGTGTCCGTCGCGGGCTTGCTGATCGCTTTCGGCGACTCAACGCACAAGGCGGCCACGATCGCGTGATCGCGCGATGCGGAGACTCTACGCGGGTGGCCGTAGAAGCTCCCAAACTGGAACTCCAAGCGCGTTCGCAATTCTCTCCACGCTATCGAGAGAAGGATTTCGCGCGAGCCGTTCGACGTGCGCAATGAACGTGCGGTGCAACCCTGACTCCGCTCCTAGCAGCTCTTGCGACCACTCACGATCCCGGCGCAGACGGATCATGTTCAAGGCAAGGGCCTCGCGCACGGTGAGCGCCGCACGCGTGGAAGATCTGGCGGCTCTGCGCACAACTGCACAGCTTCGTGCGATGTCGCCTTTGAGTCAGCCGTGTTTGAGTCACAATTTTGGTTGCTCGATCATCGGGAAACAGTATGCGTACGACTCGAACGTTTGTCCTTATGGCCGGCGTCGCTGCCTGCTTGCTCGCAGGATGCGGTGGCGGCGGCGGTGACGCGGCGGCAATGACAACGACCACGACCATCACCTCATTCCCTCTTCAAGCAGGCATCCGTGCCCGCGTCGCAGGTGGCTCGACGGACAACTTCAGCATCTCCGGAACATGCGCCGGAACCGCAACGTTCACCAATGGCGCTGCCGCCGCTTCCACGTTCGAGGGTGTCTCAGGCTTTGCTGCGCCAACGACCGTTACCGTCAACTTCACCAACTGCACGCCTGCGACGAACGCACTGTCAGGAATCGGCTACGTCGATGGAAACTACTCGCCGCTCGGGTCGTCGATCCCAGGTGTGGAATACACCAAGTTCGTGAGCGTGCCGGCGCCGCTGCCCGCATCGGTGAGAGTGGGCGATACGGCCGTCTACTCCGCGCAGACAACGTACACGGACAGCACGAAGTCCGTCACGACGGGCGAGCGCATTCTGAGCTACGTGATCGAGGCCGATACTGCCACCACGGCAACCGTCAATCTCATCACGAAGGGCTACGACACGTCCAACCAACTGCTGTTCACGCAGCAGACTCGCTATCGAATCGCGGGTGATGGCACGTTGACCATCGTGTCGATCGACGTCCAGTTCAGCACGACAAGTACGAACCGCCTGATCTATACCAAGATGTAGAAGTTGCGCATTTCAGCAGCGCCTTCGATCGAGCCCATCAAACTGAGCTGCCTGTCGCCCCGGGGTTCGGGCAGCTTCGATCTCGGACTTGCTCGGCTCACCCATGATGCCATCGCCTTGTCTCGCAACTCGGCGACGAAGCGGGCTGCCACGGTGGGCTTGTCCAATGCGATGGAGTGCGCCAGCCGCTCGAGACCGCGCAGAGCGCGTCGCGTCCAGCGGACTCCATCATCTGCGCGGGCGCGACTTCCGGCGGCTCTCGTACTTCGCGCACACGGCTGCGACTTCCTGATCGGTTGCGAAGTCGCCCCGGTCAGCGGCGGCGAGCACCTGCTCGAGATTTTCGGCCTGAGGGATCCGCCACGACAGGTATGAGCAGCCAAACCGCGAGTCGCCTTGCTTGTAAGGCGATATTGCATTACTATGTGAACCTCTACGTCGGGAGTCGACCATGGCCACTTTGACTGTGACTGCACGAGGGCAGGTCACCTTTCGCAAGGAAGTACTGCAACACCTGGGCATCAAGCCAGGCGAGAAGATCGAGCTTGACCTGCTGCCAGATGGCCGCGGCGTGCTCAAAGCAGCCCGGCCCACGGGAGAGATCAGTTCGTTTGTCGGGTTGCTGGCTGGCCGGACCAAGAAGGTGGCCACGATCGAAGAGATCAACGAAGCGGCGGCGCGCGGCTGGGCCGGCAGGAAGTGAAGGTTGTCGTTGACACCAACGTCCTTGTCCGTGCTGTCGTGCGCGACGACGCGGGCCAAGCGCGAGCTGCCGCCAAGGTCTTGACGAATGCCGAAGTGATCGCAGTTGCCTTGCCTTGCCTGTGCGAGTTCGTATGGGTACTGCGCAAGGTCTACAGCCTCAAGACCGAGGACATTGCTGCTGCGATCCGTGCGCTGCTTGCTGCAGCCAATGTTCACGTGAACAGGCCGGCGGTGGAAGCCGGCCTGTCGATGCTCGAAGCGAACGGAGACTTCGCCGATGGCGCGATTGCCTATGAAGGCAACTGGTTGGGCGGCGAAACCTTCGTCTCGTTTGACAGACAGGCCGTTGCCTTGCTGACAGCGCACGGCCAACCCGCGCGACTTCTTTGACACAAGACCGGAGCGCCATGCGTTTGGCCTCTCGCCGCGAGCGCTCGAACCGCTATCCCTACCTCACCGCAAACGACACCCTCGTCGTCCTCCCTTTGTCCTCGATCCCGCACGCATCGACCCGCGACGCCGTCAGCAGCACGCGCTCTGGCGGCACCTTGCCCGAGAGGTCGGCCTTCACGCGGTTGCCGCGCTGGTCGGCAAGCGCCTTCAGTTGCTCGGGTCCGGCGGCGGCGCTCGGCTGCAGCATCGCTCCATCTCGCCTTCGGGCAGCGTCTTCTGCGGGCCGATCAGGTTGCGTGGCTTGCCTTTGATATCGGCCGACTTGTAGGCGGCCTCGAGCCAGCGCGGCCGTTCGGCAGCATCGATCTTCACCGCGTCGATCGCTTCGCCGGTCTCGTTCGCTTTCGCCGCCCGCATCGCCTGCTCGACGCGCGTCTGTCGCAACGCCGCGCTGTCGAACGCCGGGTCGGCGCGGCCGGTGGCTTCGAGCTTGAGCGCGGGGCGATCGGCGAGCGCCTTGGCCAGCGCGTCGAGGCGGCGTCGGCTCGCCTCGTCGAGATCGGCCGAGCCGGGCGCGAACTCGACGTAGCCCAGCTCCTGGTCCGCGCCGCCGCCGAACGCACGCGCCAGCAACGTGAACGGTGCGGTCACCGCCTTCATGATCAGGTTGACGATGACACGCACGATGATCCCGCCGATCGAGAACTGCGGGTCGTCGAGGCTGCCGCCCACCGGCAGGTTCACGTCGAACACGCCGTTGCGGTGGCGAGGCGCGCACCGAGCGGGTGGATCGTGCCGGCCATCTCGAGCGGCGCGTTGCCGCGCTCGCCGCGCTCGACAAGCTCGACAAAGAGAAGCCGGTAATCTTCGCCTGCAACGGTGCCGAGTGTTGGAAGTCGTACAAGGCGAGCAAGACGGCGCTCGCGCGCGGGTTCAAGACGGTCTACTGGCTGCGCGGCGGACTGCCCGAGTGGGAGGCCTCGCAGCTGCAGGTGGCCAAAGGCTGAGCCGCTCGCGTTCGGGTTGCGCGGACGCCGTCGAAGCGCTCACCTCGCATCGTCCTGCAGGCTGATATCGACCATCAGATCGTTGGCGATCTGCTCGAGCGACGCGCGCAGCGCGTCGATGCTCGCCGAGCGCGGCAGCGCCAGGCGTGCGGTCGCCTTGAACATTGTCTCGCCCGAGAACGAGCCGCTCGCCGTCTGCGTTTCCAGCTCTTGCACGCTCACGCGCTGAGCGGCGAGCACGCGCGTGATGTCGCGCACGATGCCCGGCCGGTCCTGCCCGAGCAGTTCGAGCGTCAGGCCGCGGTCGGCCGGCGGCGGCGCCTGCTGGCCGCGCTCGATCGTCAATCGAAGGCCCTGCGCATGGAGAGCGTCGAGCCGCTGCACGAGCGCATCGGCCTGCGCGGCCGGCACCGACGCGAGCACGATGCCGGCGAACTGCCCGGCCAGCGTCGCCATCCGGCTTTCCAGCCAGCTGCCGCCGGCCGCGGCGATCTCCTCGGCGATGGCGCGCACGAGTCCCGGCCGATCGGGGCCGATCACGGTGAGCACGAGGTGGGTCTGCATGGTCGTTTGTGCTTTGAGCGGCATCGGGGCGGCGGCTTCTCAGGGGAACATCGGCACGTTCGGATCCTGCCCTTCGAGGTGGGCCTCGGGATCGCGCTCCTTCAGCAGCGCCTCGATCTCCTCGACGCGCTGGTGCGGCACGTCGACCATCAGCAGGATCTCGCCGCGCCCGATCGCCGCCTCGAAGCGCCGCAGCCGCCGGCTCGGCGCCGAAGCGCCGATCATGCTCGACGCCCACGCGCCGAACAGCGAGCCGAGGGCGGCGAGCGCGCCGACGATCCCCGGCTTGGACAGCTCGCCGATGAGCGGCGAGACCGCAAGCATCGCGCCCGCCGCGGCGCCGAGCGCCGCGCCGATCAGCAGACCCATCTGCGCCGAGCGCACGAGGTCCGACGACTGCAGCACGTTGGCCTCGTGCAGGCCGCTCATGTCGGTGCCGTCGCGCGCCATGAAGTGGATGTGCCGGTGCTCGATGCGTGCGAGCAGCAGGTCGTCCATGGTCTTGCGCGCGCTGTGAAGATCGGGTACGAGCCAGTAGATGCGTCGGCGCATGGCGTGCTCCTCGGTGGTTGCGCGAACGGTGTGTCAGCCGCTGATGTCGTCGTTTGATCGCCGTGCGACGAGCCCCATTCTCGTCGGCTTCGGGCAAACGCGCGTCACGGCCCGCGCGTGCCGCCGAGCGCAGGAAACTCGTCCGCTGCGTCGGCCCGCCCGCGCTCGCGCAGCGCGGCCAGGCGCCGCCGCATGCTCTCGATCTCGCTCGTCTGGCCGGCGATGATCTCCTCGGCGAGCATGCGCGTCGCCGGGTCGCGGCCATGCTGCAGCACGAGGCGCGCCATATCGACGGCGCCGGCGTGGTGCGGGATCATCATCGCGAGAAAGTCGACGTCGGCGTCGCCGCTGTAGCCCGGGGCGTGCATGTCCTGCATCATGCGCGCCATGCCGGCGTCCATCTCGCCGCGAAACGACCCGGCCCAGCCCGCGGCCGCGCGCGGGCCGCTCGCGCTGCACGCCGCGAGCGCGACGAGCAAGGTCGATGCGAGCGGTGCGGCGAAACGGGCGTGCCTCATGCGGTCTGCCCCTTCGCGCCGACGCGCACGTAGACGAGGTTGATGCTCTTCTTGTTGCGCAGCGGCCCGGACGGCAACGCCAGGCCGCCGAGCGGGATCTGCGCGAGCAGGCGCGGCGCGAACGGGTCGCTCACCTCGAACGCGCTGCACACGGTCTGGCCGGCGTTCGGCGTGCCGGGCAGCTCGTCCTGCTCGTGCGCTACGTAGAGCAGCGTGTTCTCGGGGTTGGTCCACAGGCCGTGCGCTTCGCGGCCATGGCTGAAGAAGGTGCCCGTCAGCCTGCGCTGGCCGGCAGGCGCGCCGCGATCGATGATCGCGACCCGGCTCGACGCCGCGCCGCCCGGCCCGTTGTCATCGACGCGCGCGAGGCTCGCATAGACCACGCTCCCCTTTGCGTTGGCGACGAACTCGACGTGGTTCGGCCGCGCGCCGGCGCCGAGCGGCACGCCGTCGAGCCGATCGAAGCCTGCACGGGTCGAGCGGCACGACAGCGCGTCGGCGAGCTTGTGCGAGAACCACACTTCGGTGCCGTCGGGCGTAGTCTTCATGAACGGCGTGAAGCCCGGCTTGTCATCGGCGCCGATGTCGAGCGTGGTCAAACGCTGCGGCTGCGAGTGGCCGTCGGCCCCGGGGTTGACCTCGAACACGTCGATGCGCGCGACCTTCTGGCTGGCGACGAACGCGAGCGTGCCTTCGCGGTTGAACCAAACCTGCGCCGGGCCGTTGACGGTCGGCAGGAACTGCCGCAGCGCGGGCAGCTCGCCGCCCTGCAACTGGCGGATCGCACGCTGCACGTCGAGGATCGCGATGCGCTCCTCGCCGCGCAGCGTGACCCACAGCTCCTTGCCGTTGCGCGTGAAGGTCGGCTCGTGCGGCTCGCGCCCGAGTAGAAGGCCGCTCGACAATCGCTCGGGCACGGTCGTCGGGCCGGCGGCGGGGTTCGGCGTGTTGCCGATCACGCGGCGCTCGGCGGCATCGATCAGATACACGTTGCTCGATCCGCGGCCGCTCGTTGCGAGCAGCCGGCCATCGGGCGACGGCACCGCGCCGTGCGCGTCGATGCAGCCGTGGTAGAGCGGCTTGTGGATCATCGCCGCGTGCGTCGGCGCGACACCGGCGCTGACGTAGCGAAACGGCGGGCGCGGGTCCACGTCGAAGCCGGTCAGGTCGATCGTCGTCTCGACCGCGTTCGTGCGCGGGTCGATCACGACGATCGTGTTCGAGTCCTCGTTGGTGATGAAGACGCGGTCGCGTGCGTCGATGCCGCTGCCTTGCGCCCAGGCGGCGGGCAGGGCGCTCGCGGCCGCGCCGGCGAAGCCGAGCTTCAGGAGATCGCGTCGTTGCATGTGGATGACCTCGGTTCGAAGGAAGGGGAACGCACGCGCGAGCAAGGCCGTACTCAACTGGCGCCGAGCTGGCGATAAACCTCCTGCGACACGCGCAGCAGTTCGGCGCGGTCCGCGCCGCCCGAGATCGCATAGCCGAAGTCGCGCTCGACCCAGTAGAAGACGTTCACCGGGCCGTCGGAGCCGAAGCGAAACGCGGCCTCGGGCCCCGCCGCGCGCGCTGCCTCGCGCGTGACGTACAGCGTGAGGCGCTGGCCGCTCGCGTCGTGGTACATGAACTGCGCGACCGGGCCGCTGTCGCCGGGCAGCAGCCGGCCGCCGATCAGCTCGTAGCCGATCGGTTGCAGGTTCGGCGGCTTGACGGCGGTGCCGAGCCGCTTGGAGAGCCACGCGACCAGCTGCTGCTCCTGGTCGGCGCCGACCTCGACCGGCCGCCGCACGTCGGGACTGAACACCACGTGCGCGACTGCGGCGCGGCGCGCGAAGCCGGTCAGCTCGCCGGCGGCTGCAGCCGACGTGCCTGCCGATGCGCCCGACGCGAGGCGCTCGCCGTCGATCGAGCCGCGCACGAACCACGCGCTGCTCGCGCTGATCGCCGCGATCGCGACGCCGGCGGTGAGACCGCGCCACGCCAAAGCGCCGGCCGGCCGCACGTGCGGCAGCCGCAGCGGCAGCGGCTCGTCGAGCACGGGGTCGAGCAGGGCGTGCAGCATCTCGTTCTGCCGCTGCCAGTCATCGACGCACGCGCGCTCGTCGGGGCGCGCTGCGAGGTACTGCTCGACCTCGGCGCGGCGTGCGGGCTCGAGCTGCCGGTCGGCGCAGGCGTGCAGGTCGGCCTCGGTGATCGGTGCGGGCGACGTCGGTCTGAGCAGGTCCATGGTGCTCACTTCACGCGCTGCATGCGCGCCGGCACGCTCGCGCCCTCGAGCTCGGCGCGCAGTCGCTCGCGTGCGCGCGACAGGCGCGACATCACGGTTCCGATCGGCACGCCGAGCACGTCGGCCGCCTGCTGGTAGCCCAGCGCTTCGACGCCCACCAGCAGCAGCACCTCGCGCTGCTCGGCGGGCAGGCGCTGCAACGCGCGCTCGAGGTCGCGCACCTCGAGCCGGTCGGACTGCGTCGCGCGCTGCGCCGGTTCGGGCAACGCGTCGCCGGCGCCGGCTTCGGGTGTTGCGCGCTGGCCGCGCAGGCGGTCGATGTACAGGTTGTGCATGATGCCGAACATCCACGCGCGCACGTCGCCGCGCCGCTGCCACAGCGGGAACTTGCGCCATGCGCGCTCGAGCGTGTCCTGCACCAGGTCGTCGGCGCGCTCGCGCTCGCCGGCCAGCCCGCGCGCATAGCGGCGCAGGCTGGGAATGCAGGCAACCACCTGTGCCTCGTCGTGCGCGCGCATCGCTACGGGTTGATGAAGAAGCTCGCCTTGCGGATGTTCGACGCAAGGCCGAACGCCTTCAGATCCTTCTGATCGCACACGCCGTTGCCGTCGGCATCGGGCAGCACCGCCGGCGCGTCGTTGAACACGCCGTCGTGATCCTTGTCGGCGGCGACGGCGGCGTACACCGTGCTGTGCACGCCGAGGCCGAACAGCGGCGCGCCGACGATCCAGGTATCCCACAGCTCGGCCTTGTCGGCCTCGCGGTTCGTCACGCCGGTCAGGTTGAACAGGTTGGCGACGTTCTGGCACGACTGCGCGCCGATCGTCGCGGTGGATACGAGCACGATCAGGCCGGGCAGCCGGTCGTCCTTGCCGGGCGCGAACACACCGGGCATCGGCGGTACGTTGTTATGCACACCGGGGCCGGTGAGCTGAAAGCCGGTGAAGCCGGTGCGCTCGAGCGGCACGTCGAACTCGAGCTCGAGATCGACGAACCAGCCGAAGCCGCCGACACCGACCTTGTGGCCGTTCTCGGGCGCGAACATCTTGATCTCGACCGATCGGTCGTCGGCGCGGCTGACCAGCGGGACGAGGCACGCCGCGGCGAGCGCGGCGGCGAGCAGGGAAGTCTTGAACATGCGGGCTCCGTCGTCTTGAAGCGCAGGAGGCGAACGCCTCCTGACCACCGACAGACGAAGCAGAGCCTCGGTTTATTCCGTGCCCTTCACTTCGCGCCCGACAGCACCCAGTTCGCGAGCGCCTTCGCGTCGGCCTCGCTCAGCTGCGGCTGCGGCGGCATCGGCACCTGGCCCCACTTGCCCGAGGCGCGAGCGACTTCGGCGACGGGCGCACGGCTGCGCTCGAGCAGCTGCTGGCTGCGCGCGCGATGCGCCGGTCGAGCACGTAGCGGTGCGGGGTGCAGCCGACGGCCGCCTTGAAGGCGCGCAGGAAGTGGTCTTCCGAGAGGCATGCCACCGCCGCCAGCTCCGCCAGCCGCAGATCGCCCGCCAGGTGCTCCTCGACATGCGCGAACAGGCGCCGCAGCGTGGCTCCGGTCAGCGCGAGCCGCTGCGACGCCGGCGCGAGCGGACGATCGGCCGCATGGCGAAGCAGCAGGTGCGGCACCAGCTCGGCCAGCAGTTCGTCGTGCGCGAGGCGGTCGTGCAGACCCGCCTGGGCGCGCGCGAGCATGCGGCACAGCAGCCGCGCGCAGCGCGCGTCGTCCTGCGCGAAGAAGTCGCGCAGGCCGGGTGCACCCGGCGCGCCGTCGCGAGCGGCGGCGACGCGCGCCAGTTGCGCCGGGTCGAGATAGAGGTGCAGCACGCGCGAATGTCCGCCGAGCACCCAGCTGCTGCGCACGCGAGCCGGCACCAGCGAGACGCTGCCGATGCGCGAGTGGTGGCCGAGGAGCCGCCCTTCGCACCATTTCTCCACCAGCGTCGAGCCCGACAGGTGCAGCACGAGGGCGTGCTGCGCAAGCCCGCTCACGTCGGCCTGCACCGGCCGGTGCGACCACACGGCGGCCCACGGCGTGCCGTCGGGCGCCGACAGCAGCCGTTCGGGTTCGGTTCGTGCGAGCGCACCGATGTGCTGCGCCGGATCGACGCCGGTCGGCGCCATGCGACATGTCGGCGCCATGCGTACATGATAGGCAGCCGGTCCTGAAGCGGGGGTCTCGATCGGCGCGCCGCCGTGCAGCCGCTCGAGGGCGGCATCGGCGGTCGCGGCAACGCTGTCGAAAAAAAGCGCGTTTCGTCGCGTCCGCCTGGGCCGGACGGCGTGGAAACCCGCACTCCGGGCGCCGCGGCGCGGCGCAGCATGAAGGTGGCGCGCCGCCGGCGCGCATCACGCCGAAAGGAGCCCAGCCATGCCCGTCACCCAAGCCCGCAGCGGAACCAATCCGAAGGTCTCGCTCAACTATCCGGACGGCTCGTCGATCGTGCGCTGCCGCGAATTGCCGTGGACGCCCTGGGGTATGCCCGGCACGTCGTTCAAGCTGCTGCATTGCGACGATGCGAGCGGCCTGCTGGTGATCCTGCTGCGCGTCGATCCGGGCACCGTGGCGGGGCTGCACAAGCACTTCGCCGCTGCGCACGCCTACATCCTCGAAGGCGGCTTCGGCTATGAGCACGGCGAGGTGTTCGAGGGCGACTACATAGTAGAGGCCGGCGGCATCACGCACCAGCCCTTCACCGGCCCGAAGGGCGTGACGATGCTCGGCGTGACCTTCGGGCCGATCGGCGGCTTCGACGACAGCGGCAACCTGCTGGGCGTGCTCGACATCGAATGGCACTACCAGGCCGCCAAGGCCAACGGCGCGGCCAACCACATCCAGCGTCAGTCGAAGGCAGCCGCCGCAGCGCACTGACGGGGCGCGCGCCGGGTGCCGCGCGGAATCGCCGCGACGCTCAGCCGTTGCGGCGCGCCGCAAGCGGCCGGGCGGCGCGAGGCCTTTTCGCTATCGCGCGTTCTGCGGCTCACGCCCGGCAGCTGCGCCACCGAGCCTCGACGACGACCGCTCGCTGACCGAGCACGCGCTGCGCTACGACCGTGAACATGCGCGCTCGCTTCGCGCGCTCGCCTACCGCATGCTCGGCACGCACCGAGGCCGAGGACATCGTGCATTCGGCCTGGACGAGGCCGGGCTGGTCTGACGTCCGCTCGATGCCGCGTCGTCGGCGCGACGACCGCGTCAACCCTACCGACGCCGGCCGCGCAAACCTCGCCGCGCTGCGCGACGCGATCGGCGACGATGCCGAACTGATGGTCGATGCGAACCAGGCTTGGCCGGCCGACGAGGCGGCGCGGCGCACGTGGCTCGAGGTCTCGGCCAGCCACGGCCTGGCGCACTTCGTCGGGCGTGCGCAGGAATTGGAGCGCATGCACGCGTCGCTCGAGTTTGCGCGCGGCGGCGTCGGGAAGATCATCGCCGTGATCGGCGAGGCTGGGTCGGCAAGTCGCGCCTGTGCCACGAGTTCAGCTTGCGCGCCCAAGCCAGCTGCTTGGTGCTCGAATGCAGCTCCGACTCTTACGGCAAGGCGTTTCCGTACCTGCCGCTGATCGAGCTGTTGAAGCGCTATCTGCAGATCGAGCCGGGCGACGACGATCGCCGCAAGCTCGAGAAGGTGACCGGTTGCGTGCTCGGGCTCGATCGCGCGCTGGACGACACGGTCCCGTTCCTGCTCGCGCTGCTGGGCATCACCGATCCGGCCGACGCGATCGACAAGATGGATCCGCAGATCCGCCGCCGGCGTACCTTCGACGCCATCCAGCGGCTGGTCCTGCGCGAGGCGGTCAACCAGTCGGTGGCTGCCGGTGATGGAAGACTGCACTGGCTCGACGTCGAGACCCAGAGCTTCCTCACTGCGTTCGGCCGCGCCGTCGCAAGGGTTTGCCCCTACCTAATTGGTACTGCAACAAGTTGATATGCCAACTATCTTCACCTATCTTCTGCGGATCGATTCGCTACCGACCGGAGACAGCACGATGAGCATCCAACTTCGCCGCGCCGCTAGGGCGCTCGCCACCTTCGCGGCTACCGCGCTGGCCGTCTCATTCGCGAACGCGCAGGCCGTCAAGGTCGGCGTCATCGGGCCGTTCTCCGGACCGTTCGCCCACTACGGCACTCTGTTCAAGGCCGGCGCGGAGGCCTATGTCGCGTCGCAGGGCGGCAAGCTGGCCGGCCAGTCGATCGAGTTCATCTGGCGTGACGAAGGCGGCCCCAACCCGGCCAACACGAAGACATTGGCGCAGGAGCTGATCGTCAACGACAAGGTCGACTACCTGGCGGGCTTCGTCTTCACGCCGAACGCGTTCGCCGTCGCGCCGCTGATCCAGGAATCGAAGACGCCGACGGTGATCTTCAATGCGGCAACTTCCGACATCACGACGAAGTCCGAGTACTACGTCCGCACCAGCTATACGCTGTGGCAAGTGACGGTACCCATCGCGCAGCATGCTGCGACGAAGGGCATCAGGAAAGTCGTCACTGCGGTCACCGACTACGCGCCCGGCGTCGACGCCGAAACGGCGTTCAAGGCGGAGTTTTCGAAGCAGGGCGGCCAGGTGGTCGAGTCGATCCGCATGCCGATCAAGACCACTGACTTTGCGCCATTCGCGCAGCGCATCAAGGCCAGCGGCGCGCAGGCCGCGTATGTGTTCCTTCCAGGGGGGCCGCCGAACCTCGGCTTCATCAAGGCTTACAACGAGAACGGCTTGAAGGCGGCCGGCGTCGAGTTCCTGGGCACCGCAGAGACCGACGAGTTCGACCTACAGAAGTTTGGCGATGCGGCAATCGGCTTGCAGACGGCGTTCCATTACTCGGCCGCGCACGACTCCGACGCCAACCGCAACTTCGTCGATGCGCTGGCGAAGCAGAACAAGGAAGCGGTGGCGAACTACGCCTCGGTCGGCGCCTGGGACGGCATGGCGGTGATCCACAAGATGATCGAGGCCACCGCTGGCAAGCGCGACGGCGCGAAGGCGATCGCGGCGGCCAAGATGCTGGCGTGGGAAAGCCCGCGCGGCCCGGTGAAGATCGATTCGGCCACGCGCCATATCGTGCAGAACGTCTATCTGCGCACCGTCGAGAAGGGCCCGGGCGGCATGCTGATCAACAAGGAAGTGCAGAACTTCGGGCCGCAGCCGGATCACGGGCTGGTGAAGAACTGAAGCGGGTTCTCGGGTCGAAGCCGTGCAACAGCTCGCCAATATCTTCATAGACGGCGTCAGCTACGGGATGGTGCTGTTCGTCATCGCCGTCGGGCTGTCCGTGACGATGGGGTTGATGCGGTTCGTCAACCTCGCGCACGGGGCGTTCGCCATGACCGGTGGCTACATCGCCGCATGGCTCGTCCGGGACCACGGCTTCGGCTATGCCAGCGGCGTGCTGGTAGCGTTGCTCGCGACCGCAGCGCTGGGGGCGCTGCTGGAGCTCGTCGTGCTGCGTCGGCTGTATCGCCGCAGCGAACTCGAGCAAGTGCTGTTCACGATCGGCCTCAGTTTCCTGTTCGTCGCGACGGCCAACCTGCTCGCCGGGCCACAGGTGCAGCTGCTGCCGTTGCCGCCCGCGTTGTCCGGCTCGGTCGATCTCGGCGTGCGCACGCTGCCTGCGCACCGCATGCTGGTGCTTGGATGCGGCATCGCGGTGTTGCTCCTCAGCATCCATGTGATGGCGCGCTCCCGCTTCGGGGTGTGGCTGCGCGCCACCGTCGACAACACCAGCGCGGCGTCGGCGTTGGGCATCCCGGTGCAGCTCGTCTACGTCTTGACGTTCGCGGCCGGCGCGGCACTCGCGGCGCTCGGCGGCATCCTCGGTGCCGAGCTGATGCCCCTCGAGCCGTACTACCCGATCAAGTATTTGGTGCTGGTGCTGGTCGTGGTCGCCGTCGGCGGCCTCGGCAGCATCCCGGGTTCGTTCGCCGCGGCCCTCGTGCTCGGCACGGTGGAGACCACCAGCAAGTACCTGGCGTCCGAGTACGGCAGCCTGTTCTTCTTCGCGGCGGTCGCGCTGCTGCTGGCCTGGCGGCCGCAGGGGCTGCTGCGCGCTCGGGGCTGATGCGATGCATGCCACGGTGCTGACATTCGATGCTCCGACCCGAAGCCGAGCGCTGTTGCCGTACGCGGTGCTGCTCGGGCTCGGCGCGGCGGTCTACTGGCTCTTTCCCGGTCAGCTCCCACTCGCGACGCGCATCGCGATCATGGCGATCTTCGTGATGTCGCTCGACCTCGTCGTCGGCTATGCCGGCCTGGCGACGCTGGGCCACTCGGCGTTGTATGGCGTTGGAGCCTACGCGACGGGGATCTTCGCTTCACACATCAGCGGCGATCCGTTGCTCGGCTTGGCCGTCGGTGCGCTGGCTGGAGCCGCCATCGCCGGACTGTCGGGTCTGTTCCTGTTGCGCTACGACGGACTGACGTTCCTGATGCTGACGATTGCGGTCAGCCAGATCCTGCAGAACCTGGCGAGCAAGCTGCGGGACTGGACCGGCGGCGACGACGGCTTGACCGGCTTCACGATCAAGCCCGTGCTGGGGCTCGCCTCGTTCGACATGTTCGGGCGCACTGCCTTCGTTTATTGCGGCGTGGTGCTGCTCGTCAGCCTGTTCGTCATGCGCCGCCTGATGGCGTCGCCATTCGGCCTGGCCTGCGTCGGCATCCATCAGAACCGCCGCCGGATGGATGCGATCGGTGCGAACGTCCGCGGCCAGCTGCTGAGGCTGTACGCGATCGCCGGCGCATTCGCCGGCATCGCCGGAGCGCTTTCGGCGCAAGTCAACCAGATCGTCGGTCTCGACAGCCTCGGCTTCGAGCTGTCTGCGGAGGCCCTGGTGATGCTCGTGCTCGGCGGTACCGGCACGCTGCTCGGCGCGATCGCCGGGTCTGCCGTCTTCATGACCATCCACCACGTTGCATCCGCGCTCAATCCCTACCACTGGCTGTTCATCATCGGTGGATTGCTGGTGCTGGTGGTGCTCGTGCCTCGGCAGCGCCTGCTCGCACAGGTGAAACGTCGCGTCGCTGGGTTCCCCAACGTACGCGGCGCAAGCGCCTCGAAGCAGGTCGCATGACCGCGCTACTGCAGACGCGCGCGCTTGCGAAGGCTTTCGGCGGGCTCAAGGTGACGCGGGAGGTGTCGCTGTCGCTCGAAGCGGGCGCGAGGGTCGGCCTGATCGGCCCGAACGGTGCCGGCAAGACGACATTGATCAACCTCATCACCGGCGTGCTGCCGCCGAGTGCCGGCAGCGTCCATCTGTACGGCGAAGACGTCACGCACCTCGCGCAGCCCGAGCGCGTGCGACGGGGGCTGGCGCGGACGTTCCAGATCACGCAGCTGGCACCGCACCTGGCAATCGGCCGCCAGGTCGAGCTGGCGATCCATCAGCGCGAAGGGTCCATCAATCGGCTGTTCCGGCCGCTCGTCGCGTTCGGCGCCGTGCGCGACGAGGCACGGCAGATCCTGGCGACGCTCGGCCTCGATGCGGCGGCAGGTCGCGCGCCGGTCGAACTTGCCTACGGCCAACAGCGGCTGGTCGAGATCGCGCTCGCGCTCGCGTTGAAGCCGAAGGTACTGCTGCTCGACGAGCCGATGGCGGGCGTGCCGAAGGGCGAAAGCCGCATCGTGCTCGATGCGCTGGCGACGCTGCCGGCCGATCTGGCGATCTTGATCATCGAGCACGACATGGACCTGGTGTTCAGCTTCACGCGGCGCATCGTCGTGCTGGCCGAAGGCGCGGTGCTCGCCGAAGGTTCGCCGGACGAGATCAGGCGTCATCCGGCCGTGCGCGCGGCCTACCTCGGAACGGCGGCATGACGATGACGAGTTCCCCGTTGCTCGAACTGCGCCAGCTCGATGCAGGCTACGGTGAAGTGAAGGTGTTGCACGGCATCAGCTTCTCGCTGCCGAAGGCAGGTCGACTGGCGTTGATCGGTCGCAACGGTGTCGGCAAGTCGACGACGTTGAAGGCAATCATCGGACTGGCGACGATCGATGCCGGACAGGTGTTGTTCGATGGCGCTGACGTTACGCGGTTGAACCCGCGCGAGCGGGCGCTGGCCGGCATCGGCTACGTACCGCAGACGCGCGACATCTTTCCGTCGCTGTCGGTCGAGGAAAACCTCATCGCGGGGCTGAAGGGCAGAACCAAGGCGGCGGTCGACGAAGCGTACGCGCTCTTCCCGAGGTTGAAGGAACGCCGGCGCAACGGCGGAGCGCAGCTCTCTGGCGGCGAACAGCAGATGCTCACCGTGGCGCGTGCGCTGCTGGGCAAGCCGCGGGTGCTGCTGCTCGATGAGCCGCTCGAAGGTCTGGCGCCGATCATCTGCCTGGAGCTGATGCGCGCCTTCGAGACGCTTGCGCGCGAGACCGGCGTCGCCGTGCTGCTGGTCGAGCAGAGGCTGGACGACGCGCTGGACTTCGCCCAGGAAGCCGTGCTGCTCGAGCGCGGCAGCGTCGTGCATGCCGACACCAGCGCCGGCTTGCGCGAGAAGCCTCACCTGCTGGAACGCTATGTCGGCGTGGCCGGCCACGCCTGAACGGAGTCAAGCCGATGAACACCTGCCCCATTCCCGATGTCCGCGTCGTCGACGCCGATCCGTTCAGCGACGACTTCCTGCTCCATCCGCACGCCGAGCACGAACGGCTTCGCGAAGCCGGTCCGCTGGTTTGGATCCCGATGTACGGCATCTTCGCGGTGGCGCGCCACGCCGAGGTGCGTGCGGTGCTGAACGACCATGAGACCTACATCTCTTCGGCGGGGGTGGGACTGGCCAACTTCAACAAGGAGAAGCCGTTCCGACCGAAGAGCCTGATCCTCGAGGCGGACCCGCCATCGCACACGAAGGCCCGAGCGATCCTGTCGCGCATCCTGTCGCCCAAGACCGTGATGCAGATCCGCGCGGCGTTCCAGGCCGAGGCCGACGCGCTGCTCGACCGGTTGGTCGCCAAGCGAGACATCGATGCGGTGAAGGAGCTGTCGGAGGTCTATCCGCTCAAGGTGTTTCCCGACGCCGTCGGGCTCGGGCCGGATGGCCGCGAGAACTTGCTGCTGTACGGCGACATGATCTTCAACTCCTTCGGTCCGCGCAACGAGCGTCTGGCGCGGTCCGCCGAGCGGGTGCAGCCGGTGACGCAGTGGATCATGGAGCACTGCGACCGCGCGATGCTGAGGCCCGGTGGCTTCGGCGACCAGATCTTCCAGGCCGCCGATGCCGGCGAGATCACTCTCGAAGAGGCGCCGATGCTGGTGCGCTCGTTCCTGTCGGCGGGCGTCGACACCACGGTCAACGGCATCGGCAACGCCTTGCTATGCCTAGCGCAGCACCCCGAACAGTACGCCAAGCTGCGCGCCGACCCGTCACTGGCGCGGCCGGCCTTCGAGGAAGGGCTGCGCTACGAGTCGTCGGTGCAGACGTTCTTCCGAACGACGTCGCGAGCAGCGGAGTTGGCCGGCTTCCGGATGCCGGCCGATCAGAAGATCGTGGCCTTCCTCGCGTCGGCGAACCGGGACCCTCGGCAATGGCCGGAGCCGGATCGGTTCGACATCGAGCGCCGGCCGACCGGCCACGTCGCCTTCGGTTCCGGCATTCACGGCTGTGTCGGGCAGGTGGTCGCACGGCTCGAAGGCGAACTGATCCTCGGTGGCCTTGCCAAGCGCGTCGCACGCCTGGAAATCACCGGCGAGCCGGTGCGGCGCCTGAACAACACGATGCGCGCGCTGGGCTCGTTGCCGCTGCGCCTGCACGCTGCTTGAGGTTGGCGATGGCCACAGTCACCGTCATCGATCCGGGCGGCGTCGAGACCCAGCTCGGCATTCCCGACGGGCACAGCATCATGCAGGAGGCCGTCGGCCACGGCGTGCACGGCATCGTCGGCGAGTGCGGCGGCTCGGCAATGTGCGCGACCTGCCACGTGTACGTCGACCCGGACTGGGTCGACAAGCTGCCGGCGCCGCTGGCCAACGAGCTGGAGATGCTCGAATGCACGGCGGCCGAACGGCGTCCCGAGAGCCGACTGAGCTGCCAGATCAAGATCAACGGGGCCCTCGACGGGCTTGTCGTGCGGCTTCCCGAAAGGCAACAGTAAGGCTGCTGGAGATGAAGCGCGATGCCGTCGCAGTTCCGTCCCCCACCGCCGCGCCGACGCATCGCGCGCGGCCAAAGGCGGAGGTGGAGCACCCGGTCGTCGATCTGGAGCGCTACGTGCCGGCGTTTCTGACATGGATCGCCAACAAGCTGTCGCGCGGCGCGTCGCAGCACTATCTGAGCGTCTTCAACGTCGGCATCGAGACTTGGCGGCTGCTGGTGCTGCTGGCGATCGAGCAGTCGATCTCGGCGCAACGCGCGTCGCAAATCATCGGCATGGACAAGGCATCGACCAGCCGCTGCTTCAAGACCATGCAGGCGAAGGGCCTCATCACCATCGGCCTCGACGCCGCCGACGGCCGGCTGCGCATGGCAACGCTCACCGAGAAGGGCCGCGAGCTCCACGACCAGATCCTCGCCATCGCGCTCGAGCGCGAGCGCGCGTTCCTGTCGGTGCTGAGCGACACCGAGCGCAAGACGTTGATCGGTTTGCTGCGACGGCTCCACGAAAACCTGCCGGCCGTCGAGATAGCGACGCAGCACTACGTGGCGAAGCGGTTCCCTGGTGCGCGCCGGCGGCGCAGGGTCGAAGCTGAGGGAGACAGCAATGAGTGAAACGGGCCGGATCGTCATCGTCGGCGGTGGACATGCCGCCGTGCAACTATGCGCGGGGCTCGCAGACGCCGGTCTGGCGACAGGCACGCACCTGGTGTGCGCGGAACCGCATCTGCCGTACCAACGGCCGCCGCTGTCCAAGAGCTACCTGAAGAACGGAGCCGAGGAACTGCAGCTACACCGTGCCGACTCGTGGTTCCGCGACGCCGGCATCTCGGTCCATCTCGCCGATGCGGCGGTGTGCGTCGATCGATCGGCGCGCCAGGTCGAGTTGAGGTCGGGCGGCCGGCTGCCGTACGAGCGCCTGGTGATCGCGACCGGCGCGCAGGCGAGGCGTCTGCCTCATCTGCCCGAGGATCTGGAGAATGTCGCATTGCTTCGCAACGCGGGCGATGCGAACCGGCTGCGCTCGCAATTGGCGGCGGCGAATCGCGTCACAGTGCTCGGCGGCGGTTTCATCGGGCTGGAAATGGCGGCCAGCGCGCGCCTTTTGGGTAAGGACGTCACCGTGCTGGAGGCTGCGCCGCGCCTGCTGATGCGCTCGGTATCGCCGGAGTTGTCGGCACATGTCCTCGCCGTCCATCGCGCAGCGGGTATCGACGTGCGCGTCGGCGTGGCCGCGGGCCACTTCGAGCTGCAAGGCCGCCGACTGGCGGCACTCGCTGTGGAGGGCCAACGAACCCCGGTCGACTTGATGGTGGTTGGCGTGGGCGCGTTGGCTGACGAGACGTTGGCGCGCGATGCCGGACTGACTTGCAGCAACGGCATCGTCGTCGATGCGTGCATGCGGAGCATCGACGACCCGTCGATCCTGGCGATCGGCGACTGCACCAGTTTCCCTGACCACGGCAGCGACCGGCGCCTGCGACTGGAATCGGTACAGAACGCGAACGATCAGGCACGCACTGCGCTGGCGACGCTGCTCGGCCGCGACGAGCCGTACCGGGCACTGCCATGGTTCTGGTCGGAGCAAGGTGCCTTGCGTCTGCAGATGGTCGGCCTGATCCCGGCCGAGGGTGAGCGGTACCGGAGAGCCGGGGCGAACGATGGCAGCTTCTCGATCCTGCACTACCGTGGTGACCGTCTTGCATGCGTGGAGTCGGCGAACGCGCCGGTCGATCACGTGATGGCGCGCAAGCTGATGGAGGCCAGCCGTCACCCCGAGCCTCAGCGCGCCTGTGACCCTGGCGTGCCGTTGAAGACGTTGCTTGCGGCTTGAAGGACCGGTCGCGAGATGAGTTCGTCGGTTTGTCGAGCGGCGCAGCAGCGAACATCGTGCCCTTCACTTCGCGCCCGACAGCACCCAGTTCGCGAGCGCCTTCGCGTCGGCCTCGCTCAGCTGCGGCTGCGGCGGCATCGGCACCTGGCCCCACTTGCCC
>Ga0187893_10003206_pt1 | contig 33791 bp, 27 predicted proteins | sample MA1701074metaG_FD_139574 | JGI IMG/M metagenome (GOLD analysis project Ga0187893, IMG submission 139574) | White microbial mat communities from a basaltic lava cave in the Kipuka Kanohina Cave System on the Island of Hawaii, USA - MA170107-4 metaG ...
CCCTGGGCCAGCAGGTAGAAGCGCACGAACTCGGCGCCGGTCAGGCCCTTGGGAAAGGCGTCGACCTGGGTGCAGTAGCCCACGTTGTGGAACAGCCGCTCGGGATCGTCGGTCGGAATGCCCAGCACGCGGATCGTGCCCTCGGTCGGCTGCAACAGGCCGGTCACCAGGTTCATCAGCGTCGTCTTGCCCGATCCGTTGGGTCCGACGAGGCTCGTGATCCCGGGCGGGATGGCGAGCGTCACGCGGTTGACGCCCAGCACCTCGCCGTAGAACTTGGAGACGCCGTCGAACACGATGCTGCGCCCGGGGTCGGTCACGAGCGCACCACCTCGTAGGCGCGGACCTTGCGCTGCAGCAGCCCGACGCAGATCGCGCAGACCACGAGCAGCGAGAGCCAGGCCGCCGGCAGCGGGACCGCGGCCGGGCCGAGGTCGACCCCGAACAGCGCGCTCCACACGACGCGCAGCATGCCGCCGACGTCGAACAGGCTGCCCCAGCGGGTCCGCAGCGTGAGGTTCAGGATCCCGGCGAAGCCGGCGCCGACGACGAAGATGAAGAACAGCCCGAGCCGCGCCACCGGCCGCCACTTGACGTAGGCCGAGACCGACAGGCTGACCAGGGTCATCACCGCGATCCAGATCCACCACGCGAGCAGGATCGCGACCCCGGTGCGCGCGTGGTCGACGAGCCAGCGGCCGCCCGCGAGGTAGGCCTTGAGCAGGAACAGCAGCAGGCCCGGGACCCAGGTCACGGTCGAGACCAGCACGATCAGCACCGCCGACTTGCCCCGCAGGTACTCCCAGCGGTCGAGCGGCCGGCAGAAGTAGAGCGGGAGGGCGTTGTTGCGGATGTCCGACGAGATCAGCACCGGCCCGATGAGGAACACGAGGAAGAAGGCGAGGATCGCCTGCGGCAGCATGAAGCCGTAGAAGAAGCGGTCGGCGGTCCAGGAGAAGAAGCCGGGCGTTCCGCTGGCGCCGATCTGCTCGAAGAAGGTCCGCAGGAACGTCACGTTGTACGGCAGGTAGATCCAGCACGCCCACAGCAGCGGGTTGACCAGGCACAGGACGATGTAGGCGAACAGCAGCCGCGTGCGCAGCACCTCGCGGATCGCATAGCGCGGGAGCACGCGCCAGCGGCTCCGCTCCGGCGTCAGCGGGCCGCGGTACGGGCGGTAGCGGCGCTCGAAGACGGCCACGCGCCTAGCTCCGGCCGGCGCCGGCGCCGCCGCGGGGCGCGTCCATCGCCTTGAGGAAGATGTCCTGCAGCGAATCGCGTTTGTAGTCGAGGCGCCGGATCTGGATCTCGCGCGACGCGGCGATCTCGTACAGCTGGCGGATCTCGATGCGCTCCGGCAGCACGAGCTTGATCCGGCGCGGGCCGACCCGGGCGTAGTCGCAGCCCAGCCGGCCGACGTCCTCGGCGAACGCGCCGTCGTCGCCCGCGGTCTCGATCTCGATGAACTTGCGGTTGGCCTGCCGCTCCTGCTCCAGGTTGCAGGAGTGCGCGATGCGGCCGTCCTTGAGGATCAGCACGTCGTCGCAGCACTCCTCGACGTCCCGCAGCAGGTGGGACGAGATCACGATGTGCACGCTGCCGCTGTCGCGGATCTCGCGGATCATCTCGATCATCCGCCGCCGGTGCGGCGGATCGAGGCCGTTCGTCGGCTCGTCGAGCAGCAAGAGCTTCGGCCCGTGGACGATCGCCTGGGCCAGCTTGCACAGCTGCTTCATCCCGAGCGAGTAGGTCTGGATCTCGCGGTAGCGCGCCTCGCCCAGGCCGACGTAGTAGAGCGCCTCGTGGGCGCGCTCCAGCGCCGGCCGGGGAGGCAGGCCGCTCAGCTCGGCCATCAGCCGCACCAATCGCACCGCCGACATCCCGGCGACGAACGCGTCGTTCTCCGGCATGTAGCCGACCAGGCCGCGGATCGGCTTGGCCTCGCTGCGGATGTCGCGGCCGAGGATCCGCGCCGTTCCGGTCTGCGGCGCGTGGAACCCGAGCAGCGTGTGCAACAGCGTCGTCTTGCCGGCGCCGTTCGGCCCGAGCAGGCCGACGGAGCGACCGGAGAACGCCCCGCACAGGTCGTCCAGGATCGTCCGGCGCCCGAAGCGGACGCCGAGGTGGTCGAGTTCGATGACGGCGGTCATGGGCGCGGGGCGTCGCCTCCCGACCCGGCGTCGGAGGTCACGGCCTGCACCAGGGATTGTTGCATGGCCAGGAAGCCGCCGAAACCGGAGAGCGAGCTGAGGCCCGAGGAGAGCAGCCCGCCCTCGCTCGTCGCCACGACGCGGATCCGGTCCGGCTCGCCGTAGATCAGCACCAGCCCCGGCGCCGACTCCTCGGACAGCGCGGACAGCAGCCACGGCTCCGCGCCGGGGGCCTCGGCCATCGCCTGCAGCGCCCCCGAAAGCGGCCCGACGATCGGCGCCAGGTCGTGGTACAGGACGCCCGAGAAGTTGACCCGGCGATCGTGCGGCAGCCGGGCGCGGAACCCGGGCGAGCTCAGCAGGTCGAGGCCGAGAGCCCGAGTCTGCAGCGCCCGGTCGAGCAGCGCGCGCGAGGGCGCGACGATCGCGTAGCCGTCGTCGAACACCACGTGGGCCTCGATCCCGGTGTCGAGCGAAGTGATCCGCAGGGTGTCGCGTCCCGCCAGCTCCCCGCGCTCGAGCGTGATGCCGCGCGCGCCGTGCGCCTCGAACTCGCGGTTCGCCCGCTGCACGAGCCGTTCGATCGTGCGCTGCAGGCCGGCGGGATCGTAGACCTCGACGATCAGCTTCCACGAGGGCTTGGGGAGCACCGGGCCGTCGAGCGCCAGCGCGAACTCGCCGCCCAGCGGCGCCGCGATGTCGCGCCGCACGTCGATCTCGTGCTCCTGCTCGAACTCGGCCAGCCCCTGGCGGAATCCGGCGTCGTCGGCCCCGAACAGGCCGCACAGCTCGTCGACCAGCGTGCCCAGGTCCTGCATCGCGAAGGCCACGACGAAGTTCGCGTCGGGGCTGACGTAGCCGAGTGATCCGAGCGGCGCGGGTGCGGCGAGCCAGGCCGCCAGGCGCCGTCGCGGCTGGTTGAAGATCAGGTCGGCCCGGCTCTCGTTCCGCTCGTCGATCGAGCGTCGCTCGGCGACGAGGTGCTGCACGTCGGCGAAGCCCAGCGCCTCGAGATCGGGATCGACGCCGCCGCTGTGGAGGATCGTCTCCAGGTCCACGCCGACGAGCCACTCCACCCCCGCGGCGTAGCGCTCGGCGAGGCGGGCGTGGAACGTGGAGCCGGCCAGCCCGCGGAGCTGGCGCTTCCGGATCGAGTCCAGCACCCGCAGCGTCTGGAACGACGGCGAGACGGCGAGCAGCCCGTCCTCGACCCAGAAGAACATCGCATCCGGGCGATCCGTCGCAGGAGCGGCCGGCAGGGCGCCCTCGATCCGCTCGAGCCACGCCGCCGCCTCGCCGCCGGAGTCGAGCCGCGCCAGGTCGGCCTCGATCAGGTCGAACAGCCGCCGTGGCTCGCTGACGCGGGCCAAAAACAGCGGCTGCTGCAGCGCTTCGCCGCTGAGCGGCACGGTCAGCAGGATCTCGCCGCCGAGCGGGTCGCCGTAGGCGCGGATCCGCTCGAAGATGCCGTCGAGCTGGGCGGTGTGGCCCTCGTCCACCTGGCGCTGCCACCACTCGGCCAGGATCGGGTTCGCGGCCACGCGCGAGCGCAGGATCCCCCACGCCTCCGCCAGGCCGTTCGAGACGTTGGGCATCCCGACGTAGACGACCGTGTCGGCGGGCGTCAGATCGAGCAGGTCGGTCTCGTAGCGCAGCCCCGGGCGCAGCACGCGGTCCATCTCGCGGCCCAGCGCCCGCACCTCGCGCAGCAGCGCCACGTACTGCTCGCGCTTGCGGCTCCAGGCGATCTCGTCCTCGATCGGGATCGACTCCAGCGAATCGCGGGTCGTCGCCTGCTGGCCCGGCTCGAGCCGGGTGTCGCCGGCGCCCTGCCGCACCTCGACCTCGCCCTCGATCACCGAGACGCGCGAACCGTTGGCGCCGTGGTTGACCGCGAACACGGTGCCGGTGACGGCGACCGTGCACTCGTCCGTTCCGACGAACAGCTTCCCCGCTCCCTGGTCCGCAGCCTCGACGATGATGCTCCCGCGCTCGAGATCGAGCAGGTCGTCGTCGGCGCGTCCGGGCAGCAGGTAGTTGCGCTTCCGCACGCCCAGCTCGGAGCGGTCGCGCATCTCGACCTGGGAGCCGTCCGGGAGGCGCAGCAGCGCCGCCGAGTCCTTGGCCGTGCGGATGCCCTCACCGGCCTCGAGCTCGACCGTCTGGCCCGGCGTCAGCGGCACCGTTCCCTGGCCGGTGACGCGGAACAGCTCGCCCTCGACCGACTCGACGCGGACGAAGCCGCCGGACTCGAACGACAAGAGCTCGGTGCGGAAGCTGAAGCCGACGACGGCGAGGAAGATCACGGCCGCGGCCGCCACGCGCCAGCCGAGCCGCGAGCCCAGGCTCGATCCGCCGGTCCCGGCGGCCCGGGCGGGCCGGCGGGCCGTCCCACGCTCGTGGTTCAACACCCGGCGGCACGGCACGCACTCGCCGAGATGGTCCTTCACCAAGAGCGCCCGCGCCGGTCCCAGCTCGTCGCGCAAGTACGGGCCGATCAGCCGCTGGAAGTCGGCGCAGGAGCGGATCTCGTGACGCTCGCCGTCTTGGTGCTGCAGGCGTTGCCAGACCCGTTCCGTCGCCTCCCGCGCCTGCCCGGGGTCGAGCTCCGAGCGGCGAATCTGCTCCAGCGCTCCGTCCAGGGTCCGGTCCAGCTCGTTCTCGCGTCCATTCATCGTCGATCTCCGGGGCGAGCGCCGATCGCCTCGCGCAGGTGGCCGCGTGTCCGGTGCAGGATCACGCCCACCGTGCTGCGCGAGGTGCCGAGCATCGCAGCGATCTCGTGGTTGTCGTAGCCTTCGAAGTAGCGCAGGGCGAAGATCTCGGCCGAGCGGGGGCTGAGCGTCGCCAGCACGCGGCGCACGCGGTCGTGCAGCTCCCGCGCGTCCTGCAGGCCCCCCGGGCCGTCCTCGTCCGCGACCGCGAGCGTGCGCTCGACGTCGTCGAGCGGGGTCGCTCGCGCCGCCTGGCGCGAGCGCAGCACGTCGAGCCCGGCGTTGATCGCCGCGCGGTGCAGGTAGGACGCGGGATGCTCTCCCAGGCCCGCGCCGCTCTCGCGCCGGACCAGGCGGAGGAAGACCGTCTGCAGCACGTCCTCCGCGTCCTGGGCGCTGCCCGTGACCCGATACGCCGCCGACAGCACGCCCGGCGCGTGCCGGCGGAAGACCTGCTCGAGATCGTCGGGGGGGCGGGTCGGTTGGACCGCGGCCTGGAACATCGGGCGCTCCTCGTTTCGGTCGCTCACCATAGAGAACGGTCCTTTCGGGGCGTGATTAACGGCCGGGACGCACAAAGGCGGACCGATCATTATCCACCCGCGGTGCTCCACGGCGAAACTCCCGGAAAATCAACGCTTTGCGCCCCGCGGCCCCGGTCCGGCCCCGCCGGCTCGGCTATCCTTTGGGGAGGCATGCGAGTCCGCGAGCGGTGGACGGCGGCCGCCGTCCAGATGACCTCGACCGCCGACGTCGGCCGGAACGTCGCGCGGGCGGCGGCGCTCGTGCGCGGCGCGAGGGAGGCCGGGGCGGACCTGGTCGCCCTGCCCGAGAACTTCGCCTATCTGCGGCCCGAGGGGGACCCCGCGCCGTTCCGCACGGCGCTCGACGGCGACGTGGTGGCCGAGCTGGGCGGGCTGGCGCGCGAGCTGCGCTGCCACCTGCTGCTCGGCTCGCTCCCGGAGCGCATCCGCGGCAAGCCGAAGGTCTACAACACGTCGGTGCTGCTCGGGCCTCGCGGCGAGCGCGTCGCCGTCTACCGCAAGCTGCACCTGTTCGACGTGCGGATCCGCGGCGGCGTCGAGCTGATCGAATCGCAGAACGTCGCCCCCGGCGGCCGCGTGGTGGTCGCCGAGACGCCGCTCGGGGGCCTCGGGCTGTCGATCTGCTACGACCTGCGCTTTCCGGAGCTGTACCGCAGCCTGACGCGCCGCGGGGCCCAGGTGCTGTTCGTGCCGGCCGCCTTCACCGCTTTCACCGGGCCCCACCACTGGCTTCCGCTGCTCCGCGCCCGCGCGATCGAGAACCAGGCGTGGGTGATCGCGCCGGCCCAGGTCGGCCGGCACAACCCGACGCGAGCCTCGCACGGCGAGACGGTCATCGTCGATCCGTGGGGACGGGTCGTCGCGCGCAAGGCCCGCGGCGAGGGCTGGGTCACGGCGCGGATCGACCTCGCCGAGCAGCGGCGCATCCGCCGCGGCCTGCCCTGCCTCGACCACGTGCGGCGCGATCTGTTTCGCGACGCGTGAGCGGGAGGGCCTTCGCAGCCGCGGCCGTGCGGCGCCCGGCCGTGAGCCGCGCCAGCCCCGATCGCGGCGCGGCGGCGGCAGGTCAACGCACCTGGCCCGGGAGGCCCAGCAGCGCCGGCAGGTGCCGCAGCTCGCGGATGCGGGGGGTGTCGCTCTCGCCGTGAAAGCCGTGCCGATCGACCAGGACCGGAGCGACGCCGGCCGCGCGGGCGCCGGCGACGTCGATGCGCGGGATGTCGCCCACGTACACGCAGTTCTGCGGCGCGAGCTTCAGCCGCCCGAGGGCGATGCGGAAGATCTCCGGGTCCGGCTTGCGCGCGCCGACCAGCTGGGAGTCGACGACCGTCTCGAACAGTCCCGCGTAGCCCGCGACGTCGAGGTCGCGCGAGACCTGCCCCTCGGCGTTGCTCACCACCGCGACGCGCATCCCCGCCTGCCGCACCCGCGAGACGGTCGCCGGCCCTCCGGGGGCGGCGACGGTCCACAGCCCCACGCGCTGGTGCGCCTCCCACAGCGTGTCCACGATCCGGTCCTGCCGAGCGATCGGGACGCCGACACGCCCCAGCACCAGCAGGAAGAAATCGCGCCAGCCCAGCGCCGGCTCGCTCTCGCCGCCGCGGTCGATCTCGAGACGGGCCCGGGCCTCCACCCGCGCCAGGTCTTCTTCGGTGACGTCGATCTCGTTGCCGGAGAGCACCCGACGCAGGTAGGCGAAGTCGAGGTCGAGCAGCACCCCGCCGGCGTCGAACAGCACCGCGTCGACGCGTGCGGGCAGGTTCCGGGCGGCGACTGCCGGCTGCGGGACCGGACCGGTGGAGGAGCCGTCGTTCACCGGGCAACGATAGCCCAGCGCGATCCGGCGGGATACTCCGCTCCCGGCCTGCGACCGCGGTCGTTGCGGCCCACGCCAACACCCGCCACGGCGCCGCGGCCGCGCCGCGCAGATCGGTCGTCTTCGACCCTCACCCGCAATTCCCCTCCGGGCAGCGCGTCCTCTGGGTGACCGGCGGCGCCGGCCGCGCCGACGACCAGGCCCGGGTGAACCCAGTTTGCTGCGGCGAGAGCACGCCGCCCGGGGTGGACGGGGCCTGCTGCCGTCAGTGTCGCCGAGAGCAGGCGGCGTCACGCGCGGGCGGCAATCAGCACGGCACGGCGGGCGTCCGGTCGGAGCCGAGGGGCGCGACCCCGCTGCAATTGACGGCGGTGATCACGTAGTACAGCACCTCGCCCGGCGCGGGCACCAGACCGTCGTCCGGTGTCGTCGGGGTCGGCAGTCCCGTGATGAAGCAGACCAGGTCCGAGGCGTCGTGCAGCGTGCCGCGATAGACGTCGTAACTCGTCGCCTCCGGGCGCGGATCCCAGGTGAGAACCGCCACCGCCGGCGTCGAGCGACCCAGCAGCAAGCTCGACACCTCCAGCGGAACGGGCGGGGCGACGTTCGTGCACTCGTCCGGGCCCTCGCCGCAGCTGTCGAGCGTGCAGGAGTCGCCGTCATCGCACGGATCGATCCCGTCGACACACGCGTTGAGCTGGCAGCTCTCGGGACCGTTGCAGAACTGGCCGTCGTCGCAGTCGCCGTTCACCGTGCATTGCACGCAGTCGATCACCACCAGGTCGTCGATCGCGGCCTCGATGACCGAGCCGTTTCCCAGGTCGGCGGCGACGAAGCGCAGGTAGACCTGCGACGTGGGAGTCACCAGGTCCGCCACGCGGAAGCGGTGGAAGAACCAGCCGCCCGAGACCTCGGGGCCCGTCGGGCCGACGACCTCGACGTTGGTCCAGCTCGTGCCGTTGTTCGAGACGTCGATCGTGAAGACGTCCTGGTTGGGAAAGCTCCCGGCGTCGTTCGAGTACCAGCGCCAGTAGCCGATGCTGGGATCGACGAACGCCGTGAGGTTGAGCGGCGGAGTGCGCAGCGTCGTCTTCCCGCCGTCGACGTCGGCCGCGCCGAGCGCGCCGCCCGGGGTTCCCTGGCCGGTCACGAAGCAGGTCGTGCCGCCCGGCGTATGGTCGTCCTCGGGCTGGGCGGCGGTCCCGACCGGATCCACCCGGACCCACACGCCACCCGTGGCCCCGTCGCCGATCGCGCCGACCGTCCAGCCCTGGTCGGTCTCGAGGTCGAACAGCACGTCGCACTCGTCGATCAGGCCGTCGGAGTTGCAGTCCTCGGCGCCGGCTGCCGCGTCGCACTCGTCGGGGAGGACGTTGCCGTTGCAGTCGCTGCTCGCCCCGCCGGCGATGTCGCAGACGTCGGGGGCGCCGTTGCCGTTGCAGTCCGGCTCGCACTCGTCGGGGAGGGCGTTGCCGTTGCAGTCGCCGCTCGTCCCCCCGGCGATGTCGCAGCCGTCGGCCGTGCCGTTGCCGTTGCAGTCCGGCTCGCACTCGTCGGGAACGGCGTTCGCGTTGCAGTCGGTGCTCGTTGCCCCGGCGTCGATCGAGTCGTGGACGCCGTTTTGGTTGCAGTCCCCGACGCGGAGGAAGTAGACGTCCTGCTCGCCGTTGAAGGTCGCGGAATAGGCCACCGCCCCGCCGGCGAGGTCCGAGACCATGTGGTAGTAGTCGCCGATCTTGTTCTGCTGCGGGTGGCCGACGAGCGAGTTGAACGGGGGACTGACGGCCAGGCCTCCCGACCAAGTGACGCCCCCGTCCGTGGAGTAGGCGTGGTACAGCTCCGAGTTCTCGGCGCTCGGGTCCTGGCGCGTGTCGTTCCACACCGCGTCGATCCGCCCATTCGGCGCCACGGACATCGTGCCGAACCACTGGTGCGCGCCACCGACCGGGGTCTCGTCGTTGACCCTGAGCGGCGCGCTCCAGGTCAGGCCCCCGTCCAGGCTGCGGATGAACATCACGTCGAGCGGGTCGGGTCCCGGCGGGTCGACCGAGGCCAGCGCGTAGACGTTTCCGTCCGTCGCCCCGCCCGAGCGATCCACGGCGACCCAGGCCTGACCGACGAGCCCCCCGGGATTGGGCGTGCCGGCGAACGGCGTCGTGCCCCCCAGGTCGATCCCGCTCGCCAGGTCGAACACCGGAACCTGGGCTGAGTTCACCGCATTGACCGAGCGCAGGACGAGATGCGAACTCTGGTCCAACGTCGCGCCGACGACGTAGACCTCGCCTCCGGGGCCGACGTCGACGGTGCCCCACTTCGAATGCTCGGGCATGACGAACGGCCCTTCGTAGGTGAAACCGCCGTCCGTGGAGCGGGTGAAGTCCGTGCCCTCCGCGCAGCAGGTGAACTGCGAGTTCCAGATGCCGTAGAAGTGACCGTCGCCCGCTCCACCCGTGGTGTCGATGGTCATCCAGTTCTTGTCGCCGATCGGGGCCGAGATCGGTCCGATCCAGTTCACGCCGCCGTCGCCGGAGAGGAACACGTCGCCCGACGTGGACGAGCTGAGGCTGTAATAGAAGAAGGTCCCGGAGCTGTCGGCGGCGAGCACCGGATCGCTGCGGAACTGTCCCGGGTCGAGCACGCCGGGGAAAGTCCAGCTCAGGCCGCCGTCCGTGCTGTAGGCGTACCCGGCCTGGCGGAAGCTCGACGTGACCGTGTCGAACTGCCGCCAGCCGATGACGATCCGGTCGGGGTTCGTCGGATCGATCGCCATCGACGGCTCGTTCGCCGCGTCGCCGACGATGTTCTGGTTCTGGGCGTCGACGTTGACCTGGATGCTCTGGAGCAGTCCCCGGACGGCGATCCCCCGCGGCGAGGTCGGCTGGTCCTCGCGCCGGACGGGGAACAGCGGAGGGGCGACGGGGACCTCCTCGTGGCCGACCTCCGACACCGGCCCGGACGCGGGCCGTTCCTCGTGGCCGGCGTCCGGCTCGGCCTGCGGCCCCGTCGCGTGATCGATCGGGTGGGACAGCAAGACCAGCGCCGCCGCGACCGGCAGCATTCGCGACCAAGCACGTTGCGTCAACACCGGAACCCTCCTTCCCGGACCAGCACCATATACCCGGGGATCCGCGGTTCAACAAGGAGAAACGGCGACTCCAATCGGGTTTCGCCGCATCCGCTCCAGGCTCCCGACGGTGCACGGGAGTCGGTCGCGACCCAGGCCGATGCCGCGCCGGAACTGCCGGAACGTCCGACCCGATCGAGCCACGGGGCGTGGGACCAGGCGACGAGAGCGGCCCTCAACCGATCTGTCGATCCGGGGGCGTGCCGCGGGCCACTCGCGACCGAGGGCGTCGTGTCGCCGCCTTGCGCGCTCGCTTGACGGAGGCACCGCTCACCGAGGCGCAGCTTGAACGGCCGCCTCGGAATCAGCACGGCACCGCGGCAGTGCGGTCGGAGCCGAGGGGCGCGACCCCGCTGCAGTTGACGGCCGTGACCACGTAGTACAAGACCGTGCCCGGCGTGGGCACCAGGCCGTCGTCCTCCACCGTCGTGCTCTCGAGCCCGGTCAGGAAGCAGACCAGGTCCGAAGCGTCGCGCAGCGTCCCGCGATAGACGTCGTAGCTCGTGGCTTCGGGCCGCGGATCCCACGTCAGGGCCGCCACCGCCGGCGTCGAGCGGCCCAGCAGGAGACCCGACACCTCCTGGGGAACGGGCGGGGCGACGTGCATGCACTGGTCGAGGATCTCGCCGCAGGTGTCGACCGTGCAGGCGTCGCTGTCATCGCACGGATCGGTCCCGGCGACGCAGGCTCCGGCCTGGCAGCTCTCCGCACCGTTGCAGAACGTGCCGTCGTCGCAGTCGACGCTTTGTTGACACTCCACGCAATCGACCAGCACCAGGTCGTCGATCGCGGCCTCGACGAGAGAGCCGCTGCCCAGGTCGGCAGCGACGAAGCGCAGGACGACCTGGGCCGTCGGTGTCAGCAGGTCCGCGACGCGGAAGCTGCGGAAGAACCAACCGCCCGAGACCTCGGGGCCCGCCGGGCCGACGATCTCCACGTTGGTCCAGCTCGCGCCGCCGTCGTTCGAGACGTCGATCGTGAGCACGTCCTCGTTGGGCGCGCCTCCCGTGCCGTTGGAGTACCAGCGCCAGTATCCGATGCTGGGATCGGCGAGCGCGGTGAGGTCGAACAGCGGGGAGAAGAGCGTCGTCTTGCCGCCGTCGACGTCGGCGTCGCCCAGGCCGCCGCCCGGAATCCCCTGGCCCGTCACGAAGCAGAAGGCACCGCCGGGCGTGTGGTCGTCCTCGGGCTGGGCGGCGGTCCCGACCGGATCCACCCGGACCCAGACGCCGGTCGTGGCCGTGTCGCCCGGCGCGCCGACCGTCCATCCCTCGTCGGTCTCGAGGTCGAGCAGCACGTCGCACTCGTCGAGCAGCCCGTCGACGTTGCAGTCCTGCGCGCCGCTCGCCACGTCGCACTCGTCGGGGACGGCGTTCGCGTTGCAGTCGCCGCCGCCCCCGCCGGCGATGTCGCAGCCGTCGGCCGTCCCGTTGCCGTTGCAGTCCGGCTCGCACTCGTCGGGGACGGCGTTCGCGTTGCAGTCGTCGCTGCCCCCGCCGGCGACGTCGATCGAGTCGTGGACGCCGTTTTGGTTGCAGTCCCCGACGCGGAGGAAGTAGACGTCCTGCTCGCCGTTGAAGGTCGCGGAGTAGGCCACCGCCCCGCCGGCGGTGTCCGAGACCATATGGTAGTAGTCGCCGATCTTGTTCTGCTGCGGGTGGCCGACGAGCGAGTTGAAGGGCGGACTGACGGCCAGGCCGGCCGACCACGTGACGCCGGCGTCCGTGGAGTAGGCGTAGTACAGCTCCGAGTTCTGCGCGCCGGGGTCGCTCCGGGTGTCGTTCCAGACCACGTCGATGCGTCCGTCGGGCGCCACGGACATCGTCCCGAACCACTGGTAGGCGGCGCCGCCCGGCGGCTCGTCGTTGACCCGCAGCGGTGCGCTCCAGGACAGCCCGCCGTTCTCGCTGCGGATGAACATCACGTCGAGCGGGTCGGATCCCGGCGGGTTGACCGAGCCCAGCACGTAGACGTTTCCGTCCGTCGCCCGGCCGGAGCGATCCACCGCGACCCAGACCTGGCCCAGGAGCCCTCCCGGATTGGGCGGTCCGCCGCTGCCGGTCGTGCCTCCCAGGTTGATGCCGCTCGCCAGGTCGAAGGTGGGGGATTGAGCCGCGTTCGCGGCGTTGGCCGACCGCAGGACGAGATGCGAACCCTGGTTCAGCGTGGCGCCGGCGACGTACACCTGCCCGCCGGGACCGACGTCGACGGTGCCCCACTTCGGATGCTGGGGCATGGCGAACGGCCCGTCGTAGCTGAAGCCCCCGTCGGTGGAGCGAGTGAAGTCCGTGCCGGCGGCGCAGCAGGTGAACTGCGAGTTCCAGATGCCGTAGAGGTGACCGTTGCCCGGGCTGCCCGTCGTGTCGATCGTCATCCAGTTCTTGTCACCGGCCGGCGCCGCGATCGGTCCCAGCCAGCTCGCACCGCCGTCGCCGGAGAGGAACATCTCGCCCGAGGTCGCGGAGCTCAGGCTGTAGTAGAAGAAGGTGCCGGAGCTGTCGGCGGCGAGCACCGGATCGCTGCGGAACTGTCCCGGGTCGAGCACGCCGGGGAAGGTCCAGCTCAGGCCGCCGTCCGTGCTGTAGGCGTACCCGGCCTGGCGGAAGTCCGACGCGACCGTGTCGAACTGCCGCCAGCCGATGACGATCCGGGCGGGGTCGGTCGGATCGATGGCGATGGAGGGCTCGTTCGCCGCGTCGCCGACGATGTTCTGGTTCTGGGCGTCGACGTTGACCTGGATGCTCTGGAGCAGTCCCCGGACGGCGATCCCCCGCGGCGAAGTCGGCTGGTCCTCGCGCCGGATGGGGAACGGCGGAGGCGCGACGGGGACCTCCTCGTGGCCGACCTCCGACACCGGCCCGGCCGCGGGCCGTTCCTCGTGGCCGGCGTCCGGCTCGACCTGCGGCCCGGTCGCGTGATCGATCGGGTGGGCCAGCAGGACCAGCGCCGCCGCGATCGGCAGGACTCGTGACCAGGCTCGTTGCGCCACCGGAATCCTCCTTCGGCTCGATTCGGATTGATACGAGATACCGGGGGATCGACGGCGCGGCAAGCAGCAAGTGGCCGCCCGGGGTTCGGGCCATCGGCGGGGCTACTTCGCCAGGGTCCCGAGGGACAGAGCCGGCACGCGCTCGAAGTGGCGCGTGTTTCGCGTCAGCAGGATGCCGTTTCTGGCGAGCACGATCCCGGCGATCAGGCTGTCGCCCATCCCGATCCCACCGCCGGCTCGCTCGAGGTCGCGGCGCACCTCGGCCGCACGGTCGGCCGCGTTGGCGTCGAGCGGAAGGCAAGGAAGCGCGGCCAGGAGATTCTCGATCAGCTTTTTCTGCTTGGCGAAGCGCGCCCCCGCCAACAACTCGAAGCGGTTGACCGCGGTGGTCACGAGGTGGCCGCGCTCAAGCTCGATCGCGATGCGGGCGTCGGCGGGAGCCTTTCCCTCGAGGTAATCGATCAAGACGTCCGTGTCGGCGACGATCACCGCCAGGACTCTCGCACCGCGTTCGTCGCTTCCCGGAGCTTCTCCGCCTCCCCCTTGCCGAGGGCGCCGCGGAGCAGGAGGGCCTGCCGCTTGCGGTCCTCCATGCGGTCCTGGGCTTCGAGGTATCCGTCGAGCGCCTCCTGCACCAGCTGGGAGAAGCCCTTGGCGCCCCGTCGCGCGGCCACCTCGAGAAGTCGCGCTCGCTGCTCGGCGGTGATCTCGATCGTCGTGCGCACGCACTCAACATACATGCATGTGCATGCCGAGTCAACCCGGAACCCATCAGGGCGTGGCAACACCGAGCGCGTGTCGCCGCCTCACCGGCCGGCCGCGCGATCAATCGGCGTTGGGGGTTCTCATCCGCTCGACCAACGCCTGGAAGCGGCCGTCCCCGTGCAGCGGATCGAACGTGGAATCGGCAAGGAGGTAGTCGAAGTCGCGGTCGCCGAGGTCGACGTCGCGGCGGAGGGAGTCGAGCGCGGCGTCGAGGTCGCCCTCGAGCATGCGCAGGGCCGCGAGGTTGTAGTGACCATCTGGATCCTCGGGGGCTAGCTCCAGCGCTTTCCCGCAGGATTCCCGCGCCTGGCCCAGGTCGCGCGCGCGAACCGCCACGTCGCACAGGCCCGTATACGCGACGAGGTAGTCGGCGGGGTTCTTGCCGGTGGCCTTTCCGTCCTCGATCGCGATCGCCGCGCGGAAGGCCGCGACCGCATCCTCCAGGCGCTCGGTCTCGGCCAGCACGTACCCGAGGTTGTTGTGCGCTTTCGCGAGCCGCGGATCCAGCTCGAGCGCCCTGCGGAACCGGGCCTCAGCCGTGTCCAGGTCGCCCGACGCCCGTAGACTCTCGCCGTAGTTGAAGTGGTACAGGGCCGTCGCCGGCTCGATCTCGAGCGCACGCTCGTACTCGCGGAAGGCTTCGTCGAACTTCCCCTGGGCGGCGAGCACGTTTCCGAGGTTGATGTGCGGGTGTGCGTCCTCGGGCACGAGGTGGGAGGCGACCGCCGCGTCGCGCTCGGCGCGCGGAAGGTCGCCGAGCGCGCGGTAGCAGACGCCGCGGCCGAGCGCGGCCAGCGACAGTCGTGGATCGTCCGCGAGCGCCCGATCGTAGCTGGCGATCGCGGCACGGCAGTCGCCTTCGGCCCGCGCGGTGTCCCCGAGCAGCCGGAAGTCGAGTGCCACGCGGGGCTCGAGCTGCGCGGCCTGCTCTCGCTCCCGGGCCCCTCCCGCGGGATCGCCGAGTTCCGCGAGGAGCCGGCCACGGAGCACGTGGACGCTCACGAGGTCGGGCTCGATCGAGGCCGCGACATCGAGGTCGTTGAGCGCCGCTCGGGGGTTCGCCGACGGGTCGTCTCCCGCGAGTTGCGCGACCGCGACGACGGCGCGCCCCATGCGCCCATCGAGGCTCCGGGGATCGAGTTCGATCGCGCGCCCGAAGCGCGCCAGGGCGTCGACGTGGTCCTTGCGCGCCAGGGCGTAGTTGGCCAGACGGAGGCTGGTCTCGATCTCCTGGCCCCGCAGGATCGCGGAGGCACGGAGGTTGACGCGGGCAAGCGCCCCCAGGACGAGCGCCGCCACCATGAGCCCCGCGGCCAGGGCGGCAACTGCGGGCCGGCGACGCGTCCAGCGTGCAAGGCGGCCGGCGATTCCGACAGGTCGCGCGGCGATCGGCTCGTAACGGCGGAAGCGCCGGATGTCGGCCGCGAGCGCGCCGGCCGTCGCGTAGCGGTGCCCCGGGACCTTCTCCATGCACTTGAGCAGGATCGTGACGAGGTCGCGCGGCAGCCCCGGTCCGCGGCGGCCGGGATCGTCCGGCTGCGCGGCAATGATCCGGTTGAGGTACGCCGCGGTCGTGTCCGCCTCGTACGGCAGCCGATCGAGCAGCGTGCGATAGAGCGTGACCCCCATCGAATACACGTCGGTCCGTGAATCGATCCGGCCGGAGTCGCTGCGAACCTGCTCGGGAGCCATGTAGGCGACGGTCCCCATCATCGAACCGGCTCGGGTCAGGCCGCTCAGGTGGGGTGCCCGAGCGAGACCGAAGTCGGCGAGGCGCAGCCGCCGATCGTGGGAGTCCAGGATCAGGTTCGAGGGCTTGACGTCCCGGTGCACGATCCCTTTCTCATGGGCGTGCTCGAGACCGTCCAGGGCGCCCGCGAACCAGTCGAGAACCAGACCGACGCGGTCGCTCCAGCTCTCGGGAATCTCGAGGAACAGCGGAGGCGCCCCTTGGGCCCGCCGGTGGAGGAACGGGATCAGCTCCTCGAGCGAGTGCCCGTCCACGAGCGGCATCGTGTAGTAGGCCGTGCCGTCGACGATCCCGTAGTCGTACACCGGGACGACGTTCGGGTGGTCGAGCGTCCCGGCGATGCGAGCCTCCTGCAGGAAGCGGGCCGCCGAGTCGGCGCGACCCTCGGCCGCGAGCAGCGTCTTGAGTGCGACGCGGCGCACGAGCTGCGTGTCCTCGGCCTCGTAGACCTCGCCCATGCCGCCGCGGCCGATCAGTCGCAGCAGACGGAACCGCCCGAATGGGCGCGGCAGCGGGCCGGCGGGGAGCGACCTCTCGGCGGAGGCACCGGGCAGCGTCGGGAGTTGGGACGGGTGGAGCGCCTCGGCCGCCGCGCTCGCTCCCTGACCCGGGTCGATTCCGGCGAGCACGCGCGAGGCATCGCCCTCCTGGGCGAGGAGCGACTCGACCTCCACGCGCAGCTCTGGATCCTCGGCACAGGCTTCGTCCAGAAAAGGACCGCGCGCTTCGGGAGCCAGCTCGCAGGCCTGGAGGAACAGCTCCGAGATCCTGCGATGCCGCTCGGGGTCCATCACGAGGGCCCCGTCCGACGCAGCTCTCTCGCGAGCCAGGTGCGCGCGACCTTCCAGTCCTGCCTGACCGTTCGCTCGGAGATGCCCAGGGCGCAGCCGACCTCCTTGTCGGTGAGGCCGCCGAAGAACCGCAGCGTCGCCACCTCGCTCTGCCGGGAACTGAGGCGAGAGAGCCGCTCGAGCGCCTCGTGGAGGTCGAGTACGTCGGGTTCGGGACCCGACGTGACCGCGACGGCTTCGCTCAGCGTCACGCGCAGCGGATCGCCACCTCGCTTCTTCGCCTGGCGCTCGCGGGCATGCTCGACGAGGATCCGCCGCATCTGCCTTGCCGCCATGGCGAGGAAGTGACTCCTGCCGCGCCAGTCGATCCGCGTGATGTCAACGAGGCGCAGGTACGCTTCATGGACGAGGTCAGTCGCTTGCAGGGAATGTCCAGGCCTTTCCTGCCGCATGTAGGCCGCCGCGAGACCCCGCAGCTCGTCGTAGACGAGCGGCAGCAGTTGCGACGCGGCGGCGGGGTCTCCCTCCGCACACTTGCTGGCGCAGTGGGTTGCGTCTTGGAGAGGCTCGGGCACGGTTCAAGACCGGCAAGGCTGCGGCCCAATCTACCAGCGCGAAGAGCGAAAGCTCGACGAATGTCCGGGAGATCGCCGGTTTCGCCCGGCACCTGCGCCAAATCGATCGAGAGGCGGTTCGATCGTGTGTTCCGGATTGACAGCGCGTCGAAACCCCTGTATGAGCGTCGCAGACTCGGGGGGATGCGCGAGGCTCCCAGTTGTACTGTCACCACGCAACACCCAGAGGTGTGTGCTATGAACAGTCAGGCTCGAACCCCCAGAATCCGATCACTTGCCTTTCTGGTAGTCGCGGTGGCTCTCGCTACCGCCTTGGGCGCGCCGCCGGACCCGACTCGCTACCAGGGATGCCTCGCCGATGATTCGGCGGTACCGCTGGCGGGCGGTCACAACCTGTCGTTCGTCGTCTTCGACGCCGAGACCGGCGGGATGTCACCGTGGGCCGAGGGCCCGCGCCCGCTGACGCTGGCGGACGGCATCGTCGAGGTGCTCCTCGGCGAGGTTACACCGTTGCCGTCTAGCGTTCTCACAGACCCGGAACGGTGGCTCGCGCTGACGGTGGACGGCGCCGTGCTCGTGCCGCACCAGGAGCTGTCGAGCGTGCCGTATGCCCATGCCGCGGACCGTCTCGGTGGCATGAGGCTGCTTCAGGCGCTGGATCTCGGGAACCAGAGGGCACGCAGCCGTAATCGTCGATCAGTCCCCAGCGAGCCGACAACGGTCTCGACGCCGACACCGTCGACCGGCTCACCGATGATGCCGGCGTACCGCCAGTGTGAAGCTCGACGCCAACGGTGCCTCGGACGAGTGGTCGTGGTACGAGGGTAAAGAGAGAGGTAACCGAAGATGGGCCATGCGAGCCTTCGACGTAAGTCAGCCATCCCGCTATTCGTTGCGGTGGCCGTTGCCACCTCCTGGGCCGCGCCCCCAAGCCTCATTCGTTACGACGGGCGCTTGACCGACGACGCTGGCGTGCCGCTCGACGGATCGTACAACGTCGACTTCGCCATCTTCAACGCGGCCACAGGCGGAACCGCCGTCTGGTCGGAAGACCGGCCCCCCATGGCAGTCGAGAACGGCGTCATCGAGGTCATGCTGGGGGAGACCACTCCCCTTGCGCCGTCCGTCTTCAGCGGGCCTGAGCGCTGGCTCGAAATCACCGTCGATGGCACGGCTCTCATTCCGCGGCAGCGCTTGGCCAGCGTTCCCTACGCCCACGCCTCGCAGAGTTCGACCGACCTTGACGGCTTCACGGCAGGTAACGCGGCAGGGCAGATCCCTGTCAGCAACGGCGCGTTGAACGAGAATCTCAACGCAGATCTGCTCGACGGCATGCAAGCGAGCGAGATCATGGATCTGTCCGGATCCTCGACCGCCAACCTGATGGTCAACGGCTCCTTCGAGTCGTGGCCGCTTGGCTCTGACGACGACGCGTTGCCGTGGGAGGACGCGCCGGACGATTCCGTGCGGAGAGAGAGCTCGATCGTCCGGATGGGCAGCTACTCGGCCAAGCTGACGAGCGCGGGTGGTCTGATGTCTCTCCGGAGCGGCACGCGGATCGACCACGGCCACATCGCAGGGCGTACCTTCACGTTCGGCGTCTGGATTTACACGACCGTGGTAAGCGCCGCGCGTATCCGCATCAGCAACGACGGGGTGGACTCGTACTCACCGTACCATTCGGGGACGCCGCAATGGGAGTTCCTGAGCGTGACACGGACGATGACGGCCGAGCCGACAGGCGCCGTCATGTTCTTGTTCAACGAAGGTCCCGCGGGAACGGATGTGTACTTCGATGGCGCCGTTGCCGTGGAGGGAACGCGGATCTTCAGTTTCTCCCAGCACCCGAGCGACGAGCACGTCTACGCGGTGGAGTTCCAGGATGCCGCGGGGCAAAACCTGAAGTTCGGCACGCCGCGCATCCAGCGGGGGGAAACCACAATCACGGTCGATACGCAGAACCGCAATGAGAAGGTCGTATTCTTTCCCAGCCCGTTCAGCTCTCCGCTGGGCCTTGCCATTACGGTTGTGGCGACCGTCGTACACACAGACAAGCCGGGAGACGATACGACGTGCTACGTGGCCGCCGCCGATGGAAAGCCGCTTGGCGACCGGTTCGTCCTGGCAGTGAGGCGCCCACTCGGTGGAGTGGGCGGCACGGGGGCCCCGTGCGAGGACGATGGCCCGGCAAATATCACTATCCAGTGGATCGCCCTGGGGACGTAGAGGAGGCAAGCAACGCGAAGCGCGAGACCACCCAGGGAAGCCATGGATGATCCCATGCGTGCAAGAGGGCTTGTCGATGGGGAGGCAGTCATTCATGATCATGAGAAGCGTTAGTCAATGATTTCGGATGTCGGATTCGCGCCCGTGGAAGCCGGCCCAGCAGCCGGGAGAGCGCGTGCCGCTGGTGGGCGGCCACAACGTGTCGTTCGCGATCTTCGACACAGCGACGGGCGGCTCGTCGCACTTACGTTAGCCTCGACGGCGACGGTGGCGGGAGGCGACTATGAGAAGCGTGAACGTCGGATGCCGGATTCTCATGTGTCCAACGCCTTCTTCGTTGAGTGGTGGATCAATCGTGGAAACAGGCCCGACAACTAGGAGCGCGTCATGAACGGCCTCGATTGCAAGCGCCAACTCGTTGTTCTCGCCGTGTCGATCGTCGCTCTCTCTGCGACCTGGGCCGCACCGCCGGAAGTCATCCGCTACCAGGGACGGCTCACCGATGATGCGGGCGTGCCGCTGGCGGGCGGCCACAACGTGTCGTTCGCGATCTTCGACACCGCGACAGGCGGCTCGTCGCTATGGGTCGAGGGTCCGCGCGCGCTGACGCTCGAGAACGGCGTCGTCGATGTGCTCCTCGGGGAACTCACACCCCTTGCGTCCAACGTTTTCACTGGCGTGGGGGAGCGGTGGCTCGAGGTGTCGGTGGGCGGTGCCGTGCTCGGGCCGCGCCAGCGGCTTTCCAGCGTGCCGTATGCCCATGCCTCGGACCGCCTCGGGGACAAGGCGCTCGCCGAAGTGCTGGACCGGTCCGCCCACACCGGTACTCAGCCTCCCTCGTCGATCAGTCCACAAGGAGTCGGGAGTGGCCTGGATGCGGACACCGTGGACGGTTTGGATGCGAACAAGTTCATCGATACCTCATCTGCGAGCCAGGGAAAGATCGGCAGTCTGGCGCTCGGCACCGCCGTGCCGAGCGCCACGCTTCACGTCGTCGGCAACAGTCGCGTGGACGGCAACGTTCAATCGAACCTCTCGAGCGGCTACGTCGCCATCAACTCGTACTCCTCCAGCACGGTTCCCTCCATCCAAATGCAGAACACCGGCAGCACGAACGACTGGGTCATCTATTCGGAGGATGCTTCGCCGAGCGATTTGTACATAGTGTCTCGCCTGGCCGGAGCCGATGTGCGCATCATAGGGCAGAGTGGGTTCATCGCCAATCTGATCGTCGACGGAAACGTCACTGCCAGCAATCCGACGGCCGGCTCGCATCTCGTAACGCAGTCCTACGCGGACGCCAACTACAAGGACCCGCCGGGGCAGTGGACCTGCACAGTGCGGTCGGGAAGCCAGGGATTCACCTCGACGGCGACATGCGTAGGCAGTGAAAAGGCGATCAACGGTGGATGCTCCTACGGCGGAGACACGAACGACCTGCGGGAGAGTCGACCCACAAACCAAGGCTGGCGCTGCAACAGCGACATCATGCAGGTCATCGCGTATGCGAATTGCTGCCTCTGATGTCCAGAGATTCCTGGGAGGCTGGCAGGCGGTCTCGCGTGCCTTAGGGCAGGTGTCCGTCTCGACGGGTCGTCGAGGTTGCGCGATTGCCGCCTGAGGAGCGACTCTGCGCATTGAGCAGAGAGGGGGACGGACAATGAGCATGCAAAGGACGGTGGCTTCGGATCCTCGCGCAATCCAATCCGCAGCTAGCATCTCGACCTCCTCAAGCAAGAGGTCACGGGTGATCTCCCGGCCCCGCATCACGCTTCTCGGTGCGGTTGCCTGGACGCTTCTTCTGGCGCAGCCATCCGATGCTGCCGCGACCCGGAGCATGGCGCTCGGAGAAATGGCCGTGCGCGCCGGCCGAATCTTCCTCGGTCGTTGCGTCGACCGGACCGTCTCCACGGACGCAGCCACGGGGATCGAGGTCACGACCTACACGTTCGACGTCACCACGCCGATCAAGGGGATCTCGGGAGGGAGGACCGCGTTCCGTGTCCCCGGGACACCGGAGCACCCGCTGCTCGACGGCCTTGCAGTCTTCGAGCCGGGGGAGACGGCGTTGCTGGTCCTGTACCCGGAGAGCCCTGCAGGCTTCTCCACACCGATGGGCCTCGACCAGGGTCGCTTCCGCTTGGTCGAGCCAGTGGGCCGCGGCATCGAGGTGGTGAACGGGCGGGCCAATTCGCGGCTCCTGGCGGACGTGCCGGTCGAATTGCTCCCGCGGCGCGACGCGGCCTTCGGGCGCGAAGGGCGGCTCGAGCTGGACGTCGTGATCGACGTGCTCCGGTCCCTCGTCGCGGAGGGAGCGCCATGAGCCGCCCGAGGGCGTGGCATTCAGGGCGCCAATTCGTCCTTGTTGCCGGGCTTCTGCTGTCGGCGGCGGCGTCCGTGGCGCTGGCCGGCGGTCCGCGCATTGTCGACGAGACGAGCGGCCAGCCGGTCGTGTGGAACACTGTGGGCCCCGTCGACTACCAGGTCGATCTGGGTCCACTCGGCTCGCTCTCCAACTCGCAAGCGGTCGCGCTCGTGCAGGAGGCCTTCGGGACGCTCGAAGATGTGGACACCGCTGCGATCTCGTTCCGCCAGCAGGCCACGCTGCCCGAGGACGTCAACCAGCTCAACTGGGCGCTCTACTTCGGCGTCCCGGGGGACGGCCGGAGCCCGATCGTGTTCGACACCGACGGCCGCATCCTCGACCAAGTCCTGGGGCTCACGGCGCGGAATGACATCGAGGGGGCGGCCCGGCTCGAGGACGTGAGCGGGACGGAGCTGAGGGAAGCATCGGTGATTCTCAACGGTGCCTGTTTCGATGGCATCGACGATCTGCGCTCGCCTTGCGAGCTGACGTTCGACGAGCTGCGGGCCCTCGTGCTGCACGAGACCGGCCATTTCGCCAACCTCGACCACAGCGACCTCAACCGCACCTTCTCCGACGACAGCCGCGCCTCCAACAACGCGGTCCTGCCCAGCATGTACCCGGTCGAGACCGAGGACGACTCGACCTTTGTTTCCCTCGCGCTCGACGACCGGCTCGCGCTGTCGCGGCTCTACCCCGCGCCGGGTTTCCCGGGCAGCGGAGGCACGATCGGGGGCATGGTGCTCGCCTCGAACGGCCTGGATCCGGTGAACGGGGCGAACGTCGTCGTCCGCAACTTGGCCGACCCGTACGCGCTCGCAGCGAGCGTCGTGTCGGGGGACGTCGACGGGGACGGGGCCTACCGCTTCGAGGGCTTGCCACCGGGCAACTACGTGGTCGAGGTGGGTCCGGTGGGTTCGGCCTTCACGGGATCCAGCTCCGTCGGGCAGGCGAACCAGGCGACGCCGACCTACCTGCCCGGCCCGCGCGAGTTCCTCGACTCGGGGGAGAGCGCGAGCGGCCTCGTCGACGATCCCGACGCGCGCAAGATCTTTCGGCTCCACGCCGGCGAGAGCTTCACCGGCGAGGACATCGTCTTGAACGACCTCTCGACCCTCGCCGACGACCAGGCGGGAGGGAACAACGACAGCTTCGCGACCGCGACCGTGCTCTCCGGCCCGGGCACGCTCGGAGACCGCATCGGGCCCGGCGACGTCGACTTCTTCCGCATCACGGTGCCGCAGGGCTGGACACTGCGCGTGGACGTCGACGCAGCGGACCCAGACCTCGGGTCCTCGCTCGAGGCCGTGATCGGGCTGTTTGACGCCCTGGCCGTCGAGGTCACCGCGAGTGCGATCCCGATTCCCGATCCCGCGAGCGGAGAGGTCGGAATCGACCCGGCCCTCGACTACGCACCTGCCGTGGGCGACGACGTGATCGTCGCCATTGCCTCGGTCGGTGACTCGGACTACGACGGGACCGGGGGAACGACCCAGGGTCCCTACTACGTTCGCCTGCTGCTGAGGGCGCCGGTCTTCGGGACCGGCCTTCGCGTGACCGCCAGCGGCGGTTTCAGCGGCGGCCCGACCGTCCTGTTGTCAGGTGCGATTCCCACGGCTCTCGGGAGCCGCGCCTCTGCACCGGGGATCGTGGTCGAGCCGGTGGGGCCGCCTGCCCTTCCCGAGGATCCGGACGGCGACGGCGTCTCGTCGCCCCTCGATCCGTGCCCGGGCTCCACCGACTCGGACGGCGACGGCGTGTGCGACGGGCTCGACAACTGCCCCACCACGCCGAACGCCGACCAGAACGACGGTGATGACGATGACCTCGGCGATCCGTGCGACGCGCCGTCCGTCGTGGATGTGTCCCCGCCGGACGGCACGTTCGACGCGCCGCTGTACACGACGGTTTACCTGCGCTTCAGCGAGCCGATCGACCTCGCGAGCTTCGGTCCCGAAGCGAGTTCGGCCGTGCGGCTCGAGGGTCCCGGGGCGGTAGCCGTGCCGGTGAAGCGCTTGATCTCGCTCGACGGCATGGAGGTCACGCTCGACCCGTTCGGGGCTCTTGCCTCCGACACGACCTACACGGTCGTGGTCGACCCCGGCGTGGCGGATTTCGATCAGCCGACGCCGCGCAGCGTGAGCTTCGCGGGGAGCACGCTCGAGACTGCTTCGACGGTCCCTCCCCACATCGACGTCGGCAACCTGGGGAACAACGTCGAGGGCTCGTTCGCGCAAGGCACGGGCGTGGGCGACCGCTTCGGCGCGGCGATCGCGGCGAAGGGCGACGCGAACGGCGACGGGGTGTCCGACCTTCTCGTCGGGGCGCCCAAGGCGGACGCGACAGCGGGACCGCCCGAGGTGGGGGCCGTCGCGCTCTACTTCGGCCAGCGCGGGCTCGTCTCCGGCAACTTCGGCTCGTCGATCCGTTTCGAGGGAGTCGAGAGCGGAGATGGGGTAGGATCCTCCGTCGCGTTCGTGGGAGACGTCGATGGCGACGGGATCGGCGATCTCCTGATCGGCGCGCCGGGGGCAGGTCCGGGCGCGAGCGCCACCGGAGTGACCTACCTCGTGTTCGGACAGGACGATCTGGCGGACGTGTGCTCTCCGATCGCCTTGGATGCGATCGACGATCCGTCGTGCGAGGTGGCCGGGCCGGCCTGCGCCGCCGCCGGTCCCTGCGGGATCGCGATCACGGGCGAGGCGGACGGGGACCTCGTGGGTGGGGCGGTCTCTCCCGGCGGTGACGTCAACATCGATGGTCAGGTCGACCTGCTGATCGGCGCGCCGGGCCGGACGCCGAACGACGTCGGCGACAGCCGCCCTGGAGCCGGCGTGGTCTACCTGCTCTACGGATCGCCGGCCCTCTCGATGCGCGGTCAGGTCAACCTGATCGACGCCGGCACGGCAAGCCTCCCAGGTGTCGTGTTCGTCGGCGAGAACGGGGGGGACGGCGCGGGCAGCTCCCTGTCGGCCTGGCCCGATCGCGCGGCGGACGGCGTGGACGACGTGCTGATCGGGAGTCCGTACGCCGACATCCTCGACGCGGCCAACAACGTGCTGGCGGATGCAGGGATGGTCTACGCGATCAACGTGGACGAGGAGACCCCTCTCTCCTCACCGTTCGACCTACGCGACGTGGGCCGCAACGTCCCGGGGATCAAGGGCGTTGCGTTCCTGGGTAGCAACCAGAACTCCAGGGCCGGATTCCGCGTCTCCGGTCGCCACGACGTGACGGGCGACGGCGAGATGGACATCCTCTTCGGCTCGCCGAGGATGGACTTCCCCGGCAGGACCGCCGTGGGGGCGGGGATCCTCGTGCCCAGCTCGCTCACCAAGGCCGGGGACGATCCGATCAAGCTCAAGACGAGCGCCACGGTAGACGTGACCCAGGAGGTGACGCTGGAGGGCGGCGGTTGGGGAGAGTTCGAGCGTGTTGGAAGCGACGGCTCGGCCCCGGCATCGGTGCAGCTCCGCCAGCAGGGGAACCCGACGGTCGTCGCCGAGTTCGAGGCCGTACTGTACTCCGGCGAAGCTACGGGAGACGAGGCCGGAAGCAGCATCGAAGGCGTGGGTGACCTCGACGGCGACGGGATCGAGGATGTCTCCCTAGGCGCTCCGGGGGTCGACATCGTGCACCCGGTGCGTGGCCTGCTCGAGGACGCGGGGCGCGTGTACGTCCTACTGAGCCAGCCCCTGCGGCCGGAGGGGGACGTGCCCCTCGCGGAGGTCGGAGCGTCCGTACCCGGCGTCGTCGTCGACGGCCAGACGGCGCTCGAGCGCCTGGGGGAGGCGCTCGCAGGCTCCGGGGACGTCGATCGCACGGGCTCGAGCGAGATCGTCGCCGGGGCGCCGGGGGATTCCGCTACGCCCCCGAACGAGGGGCGGGTCTACCTCTCCGTCCCGATCGTCGCGCGAGCCGCCAGGGACCTGCTCCTCGTCTCGAAGACGACGCTTGAGTGGGAGCCGGTACCCGGTGCGGTGAGCTACTCGGTCTACCGCGGCGCGGTCGCGACGCTCGCCGCCGCCGGCCGCGTCATGACGTCTGACGCGACCTGCCTGGCGCCGGGCGGTGTCGGCGTAGGGGATGTCGATCTCGACGGCCTCCCGGACTTCGCCGACCCGACGGAACCGGCGGCCGGCGAGGTGTTCTGGTACCTGGTGGGCGGCGTCAACAAGATCGGCGAGGGGCAGGTCGGGACCGATTCGTCGGGCAAGCTGCACGTCAACAACGAGCCGTGCCCGTAGGAGGGTGCATGTGCGTCGATCGATTCGGGCGATTCGTGTTCGGCGGGTTGGTCCTGGGGACGCTGGCTTTCGGTCTCCTCCTGGCCGCCCCGCCGCAGCTCGTGCGCTACCAGGCCACGCTCACCGATGACGCCGGGGTGCCGCTCAGCGGCAGCCACGACGTCGACTTCGCCATCTACGACGCCGCGTCGGGCGGTACCGTCCTGTGGTCCGAGAACCGGCCGCCGCTCGTCCTGCAGGACGGCGTACTGGATGTGATGCTCGGCGAAGTCGCCCCGCTGGCGTCGAGCACGTTCAACCTCGCCGACCGCTGGCTCGAGGTAGCTGTGGATGGGGCGGTGCTTTTGCCCCGCCAGAAACTGGCGACCGTGCCCTTCGCGTTCGTGACTGACAGGCTCGGCGCGAAGACGCTGAGCGAGGTGGAAGCCGAGATCGACACACGGATCGCGACTCATTCCGCTCAGCCCGATCCGCACTCGGCGTACGTCAAGAGGACGGGAGACACCGTGAGCGGAATGCTGTCACTCTCCGGGCCACTCTCCGGCATCGAGATCCAGAGCGCGATGGACACTCCGTTCAGGGTCACGAGCTCCGACCTAGACGCGAACTTCATCTTCGAGGGTGCCGGCTCCAGCCGGATCCTGGCTTCATCGGACTCTCCGGACCAGACCCTCGGCTTGCTGGCGACAGATACCGGGGAGACCAGCGCATCGGTCGTGATCACGGGTAATGACATCGACCTCATCGGTACGGGAACGGGCTCTCTCCTGCTGGCGACGGCAGGGCAAAGCACGACCGGCGATATCGTCCTGACTACCCAGAACACGCAGCGCATGATCGTCACGCAGGACGGCAACGTCGGGATCGGAACCACGAGTCCGACGGTGCAGCTCCACGTCAAGAACGCGGCCGACGACGGGAGCTGGCTCACACTCGAAGGTCATCGGTCGGCGGCCGGAGGCTGGGCGTCGGGCATCGACCTGTTGGCGCCCGAGAGCCCCTCGGCGGCGGACCGGAAGCACTTCAGGATCATCAACTTCAACGGCGTTCCGGGCGGTCAGAACACGCTGCAGTTCCGATCCATCAATGACAACTTCACGAGCGATGTCGCGTTCCCGCTTACGCTGAACCACGACGGCTTCGTTGGGATCGGCACGACGGCTCCGACTGGCCTTGTCCACGTGTCGAGCGGAGCCGTCACCACGGATCTACGAATCACGAATACGTTCGCGCCTGTCGAGGGCGTGGTGCTTGCCGGTATGTCTGGCGGCATCGATAGAATGGTGGCGGGTACGCTGACCCCGCATGACTTGGCATTCACAGCAGGAAACGCAACACGCATGACCATCCAAGCTTCCGGGAATGTTGGGATCGGGACGACGAGTTCGGGAAGCAAGCTGGACATCGTCAGCGGTTCTGATGACATTCTGCGCGTGTTTCGTTCAAACAGCGGATTGATCCTAGGTGCAAGCGCGAGTGCGATGGAATCGTACGTACGGCTCTTGACCGAAGATGGACAACTGGCGTTTCAGAGCTCACCGAGCACCAATGGTCCCTGGGCAGAAACCATGCGGATTGAAAGCACGACGCGCCCCCTCCAACTGGGCAGTTATGCTAGTGGAGTGGGCATCGAGACGAACGGTGGCTCGCCGCACGCTGGAGCCCTGCGATTCGGTGACAGCTCAGGTTGGAAGTTCTACATCGGTCGCGCTCAGAACTCTGTTGGCGGACCGCTCAACACCGGCGCGACAGGAGCGCTGCTGACTGTTGCGGACAACGGAAACGTCGGGATCGGCACGAGCAGTCCCGCGAGGGTATTTCAGGTGGTTCAAAACTCTTTGACGAATCCAGTCGCCGACGCCTGGGAGACCTACAGCTCCCGCCGCTGGAAGACGAACATCGAAACGATCCCGAACGCATTGGACCTCGTGAAGGAGCTCCGGGGAGTCTCGTTCGATTGGCTCGCGGACTCGAAGCACGACATCGGCATGATCGCCGAGGAGGTCGGCGCGGTGATCCCGGAGATCGTGACCTACGAGGAGAGCACGGAGGAGGCAGTCTCCCTCGACTACGCCCGTCTCGTGGCCGTCCTCGTCCAGGCGGTCAAGGAGCAACAGATCGAGATCGAACGCCAGCAGGCTCGGCTCGGCGAGCTCGAGAGGCTGGCGGTTGAGTTGATCGAGTCGGCCAAGACCAGGTAGGAATCGGCACGGCCCGGTTTGGCGGAAGGGCCGGAGGCTTTGCTAGCATGCCGCCGTGTTCTGCCCGAGCTGCCGCGACGAGTTCCGTTCGGGCTTCACTCGCTGCGACAACTGCGGCGTCGATCTCGTCCACGAGCTGCCGCCGGAGCGGGCGGCGACGGCACCACCGCTGCCGGTGGCGGTGCCCGTGGTGGACTACTGCGGGTACCTGGCGCTCGACGATGCCCGGGAGGCGCGCGACCGGCTGCGGAAGCGGCGCATCGCGAGCGACATCGTGATCCGCGAGGCGCCGGGAGCGAGCCCCGACGGGCCCGGGAGCGAGGAGTACTGGCTGCGGGTCGATCGCGCGCGGCTCCGCGAAGCCCACGATCTGCTGGGCGACAGCGACGGCTTCGGCGAGGATCGCGCGGCGGAGCCGGACGCCGAAGACGACAGCTTCACCTGCAGCGTGTGCGGCGGTTCCGTGGCGGCCGAGGCGGACGCCTGCCCCGGCTGCGGCTCGCGGTTCGACGAGAGCTGACGCGACGCCGCCCCCGCCCCCACGAACCACGGCCCGTGCTCAGAACTGCGCCGCGTAGCCGACGATGAACTGGCTGTCCGGTGCTCCGTCGGTGAGGCCGACCGCGACCGCGGCACGCACCAGGCCGCGCCGGAAGACGCTCCAGTTGACGCCGCCGAGCAGGCGCAGATCGTCGTCCGCGCCGTCGAAGCGCTCGCTCTCGTAGTCGAACTCGCCGACCAGGTTCAGCCCCTTGGCGATCGGCGTCACCGCCGAGCCGCCGATCATCGCCGAGGTCTGCCCGTCGATCTGGGCGAGCCCGAGGAACTGCCCGTCCTCGTTGAACCGGATGCCGATGTGTCCGCCGAGCGCGACCTTGTCGAGGGGATAGTTCGCCGAGCCGAAGACGCTGACGCCGAACGAGTCGAAGCCGAGCCCGGCGGTGTCGTCGCCCGTGGGGACGGTCACCATCCCTCCGACGGCGAAATCGGCTCCCTTCTGGTCGCGGGACAGCCGGTACTTGCCCCACAGGTCGAAGTCGGTTCCGCCGGAGCCGTCCGGGAGCCCGCCGGCCGTCTCGGTGTCGCCGAACCCGACGCGGCCGCCGAGCTCGACGTTGGTCCACGGCTGGATCGCCACGATGCCGCGCACCAGCGTCGCCTCGATCACGTCGCCGTCGCTGAACTCGAACTGGCCCTCCCACCACTGCCGCTCGGCGATGCTCGCCTCCTCGGCGAAGGAGAGGAACAGACGCTCGCTCGGGCCCGCGGGGGGTGGGGCCGTCCCCTGCGCCGCCGCGGGGAGGACGGGAGCCGCGAGGGCGGCGGCGAGGGCCAGCAGGACCGGGGCGGTGGGGGGGTGCTTGGGCATCGGGCGGCCTCCTGCGGCGGGCGCGAGGCCCGCAAAACGGCCCGTCATTCTCCGCATCGGTGGCCGGCGCTGTCAAACATGCGCGGAACCTCGGCGGAATCGCCTCCTGCTGCTGGGCCGCTATCCTGTGCCGGAGCGCTCGGCGGTCCGGAGCGGTGCAACTCCCTGAGCGGTGGAGCGTTCCTGGTAGGGGCGATGGACCTCGGTGGGTTCGAGCGTATCGTGATGGAGCAGAAGGACCGGATCTTCGGCTACGCGTCGATGATGCTCCGCGATCCGTCCGAGGCCCAGGACGTGGCCCAGGAGTCGCTCCTGCGCCTGTGGCAGAACCGGGAAGGCGTGGACGGCGACGGGGCGGTCCCCTGGCTGCGGCGCACGGCCCACAACCTGTGCATCGATCGGCTGCGGCGCCGGCGCTCGCGGCCCGAGACCTCCGACGAGGAGGCGGTCGCGCGTGGCGTCGATCCCGCCGCAGGTCCCGCGCGGCGCGTGGAGTCGGGTCAGATGGCAGGCATGCTGCAGCAGGCGCTCGCGGCGCTGCCCGCGCGCGATCGGGCGGTGATCCTGCTCCGCGAGGTGCAGGAGCTGCCCTACGCCGAGATCGCCCGGATCCTCGACGTCCCGCTCGGGACCTTGAAGGCGCGCCTCCACCGGGCCCGCGAGCAGTTGCGCGCCCGATTGACGCGCGCGGGTGTCACGCCATGAGCGGGCCCGAGCCCCGGAGCTGCCTGGATGCGATGGGCTCGGTCCACCGCCGGCTCGACGGCGACCCGCTGGACGACGCGGAGGGCCGCCGTCTCGAACAGCACCTCGCCGGCTGCAGCCGCTGCCGCGAAGCCGACGCCGAGCTGCGCTCGCTCCAGACCACGCTGCGCGCGCTGCCGCTCGGGCGGCTGCCCGACGCCGCGGTAGAGAGGCTGCTACGGCACGCGGCACGGGACGAACGGCGGCGAGTGCTCCGGCGGTGGGGCGTGGACTGGCGCCTTTCGGCCGCCGCCGTGGTCACTACCGCGGTCATCGGGATCTGGTACGTGGCCTCGCCGCCCGCCTTCCGTCCAAGCGAGGCGGAGCTGGCGCGAGCCGCCGCGGAAACGCGCGCGGTGCTGGGTCTCACCGCGCAGGCGCTGCGCCGCGCGGAACGGACGGCGACGCGCGAGGTGCTGGCGGGCGACGTCGCCGGTGCCTTGCGCAAGCTCCCGATCGACTGGAGGAGGATCCGCGATGAATGAGCGAGCCCGATTCCCCCTGCGCCGCGCGCCCGTCTCCGTCGCGCTGCTGCTGATCCTCGCGGCGGTCTCGCCGCCGGCCGTCGCGGGCGGTGCGGAGAAGCTCGCCGGCTTCGTCGACGGCCGGGCCTTGATCGAGGCCGTGGGAGACGACGCCGTCACGGTCGAGATCTCGCTCTCCGGACCGCTGCTGACCGCGCTGACGAAGGTCGATCCCGAGCTGCACGCACTCGCCGGCGGGCTCGAGTCGATCCACGCGGTCGTGCTCGAGCCGGCGGGGAGCCTCGACCGCAAGCGCCTGCACGCTCTCGTCGCCGAGATCGACGCCAAGCTGATCGGCCAGGGCTGGGAGCGCCTCGCTCACGTGCGCGAGCCCGACGCCGAGGTCAAGCTGCTCGTGCTCTCGGCCGGCGAGGCGATCCGCGGGCTCGTGGTGATGGTCCTGGAGGAGGACGAGGTGGTCTTCGCCAACCTCGCCGGGACGCTCGACCTCGCGAAGATCGCCGCGATCGGCGAGGGGCTCGACCTGCCGGGTCTGGATCGGATCGATCCGGACTGACCCACCCGGTCCGGGCCGACCGCTGCCGGCGGGGCGTCAGTCCAGGTCGAACGGGCCGCGCGGCTTCCCGCCCGGCTCCTTCTCCGCCTTCTTCTTCGCCTCCTCGAACTTCCTGGAGAGCAGGTCGTCGAGGCGCTGCGTGCGGTCGAAGGCCTTCGAGAACGCCTCCTGTCGCTTGCGCTCGCCGCCGCGGACGTCGCTCAGCGCCTGGTCGAACGTCTTTCCGTGATCGACCGGCGGGCGTTCCTCGGCCAGGACCTCGCCGCTCGTCGCGTCCACGACGAGCCGCGTGCGGCAGCACGGACACGTGACGTCGACCCGGTCGGCCATCGCGCTCGTCCTCCGGGCCATTGTCCGGCAACCGCCCGGGCCGGTCAAACCCCTTCCGCACGGAGCCGGACGATGGTCGCGCCCCAGCCCCCGCGCTCGGGCGGCGCGTCGGCGAACGAGGCGACCGCGGGGTGGCGCGCCAGCACCGCCCGCACGGTCTCGCGCTGGGCGCCGATCCCGCGGCCGTGGATCACCCGCACCTCGCGCAGGCCGGCCTCCGCCGCCTGGTCGAGGTAGGCTTCGGTCACCGACGCGACGTCCCGCGGCGCGAAGGCGTGCAGGTCCAGGTGATCCTCGACGGGAAGGACGATCTCCTCGGGCCAGGGCTCGTCGTCCGGCGGGTCGCCCGTCATTGCGAGGCCACGACGCGCACGGGCCGGCCGTCCCGCGGCAGCGCGAGCGCGCAGCCTCCGATCGGGCTGTCCGGCGCGCGCACGGCTTGCTCGGCGTGGATCTCCCATCCCTCCGGCGTGGAGACCAGCCTGAGAGACGAGCAATCGAGCCGGCCGCCGATCAGCACGAGGCGCTGCCGCGGATCGTGCGGACCGAGAGGCAAGAGTTCCGGCCGCTCGCCGAACACGAGGGCCTCCCACGCCTCCCGCTCCTCGATCGTCCGCAGCGACCCGGGGCCGACGATCCCGGGGGGCAGGGGAACGATCGGCGGCACGGGCGGTCCGGCCGGGGAGAGGGCGGATGCGGCGCCGCCCGCCTCGGCACCGATTTGCCCGAGCATCTCGCGCCGGACCGAAGTCTCGCCGCGCTGGTCGTCGAGCTTTGCCGTGACTCCATCCGCGACGCTGTCCCTGGCCGGTGGCAGGATCGATCGCGGCGCACGCGGCTCAGGGCGAGGGACCGCCGGGGGTGCGGCCGACCCTTCGGCGTCGCGCAGGGCGTCGGCCTCGGCCGGGACCGGCGCGTAGGTCTCGATCCGCCCGGCCGGCGGCCGAGGAGCGTCCTCGAGGCCGGTCGCGGGCGCCGGCGCCGGCGCGAACACTCGCCGCCCGGCTTCGGGTGCACGCGGCTCGGTCGCCTCGGTGCTGCGCTCGTCCCGAGTGGCCGGGGCGGTCTTGCGCAGCTCCTCGCGTCCCGCCTCGCGCTCTTCGGGCTCGGTCGAGGTCGAAAGCCCGAGCGCCTCGGCGCCGATTCCGGCTCCGGCGGCTGGCGAAGGGGCCCCCGCCGCTCCCGTCTCGGCGGGGCCGGATCGGGCACGCTCGGGGTCCGCGGGAGGCGGGAGCGGGCTCGTTCTGTCCCGCAGGAAGTGCGGGACGAACAGCGCGGCGGCGAGGGCGGCCGCGGCCGCGAGCCCCGCCGCCTCCCAGGAGAACACCCGGAGGCCGGCCGGCGCTCCTCGGCCGGACCGCTCCTCGAAGCTCCGGCGCGCACGGGCGTAGAAGCTGGGGGACAGCTCGGCCGGTCCCTCGCGGAGCGCGGCGCCGATCTCGTTCAGGGCGCGCAGGCGCCGCGCCAGCCCGGGGTCGTCGCGCAGGCGTCGCTCGAACTCGGCGCGCTCGGCCGGAGCGAGGCGCCCGTCCAGGTAGTCCTGGATCCGCTGCTCGTCGCGGTCGGTCACGGCCCGTCTCCCAGGCGGCGCCGCAGCTCGTCCCGCGCCCGGGCGATCCGCGAGCGCACGGTCCCGACGGGGACGCCGGTCATCACCGCGATCTCCTCGTAGGACAGCATCTCCACTTCTCGCAGCAGGAGCGTCAGCCGGCGCGTCGGCTCGAGCTGCGCCACCGCCGTCCTCACGCGCGCGGCGCGCTCGGCGGTCTCCAGCTGCTCGAGCGGGGACGGCCGGGCGTCCGCCGGTTCCGGGGTCGCTTCGCCGTGCTCCCGCGAGCCGAAGACCCAGGCGACGATGCGCGAGCGCTTGCGCGACCGCAGCCGGTTCTTCCACAGGTTGACCAGCGCGCGCACCAGGTAGGTCGACAGACGCGCCCGGCCCTCGAAGCGGCCCAGGCGGGGCAGGGCTCGAACCAGCGTCTCCTGCACGAGATCCTCGGCGTCCTCGCGGCGGCCGCTCAGCCGGAGCGCGAGCCGGAACAGCCGCGG
>Ga0187893_10003207_pt1 | contig 33785 bp, 30 predicted proteins | sample MA1701074metaG_FD_139574 | JGI IMG/M metagenome (GOLD analysis project Ga0187893, IMG submission 139574) | White microbial mat communities from a basaltic lava cave in the Kipuka Kanohina Cave System on the Island of Hawaii, USA - MA170107-4 metaG ...
GAGCTCGTCATCGACTCCGGAGGTCGCGGCCACGCGGTCGAGCTCGGCCTGGATCGGGTCGGAGGTGCCGGTCACGTCGTCGAGCGCTCCCGAGGCGATCAGCTCGTCCACCGCCCCGGCGCGCGCCTGCAGCGCGGCCGTCTTGTCCTCGGCGCGCTGGATCGCCAGCCCGACGTCACCCATCTCCTCAGAGATGCCGGAGAACGCCTCGCCGATCTTGGCCTGGGCCTCCGCGGCGGTGTACGTCGCCTTGATCGTCTCCTTGCGGGTGCGGAACGCGTCGACCTTCGCCTGCAGCCGGCTGGACGCTTGGACCAGCTTCGCCTCCTCACCCTGCAGCTGCTCGTGCTGGACCCGCAATGCCTCCAGCTCAGGCTGGATCGCGGAGCGGCGTGACAGCGCCTCGCGCGCGAGATCGTCCCGGCCCGCCTCCACGGCCTTCTTGGCCTGATCGTGCAGCTTGGTCGCTTTGTCCTGCAGGGCTTGGGCCTGCAGCTCGACGCGCTTGCGGGACGTCGCGACGTCCGCGACCCCTCGCTTCACCTTCTGGAGCATCTCCAGCTGACGCTGGTATGAGTAGTCGAGCGTCTCGCGCGGGTCTTCCGCGCGATCGAGCGCCTTGTGCGCCTTGGACTTGAACACCATCGACAGGCGCTGCATCAACCCCATGAGCCCACTCCTTCCCTGTCTTGGCTGTCGAGCCTATCGCCATGCGAGGGACCGCGTGCGGTGGATACGCTCCTTACCGTGATGAAGGTCATGATGGACCGATGAAGGAAGCCGCGCAGCCGAGCGGTGGGCCCCTGCAACGCCTCGCCCCCCTCCTCGACCGGTTGCAGGTGGTCACCGGGCGCCAGATCGCGCTGTTCCTCGCGCTGTTCGTCGTGGCGACGATCCTGCTCTTGATCGTCGGGCCCGGCCGGCACGCGCAAGACCTGGCCGGATTACCCTTGCCGAACAGGGCCGGGACCGCGATCACCGAACAGCTGCCTCGCTTTCTTGCGGCGCTGGGACCGTCCGGCCGGGGCACGTACCTCACCTTTCTGGTGCTCGACCTTCCGTACGCGGGGCTGTTCGCGCTGACGTTCTCCTCAGGCGTAGCCGCCGCCACCGCCCGCTACGAGAAGGTACCCCGAGACCTTCGCAACCTCGCGCTCGTGCCGCTGGCCGCTGGCGCCTGCCAGTTCCTGGTCGACCTCGGGATTCTCACGCTGACCGTGCGCTCGGTGGACGGTCCCAACGCGCTGGCCACGCTGGTCGGGTGGCTCTCGGCCTCGTGGCTCGCGCTGACGAACATCACGGTGATCCTCGCCGCCGTCGCCCTTTTCGGCCTGGCTCACCATGGCATGCGAGCCGCCGAGGGCAAATAGGAGAGCGTCGTGAAGCTTCTCATCGCGAATCGTGGCGAGATCGCGACCCGTGTCATCCGCACCGCGCGGGAGATGGGCATCAGGACCGTCGCCGTATACAGCGACCCCGACCGCCACGCCCTGCACGCCGAGCAAGCCGACGAGGCCATCGCGATCGGCGGGGTCGCGCCCGCGGAGTCCTACCTGGATCAGGACCGCATCCTCGACGCCGCCCGCCGGACCAGAGCGGATGCCGTGCACCCCGGGTATGGCTTCCTCGCCGAGCACGCCGGCTTCGCGAGGGCCTGCGGCAACAGGGGGTTGACGTTCGTCGGGCCGCCTCCGGCGGTGATCGCGGCGATGGCCGACAAGATGCGCGCCAGGCACCTCATGCAGGACGCCGGGCTCCCGGTCCTCCCCGGCGGCACCGACCCCGCGAGGGTGGGGTTCCCCTTGATCGTCAAGGCGGCATGCGGTGGCGGTGGGAAAGGGATCCGGGTCGTGCGCAATCCGGAGGACCTCGACCAAGCGGCCGCCGCCGCGCGCCGGGAGGCAGCCGCCGCCTTCGGCGACCATCGCGTCTTCTTCGAGCAGTACCTCCATCCCGCCCGCCACGTCGAGATCCAGGTCTTCGGCGATACGCGCGGCCGGGTGCTGCACCTCGGCGAGCGGGAGTGCTCCATCCAGCGCCGGCACCAGAAGGTCATCGAAGAGACGCCGTCGCCCGCCGTCGACGCCGGCCTTCGGACCGCGCTGGGCGCGGCCGCCGTCACCGCGGCGAAGGCGCTGGGCTATGTGAACGCCGGGACCGTCGAGTTCCTGCTCGACCCCTCGGGAGCCTTCTACTTCCTTGAGTTGAACACCCGCCTCCAGGTGGAGCACCCTGTCACCGAGATGGCCTGGCGGCACCGGGGAGCCTTTGGGGACGAGCCCCTCGACCTCGTCCGGTTGCAGATGCTGGTCGCGCTGGGGGAGCCCCTTCCCCTCGCACAGGATGACGTCGTACCCGCCGGCCACGCGATCGAGGCGCGTGTCTACGCCGAGGACCCCAGCGAGGGATTCGCGCCAGCCATCGGCCGCCTCGATGTCTTCCAGCCACCCACCGGCGTGCGTGTCGACAGCGCCGCGCGAGCGGGCGACGAGGTCACGACACACTACGACGCCCTCCTCGCGAAGATGGTCGCCGCCGGGCCAACCCGGAAGGAGGCGGCGGCGCGCCTCGCCCGCGCGCTGCGGTCCAGCCGGGTCCATGGCGTGGAGACCAACCGGGACCTGCTCGTGCGCACGCTCGAGAGCCCCGCGTTCCTCGCTGGCGACCTCTCGACCACGTTCCTCGACGACCACGAGCTGACCGGCACGGTGACCGACCCTGAGGCGGACGCCTTGCACCTCGCGGCCGCCGCATTGACCTCGGCGCGCGGGCGTCCCCCGGCGCAGCCGGCCTCCTACGACCGCGCCGTGGTCACCTGCGAACCGGGGCAAGGCGAACGCTGGGCGGTCCGGATCGGGGACACCGAGCACCACACGCGCGTCTACGCTTGGCCCGACGAGCGTCCAGACCACACGATCGACCTCGAGCTCGACGCCCACCGCACCCACGTCACCATCACCCGCATCGGCGACCGCGTGTACGTCGACTCACCCCTCGGCCACCTCGCCCTCACGGAGCGAACGATTCCAGGTGGTCGAGAGTGACGATCTGAGTCCTAGGGCTCGCTTCGCGAACGACGGAGACAAAGGCCCCGAGGTCTCCCTCGTCGATCGCGGGCTCTTCGACGGGACCTTCGAAGCTGTCCCAGTGCGTGGGGACCAGCCAGCGAGGATTGCCCAGCGCACCGAGAAGTCGCTCCGCATAACGGTGAGTCACGCCGCTGATCGTCGGGGCGATCACCACGTCCGGTAACACGCCACGAAGCTCACGCTCGATGAAGTTCCCGCTGCTCAACGTGAGGATACGGAACCGGTCACCGATGGTGATCTGATAGACCAAGGTGCCGCCCTCGACGAGATCGGCGATCGTCGTCGGCGTCGGCGGCACCGAGGTGAGGGTGCCGGGAAAGATGTACCGCCCGTTCCCGTTGACCCCGTGCAGTCCGGGAAGAACCTCGATCGTATAGCCGTCGAACGCGAGAAGCTCGCCACCCTGAACGATGACGACGTGGTCGGCCGGCACGCCCATCGCGTACAGCAGGTTCGCGTGTGTGAAGGTGCCAAGCACCCTCGCGCCCGTTCTTTCTACGACATACGGGACATCGTTGATGTGGTCGAAGTGGCCGTGCCCGAGAAGGACGAGATCAGCGGCGCTCACGTAGCGGTCGACGCGGGCGCGATCGACCCATAGCGGCGTCGCCGGGTCGAAGCGGTCGGCGGCGATCCCCACGTCGTACCGCGTCAGGTACGGGTCGATCAGGATCCGGTGGGAACCGAAGGCGACCTCCCATCCATTCGTTCCGAACCACCTGAGGTTCACGTCCGACGCGCCGGGCTCCACGCTCGCGGTCGCGCACCCCGATCCGATGAGCGGGACCGCGGTCGCGGCCGCCGCCAAGGCGGAGGTACGCAGGAAGCTCCGACGGCTCGCCGTTCCGGGGGAGACGCAACGGGTGCACATCGCGGGGCGGTTCCTCCTGCTCGGGTACCGGTGGAGTAGGCTCAATGGCCATGGTCACCAAGGCTCAGCGCGAGGCCCTGGCGCTGGCGCTGGCGTTCGCGCGGGCTGGCGTCACGACCGCATACCTCTTCGGGTCGCGGGCCAGGGGCGATCACCGGGAGACGAGCGACGCCGACGTCGCGATCCTAGCGGACCACCGTCTTGGCCTCTTGGCGCGCGAGCGGCTCGCCAACGAGCTCGCCAGCGCGCTGGGGGTTCCTGACGTCGACGTGATCGTCCTCGACGAGGTCCGCCTCGCGCTGCGCGGCCGGGTCCTACAAGAGGGCCAGCTGCTCTACTCGGCGGACGAGCCTCGCCGGGTCGAGTTCGAGGTGCGCACGCGCTCGGAGTACTTCGATTTCCTTCCGACCTTGAAGGCGCATGCCGACGCGTACCTGCGCCACGTGGCCGCCGGGGGACTCTAGATGGTCGACCCCACCCGTGTACAGCCTCGTCTTGAGCTGCTGCGAACCTACGTGGCGCGGCTCGATGAGCTGCGCCAGTTGCCACCCGAGGAATATGTAGAGGAGGAGGCTTTCGCCGGCCGGTACCTCGTCCAGGCCGCGGCACAGATCTGCATCGATATCGCGAACCACCTGATCGCCGCGCAGGGCTGGCGGGCACCGCGTGACTTCCGTGACAGCTTCACGGTCCTGGACGAGCATGGCGGCTCTACCGGATGGCCTCGCGGATCTCCACGGGTTCGCGCGGGCGGTCACCACGTTCGTGAGCGGGTCAGATAGCGGGTAGGTCCAGTTGGAGGCGGGTTCCGCGGTTGGGGGAGGAGCGGACGTGGAGGGCGCCGCCGGCGTCGGCCGCGAGCCGTGTCAGGGTGCGGAGGCCGAGGAAGTTGCGGTCGCCGTTCCCGGCGCTGAACTGGGCCGGGTCGAACCCGCGCCCGTCGTCGTCGATGGTCAGCTCGACGCGGTGGTCCCGAACGTCGAGGCGGACTTTCACGGTATTCGCGTCGGCGTGAGAGACCGAGTTGCGGACCGCCTCCTCGGCGGCGCGGATCAGCAGCTCTTCGGTGTCGTCCGGCAGCTGCAGGCCGGGCGGGAGGTCGAGGCGCGTGTCGATCCCGCGCCGGGCGAGGGGGAGCAGCATGCCTGACAGCGCGGTCTCGAGGCTGCGGCGCCTCCCGTTGCCATTGACGCCGCGATGACCGGCGCTGGCAGGGCGCGCGCCTTGCCTGTTGCTCATGGCGTGCTTTGCACCATTTGTGATGCTCTTGGTCGCGCCGTTCGCGCCGTTCCATAGGGAGGGGGCGTTCTCGGGAGGAGCCGCCCAGCTCCGGGTAGCGCCATCGCGAAGCGCGCCAGGCAGGCCGAGCTCCTCCTCAGGCATCGGTTGGCTGAGGGGCGCGGCCGGCCATGGTGTGCCACCCTGCTCGATCCCGAGCCAGCCGTCATCGTCCGCGGTGCTCATTGGCGCAAAGGCGGGCGCGGATCCAGGCCTGGAGACGGGTGTGGGAACAGGGCGCGGGCGGGACGCGGGCGGCAACTCGTACGAGGCATGGCTCGGCGGCTCGGGCTCGAGCCACTCATCCAGGTCCTCGCTCGCGACCTCGTACGGCGGGGCCTTCCGCCGCAGCCGAGCCGCCAACACGGCCAGGCACATCCACCCCGCCGCCATGACGACGAGGGCGCCGAGCGTCACCGGCGCGAACATCTGCCACGCACGGCGCCCGTCCTCAGTGATCGACTGGTAGTCGTAGTCCATCTGCATCAACAGCGCGTCGCCGCCGGCAGAAAGGACCGGCTGGTGGACACGCAGGATCGTGTCGCTGGGGTCCGCGCTGATCTCCAGCTCGGTCTCGGCCGCACCCGACCGCAGCGATTGGAGCGCGGGGCCGTCCAGCGGAGCATTCGTGCCCTGCGCCGCCGGGTCCCGCGCGTACACCGCCTCGCCATCTGGGGCGCGGAACGTCACCCCGAGAACCTCGCGACCTTGCCCGCTGAGCAGCTGATCGAGGGTATCCAGAGCGACCGGGTCATCCGCGCGGAGACCACCGACGACGTTGGCCTCGGCGAGCTGCCGGGCGAGCGCCTCGGTCCTGGCACGCGCCTCAGAAACCGCCCGGCTGGTGCCAGCCCGCTGGCCCCAGAGCCAGCTCCCGGCGCCCACAAGCGTGAGTGTCACTAGCCCAGCGACGCAAAAGGCCATACCTCGGTTTCCCAAGAAACCGGGGGTAGCCGGTCCTGCGCCTACGTCTCTCGATCGTCTCAAGCCAATCCGCCTCATCCCGCGCCGGTTATGAGATCCGGGATGGTAAACCCATGGCCGAAGGGACAAGCAAATCGGCGAGGGGGGAGCGCGGCCTACCTTGCGCACTCGTAAGGCTCGTCCGGCTGCCGGACTTCGCGGACACTCTCGACATCCATGCCCGGCGGTTCTGACGGCGTCGCGCTCGAGCCCGGCCGCCATACCCCCTCGACCTCCAGCCATGTATCCGCAGGCCGAGCACGGTCACCGTGGACCGCCACCTGTGCGGGCGTCCCGTCGGCGGTGCGGCAGCTGACGGCAAATCGGGTGAGGAGGTATCGCCCAGCCCGGAGCTGGGAGTTACGAAGCCGACCAGCCGCACGCGCTTGCCCTCCAGCGAGCGCTCCTCGTCGAACAGCGACAGCTCGACCGCGCCGTCGACCGGCGCGGGAACCAGAGGGGCGAACTGGGTCTGGTCTTCGACGACTTGACGCCCCGATTGCCGGCCTGCCGCGAACGCCCCTAGCCGGGGTGGCGCGACGAGGAGGACCGTAAAGACGACCAGCATGAACAGCCACGCAACCCCCGGCGCCTGGTGCGCGGCCTGTGATGCTAGGCGTGGGTGTAGCGTGTCGCGCGTGGCTGCGCCGCCGATCACGATCAGGGAGAGCCCCGCGATCACGAGCAGCGGCCGCTGGCCTGGCTTGACGTAGACGAGGGCGGCGCTCGTCACGCCGAGGCGCAGGGCGATACCGCCGACCGCGACGACGAACGTGAGCGGGGCGAATACCGACGCGAACCGCCGCCCCGCCTGCAATGCGATCAGCTTGACGTCGATGGCCGGCCCGACCGCTAGGAACACCAGCCGTGAGGTCATCGAGAACCGCGAGAGCCCCGTCGCGACGAACGCGTCCGCCTCCGAGCAGATGGCGAGCACGACCGCGAGCGCGCGAGCGCCCCGATCGCCAGCCATTCCGTCGACGCCACGGTGTCGAGCAGCGACCGGGGAACGGCCACCTGGAGCGTCGCCGCCGTCAACCCCCCGACCACCAGCCACCCACCCGCGTGGAGAAAGTCGTGCTGGGCGGTCGCCGCGAAGACTCGGCGGCGCCCGGCGCCGCCGGTGATGGGCTCGCCGGGCGGCTGGGTGTGGGTCGCACCCCCGATCTTGCTCCACAACAGCCGACGACCACGGCAGTCGCCAGGGACGCGGCGAACCGCGCGAGGACGATCCGCGGCTGACCGGGGAACGCAACCGCGGTCGCCACCAGCACCACGGGGTTGATCGCTGGCGCCGACAGCATGAACGCGACCGCGGCCGCGGGGTCCGCGCCGCGCGCCCACAGCCTGCCCGCGATGGGCGCCGACCCACACTCGCAACCCGGCAGGGCGAGGCCAGCAAGGCCCTCGGCTGGGACGGCGATCAGGGAGCGGCGTGGCAGGAGCCGAGCCACAAGCTTGGCGGGGACCACCGTGGCGATCAGCCCTGAGACCACCACGCCCAACACAAGGAAGGGCAACGCCTGGACCGTAATCGACACGAAGATCGTCGACCAAGTCTGGACGGCCGATGATCGAACAACCGGCCTAACTCTGCACAGTGCAGGAAAAGGCCGGCTGGCACCGCCTCTTCGGAGGCGAAAATCCGGGCAAATGGACCAGCGCGCGGCCGATTCTCATCTCAGTGTCCATGGTTGGCGTTGCCGGCCTCCCGCGAATGATGAAAATATGCACGCAGAGTGCTGTGCTGTTCACTATCCGTCCGTGCCTTGGCTATTTCTGAGCAGTGCAGGAATCTGGAGCCGATCTCCCCGCGCGGTCTCATTCGTGGGATGGTAGTTCACGAGTCGGACAGTTCGGCCAGCAGATTGTCGAGCCTGTGGACAACCACACGCCAATCCCAGCGCTGCTCCACGAGCTCGCGCCCGGCCTTGCCCATCGCGACGCGCTTGCCGCCGTCCCGCAGCAGCTCGACGATCGCGCGCCTGATGGCCGCGGGTTCCCGACCGTCGACGACGTAGCCCGTCTCCCCGTCGATCAAGGCCTCGGGCGCCCCGCCCGAGTCGCCCGCCACCACCGGCACGCCGCACCCGGCCGCCTCTAGGTACACGATCCCGAGCCCCTCCACGTCGAGCCCGCCAAGCCTCGTGCGGCACGGCATCGCGAACACGTCCGCGGCAGCGTGATACTCGGGGAGCTCGTCCCATCCCACCGCGCCGGTGAGCGTGACGTCTCGTTTGAGACCGAGGGCTCCGACCCTCTTCCGCAACCGCTCGTGGAGGGGGCCGGTGCCCACGATCAGCAGGTGGGCGCCCGGGACCGCGGCCGTGACCTCTGGCCACATCTCCACGAGCACGTCCTGCCCCTTGCGCGGCACGAGCCGTGAGATGCACGCCACCAACGGCTGGTCCGCGGCGACGCCGTGCCGCGCGCGGACTGGGCTGCCGTCCACGCCCGGATGGAACGCATCGACGTCGACGCCGGGTGGCACCAGCTCGAGGCGGGTACGGGCGGCGAGGTGGGATGCCAGGGCGCGACGCGTGAAATCGCTGAGGACGGTGACCGCGCTCGCCTTTCCGAGCCGGCGGACGAGCGCGCCCAATCCGACCCGCGTCATGCCGGCCTCGTGCCCGTAGCTCAAGGCGACAGTCGGCCTCCGCACGTCGCTCGCGATCTCCCCGAGCGGCCAAGCCGGCCCAAGAAGCACCACCTCGGCGTCGTGCTCCTCCGCGATGTGCCGCACGGTCCGCGCCAGCCGAGGTGTCGGCAGCAGCGGCCGCCGGCCGATCCGCTCGACGCCGTACGGCAAACCGCGGTCATGCCCCTCCGCGCCCGGCCAGCGGGCGGTGAGCACCCTGACATCCCGCGGCCGCTGGTTGGCGAGCAGGTTCGCGAGATACTGCTCGATCCCGCCAGGACGCGGCGGAAAGTCTGTGCTGACCCACAGCGTGCGCGTCATCAGGACGGGCTCCCTTCAACCAAGCTCCGCGCCAGGGGTGGCCCTTATGGCCAGGGTTCGGCACGTATACGTGCCGAACCCTGGCCATAAGAGGCGAACGGCCACCGCTCGCCCATTGCGAGGCGGGCGACGGGCGGTGGGTGGGACTTCCATAGGAACGTGACCGAGGTGGGTGGGGCCGGGTCGGTGAGGTTGGAACGGGCGAGGCCGAGGTGCATGCTGACGTAGGTCGACGGGTCCTGGGTCAGGTTCAGTGCAGCCAGGTCCGCTGCGGCTTCGATCCTACGGCTGGCTGCCTGCTGGACCGGCAGTGCGAGGACGCCGGCGATGACAACCGCTGTGAGCACCACCGCCGCGGCCCGGGGATCCGCCTGGCCATCCTGCCGGCCACGGCGCGCCCGCCATCGCACAAGCCCCGCGAGCCCATAGGCGAGCACGACGGTTCCCGCCCCGGCGAGCAGAACCGCGCGGACGATATCGGCGTTCCTTACGTGGCCGAGCTCGTGCGCCAGCACGAGCCCCACCTCAGGCGGCGGGCGCCCAGTGAGCAGGGTGTCGTACAGCACGATCCGGCGGGTCGCGCCGAGGCCTGACACGTACGCGTTCTCTTTCGTCGTGCGATGGCTCGCGTCCGCGACGAGGATCTGCCCCACCTCCAGATCGGCCGCCTCCAGCACTCGCCCGACCTCGGCGCGCACGGGCCCGGGCTCGAGGGATCGGGTGCTGAGGAACAACGGCTCGAGGACCAAGGGAGACCCGAGCGCGGTCACGGCCGTAAGGACGGCACCGGTAAGCCCCGCGGCCGCCGGCCACGACCTGGGAAGACGCCGCACGAGCGTCCAGCCGCCGAGCGTGAGCAGCGCGACCGTGAGCCAAGAGATCGCGGTCGCCACCGCCCAGTCGCGAAACCACCCCGCGGGTCCTTGCGTCTGGAACCCGAAGGCACGCTCATGGACGTAGCCGGCCCAGAACGCGATCGGCAGGAGCACGACGTCGGTCAACGCGACGACGGCGACGACGACGGCCGCGGCCGCTCTGGCGGGTCGGCGCGCGCCGACGCGTGCGACCATCCAGTCGACGCGGCGGCGCCCGACGTTCGAGAGGGCGGCGAGGCACGGCACTGCGACACGGACGGCCAACGCGGCGAGCGCTACCGCGTACAACGGCTGGTGGTACGCCGCAACTCGCTCGAGATGGGCCGTATCGAACCAGCGCTCCGGCGACGGGAGGGGGCCGAGCGCTGGCGCGAGCGGGCGGAACACCTGTGCCACCACCCCCGCGACCACCAATGCCGCCGCGGCTCCATGCGCGAGCGCCCGCCCGATCATCTCCACCGATCGTATCGGTGGACCCTGCCAGGCGCCGGAGTAGGCCGTCCCCCGTCACGCGCCTCACCCCACCCGGCTCGCGAAGCGAGACTGTGGCGCGAGACCGGCGTCCTGCAACGTGCGCAGCGCCCGCTCTTGCGCGACGTCGAAGACGACCGCCCCCTCAGGCCGGTCGAGCAGGAACGTCACGATGCAATCACCACACGCGTCGGTGGCCCGCATGCGGCAGTCGGCGCAGTCGATCAACATGGTCCAAACCCTCCCAGGTCGGCAACGTGGCGTCACCGTACGTGGGGGGTGTGACAATTCCGCCCTTCGGGTGCGTTGCGTTGTTCAACTTTTTCAGACAGGCGTGTGCGTTCACGGGCGGGTCGCTCAGGCATGCGGCTGACGCCCGACGACGAGGTGGCCGTCAGGTTCGGCGACCTCCAGGCCAGCCGCGGCGAGTTCGGCGGCGAGCGCCGCCGCGGAGACGACCCACCACTCGTACTCCGCCATCACCTCGGCGAGCACGGTGTCCCCGTCCCAAGTGCGGTAGCTCATGATCCAACGGACCGATTCCGGGCCCACAGGCTCCGCTCGACCCTGGCCCTCATAGCGCAGCCGTCCCAGCCGCCTGGATGCCGGCGGGGTCAGGGGCACCTCGACCGCGGTATCAGGTGGTTGCACATTGAGCACCACCGGCGCCCCGGGCACCAGCCGCGGGATGAGCGCGGCGAGTAGCGCACGGCGCTCGTCGGGTCGGAGATGCCCGATCATGTGCATCCCGACGACCGCGGCGATCCGGTCCGGCAACGGCAGGTCGGAGGCACCACCGGGATAGACGGTGACCCGGTCGCCGTACCAGCGGTCGGCCAGCCGGGCGAGCAGCACGGCCCGCAGGTGCGCCGACGGCTCGGCCACAAGCACCGGCGCGTCAGGTATGGCATCGAGCAGGATGCCGGTCCCCAGCCCGGTGCCAGCTCCCAGCTCGAGCACCGTTCCGGAATCCGGGTCGACGCCGGCGAGATGGGCGGCGACCGTGGACCCGAGATCGTCCCAGACCGCCATGCTGAGCAGGTGCAGGTACTCCGCGGGCGAGGAGTACTCGTCATAGCCGGCGATGGTCATTTGTCTTACGTGCTCAGCAGGTGCCTGACCCGCCGTCCCCGGCTGTGCGCTCGAGCGCTTGGGTCCGCACCAGCCTGGTGTAGACACCGCCGGCGGCGAGCAGCGCACGGTGGGTTCCGGTCTCGGCGACGCGCCCGTGATCGAGCGCCACGATGCGGTCGGCCGCCCGGATCGTGGAGAGCCGGTGCGCGATGACGAGCGTGGTGCGGCCCTTGCGGGCGCGCTCCATTGCCTTGGCGAGCTCCTTCTCGCTGGTCGCGTCCAGGTTGGACACCGCCTCGTCCATTATCAGGATCGGCGCGTCCTTGAGCAGCGCGCGGGCGATCGCGATGCGTTGACGCTGCCCACCGGACAGTTGGGCTCCGAACTCCCCGGTGACGGTGTCGTAGCCGTCCGGGAGCCCGCTGATGAAGTCGTGAGCTTGCGCGGTGCGGGCGGCGGCCTCGACCTCGGCGTCGGTGGCGTCGTGCCGGCCGAGGCGGATGTTGTCTCGCAACGGGACGTTGAACAGGTACACGTCCTGCGGCACGAACGTCAGCAGTCGCCGCAGTTCCTCCTGGGGGAAGTCGCGCAGGTCGTGCCCGCCGATCGTGATCTGCCCGCCGGTGACGTCCCAGAGCCGCAGCAGCAGGTGCGCGCAGGTGGACTTCCCGGCTCCTGAGTGCCCGACCAGCGCGACCGTCTCGCCCTCGCGCACCGTGAAGGTCACGGCGTCCAGCACGTCGGGTAGCGCGGGCGCGTAGCGGAAGCGCACCGCATCGAAGGACACCACCGGCGCCACCGGCCCAGACGGCGCGACGGCGGCCCGGTCGGTGACCGGGGCGGGCTGCGAGAGGAGCGCCTGTACCCGGTCGGCGGCGGTGGCGACGAGGTTGAGGTCCCGGGCCACATCGGTCACGGCGATCACTGGCGAGAACGTGGTCGCCGCGAGGATAACCGCCACTGGGTAGAGCGCGGGGTCCAGCCGACCGCCGACGACCAGGATCGCGGCGGTGACGAGGACTGCGAGCAGGCCGGCGATGCTGACCGCGTCGGTCGCCGAGGCCTCAAGGCTGGAGCGGCGGCCATGGGCGACGCTGGCCCGCAGCAACAACCGCTCCCGCTCGGCGAGCCGGGCTCGCTGGCGGGCGGCGGCGCCGAAGCTCAGCACCTCGCGCATGCCCTGAATGGTGTCCACGACCTCGGCGTTGACCTCGCCGAGCCTGCCGCGCACCTCGTCGCCTTGCTCGGCGGCGCGCTCGCGAAGCCATGAGGGGATGGTCGCGAGCACGGCTAGCGATGGCATCAGGACGAACGCCAAAGCGGGATGGAACCACGTCAGCGCCGCCAGAGCGGCCACTGGCACCGTGCACGCAACGACCAGCGGGCTCAGCGTGTGCGCGAAGAAGATCTCGGTCTGCTCAACGTCGGCGATGGCCGTGGCCCCGAGGTCGCCGGAGCGGCGCTCCAAGAGGTAGCCGGGAGCGAGCCGCTCAAGCGCGGCGTAGACCCGCCCGCGTAGACCGGCGAGCAGCCGGAACGCGATGAGGTGGGCGAGGTAGGACTCCAGCCAGGGCGCGGCGACCAGCGGCGCCATGAGCGCGGCCAGCAACGCGAGGGCGCCGGTCAGGTCCGACGCCGCGGCGCCGGTAACGGCCTGCCCCACGAGCCATGCCCCGGTGGCCGCCACGGCCAGCTTGGTCAGCTGATGGGTCATCCCGCTCGCGATCGTCGCGACCGTCAGCCACCGGTACGGCCGCGCCAAGGCCACAAGGGGCCGCAACCGGTGGGCCAGCGACTCCCGCCGGTCCTTGAGGGCACCAATCGTGCCGCTCACGTCGAACCCTCCTGTGCGGCGACCAGGTCGGCATAGGCCCCACGCTCGGCGAGCAGCGCGGCGTGGGGGCCGACCTCGACCACGCGGCCGGCGTCGAGCACGACGATCCGGTCAGCGCCGCGCACTGTGGACAAGCGGTGGGCGATGACCAGCGTCGTCCGCCCGGTGGTCAGTGTGTCCACCGCCCGCTGGATGGCGGCCTCGCTGGCGGCGTCGACGCTTGACGTGGCTTCGTCGAGCACGAGGATCGGAGCCTTGGAGAGCAGCGCGCGGGCGATCGCGATGCGCTGGCGCTGGCCACCCGACAGCTTGAGGCCACGCTCGCCCACGACCGTGTCGTAGCCCCGCGGCAGCGCCGCGATGAACTCGTGCGCCCGCGCCGCCTGGGCAGCCGCCACGATCTCTTCCTCGCTGGCGTCGGGCCGGGCGAGCAGTAGGTTGTGCCGGAGGGTCCCGTGGAACAGGTAGGTGTCCTGCGAAACCAGCGCGATCCGTGCGCGGAGCTGGTCGAGCGGCACCGTGGCGATGTCCTGGCCCCCGATCGTGATGCGGCCGCGGGACGGGTCGAAGAAGCGCAACAGCAGCGAGACCGTCGTGGTCTTGCCCGCGCCCGAGCGGCCCACCAGCGCCACACGCTCGCCTGGGGCGATGTCGAGGCGGAAGCCGTCGAGCGCGGCGGCGTCGCCGGGCCGGTAGCGGAAGGTCACGTCCTCGAACGCCACCGCCAGCGGGTGCGCGCCGCTGGGCGAGAGCTCGCAGGGGCCGTCGGTGATCTCGGGCTGGGTGTCGAGCAACGCGAAGATCTCCCTGCCGGCCGGCCCGGAGCGGTAGCTGGCGTGGTAGGCCTTCTCAAGGCTGTGCAGCGGCCGGAAGCACTCGCCGGACAAGATGAGGATGGTGAGGAGCTGCACGGCGGTCAGCTCGCCGTTGGCCAACCGGACCGCTCCCAAGCCCGCCACCACCGCGGACCCGACGCCCACCACCAGCGCGACCACGGCCACGTACAGGATGACGACGCCGTTGAGCCGCACGGAGTCACGGCAGAACCGCCTGGCCTGCGCATCCAGCTCGCGCCCTCGCCGGCCGCTGGCGTTGAAGGCCTTCAGCGTCGCCATGCCCTGGATTGCGTCGAGCATCTCGGCGTACAGGCCTCTATATCCGGCGAACCATGCGGTCATCGGTTCTTCGGTCAGCCGGCCGGACACCAGCGGTAGCGCGGGAGCGACCGCCGCGCAGACCAGGACGACCAGCCCGACGACCGGGTCCAGCACGATGAGGTAGGTCGCCACCCCCGCCGCGCCGAGGGCCGTGGCGAACGCCTGCGGGAGGAAGCGTGCGACGAGGGGGTCCAACGTCTCGACGCCGTCGACGATCGTGGACTGGAGGGTGCCGGTACGGGTGCGTTGCGTGAACCCGAGCCCCAGCTCGAACAGCCTCATCGTGATCAGCTGCCGCACCTGGGCCTTGACCTCACCGGCCAGCTCGATCGCGGCCGACTCTCGCCACGTCGTCAGACCGAAGCGCGCGACCTGCAGCAGCGCGATCAACCCGACCGGAGGCAAGATGCTCGCGATCTCACCGCCTTGGATGATCCTTCCGAGCGCGCGCGCGACGAGGATGCCCTGGCCGACGTGGGTGCCCGTGATCGCGAGCAGTAGGGCGACCAGCCCCGCCAGGCGCGGCGCGCTCCCCGGGGTGATCGCCAGCAGACGTGCGCTCAGCTGGCGCATCGTCATCGCCCGCACCGTCACCGCACAGCCACGAAGCCCTCGAAGCACAGGTACTTCAGCACCGAGACGACGCTCGAGAAGCCGCAGTCCCGCAGCAACGCCACGTACTCGTCGCTCGTGATCGGCTGCATCACCCCCGCGAGGCTGTCGGCCTTGTTGAGGATCTCCTCGGCGGTCAGCCCGCGCTCGCGTTTGAGCCGGTTGTGGAGCAGGGTCATCAGGTTCTGCATCCGCGGGTCCGTCGCGAGCACCTTCTCGTAGATGAATAGCGCCCCGCCGGGCCGCAGCGCCGACGCGACCCGCCGCAGCGTGCGAGCCCGAGGCTCGGTGTCGAGGAAGTCCAGCGTGAGGTAGGCGATGGCGAAGTCGCAGGGTCGGTAGTCGGTGGTGCTGATGTCCGCCTCGACGAACTTGACGTTGCCGACGTCGTGGCAGTAGGAGCGGGCCGCCTCGACCATCTCGGGCTCGCGCTCGATCCCGATCCAGGACACCGTGCGGTTGCGGGGCCTCGCGGTGGCCAGGCACCGCAGCAGCTGCCCGGTCGACGAGCCGAGCTCGTAGGCGAGGCCGCCCGGTCGCACGAAGCAGCTGCTGAACTGAGCGGCGAGCTCGTGCCCAGCGTCGTAGAGCGGCACCGATCGGCGCACGTGGTCGACGAAGTTTGGCGCGACGCTGCGCTCGAAGCTCCACGCGCCGTCGACGATCTCCAGCCCTTCCCCGACCCGTGTGGGCGCTGCGGTGGTCGTCAAGGTTGCTCCTCTGGCAAGGCGTAGACGGAGATGTGCTTGGCGCTGGCCGGGGTGTAGGGCTGGCGGCCCCAGCCGCCCCAGCGCTCCCGCGGCTCCAGGCCCGCGAGCCGAGCCATGAGGTCCATCTCCGGCCCGCCTGCGCAACGGGAGTCCCAAGGGATGAACTTGGTCACCTGGTCGGCGCGGAGGTGGATGTGCGCGGTCTGGAGGCGCTGCGTCACCGGGTCAGCGGCCGTCGACACCAGCAGCACGACCTCGTCGGCGGTGATGGACACCGGCCGGCAGATATCGGCCTGGAGCAGCTGGGGCGAGACGACCTCGACGACGAACAGGCCGCCGGGCTCTAGGTGCGCGGCGGCGTTGCGGAAGCAGCCGATCTGCCCCTCCTGCGTGGTGACCGCGAACAGCGCGTAGCTCGCGAGCAGGACCAGCCCGAAACGGCCGTCGACGGCCGTGGTGACGAAGTCGCCCTGGGTCAGGGCCATATCGGCTCCGCCAGGCTTCGCCCGAAGCTCGGCCAGCATCCACGGCGAGCTATCTACTCCGTGAACCTTCAGGCCTCGTGCGGCAAGGCGCAGGGCAAGGCGGCCGGTGCCGACCCCGAGCTCAAGTACAGGCCGCCCCGCGGCCAGCTCGGCCAGCGTGTCGACCGCGGCGCCGGTGTCCGGCCGGGTGCCGAAGTCGTCTTCCCATCGCCCCGCCCACTCCTCGTTGTACGGGACCGAGTTGATGTCCGTGCTCATGATCGTGCGTGCTCCTTTGTCCATGCGCGTGCGTCCGCGGCCTGGGCACGCAGCGCTCGCAGCGTGTCGTCGCGGCCCTCGGCGACGATGCGCCGTCCGGCCGCGGGCAGCAGATCGGTCGCCAGCACCCGGTCCGCGGCGGCGAGGATGGCCGTGCTGGCGCGAGTGGCGGGGAACAGCGCGGCGGTGAGGGCGAGGCGCTCGTCGGCGCCGCGCTCAGCCCACACGCGGGTCAGCGCGTCCACCCACCTGACCTCGGCATACTCGGACAGCAGCGCGGAATGGCCTGGCCGCCAGAAGCCGTCGAGGATCGCCCGCTGGGTGGCCAGCGACAGCGGCTCGCCGTTTACTGAGCCGTCGACGGCCGCGGTGAACGCCGCCGCCTTCGCCACGAGGTCGGGCCGGCTGGCGCGAGCTAACCACGCCCGCCGGTGGCCGGCGACGCTGTGGTCGCGCGTGAGCTCGCTTGCGATCAGTGCCTCCCCGGCCACCCCGAGCGAGGCGAGCCGGATCACGATCTGCCAGCGCAGATCGACCCCGACCGAGAGGCCGTCGACCACGATCTCGCCGCCGAGCAGGCCCCGCGCGAACGACGGATCGGCGTCGCTGGCGATGAGCCTGCGCGCCCAGACCAGCTGCGCGTCGCTGCCCGGCTCCGCCGCGGCGATCCCCGCTCGCGCGGCGGCGGCGAGCATGGCCGTCAACGCTCCACTCCGACCTGGCGCGCTGTACTGGTCGACCGCCCGTGCCGCCTGCCGCAGCACGCTGGCCAGCACGGTGACATCGGTCTCGCCGGGCGCGTGCGCGGTCACGAGCCTCACCCAGCCCCGTGTCGGCAGTACCGCGTCACGCGTCATCTCCCAGAGGGCACCCCAGCACAAGGTGCGCGCCAGCGGCGAGCCGATCGCGCTCAACCGCTCGGTCAGCGTCGCCGTGGAGCGAGGATCGACGCGCACCTTCGTGTACGCGAGATCGTCGTCGTTGAGGAGGACCAGATCGGGTACCCGCTCACCGACCAGCTGCGGCACCTCGGTCCGCTCGCCACGTACGTCGAGCTCGATCCGTCGCCCTCGTAGCAGCGCATCACCGTCGGCTCGGTAGAGCCCGATGGCGAGACGGTGGTCGCGTGGGGCCGGGCTCGCGTCCGGCATGTCCTGAAGCACGGCGAACGCTGTGAAGCGATCGTCGCCGCCCACGGCAGACTCGACGCGCAGCGTGCCGACCCCCGCCGTGGTCAACCACTGGCGCGACCAGGCGCCGAGATCGCGGCCTGAGGCCGTCTCGAGGTGGCGGAGCAGGTCGGGCAGCCCGGCGGTCCCGAACGCATGCCCGGCGATGTAGCCGCGCACGCCCTCGTGGAACGCGTCCACGCCTACCCAATGCGCCAGCTGCTTGAGGACCGCGGCGCCCTTGGCGTACGTGATGCCGTCGAAGTAGGTGAGCAGCGCCGCGGTGTCGTGGATGTCGGCGGCGATCGGATGCGTGGTTGGCCGCTGGTCCTCCTCGTAGGCCCAGGACTTGTACAGATGCGCGAACTCCGTCCACGCCTGCTCGGAGAACCGGGTGGCCTCCGCGAGCGCGCGCGAGGCCATGTAGGTCGCGAAGGCCTCGTTCAGCCAGAGGTCGTCCCACCAGCGCATGGTCACGAGGTTGCCGAACCACATATGCGACAGCTCGTGCAGGAGCACGTTGGCGCGGGAGAGCCTCTGCGCGTCGGTGACGGCGGACCGGAAGACATAGCGCTCGTCGACGGTGACGCACCCGACGTTCTCCATGGCGCCCATCGCGAACTCCGGCACGAACAGCTGGTCGTACTTCGAGAACGGGTACGGGCGGTCGAACACCGCGGAGTAGAAGTCGAGCCCCTGCCGTGTCAGCAGGAGGATCTCGTCGGGATCGAGATGCTCGGCCAGCGACCGGCGGCAGTACAGCCCAAGCTCGAGATCGCCGTGCCGGTCACGCACGTGGTGGAACGGGCCGGCGACGATCGCGCTGGTGTAGGTAGAGATCGGGGGCGTCCTTGCGAACCGCCAGCCAGACCCACCGCTGATGCTCTGGCGCTCGCCTTCACGGTCGGCGACGCCGTTGCTCACCACCATCCAATCGCCCGGCGCGCGCACGGCCACGGTGATCCGCGCCTTGAGGTCCGGCTGGTCGAAGCAGGCGTACACGCGGTGGGCCTCGAACGGCTCGAGCTGGGTGTACAGGTAGACGGCGCCGTCGAGGGGATCGGTGAAGCGGTGCAGGCCCATTCCAGAGCGGGAGTAGGCGCACCTCGCGTCGACGACGAGCTCGTTGTCGGCCCGCAGGTCGTCGAGGGCGATCCGGTGGCCGGCGGATGCCTCCAGACGTCGTCCGTTGAGCGTGGCCCGGTCCACCACCACCGCGCTCAGGTCGATGAACGTGCTCGCGCTGGGCCGAGCCGCGAAGCGCGCGACGGTGCGGCTGCGGAACGTGCTGGCGTCCTCGCCGACGTCCAGCTCGACGTCGTACTCGACTTCGCGTACCACCCCTGCGCGGGTGGCGGCTTCGGCTCGGGTGAGGCGGGTCCCCGCGAGTGCGATCACCAGCGCCTCCTCGCCTCGCCCGCCACCGCACCGCCGCCTCGCCGCGGTGAGGTGGCGGGTCCGAGCATGCTCGCACCCAACCACCTCCGCGAGCGGGAGCCGCGGCCGCCCACGACGAAAGGCTCGTCCCGGCGCTCGCAGGGTCGCGCCACAGACGGCCACTCGGTCTCGCTGGGGGAAAGAATCATCGGGCCGCAACCTGGTCAGCGGATGGCGAGGAGCACGCGTTCCTCGAGGTCTTGCCACACGACGGCGACCTCGCGGAAGCCCGCCTCGTCGAGCGCGGCCTCGTGGAAGGCGGCGCTCGCGATCCGTCGTTGGCGTCGAGAGAGGAGGCTGGAGCGCGCTCGCTCGGCGAACGCGTCGTCGAGCACGCCTTGCGCCTCCAACGCCTTCCACCACTCGTCCCAGTCCTCGGCCCCGCTGGCCCTGGCCGCCGCCTCCCGGCCGGTGGTGATCGCGCCGACCGCCTTCTGCACGGCGCCCAGGTGCGCCGGGAAGAGCAGCAGGTCGGCGTTGACGAACACCGCGCCGGGTGAGAGCAGCTGGGCGATCTCCCGATAGACACGGACGAGGTCGGCCGCGGGCAGCCAGTGCAGCGCCGCCGAGGACACGGCGGCGTCGACGTGCTCCTCGCCGAGGGCCGCGCGCCAGTCCTCGTCGAGGACGTCCGTGCGGACCCAGCGGAGCCGGCCGCCCACATCGCCCAGGCTCCGGCGGCCGAGCTCGATCATGACGGGGTCGGCGTCGAGCGCGACGCACCGTGCCCCTGGGAGGCGGGCGAGCAGGCGGGCGGCGAGGGACCCTGGCCCCGCTCCGATGTCGAGGACGCTCGCCTCCGGCGGCACATGGGTCTCGACGAGGTCGATGACGAGGTCGAAACGGCGCTCCCGAGCCGGGGTGTACACCTCCTGCTGCGCGTCGTACCGGTGCAGCCAGGACGTCCAATCGATGTCGGCGATGGTCGGCTGGCCGGTCATAACGCCTCCTGCGCGGCCTCGATGACCTCGACGTCCCGGGTGAGCAGGATGAGTAGGTCGACCCGCGACTCCTTCCAGGCGGCGAGCCGGTCGACGATGCGGCCCAGCGGCCCGAGCAGCGCGAACTCGTCCAGCAGCGAGTCCGGCACGACCCCGGCGGCCTCCTCCCTCTTCCCGCCCAGGTACAGCTCGCGGATCTTGCGCGCCTCGGCCTCCCATCCCATCCCGCGGGCCAGCTCGAAGTAAGAGTTCACCAGCCCGACGCCCTTCGGGCCGATGTATGAGGCCATCAGGGGCCGCAGCTCGTCGCGGGCGGCGTCGACATCGTCGTCGCGCACGACCTCGACGATGTTCGCGATCGTCACGTCGGCACGGCTGCGCCCGGCGCGCGCGATGCCCTCGTCGAGCGGCGCCAGGGCCACCGCCTCCCGCTCCGGCGAGTACAGGCCGGGCAGCCAGCCGTCGGCGATCTCCCCGGTGAGCCCCACGCTGCGCGGGCCCATGGTGCCGAGGTAGATCGGGATGCGCGGGCGCGGCGGCGGGAATAGCGACTTGATGGGCCGCGGATCACTGCGCGCGCCCGGGCCCCGGTACGGGATCTGGTACTGGCGGCCGTCGTGGGCGAGCGGAGCCTCCCGGGCGATCGCCTTGCGGACGATCGCGACGTAGTCGCGGATCACCTCGAGCGGCTTGCCGTAGGGCAGCCCGTGCCAGCCCTCGATCACCCACGGCACGGACAGGCCGAGCCCGAGCAGCGTCCGTTGCCCCGACAGCACATCCAGCGTGATCGCGGTCATCGCGGTGAGCGCGGGGCTGCGTGGCGCCATCTGGAGAATGCCGGTGCCAAGCTTGACCCGCTGCGTCTTGGCGGCCAGGTACCCGAGGACCGAGACCCCGTCCGGCCCGTACTCCTCGAGGCTCCACACCGAGTCATAGCCGACCCTGTCCGCCACCTCCACCGCGGGCAGGACCTCGCTCATCGGCTCTCCGGCGTATCCCAGGGCCAGTCCTAATCGCATTCTGATGCGCTCCTTGTCAGGCTTTCAGGCTGTCAGGCGAACGGCAGGGGGTGGCGGACCACGGTGTCCTCGGTGACCGGATCCGCCAGCCAGCCGTGGGCGACGGGCTCGCGGTACAGCCGCGCGCCGCCGAGCATCGGGAACGCGGCTGGCGCGTTCTGGTAGAGGCCAGGAGCCACGACGCGGACGACCCGCAGCCCGGTTCGCGCGACGTCGGACGTCGTAAGGTCGATCGAGATGGCCCGCAGACCTTGGCTGGCCAAGCGCCTGAGATAGACCGTCCGGGGATCGCCCTCGACCCGCGGCAGTGTGGCGAGCGGAGCTGCGGGTCCCGCGGGCTCCCGCAGCCGCCGGAGCGGCTCGTCCCGCATCACCGGGTCCAGGTACAGCTGCAGGTTCAGGTCGAGCACCGTCAAGTCGCGCCAGTCGTCCCGGAACGTGCCGCGGTAGCCGCGATCGACTCGGAAGGGCCGGTACGGCTCTTGGGAGAGACGGCCGGCTCGGGCGTCGGCCCAAAAGCCGCTCCCGTAATCGGCGAGCTGGCGGCCGATCGTGTAGGTGACGATCGCCTCGGTCAGCGCCTTCGCCGCCGCGCCGCGCGGGGTCGGCCGGCACGCCGAGCCGAAACCGACGATCCCTCGCGAGGAGTCCTCCACGAACGCCGCTACGACGGGGACCTCGAAGGCGCACGGGATCCGTAGGAACCGCCACCGAAGGTCGGCCGCGCGAGGGTCAGCGGCGGCCTCGCTCAGCGCGGGGTCATCGCCGATGTCGATCGCGGTCGCGCGCGAGCCCGACGCCCACCAGATCGCCACCGCGTCGCGCTCGATGAGCTCCTCCAGCGCGGCGCGCTCGGCCGCGAGCCTGCCCATCCCCGCGGCGATGCCCGCGAACGCCTGATACGCGATAGCCGGCTCGGGGCGGCGCAGGCCTCGGTAGGCGTTCAGGTACGCCAGCGCGGCCGGTACGAGGACCTCGCCGCCGGAGCCGAGATCGCGCCCCGGCACCCAGGACAGGTCCAGATCGCGGGTGAAGGGAACGAACGGGAAGCCGGGCAGCTCGTACTGCGCGGCCGAGTAGAGGGCGAGATCGGCGGGATCGAGGACCTGGCGGCCGGCCTCGGCGAGCTCTGCGGAGGTGCCCCTCAGCAGGTCGGCCGGGACAGCGTTGCCGCAGTACCGCTCGACGGCCTCGCCGATGGCCGCCATGCGGGCGCCCTCGGGGTCGCCGAGGGTGGCTCCGCCAGCCAGCGCGTCGGCCTTCCACGGCGCGAACTGGCCGGTGGCGGCGAGGTCGGCGGTGTAGTCGACGAAGGCCCGCGGGATACCCGGCACGAGTGGCTCGGGCGCCACCTGGGTGATGACACCGAACCGCACGTCGACCAAGTGCGACACGGGGGCGGGGGCGGCCGGGGATGGCGCCGCCTCGCCGCTCGGCCCGGGGAGAGGCAGCACGGGGTGGCGCGTGATCTCGGGTGCGGCGACGGAGAGGCGATGGTCGAGGCTCGGCACGGGCTTGCCCGAGAGGTAGGCGAGCACATCGGCGACGAGAAGACCCGCGACTATGGGGACACCGCCTTGGTCAGGCCACGGGACGGCGGGCAGCCCCTCCGCGGCGTCGAGGTACGCCCACAGCGCGCGCAGCTCGTCGGGTACCCGGCTAGCCGCGAGCCGCCGAGCCCGGGTGTCAGCGTAGGTCGCCGTGCGGCCCGGGATTAGCATCGGGCCTAGCTCGACGCGTGTGCCCTCGACATGGCATCGGTGCCATGCCACGCCTGCCCGCGCGCACCACCGGTCCACCTCGAGCCAGCGGGCGTCCGGCAGCCAGCCGGCGCAGGAGATCACGACGTCGGCCTCAGCCATCGCCCCGGGCGTCTCGAGCTCGAGCCTGCCCTCGACGACCGTGACCCGGGCCTGGAGCAAACCGGCGACCATGGCGGCCACGGGGTTACCGTCCCCCTCCACCAGGACCGTGCGCGCGGGCAGGATGTCAGCGCCGCCCGGGGGCCCATTCACCACCAAGCCGCGCGCCTCGAGCCCGGCATAGAACGGCTCGAGCAGGCGGGCGCTCGGCCCCGATGCGTCGACAGCATCGAGGCCCGCCTCCGCAGCTCATGCTGCGGGCCCCGGCCGCTCGCCTCCGTGGCCGTGGAGGACGGACCGCGCATGGCGCATCACCGCTTCGGGCCCGCGCAACCTCAGAAAGCGATCATCGGGCAACGCGCAGCGCCACACCCCGTCCACCCCGGAATACATCAAATGACCGGGCGCCAGCAGAGTATCTTCCCTCATCGGAAACACGGCAGTATCAGCGGCGCGCGACCTCACGCCTGCCTCCTCAATACAGTAATAATGGCTTTCAGGCGTTCGCGGAAACGCCTGCCACGCAGCGAGAAACGACCTATTCGTCGCGCGCGCTGCACACTCCAATGGTGTCAAGCGACGGCCCACCGCAAACGCGACAGTATCGGGTTGCACGCGACATCACGCTCGCCGCACCGATACGGTGCATTAGGCGGTGCCCACAATCAGGAGAAAATATGAGGAGAACAGTCGGCGGCGCTAATAACGGCCGCCGACCTCGGCCGATTCAGCTCTCGACCCTACTCGCTTTCCTGCTCAAGCCAGGCGAACGGCGCCTCGACAGCGGGGGTGCAATGTGCACGGAGGCGCCGTGGAGCGTTGTCCTCAACCTCTTCGTACTCGTAGCCGACGTGTGCCATGGTCAGATCCTCTACTTAAGGATGGTCAGGTTCACTCGCGGCTCAGCGCCACCATAGCATCCGCCATTGCATCGTCAAGAACTTTCCTCACGTTTCCTGTTTGAACACATAGTCCCATTCGCCTTCATGGATATGGTTGCCTGACGCGTCTTTGCTCAATACCATCGAAGGCGTTGGTGGGCCGCGACCACACATTACAGAAGGGAGCGAGCATGGCTCGCAGTAGGTTCGTCGTGGCCAGGATGATCGCCTTGAGCGTCCTCGTGTGCGGGCCCGCCCTGGTCGCCTCCGCCGCCTCGGCTCAGGATGGTGCCGGCTATCCGGTGGAGATCGAGAACTGCGGTCGGACGCTGCGGTTCGAGGAGCCGCCTCGCCGCGCGGTGCTGTCCTACCACCCGGTCGCCGAGATGTTCGTCGGGCTCGGGCTGGCCGATCATGCGGTAGGCCGGGCCGGCTTCTCGGGTGAGCCACCGCTGCTCCCCGAGCAGGCCGAGGACTTCGCCAAGATTCCGGTCGTATCGGACAGTGTGTATCCGCCGCCGCGTGAGCAGCTGCTCGCGCTGCGGCCGGATTTCCTGCTCGCCTATGGCGATTTCGACCATGGGGCGGGGAGCGCCCAGGGCCTGGCCACGCTCGAGCAGCTGGAGCGGGCCGGCGTGCGGGTCTACAGCGTGACCTGCCCCGATCCGACGGGCAACTACGCGGGTGAGTCGCTGGAGGCCACCTACCGTTCCATCCTTGACCTCGGCCGCATCTTCGGCGTCGAGGACCGCGCGCGCGAGCGCGTCGAGCAGATGAGACAGCAGATCGCCGACGTCCGGGCAAGGGTGGAGGGCCTGCCACCGGTCGAGGTCATCATGTACGCGGGAGGTGAAGGTCCGCTGGACCTGTCGGGCGGCGTCGGGATCAACAACGAGCTGCTCGAGGCCGCGGGGGGCGCCAACCTGTTCTCCGAGGAGGGCCTGTACTTCCAGGCGTCGTTGGAGGCGGTGGCCGAGGAGGACCCGGAGGCGTTCGTGATCTTCGGTGACCTTGCCGGCCCGAATGGGGAGCTGGAGGCCACAGAGGCGTCCGACTTCCTGTTCGAGACGTTCCCCAACATGCGGGCCAGCCAAGACCGCCGCGTCGTCCTCACCGCGTTCGTGTACACGGCGCCGGGCTGGCGCAACGCGCAGACGGTAGAGGACCTGGCCAGGCAGCTGCATCCCGAGGCGTTCGAGTAGATGGCGGTCCCGCGTGTCCGCGCGGACCGCATGCCGACCTCCGGCTTCTCCCTGGTGCTGGCGGGGCTCGGCGCCGCGGTGGCCCTCAGCGTGATGCTGGCGGTCGGCGCCGGGCCGGTCGCCATCCCCATCCCAGAGACGGCCGCCGTCATCGCGCACCATGTGCTGCCGGGGCCGGCCGGCGGAACCCCGGACCCGCTGCTCGACCAGATCGTCTGGGACATCCGGCTCCCGCGCGCGCTGCTCGGCGCGGTCGTCGGGGCCGGGCTCGCCCTCGTCGGGGCGACGCTGCAGGCCACGGTTCGCAACCCGCTCGCCGATCCATACCTGCTGGGCGTGTCCTCGGGCGCCTCTGTGGGCGCGGTGCTCGTGCTGGTGCTCGGCCCCGCCGCGACCGGTGGTGTGCCCCTGCCGATCGCCGCGTTCCTCGGTGCCCTGGTCGCCACCGGAGCCGTCTACCTCCTGGCCCAACGGGGCGGGCGGATCACGCCCTTCCGGCTGATCCTCGCCGGCGTGGCGCTCGCCTACCTGTTCCAGTCGGCGTACAGCTACCTACTGCTGACCGGCGACCCGCGGGGAACGCAGAGCGTCGTGTTCTGGCTTCTGGGCAGCCTTGGCAGCGCCACATGGCCCGACCTCGGCCTTCCCGCGCTCGCGCTCACGGTCGGCATCGGCGCGCTGCTGCTGCAGGCGCGCTCGCTCAACTCGCTGCTGTCGGGCGAGGAGACGGCCGTGTCGCTGGGGCTGAACGTCAACCGCTTCCGCGCCCGGATCCTCGTCGTCACGTCGCTGCTGGTCGGCGTGATGGTGGCGGTCAGCGGCTCGGTCGCGTTCGTCGGTCTGATCGTTCCCCACCTCGTACGCCTGGTCGTCGGCGCCGACCACCGCCGGCTGCTTCCCGCGGTCGCGCTCACCGGCGCCGCGTTCCTCGTGCTGGTCGATCTCGCCGCGCGGACGGTGGACGAGCCCACAGAGCTGCCGCTGACCATCGTCACCGCGATCTTCGGGGTGCCGTTCTTCATCTGGCTGCTCCGCAGGCGTGACCGCGGCCAGGAAGGGACGTACGGATGAGGCTCACCGTCGAGGGCGTCACGGTCCGGCTCGAGCGGACCGCGATCCTGCACGATGTGGACCTCGTGGTCGAGCCAGGTGAGTTCCTCGGCCTGGTCGGCCCTAACGGCAGCGGCAAGTCCACCTTGTTGCGCACCCTGTACCGCGCGCTGCGACCCGTGGTCGGCACGGTGCACGTTGGCGGCGACGACCTCTGGCGACTGACGGCCCGCGAGTCGGCACGGCGCACCGCCGTCGTCGTGCAGGAGGGCGTAGGCGAGTTCGACCTGACCGTGTCCGAGGTCGTGGCCACCGGCCGTAACCCGCACCTGGGTCCTCTGGATCGAGAGTCCCCCGCCGATCAGCGCCTTTGTCGCGACGCGCTGGAACGCGTGGGCATGACCGCATTCGCGAGCCGCCGGTTCACCAGCCTGTCGGGGGGCGAGAAGCAGCGCGTGCAGGTGGCGCGCGCGCTGGCCCAACAAGGCCGGGTGCTGGTGCTCGACGAGCCGACCAACCACCTCGATATCCGGTTCCAGCTCGAGCTTCTCGACCTCGTGCGAGACCTCTGCATCACCACCATCGCCGCGATGCACGACCTCAACCTCGCCACGCGGTTCTGCGACCGGATCGCCGTGCTGCGGTCCGGCACCCTCGTCGCGGCCGGCCGCACCGAAGACGTGCTCACGACTGACCTGGTCAGCGGGGTGTTCGGGGTTGCGCTGTGCCGCCTCACCGACCCCGCCACCGGCCATGTCCACCTCGGCTTCGACCGGCTCACATCGCCGTCGCAACCACCGACCGACGCATGCGCTCCCGCGCAGTGACCAGCCCAACACGGGGGAGCTTTCGCATACGAGTCTGGGCGGTGCCGGCGAGCGGGCCGGCGCGGCGGTGGCTGATCGCTTGGCAGGCTCCGGTCCGCCTGCCGCCGGCGGCCTGAGGCCCTTGTGGCCAGGATTCGTCACGCATGGAGGCGTTGCCAAAATCGGCGGGGGTAGATGCCCGAGACGGGGTGAGGTGTCAACAGCCGAGGGTCATCCAGCCGAGCGCGCGCGCAGCCTGAGCTTGGCGCAGGTCGGCGGTGACCAGTGGCAGAGCCCCGGGCCCAGCCCGGTGGATCGCCGCGAGGTGGAGGGCGTCGAGGCTGCGGGCCAAAGTGAGCTCCGCGATCTCTGCCGCGGTCACGCATAGGAAACGATCGAGTTCGATGATATGGCAACGGTCCCAGTCGTGACCGAACTGCTCACGCGCGGCGGCAAGGTCGCTACCATTCAGCGTGCGGGTGAGGTTGCGACGGACCTCGACAAGGGTGATGGCGGCCGTGACCCAGACAGGATCGGAGCCGAGAATGGCATCGAACCGATCGCTGTCCGGCTCGTCCAGGTAACGCTTCAGCAGCGCGCTGGTGTCGAGATAGAGGCTCACTCCCCCCGATCCTCCGCTATTGCCTCCGTGACGCTGCGCCGAGCCCTGAAGCGGCGCGCCGGCCGGGGGGGTTCGTCGGTCACCGGTGCTCTGATCCAGCCCTCGGCGATGCCGCCCTCGAGGTTCACGCTTCCTGGCAGTGGCCCGAGCACCGCTTTGGGGCGACCCCGGTCAGTGATCCGGATGATCTCACCTCGCGCAGCCCGGTCGAGGCACTCGGACAGCCGCTGCTTCAACTCACGCACGCCGATCTCCATGTACCCACATTAACACGCGATGTGCCCACCGGAGCCGACCTTCGGGACCGCGCCGAAGTGATCCGCCGAAAGATCGAGTCCGCACCTCGAAGAGCCGTAGCCCAACCCGGGCCAGTGAGCGGCCGAGACGGGGAGAGCTCCACGAGCGAGTGGACGCTGGTGCTTGCCCTGGGCGATCCGTGCCGGTCAGGCGAGCGCCTGAGCCCGCAGGCATGCGACCTTTCCGTCGGCGCGACCGACGAGGGAGGTCGTGGCCGTCGTGGCTCCACGCGAGCGCCGACACCGCCGAGCCCTGTGAAACACGGTCTCGACTGGCGGGCCGTACGCCGTCTGGTTCGCCGGATTTTTGCCTTTGGGGCGGTGCCGCGCGCCGGCCTTTTCCTGCACAGTAGGGCGGAGGACCTCACCAGAAGCCGCAGTATGCGCCGATTCTCATCTCAGTGCAGGAGGATGCTCAGGGTTCCACGGGCGGGCTGCCCGGGGAGTCGATGACCTCGACGGCGTCGGCCGACGTGCACCACCGGCAGGTGACGCCGGTGATCGTGATCTCTGATCGCTGCTCTTCCTCGATCTTCCCCATGCCCGAGAGGTCGGCGTGCCAGAAGCGGCGGACGCGCTCGACCGACTCGACGTCGAAGCGGGTGAGGTTGCCGCAGGCCCGGCACCGGTAGCGGGTGCCGGGGCGGAGCCCGACCAGGGCCTCCATGGCGCCTCCTGTGTGGCGGGGTTGGGACGCGAGCACTGGAGCCTAGCCGGTGCACGATATGCTGCGGTTGAAGGAGGTTGATGATCCCCATGCACAGTGCGGTATTCGTTGGTGGACTGGGCCGGCGGCTTTTCGACTACGCGGTGGCGGGAGTGTTCGGCACCGCCATCGTGCGGGCGGGCAGCGCGAGCGCCGCGAAGGCGCAGCCCGCCCTTCGCCGCGCCGCCGTCAGCGCGGTCGCTGGTGGCATCGTGCTGTCCCGGCGGCTGGGGACGCTCACCGAGGAGGCTCGCCTCACCGCGGGCGACCTGGTCGCCGAGGCACGCAAGCGCCTCGGCGAGGAGGCGCCACCGCCGGACGGCTTCGCTCACACCGGCGGCCACGAGCACTGAGCGTGAGGGCGCGCGCCAGCGCCTCGGTCGTGATCCGAGCCGACGCGGCTGGCCGCGCCCGGCTCCAGATCCCGCGCGAGCACCCGGCCATCACGTATCTGCACGAGCGGCTCAGCGCCTTCGAGGGCGTACGGATCGCCCAGATCCACACGCGGACGGCCAACGTGGTGGTGTGGTACGACGCATCGGTCACGGATGCGCCAACCCTGCAACGGGCGGTCGAGTCCGCGCTCACGGCCGAGACCGCGGCCCCGCCGCGCGGGAGCGCGGCCGTCAGCCCGGCTGGATCCAGCACGGGCGAGCTCGCGCGGCTCGTGCTGGGCGGGGCGGTCCTTGGGTTGATCGCCCTCCGGCGGATCCTGGGGGGCTCCGGGCCCCTCGCCGGGCAAAGGACGTCGGCGGTCGCGGGGGTCGTCGCGGTCTTCACCGGCTACCCGTTCTTCCGGGGAGCGGTCCGATCGCTGACCGGGACGCGCGGGGCCGGGACAGACGCGCTGGTCGCCGTCGCGACGATCGCGTCGCTCGTCCTGCGCGAGAACGTCGTCGCGCTGGTCGTGCTGTGGCTGCTCAACATCGGCGAGTTCTTGCAGGATCTGACACTGCGACGCACCCGCCAGGCGATCCAGGACCTGTTGAGCGTGGGCGAGGACCGGGTCTGGCTGGTCCGCGACGGCATCGAGGTCGAGGTCCCTCGCGGCACGCTGCGGGTCGGGGACGTCGTCGCGGTCTACACGCACCACAAGATCCCGGTCGACGGCCTCGTGGTCGGCGGGGAGGGGCTGGTCGACCAAGCGGCGATCACGGGTGAGCCGCTGCCGGTATGGCGGCACGCCGACGACCCCGTCTTCGCCGGCACGGTGGTGAGCCGGGGCGCGGTGAGGGTACAAGCGACCAAGGTCGGCATGGAGACGGTGGTCGGGCGGATCATCCAACGAATCGAGGAGGCCCAGGCGTCGCGGGCGCCGATCGAGACGCTCGCGGAGCGGTTCTCGAGCCGCTTTGTCCCGGTCTCGTTCGCGCTCGCCGGTCTCACCTACGTCGTCACACGGGACGCCCGGCGCGCGATGACCATGCTGCTCGTCGCGTGCCCCTGCGCCGCGGGGCTGTCGACGCCCACGGCGATCAGCGCGGCGATCGGCAACGCCGCGCGCCGCGGCGCCCTCGTCAAGGGAGGGACGCATCTGGAGAGCGCGGGCCGGATCGACGCCGTCGTCTTCGACAAGACCGGGACGCTTACGGTCGGGCGACCGCTGATCACCGACGTGGTCGCCGTCACCGGGGGCCACTCGCCCGAGCAGGTGCTCGCGCTCGCCGCCTCTGGGGAGATCCACGCCCGCCACCCCCTCGCCGAGGCGGTGGTGCGCCATACGGAGGAACGGCGAATCCAGATCCCCATCCACGAGGAGTGCGAGGTCGTGCTCGGCATGGGCATGCGGGCCGACCTGCAAGGCAACCGGCTTCTCGTCGGCAGCCCCCGGCTGATGTCCTCCTACGACGTGGCGCTGTCCGACGACGCGCAGCGCTGGGTGGACCAGCTACGCGACCGAGGTGAGGCGCCGATCTGCATCGCGTTGAACGAGCGGCTGATCGGCCTGCTCGGGGTGACCGACGCGATCCGCCCAGACTCCGACGGCACGATCACCGAGCTGCGAGATCTCGGCGTGCGCCGGATCTTGATGTTGACCGGCGACAGCCCCGACCGGGCGCACGACGTGGCCGAGCGCCTTCGCGTCCACGAGTTCTGGGCTGAGGCGCTCCCCGAGGAGAAGCTCGCCGTCGTCGAGCGCCTGCGGGCCGAGGGCTACGTCGTCGCGATGGTCGGGGACGGCACCAACGACGGCCCCGCGCTCGCGCTCGCCGACGTCGGGATCGCGATGGGCGCCAGCGGCTCGGATGTCGCGCTCGAGACCGCCGACATCGCGCTCGCCGCGGACGACCTGCGGCAGGTCGCGTCGGTGATCCGCCTCGGCCGGCACACGCTCCACGTCGTGCGCCAGAACTACGGGCTCTCGATCGGCGTCAACGTCATCGGCCTGATCGCCGGAGCGCTCGGCTCGCTCAACCCGGTGCTCGCCGCGATCCTCCACAACGCGAGCAGCGTCGCCGTCGTCGCCAACTCGGCCAGGCTGATCGGCTACCGGGACCCCACCGCCGCGATCAGCCCGCTCGCGGAAAGCCGGGGAACGGGATGTCCGGAGAGGGGCCCGAGGCCGTGATCTCGGCGATCACCCGCCGGGCGCCGCTGGCCAGCGCGACGGCGTCGACCCCCCGGTAGCGAGGGGGGTACGGCGCCATGTAGCGGCAGGCGCGGTCGAGCAGCGTGAGCGCGCCGTCAAGGTTGCCGCGCTGCGTGTGGGTGTAGCCCACGGCGACCTGCGTCACGCCCTTCCAGAACTCGCGATCGCCCTCGGGCACCTCGTCGGACTTCCATATCCACTCGAGGAACTCGTGCGCCTCGAAGAAGCGCTGAGCGTCGAACAGTTGGGTGGCATGGTCCAAGGCCTCGCCAACCGAGCTGGCGACCTGGTCAGGCTCCAGCTTGCCCGCCATCTCGTCGGTCGCGCCGCGCGGCAGCGGCCGCCCGAACCGGTCGCGTGGCCGGGCATTCTCCGCCCGGCCCGCAAGGTTGCGGTCCCGATCCGGGTAGCGAGACTCGCGCGGCGGTGGTCCAGCCATGCGACGATCCTAGCGGGAGGTTGTGTGGAGCATACGCGACGTATATGACGCGTATGCTCCACAAAGAGAACGAAAGGGCGTGCCATGGGGATCTCCACCGATGTCGTTGTCGTTGGTGGTGGGGCGTCCGGGCTCTCGGCGGCGTTCACCGCGCGGCGGCGTGGCGCCTCCGTCGTGCTCGTCGAGCGGCGCCGGCTCGGCGGGGACTGCACGTGGACCGGCTGCGTGCCGTCGAAGACCCTGATCGAGCAGGCGAGGAAGGTGCACGCGGGGCGCCAGATGGGCCTTGAGGGCGAGATCGACTTCGCGGCGGTGATGGAGCGGGTCAACGAGCGGGTGCTGAAGGTGTCGGCCGAGGAGGACCGCCCCGCGCTGGAGGCACAAGGGATCCGCGTGCTGGAGGGCCAGGCGTCGTTCGCCGGGCCACGGCGGCTGCTCGTGGACGGCACGCCGCTGACCGGGCGGGTCATCGTGCTCGCCACCGGCTCGACGGCGCTCGTCCCGCCCGTTCCAGGGCTGCGCGAGGCCGAACCGCTGACGAACGACACCGTCTTCGACCTCCGCAAGCTGCCGGAGCGGCTCGTGGTCATGGGCGGCGGCCCGATCGGGCTCGAGCTCGCGCAGGCGTTCAACCGCCTCGGGAGCCAGGTCACGATCGTGGAGGGCCTCGACCGCGTGGCCAACCGTGAGGAGCCGGAGACCTCAGAGGCGATCACGCAGGTCTTGACCGGCGAGGGCGTGGAGCTGGTGCTCGGCTCGTTCGTCGAGGAGGTCAGCCGCGGGGCCGGCGGCAGCGTGACCCTGCGGACATCGGGCGGCACTGGCGTCACCGGCGACGCGCTGCTCTGCGCGGTCGGGCGCAGGCCGGTCACGGACGGGTTGGAGGCGGACCGCGGTGGTGTGGAGCTGGACGAGCGGGGGTTCGTGAAGGTCGACGGCAAGCTCCGCACCACAGCGAACGGGGTCTACGCGGCGGGCGACATCTGCGGCGGTCTCCAGTTCACCCACGTCGGGTACGCCATGGGCTCGCTCGCCGTCGAGAACGGGCTCGGCAAGCTGCCCAAGGCGTTCGACGACCGGGTGCTCCCGTGGGTCACGTTCACCGACCCCGAGATCGGGCGGGTCGGCCTGACGGAGGCCGAGGCGTACGAGGCCCACGGCGAGAGCGCCAAGGTGGCCTACCTGCCGATCGCCGAGACCGACCGCGCGAAGACCAGCGGGGAAGGCGCGGGGTTCGTGAAGATGGTCGCGGGGCCACACCCGGTCGTGCGTGGCCTCGCCGGCGGGCAGCTTCTCGGCGCGACCGTGGTGTGCCCGGCGGGAGGAGACGTCGTCCACGAGCTGGCGCTGGCCATGCACACCCGCACGATCACCGGGCGGGTCGCCCAAGCCGTCCACGCCTACCCGTCGTGGTCGCTCGCCGTCCGCGAGTGCGCGGTCCAGTTCTTCACCGAGTACAAGGGCCGCTCCGCTCGGAGCGCGCGTGCGGCCAACGGGTAGATTGGCGCTCCGACCTGCGGGAACACGTCGCTAGGCGCCCCTCGTTGTGGCGAGGAGATGGACGATCGTGGATGGACGGAGCGCGCCGCGTGCCGCGGCGCTGACGTGGAGCTGTTCTATTCTGAACGGCACGCCGACGTCGACCGTGCTCTCGCGATCTGTGGGCGTTGTGAGGTCCGGGCGGTCTGTTACGAGCAAGCGATGACCGGCCGGGAGGTGTTCGGTGTCTGGGGCGGCACCGAGGAGGGCCAGCGCCGCCGCCTCTTCCGCGTGGCGCGGCGCTCCACTGACGCGTCGGCTCCCGCAGCATGACCATGCGCTAGCCCCGTCTTCCGCACATGTGTTCCTTTCGGGATGGCGGTGGATCGTGGACCGTTCAGTTTGCGCGCGTACGCGCCAAAATGGCAGGCCAACAGCCAGCCGAGGAGCCACGGCCCACTTCGGTCCCGGTTTTGCGCGCAGGCGCGCAGAACTCCAGGCGCCTCCGGCGCCCGCCCGGTGTGGGTCGTGGGCGGGCCAGTGGGACGAGATGCCCCCCGAACTCCGACTTTGGGGGGTATGCTCCCCTAAGTCGGAGTTCGGGGTCTGAGTTTGCGGGATGGCCTACGGCCCGCCATGTGCGGAACACC
>Ga0187893_10003208_pt1 | contig 33777 bp, 24 predicted proteins | sample MA1701074metaG_FD_139574 | JGI IMG/M metagenome (GOLD analysis project Ga0187893, IMG submission 139574) | White microbial mat communities from a basaltic lava cave in the Kipuka Kanohina Cave System on the Island of Hawaii, USA - MA170107-4 metaG ...
AACGAGCCGGGGACGGTGCAGTGTCGCGCCGATGCGGGCCAATGCGATGTGGCGGAATTCTGTGCGCCGGGCGGGGTCTGCCCGCCGGACGGCTTCGAGCAAGATGGGACGGCGTGCGGGAGCCCGAGCAACACGGTGTGCGACAACCCGGATACGTGCGTCGGTGGGGTGTGCCAGCCCAACAACGAGCCGGGGACGGTGCAGTGCCGCGCCGATGCGGGCCAATGCGATGTGGCGGAATTCTGTGCGTCGGGCGGCGTCTGTCCGCCGGATGGCTTCGAGCCGAACGGGACGGCGTGCGGGAGCCCGAGCAACACGGTGTGCGACAACCCGGACACCTGCGTGGGTGGGGTCTGCCAGGGCAACAACGAGCCGACCACGACGGTGTGCCGGCCTTCGACGGCGGAATGCGACGCGGACGAGTTCTGCAGCCCGACGGGAACCTGCCCGCCGGACGTTCTGTTGCCCGACGGGACGCCATGCCAGGATGGCAATGCGTGCACGTCAGTTGATGGCATCGAAGGCCCCGATGCATGCGAGGACGGACAGTGTGTCGGAATTCCCGTCGACTGCGATGACGACGCGGTCTGCACCGATGATTCGTGCGACCCGGGTCTCGGGTGCGTGAACATCCGTAATCCGGCCAACGGGCCGAGCTGCAGCGACGACCACTACAAGTGTTACAAGACCAAACCGGTCCGCTTCCAGCAGCGCGACGTGACGCTCGTGGACCAGTTCGGGCCGTCGACAGCAAGAGTCTTGAAGGTGGAACGGTTCTGCAATCCGGCCAACAAGAACAACGAGGGCATTCTCGATCCCACGGCGCATCTGAACTGCTACAAGATCAGAGAGGGCGCGTTCGAGCAGCGGGAAGTGATCCTGACGAACCAGTTCGGCGAGCAGCGGGTCAACGTGGTGCGCCCCGACTCGCTCTGCCTACCGGCCGTAAAGGATAATGTGGGCGAGCTCGACGACCTGCAGGTCAATCACTTCAAGTGTTACAAGGTCCGCCCGGCCACGCCGTTCCAGGCCATCTCGGGGGTGAACGTCGTCGACCAATACGAGGACAAGGACACGGCGATCGTCAAGCCCAAGTACATGTGCACGCCTGCCAACAAGAATGGTGAGGACCCGACCGCGCCTCTGGAGCTGGGGCACTTGGCCTGTTTCAAGATCAAGTTCGTGCGCGGTCAGACTCCCTTCTTCGAAACCGGCGCGGACGTCGAGGATCAGTTCGTACGCCAGGATCTGCAGGGCACGCGGCGTACCGAATGCCGTGCGTCCAAGCTCCTCTGCGTGCCCTCCCTGACGCGGCTGGCGTCGCCGAGCGGGGCGTTCCTCGAGGAGACGAGCAGCATCTTCGACTGAGAGAGACGCGATTTCGAGCGGCCGAGCCTGCGCTACCCGGAGATGTGGCGCAGGCTCGGCCCCCCCTCATCAAGACCTGATCGCCGCCGCGCCTTGCGGCTGCTGACGCTAGCGGCCGCTCGCGCCGCTCCGACCTCCGCTGCACGCCATCCTTCGGGCAACGCCCGAAAGGCTGCCGGCCCGGCCGTTTGGACGATCGGGGCGATGCTCCGTGGCATGGTCGTGGTGCCGTCGCCGCGCGGGCTGCTATATCCTGCCGGCGCTGCACGGACCGCGTGGTGGGAGCATTCCAAGGAGGACCCCGATGGCCCAGCGCTCGCGAAGAGAGTTCGATCCCATCAAGGTCGGCTGGCTGGGCGCCTGTCTCGACGGTGAGGGCGGCGGCTACGACAAGATCCACCGCATGGCGTTCGACGAGGCGCGCGAGACCGGTGTCCTGCCCCGGGCGGTCGAGCACGTGCTCCATGCCGAGAACGGGCTGCCGAACGGCTCGGCGAAGAACGCGGTCGATGGCTACCGCTGGCTCGTCGAGCAGGGTTGCATCGTCATCGCCGGCGCCTACAGCTCGGACAACGCGATCGCGGTGGCGCCCTACGCCAACGACGCGAAGGTGCCCTTGATCAGCTGGTGCGGAACCGAGCGCTATGCCGGCGAGTACTGCTTTCAGCTCGGCAACGGCGATTGCGGGGGCGATGCCGCCCTCATGGCAGCCTGGCTCAAGCGCCATGGCTACGGCCGCATCGCAGTGCTCAACGAGATCTCGCCGAACGGAGAGGAGTACTTCCGCTTCTTCCGCCAGGAGTGTCGCCGGCTCGGCCTGAGCGTCGGGGCGGTCGAAACCGTGAGTCAGACGCCCGCGAACCTCGCCGCGAGCCTGCGTAACCTCAAGCGCGCGGAGTGCGACGCGCTCGCCTACATGGGCTACGGGATGCTCTTCGCGCAGGGGCTCGTGCGCCCCGCGCTCGAGGAGATCGGCTGGGACCCGCCGCGGATCATGACCACCGCGTTCATGTTCTACCTGGTGGGCTTCGAGCACTTCGAGGGCTGGGTGGGGATCGATCAGTACTGCCCCGAGAACCCGTTCGTGGAGCCGTTCCGCGCCGCCTTCGCGCGGCGCTACGGCACGCAGCCACCGATGTGGCCCAATGCCATCCCGCTCCTCGCCTACGACACGGCGCGCGTGATGGCCGAGGCGCTGCACCGCGCCCCCATCCTGACCGGCCCCGGCGTCAAGGACGGTCTCGAGCGCATTCGCTTCCTGCCCTGCGCGACCGGTGGGCCGCGTACGCACATCGCGTGCAGCCCGTTCGATCACAAGATGTTCAAGGGCGATTGGCTGCTCTACGGTCGGGTTCGGCGCAACACGCTCGTCTTCGAGGGTCTCTTCGAACCGGCCCCTGCGGCGTCCTGACGGTCGCCTCGTTGTTGATGAGAAGGCCGCGAAGATTCAGCGCTCGCGGCGCTCGTCGCAGGGAACTCATGAATGATGCGGGCTAGGGAGCGACTGGAGCTCAGCCACGAAACCCAGGGCCGCCGCCCGGGTCTCACAGTTCGGCCAGCCGTGATGCTGCATCTCGCTCATCGTGGGTTCCTCCTCCGCGATGCGGTTCAACACACAGCCCATTCGACGGAGATGTGCTGCACGGCTATTAAGCAGGTGTCGTGCCAAGCAAGTTATCCAACCATTGTGCAGGATTTCCGGCCATATCGAATGACGGGTGAGATGTCGGATTGCAAGAGTTGCAATCCGTGTAAGAACGAACGTCGGCGGAAGGCCGTCGCGCTCAGGGCCTACGGGTGTCCCGCCGACAGATCGGCGGTGAAGGCGGCCAGCTCCACCTCCAGGCGCTGAAGCTCGCGCTCGAGGGCGGAGAAGGCGTGGGCGCTCGCTGGTAGGTCGCCAGCGCGGCCGACTTCCTCGAGGCGGATGGCGGCGTCGCGGGCGCATGACGCTGCGAGGGTGCCGAGGGAGCCTTTCAAGCGGTGGGCAACGCGCTCGACGGCCCGGCAGTCTCTCGCGGCGAGCCCTGTGCGAATCTCCTCGCGAACGCGACCGCAGGTTTCGCGAAACACCGCGGCCACCTCGATCAGCAGCTCCGTGTCACCTCCCACCTGCGCGAGGGCGATGTCCCGATCCAGGATCTCACTCGTGGGGGCCGCGCCGCCCGCCTGCGAGAGGCTGGTCGGGGGGGGCGCGGCGGCAGCGGCGAAGCGTCGCCCGAGCAGCCAGCGGCCAAGCGCGGCATCGACCTCGTCCTGCGTGATCGGCTTGCGCACGTAGTCGTCCATCCCCGCCGCGAGACATCGCTCGCGATCGCCCGGCATGGCGTGCGCGGTCATGGCGACGATGGGGACGTGGCGCAGCGCGGCGGCGGAGCCCCGGATCGCAGCCGTGGCTTCGTACCCGTCCATCTCCGGCATCTGGATGTCCATGAAGACGAGATCGATGCCGCCGCGCTCGAAGGCGTGCACGGCGTCGCGCCCGTTCTCGGCGATCGTCACCTCGACGCCCGCCTTCTCGAGCATGCGCTGCGCGACCACCTGATTGACGCGATTGTCCTCCGCAACCAGCACGCGGACGGGTCGCGGATCGACGTCGGGAGCGCTGCCGTGGTTGCCGCTCCGGGCCGGGCGCGGCGTCGTCGCGCGCGCCAGGACGCCGGCCAGGCAGGCGAGGAGCTGCGATTCACGGACGGGCTTCGGGAGCCGCGCGGCGAACGGCGTCGCGCCGCCGGTCCGGCTCGCGGCGAGGCGTCCGAGGGAGCTCAGCAGAACGACTGGGAGATCGGCGAGGCTCGGATCGCCGCGCACGGCTCGCGCCAGCGCCTCGCCCTCCGTGCCCGGAAGGTCGCCATCGAGGAGCAACAGCCGGTACGGATCTCCAACGCGCGCGGCGGCGCGCAGGCGCTCGAGCACCCCGGTCACGCCGCTCGCCGTGTCGCTGCGGGCGCCGGCGGCGGACAATCGCACATGCACGGCCTCGAGGCTCGGCCCGTGGTGCTCCACGGTGAGAATCTTCACTCCCGCCAGCGGGGCCGCGGCGCTCGCCGTGTCGCCGCCGCACGCCGCCGTGGGCTCGAAGCGTGCCGTGAACCAGAAGGTGCTGCCGCGGCCGAGCTCGCTCTCGGCCCCGATCTGGCCGCCCATCATCTCGGCAAGCCGCTTGCAGATCGCGAGGCCGAGCCCGGTCCCCCGCTGGCGCTGCGTCGTCGAGCCGTCGATCTGGGAGAACTCTTCGAAGAGGAAGCCGATGTGATCGGCGGGAACGCCGATCCCCGTGTCGCTGACGGCGAAGCGGATTGCGATCCGGCCGTCCGCGTCGACGCGATGGGTGATGCGCAGCACCACCTCGCCCTTCTCGGTGAACTTGACCGCATTGCCGAGCAGATTGATGAGGACCTGGCGCACCCGGCCCGGATCGCCGCGCAGATGGCGCGGCACGTCCGCCGGAATCACGCACGCCACGTCCAGGCCCTTGGCCGCCGCCGTCGGCGCCGGGACGAAGGCCGCGTCCTCGGCCACCGTGACGAGATCGAAATCGCTGACGGCGAGCGCGAGCTTCCCGGCCTCGATCTTCGAGAAGTCGAGGATGTCGTTGACGATGGTGAGGAGCCCCTCGGCGCTGCGGCGCACGGACTCGGCGAATTCGCGCTGCTCGGGGCCGAGCGCGGTCTCCAGGAGCAGCTCCGTCATGCCGCACACGCCGGTCATTGGGGTCCGGATCTCGTGGCTCATGCTGGCCAGGAACTCGGACTTGAACCGCGCCGCCTGGAGCGCCCGTTCGAGCGCCCCGTTCTGTGCCTCGAGCTTGCGAAACAGGCGGACGTTCTCGATCACGAAGGCGAACTGGCTGGCGAGCAGGGAGAGCAATTTCAAATACTCGATCTCGAGCTGCTCGCCGGAGGGCCGATCCCAGAGGAGCAGGCACAGCCCGACGACCGTCTCGCCGGTGACCAGCGGCAGCAGGACCACCTGGGCGGCGGCACCGGTGGCACCGGCCTCGAGCACGGCGGGGTTACCGGACTTGAGAGCCCAGACGAAGAGCCCGTCCTTGATCAGCTGGCGGCCGATGCGGTCGAGCTCGGAGCGTGAGGCGCGCGGGCCGGTCAGGCAGAGCTCGAAGTCGAGCGAGTCCTGATCGACGAGGTAGAGCCCGGCGCTCACTCCGGGGAGGAGCGGCTCGATCTCGACGAGGAACGCGGCGAGCAGGTCCGGCTCGCTGGCCGGGCCCTGCGCCGTGTGCTGGCGAAAGACCTCGAGGAAAACATCGAGGCGATCGAGCCATTCCAGCAGCGGGGCCGTCTTGGTCTGCATGCTTGGCCGTGTGGTGCTACCAGCCTGAGCGGGCTGGTCCCTCACTGCGTGAGGACCGACGTCGCCGACTCGAACTCCCGGTCCATCCGGCTCATGATCTGCTCGAGGTGGCCGACGGTGAGCCCGAGGAGGTCCCACGCGCAGCGCTCGAGGCGCGGAATCTTGTTGTCGCCGCCCGATCCGAATCCCTTGGCGCGGCAGAGAATGTCGGCGAGGTGGATGACGGCAGCGGCGCGGCCGCCGTCCCGGGTGCGCGCCGGCGCGTGGTGCTCGGTCACCATCGCGATCAACCGGTCGGGGAGCCGCCAGTGCTTGAGCAGGATCCCGGCCGTCTGATCATGGGTGAACTGGAGCACGTCCTTCTCGGCGTCACGCGGCAGGATGTCGGCGGTGATCGCGCGGCGGCAGGCCTCGGCAAACGCGTCGCCGAGATACTCGTTGTGCACCAGCTTGCCGACGTCGTGGACGAGGCCCGCGACGAAGAACTCCTCGAGCTGCTTCTCGCCGATGGCGCGGGCGATCTCCTTGGCCGCGACCGCGGTGCCGATCGAATGGCGCCAAAACTCCTTCGGGTCGAAGGTCGCCGAGGCGTTCGCCTTGAACAGCTGGATCACCGACGTGGAGAAGGCCAGGTTCCGCAGCGCCTCGAAACCGATGATGCCGACGGCGCGCGAGATCGTGGTGACCTTCTGCGGAAATCCATAGAAGGACGAGTTGACCAGCTGGAGCAGGCGGGCCGTCAGCGTCTGATCCGTGGCGACGACGGCTTCGATCTCCTTGGCGGTCGTCTCGGGCTGGCGGACCAGGTCGGAGATCTTGTCCACGATGATCGGTAGCGTCGGGAACGTCTTCACCCGGCCGAGGAGCGCTTCCCAGCCGGCGTCGCACAGCGGGCTGCCACTCCTCGGCGACGGCGTGCCGGCGCCGGCCGTCATGCGTGCCTCGCGAGCAGCTGCTGCTTGGCGATCTTGAGGATCTCCTGCATCAGGGGCTCGTCCATCACGTCGGCGAAGCGCCGGTCGAGAGCGGCGCTCGCCTCGGCGAGATCGGGCGCGGCCGCCAGCGATGCCTCGAGCTCCGCGAGGCTCGGATCGGCATGGCCCTCGATCTCCGCCTCCGAGATCCCCCACGCCGCGAGCTTTTCCAGGTGCCGCTCGGTCAACGCGACGCCGGCGGGGAGCAGAAGCTGGCCGCGGAAGGTGCTGATGCCGGCCGCGAGGACCATCCCTGGTCGCAGGTTCGCGGCGCTCACCCGCCCCATGATTCCACCGGCGCGGACGGGGTCATCCAACCGATCCAATCGATGCACGTTGGAGCGGGCGTCGACGCATCGCTCGCGTCGTAGCTGCCGTACGCGTCACACACGTCATGCACCTCGGCCCGGGCCGCCGAGGATGATTGTCGGCCGGGTGAGGCGAGAACTTGAGCCTGTTCGCGCCGGAGGCGGGTAGCCAGATGCAGAACCGCCGGGAAGCGACGGCGCGCCACCCGGCGGTGCGGCGATCCCGGGAACCCGCGGCGGATCGGCCGGCGGTGAAGGCGCTTCACCGTCGGCCGCCCGCGACGGGGCCCCATGCTGGTTACTGACAGACGAGCCGGAATTTGTCCGCGTCCACGCGCCCGCTCGTCGAGCTGGCGCGCAGGGAGAAGTTCTTCTTCACGGGCTTGCCGCCGGCGGTCGGCACGACCAGCGTGACGAGTGGGCTGCAGAAGTCGTTGCCGAGGGTCGCGGCCGCCTCGGAGATCACCTGCTTCTTGCGGCGCACCTCGAGGCCGAGTGCGGCGAGCGCGCCCTCGAGGGTCGCGTCCGCCTTCGGGCTCAACACCTCGATGCTCCGCACCCGCTCCGCCGCGCACTTGGGCAGGCGCGGATCGGAATTGCCGAAGCAGATCGAGACGCCCATCGTGCATTTGCCATCCCGGGCGCCGTCGAGGTCGCACGCCGCGTCGCCGTCGGCGCAGCGGAACTCGGGCTTGAGCTTCGTGCCATTGAGGGCGGTCGGCCCGATGCTCAGGAACTCCATGTCACAGTCCGTTTTCTTGCTCCCGCCACCGACGATACAGCGGCCGGGGGCCGAGGCCGTGCACTGGCACAGGTCGCCGATGCCGTCGCCGTTCTGATCGAGCTGCGCGGCATCGGAGATGAAGGGACACACGTCGCCCGGATCACAGAAGCCGTCGCCATCGGTGTCGGGGAGCTGATCGCCGATGCACTGGCCCTCGATGCAGCGGTCGGCATCGCTGCAGGTGTCGCCATCGTCACAGGCGCTGCCGTCGGCCGTGGCCGGCTTGGAGCACAGGCCGGTGGCCGGATTGCAGCTGCCCGCCTGGTGGCACTGGTCGGACGCCGTGCAGATGATGGCATTGGCTCCGGCGCAGGTGCCGGCAATGCAGGTATCGACGCCGGTGCACGCATTGCCGTCGTTGCAGGCGCTGCCGTCGGCCTTGGCCGGGTTCGAGCAGAGGCCGGTGGCGGGGCTGCAAGCGCCGGCCAGGTGACACTGATCCGACGCGGCGCAGACGACGGGATTCGCCCCGGTGCAGGCGCCGGCCGTACAGGTGTCGCTCAGGGTGCAGGCATTGCCGTCGTTGCAGGCGCTGCCGTCGGCCTTGGCCGGATTCGAGCAGAGGCCGGTCGCGGGATTGCGGGTGCCGGCCACGTGGCACTGATCCGACGCGGTGCAGGTGAGCGGCGTGCCGCTCGCGCAGGCGCCGGCCATGCACGTATCGCTCTGGGTGCAGGCATTGCCGTCGCTGCACGCCGCGCCGTCGGCCTTGGCCGGATCGGAGCAGACCCCGGTCGCCGGATCGCAGGTGCCGGCGTTGTGGCACTGGTCGGAGGCGGTGCAGATGATCGGATCGGCCCCGGTGCAGGCGCCGGTGATGCAGGTGTCGCTCAGGGTGCAGGCGCTGCCGTCGTTGCAGGCGGTGCCGTCGGCCTTGGCCGGATTGGAGCAGAGGCCGGTGCCGGGGTTGCAGGTGCCGGCGTCGTGGCACTGGTCGGGATCGGGGCAGATGACGGGGTTCGCGCCGACGCAGGAGCCGGCACTGCAGGTGTCGGTCTGGGTGCAGCCATCGCCGTCGTCGCAGGCGCTGCCGTCGGCCTTCGTGGGATTGGAGCAGTCGCCGGTGCCGGAATCGCAGGTGCCGGCGTCGTGGCAGTCATCGACCGCCGTGCACACGACCGGATCGAGGCCGAGGCAGGCGCCGTCGGTACAGGCATCCCTCTGGGTACAGGCATCACCGTCGTCGCACGCCGGGCCGGCGAACACGATGAGCTGGGGTGGGACCCCCTCCCCGTCTTTGGACGCGTAGCGAACGACGTTCTCTGACTCGGAAGTGATGCCGAAGCTGTACGTGCCGTCACCGTTCACTGCCACCGTGACGTCGAACTCGGCGGAGTCGATATCGTCTACCGGGCCGGCGCTGTCGAGAGCCGGGCCGTCGATGGCTGGGCGGTTGTTGTGCGTGAGAGTGTGCTCGCTCCAGCCGTTGTCGCTGACGAGATGGATCGTGCCGCCGTCGTTGCTGCCGGCGAACTCGGTCCCAGTCGTGGTGAGTCGAACCTTGGCCCGGCCGATCACCAGGCCTGCAGTACCGCTCACGGTGAACTTCAGGTAGGTGTTGCGTTCCGGGTCGGCATCGACGCGGAGGTGGGCGGAGGTGTCGAAGTTCTTATTGCGCTCATCGATGGGGGGGATTGCATCGGGGCGGAACTCACCGTCGGTGTAGGTGTCCTCGACGGCCGGGAACACGAGCTGCGTCCCCTCGAACGTGCAGTCCGCCGCGCAGCAATCGCCGTCCGCCGTATTGCCGTCGTCGCAGTCTTCGCCGGCGTCGACGATCGTGTCGCCGCAGACCGCGTGCGCCGCGAGGGGAGCGCCCAGCAGCAACACGGGTAGGATCCATGCGGCCGCGCGCGCCGAGGCGCGCACGGTTCCGAGTCCGACTGTCCGTCGACCTTGTCCGCTACCGCCGATGACCGAGAAGCGTTCCACGTTGTCCCCTCCGAGTCTGCACGTGCGCGCCATCCGCTCCGCGTGCCCTCGCATGCGCCAGGACCGCGGGCGCAGCGCGCCCGAAGTTCGAGCACGAGGTGAATCAAGCGCCATGCCACGAGGAGGGTTGCTGGCGGTCGCCGGGGAGTGTGTCGCGACGATGACGGCCGTGTTACGGGTGGCGCCGCCTCTCACTGCGGCCGATCCGATGGAATTCACGTGTTGAATCGAAGACCTAGCGCCCGGCGATCGCGACGCGGCGCGGGATTTTCTGAAGCGAGCCCTTGCGGCTGCCGCAAGCGCCCGCGCCAGCACGTGCGTTGCGCTGCGCCGTACGAAGCCGAAGGACGGGGCGCCTCTCGACGCCTTGCAGCGTTGCGGGATCGTGCACTCACCCAAGCGGATCGCCTGGGCGTATGCCGTACCTCACGGGCCGCGTGAACGGCGCGGGCTTTCTTGCTATCCTGTCCGTGTCCCACGGTGTCGCATCCCGTGGATGGACGGCGGCGCCGCGAACGGCCATGCCCTGATCGAGCGTGCGAGAGGAGACGTGAGCGATGCAGACCGGGCCCGGGAGGAACCTGTGGTGGCGCTGCACGATCCGCGCGCTCGCGGCCGTGGTCCTCGGGGGCGCGGTTGCTGCCGCGGCCGCCTCCAGTGGGTCCGTGATCACGCTGTCCGGCCGGTACGTCAAAAGCTACCGCCCGAAGACGCTTCCCGCCGGCGCGGTGGTGGATGCCCGGGACGCGCTGTTCGTCGCCTCACCCGACAACCGCTATCCGATCACGCTCGGCGGCGGCGAAGGGGCCTGCTTCGCCGGCGGCTCGGTGCTTGGCCGCTACGATCGCGCCTGGGACTGGGACCGGATGCACGATCTCAACAACGCGGGACTCGCCTTCGAGAACGCGCGCTTCACCGTGGACGGCGTGCGCATCGACAACGTGACCGACGGCATCCGGCCGCGCCCGGGCGACGGCTTCGCCATCAAGAACGTGTGGCTGAGCTTCATCCGTGACGATTGCGTCGAGAACGACCACCTGCAGGGCGGCCTCGTCGCCGACTCCCTGCTCGACGGCTGCTACGTCGCCTTCAGCGCCCGGCCCTCGCCGGCGAAGCTCCGGAGCGGTTACGACGGCTCGGCGAAGGTGTGGATGATCCGCGATTCGCTCGTGCGTCTCGAGCCGATGCCGGGGCCGCGCGGCGGCACCGCCGCTGACCGCGGACACGGCGGCTTCTTCAAGTGGCACCGCTGGAAGGAGCCCGAGCGCAGCCTGTCGCCAAAGCTCGCGCTCCACGGCAACGTCTTCATGGTCGAGACCGCCGGCCAGGAGGGCGGGAAGCGCCTCGGCGTCCCTCCCGACAAGCTCGCGTCGTGCTCCGACAACACCATGGTCTGGCTCGGTCCCGGCGAGTTTCCGGGGAAGCTGCCCGGCGAGTGCTTCAAGGTGACCACCGACCGCCGGGTCTGGGACGACGCGGTGGCGTCGTGGCGGGCGCGCCACGGCGCCGCCGGGGCCTTGGCAGGAGGATCGAAAGGGTCCGCCATGCCTGCCGCCTGCGGTCTTGGTGGGGGCCGGGCGGCACACTAATCGCCGGTCGTGCCTAGCGCCGAGCGAAGGCGCGCTCCGTAGAACCGCAGGCAGTTCCCCGCCAGCAGCTTGGCGAGGTGCTCGCGCGCGTACTGCCCCGAGCGGACGACGTGCTTCACGCAGTCCGTCAAGACGCCGTCCCAGTGCCCGTAGTCGGCGCTGAAGCAGGCGAGGTCCTCGCCCGGCGTGCCGAGCGCAGCCCGTAGATACGCCGGCGCCGGGTCATCCGACTCGAAGCTCGCGTAGACCTGCCCGCGTTCGAAGAACTCTCTCGGATCGCGGTCGAGACCGCGATGCTCGTAGATGTAGTCATCGTCGTCCGCGGCCCGTGGCTCGCGCTCCACGTGCGCGAGTAGATCGTAGATGCCCCGGGCCTTGCCCAGGAGGTGGAGCTTGCCATCCGTGCCGCCGCGCTCGCGCAGCAGCTCGCGCGTGAACTCCTTCATGGACAGGCGGACGTGCGGATCGAAGTCGCGGATGCGCTTCTCCCAGTGCTCGTGGAAGGCGTGGATGAGGTCCGGAAGCCACCCGCAGCCCCCCTCGAGAAAGCCGAATCGGAGCGCCGGGAACTTGTCGAACGTGCCCGCGAAGACGCAAGCGGCGAGGGCCATCTGCATCTGGTTCCGATGCCCGAAGATGTGGGAGAGGATGAACGTGTCCACCTGCTCGGCGATCCCCGACGGCAGGTAGACGCCCGGCGAGCTGTGCACGCCGAGGGCGACGTCGTGCTCTGCCGCCGCGCGGAGCACGGGCTCGAAGTCGGGGTGGCTGATGTGCTTGGGGAGGCGCACCACCGGGAACGCCTCCGGGGCGCCGGGATGCGGCACGGGTAGGCTCGGCGGCACGTGGATCCCGATCATGCCGAGGTCGCCGACGCACCGGTCGAGCTCCTTCACAGCTTCGGGCACGTCGGCGAGGGACAGGTAGCCGGTGGGGAAGAGGCGGCCCCGGTACGGGCGGCAGTCTTCGGCGATATAGTCGTTGTAAGCCCGCATGCAGGCGACGGCCAGCTCGGGGTCCATGATCGTCTCGAAGCTCAGCGTCAGCGAGCCGTACAGCACCTGGGCGTCGATGCCCTCGCGATCCATGTGCTCGATGCGGATCCGGTTGAAGATGCCGCCGATCGCGGTCTCCGGGTGGATGGCGCAATAGGCGCCCTTGCCGGCGCCCTCCGGCTGCGGGAAGACGCGCTCGACGCGGGCCCCGGTCAGCGGATGCCGATCGTCGATCACGAGCCGCTGCTGGCCGTGGCGATCCATCCGCGAGTGGAGCCGGTCGCGGTATCGTCCCTCGAGGTAGTCGAAGAACAGGACCGGGTTCTCCATCTTGTGGGCGTCGGCGTCGATGACGAGCAGATCCTCGTACATCGGAGGATCCTCCTGTAGGTGGTCCCCGCCAGATAGCGCGACGGCGCGCGGCGATCCAGGGCCTGCCGGGGTGCCGAGGAAACCCCGTGCCGCCCGCCGGTGCTGTTCAGTGCACCCGCCCTGCCGGTCGTCCTTTATATTGCCCGCAGATCCGGGCTAGACTTCGGAGCCTTGGAGTTTCGCCCGAGGCCGACGCCATCGACGCGGACATCCCGCACGAGGAGACCATGTCATGGGTTACACGTGTTTCGACGTGAGTGTGCGTGACCGGATCGCCCACCTGCGGCTCTGCCGCCCCGAGAAGCGCAACAGCATGATTCCGGAGTTCTGGCGCGAGCTTCCCGAGATCGTCGGACGGCTCCACGAGGGTAGTGACGCGCGCGTGATGGTGATTTCCTCCTCCGGCCCCCACTTCACGGCGGGCATGGACCTGAGCGTCTTCGCGTCGAACGGCCTCGATGGCGGGGCGCGCGGGGAGGTCGGCCGCATGCGGGCCAACCTGCGGATGACCGTGCTCCGGCTCCAGGAAACCTTCTCCTGCCTGGAGAAAGCGCGCATCCCCGTCATCGCCGCCGTCCAGGGGGGCTGCATCGGCGGCGGCGTCGACATGGTGTCGGCGTGTGACCTCCGTTACTGCACCGAGGACGCGTTCTTCTGCATCCAGGAGATCAACATCGGCATGACGGCGGACGTTGGCACCCTGCAGCGGCTGCCGCGGCTCATCCCCGAGGGAGTGGTGCGCGAGCTCGCCTACACGGGCCGGCGGCTGCCGGCGGCGCGGGCGAAGGCGGTCGGTCTCGTCAACGAGGTGTATCCGGCGCAGGAGGCGATGCTCGACGGGGTCATGGAGGTCGCCCGGGAGATCGCCGAGCGCTCGCCCCTGGCGATCTGGGGTTCGAAGGAGATGCTCACCTACAGTCGCGACCACAGCGTCGCGGACAGCCTCAACTACATCGCGACCTGGCAAACCGGGATGTTCCAGGCCGCCGACCTCAGTGAAGCCCTGCAGGCGCGGCAGGAGAAGCGCTCCCCGACCTTCGAGGACCTGGTCCCCCTGCGCAAGGATCTCTGACCGCGCGGCTCCTCCGGCATCGAGGAAATCGCGCAGGCGTGCCGGCTCCGGCGACGCTCGCCCGCCGTCGCTTGCGCCCGCGCACGAGGCGCCACGGCATGCGGCGCCGCGGCGTGCATCCGCGCACGGCCGGCCCACGGGGCTGCGTGTGCGGCCCGTGACGACGCCCGGCGACATCGCCCGCGCCCCAAAAAAAGTGATTGACTCGTTGAGCTTCGGCGTGCTAGATGCATACCTTGTTATCAGCATAAACCGCCGTAAACAGCGACACGAGCCGTCATGCTGGAGGGCAGGTGAGGATCCCTGGGGCCCGATCGGCGAGGGGGGCATCCATGGGACGCATCATCAAGCGCTACGGGAATCGCAAGCTGTACGATACCCGCGAGAGCCGGTACATCACGCTCGACGAGATCGCCGGCTATGTTCGCGACGGTGAGGACGTCACCGTCATCGAGAACGAGACCGGTGCCGACCAGACCGCGGTGGCGTTCGCTCAGATCATCCTGGAAGAGGAGCGGCGCAAGGGCGGCATTCTATCGGTCCCGCTGCTTCGCACCCTGATCCGGGATGGGGAGCAGGCACTGCGAGTCATCACCGAGGGGATGGGGCGGGGGGTGAGTGCCATCGGCGACCTCGGTGAGTTCGCGACCCGCCGGGTACAGAGCCTCGTGGGCCTGGGCGACGGACTGGGCAACGGGGCCACCACGGAAGACCACAAGCCAATCGAGTGATCTTGCGGCGCGGGCGCCGGCTCGGGTTGTGGGAGCCGGCGCCGTCCGACGCCGTGCGTCGCGCTGGCTGCGGGGCGGGCGGGGAAAGCCCTCGCCGCCCCGCAGCGTTGTCCGCGCTCGCGGCCTCCAGCGTGGGTCGCCGCCCGGTGCTCACCTTGGCAATTTTCCCTTGACGCCTCTCTCCGTGAGCGCCCGGCAAGCTGAAACCTCACGGGCTGGGCCGCGGCGCGCCGAAAGGGTGTTGACGGGCGGAGCGGCAAGCATGGTAAGCACTATGGTGCGATTCCGTGCGGACTGTCTCGTCTCCCAGGAGGCTCCAGCCGATGCGCGCCCCGTCGCGGCTACGGCGCTCTTTCCAACGAGTCGCCACCGCGTTGTTGGAGATCTTCGGCGCGCTACGCGCCGCTGACCCGAGTCTGACGGCAGAGTTTCTGCGCCAGGATCGGGCGCGCGGCCGCAACGGCGCGCGCGCCTTCTGTCGGGTCGCGATCGTGCTTCTGTGCGCGAGCGAGGCGGTGAGCTATGCCGTCGGCGAGCCGGCCTTGGCGCAGCTCGCGATACGGTCGACCGCCGCCGTCGTCCTCGCGGCGGTTCTCTGGCTGCTCGCAACGAACCTGGGAAGGCGCCGCTCCCGGGAGCTCGCGCTCGCGAGCGTCCTCGTCATGGCCGGTGCGATCGAAGCGCTCGCCATCCATACGGGCGGACCCACGAGCCATCAACACGACCGCCTCAATCTCCTCGTGCTCGGAACGGCGGTGCTGTTGATCTGGCCGCGCTGGTGGTCGGCACTGGCCGGCCTGCTGGTGCTTGCGATCTACCTGGGCGGGGCTTTCTTCGTGGACGGACTGCGCGCCGGGCCCGAAGCGCTCGGGCAGGCGGCGTACCTCGTGGCGAGCAGTATCGTCGCCGTCGGCGTCTCGGGCGTGCGCGAGCGCGCCCGCTGGCGTGACTTCTCCGTGCGACACGCGCTCGATCGCGCGCAGCGGGAGGCGCTTGAGCAGGAGCAGCGCTACCGATTGCTCGTGGAGACGGCGGGCAGCGCGCTCGTGGTGCTGGCGCCGGACCACCGCATTCTCGAGTTCAACCCGGAAGCCGAGCGCCTCTTCGGACGCCGGCGGGAAGAGGTACTCGGCCGGGACTACCTGCGGCTGTTCGTTCCACCGCAGGCCTGGACGGTTGCGGCGGCCTTCGTGCGGACCGTGCTCGGCGGTGGCCTCACGCGTCCCACGGAGGGAACGGTCCGGCGGCCCGACGGGACCAAGCGCGTCGTTCTGTGGAAGAATCGGTGCCTCATTGGCCTCGAAGGGCAGGCCCTCGGGCTCGTTGCGGTCGGCCAGGACATCACCGAGCTCAAGGAAGCGGAGGAAGCGCGGCGGCAGAGCGAAGCACGGTACCGTGCGGTCGTCGAGGATCAGACCGAGCTCGTGTGCCGCTGCACTCCCGACGGCGCGCTCACCTTCGTCAACGACGCCTTCTGCCGGTACTTCGGCCAGGGCCGCGAGGAGATCATTGGACGCGCGTGGTTGCCGACCATGATGGGCGAGGATGTCCGGCGGGCCAGGCAGCTCTTCGCCGTGATCGGGCCGGATCGGCCCACGGCCACCATCGAGCTGCGCGTGCGCGGCCAGACGGGTGAATTCTGCTGGCAGCAATGGACGAATCGCGCGATCCTCGATGCGAAGGGCAGTGTCGTCGAGTTTCAGTCGGTCGGTCGCGATATCACGGCGCTCAAGCGCGCGGAGGAAGAGGTCCGGATCCTGAATCTCGATCTGGAGAACCGGGTGGTGGCGCGCACCGCGGAGCTCGCCGAGAGCGAAGCCCGGTTCCGGAGCATCTTCGAATCGGGGCCGAACGCGATGGTCGTGACCGACGAGCAGGGTCGCTTCGTGGCCTCGAATCCAGCCTTTCGACGCTTGCTCGGGGTGACCGAAGCGGAGGCCCAGGTGTTCACCGTCGCCGACATCACCCACCCGGACGACGTGCTGACCACGCTGGCTGCAGTGCGCGAGCTGTGCGCCGGGGAGCGCGACGTGGCGCGCCTTGAGAAGCGGTACGTGCGACCCGACGGACGTCTGGTCTGGGCCAACACCGCCGTCGTTGCCACCCGGATCGGTCCACGGGGGGCGTTGCGTCTGTTTGCCATGATCCAGGACGTCACGGACCGCAAGCGCGAGGATGCGCTGGTGATGGGTGAGCGGCGGGCCTTCGAACGGCTCGCCGAGAGTGCGCCGCTCGGTGAGGCGATGACGGCGCTCCTCGAGGCCGTGGAGGGGGCCGAGCCGGGGATGATCTGCGCGGTGCTCGTGACCGACGGCGCCGGGCGGTTGGAGCACCTGGCGGGCCCCCGCCTTCCCGCGGACTGCCGGCGGAGCTTCGCGGCACTCGCCGCAGCCGGCGGGAACGGGGGGCCGCCGCTCTTCCGCGACCGCGGATCGCTCACGATGATCGATCTCGGCACCGAGCCGGCATGGTGCGGTCTGAGGGATGTCTTCGCTCGCCACGGTCTCAGCGCGTGCTGGTCGTGCCCCGTAGAGGTACCGGGCGGAGGGGCGGTCGGCAGGCTGATGGTCTTCGTGCGGGGGCCGCGCCCACCTGATGCTGCCGAAGACTATCTGATCCAGCGAACGGCCCGCGTGGCGGGGCTCGTGATCGAGCGCCGGCAGATGGACGAGCGGGCGCGACAGCATCGGCACGAGCTCGCCCACGTGGGCCGCCTGAGCCTCGTAGGAGAGCTCAGCGCGGGGTTGGCCCACGAGCTCCACCAGCCGCTCGCGGCAATCGTGAGCTATGCGGGCGCGTGCGAGCGGCGGTTGGAGGCCGACCCGGAGAGCCGCGATCTGGCGCTGTACCTGGTACGACGCATACGCGAGGTCGCGCTGCGCGGCGGCGAGACGATCAAGCGCATCAAGCGCTTCGTACGCAAGGACGATCCCCCGCGGCGGCTCGTGGATCTCAACGATCTGGTGCGCCGGGCTGCCGACCTCGCGGAGCCCGAGACGAGACGATACGGCCTCGCGGTGCAGCTGGATCTCGGCGTGGGCCTGCCCCCGGTCGAGGTAGACGGCATTCAGATCGAGCAGGTCATCCTCAACCTGGTTACCAACGCCATGGAAGCCATGAGCGCGACCGGCAATGGGACCGCACACCAGCTGACGATTCGGTCGTGTGCGGAGGTGAGCGGCGCGGTGAGTCTGACGGTGTGTGACAACGGTCCCGGGATCGACCCGACGATCCACGATGACCTCTTCGAACCCTTCCGCTCCACCAAGGCTGCGGGCCTCGGCCTGGGACTCTCCATCAGCCGATCGATCATCGAGGGGCACGGGGGGCAGATCTGGGCACGGACCAACCCAGGGGGTGGGGCAATGTTCGGCTTCACGCTCCCTCGCGCCGAGGCCTGAGCCGGAGAAGGCCTTCTCGCCAAGAACGGCACCCACGGTCGGAAGTGCTGTCCTCGCGAAGACGCGAAGGATAGACGCTGCGCCGGTCGGAATTTGGTGTTGACGTTCTCATCGGCTCGGGGGTAAAACCGGCCCAAGGAGCCAGCGCCGCGGATCGCCTGCCCCGTCGACCTTCCCGAAGCGATCCCTCGGCACGTGGCCGTCGTTCCACGCGGCGACCACTCATGACTGGGACAAGCAAGGAGTTGCGCATGCGTACCGGTCGTCGTCGAATCGCCTTCTACCTGTTCCCGGTCATCGCGGCGTTGGCGCCGCTGCCGGCCCATGCCCAGCTACGCGTCGTGGCCGAGACCCTGCGCCGGACACCGGAGGGGCCCTCGGTCGTGTACAAGCGGTTCATCGGGCTTCCGGCAGTCGGTGATGGCGCAGGAAACCAGGTCACGTTCGTCGCGCGGGTCAAGGGCACGCTGGTCTCGCCCGTTGGTGTCTACGCCGAGGACGGCGATCCCACGGACACGGGCGGCGGCAGCACGATCGCCAAGAAGGACCAAACGTCTCCCACCGCGGCGAACTTCACCAAATTCAACGAGCCGTCGATCAATGCCAGCGGCCGGGTGACGTTTCCCTCGCTCCTGCGCGCCGAGGGGCGAGGCGTGTTCCTCGACGGGGTCACCAGCGTCGCGCTCAGGCTGGACGACGCGCCCACGCCGGCTGGAACCGCGTTCTTCGAGGCCTTCCTTGCGTCGCGGATCACGGACGGCGGCGATGTCGTGTTTCGCGCCTCGCTCGGTAACGCCCCGGTGGTCCTCGGGCTCGAGATCGACCAGGGGATCTATCGCTGCAGCGGCGGGGCGAGCCCGAACTGCAGCTCCCAGGAGGGCGGCAGCAGCACGCTGACGCCGCTCGTGCTGCGCGGCGATCTCGTCGGCGGGCGTACGGTCTGCTCGATCGGCGAGTATTCGGCAAGTAGCTACGGGATCGCCTTCCGGGCCACGACGCAGCTGGACTGCCTCGACACGCTCGAAGCCCCAATCGATGGCATCTTCCGCCGCGCCTTCGGTGGCGGCGTCGAGACCCTGGCGCTGGTCGGCGGCGCGTCCGCGCCCGATCCGATGAATACGACCTACGGCGGCGTGGCACGGCCGCCGGCGATCACCAACGATGGCACGGTGGCCTTCTGGTCTTCCATCACCGGGGTGGGCGCCGCCGGGCTCTTCGTGTGCGATCCCGCCACCTGTCCCGTACCGAGCATGCCGACGCTGGTGGCGCAGGAGGGGACCGCGGATGCGTCCGATCAGCCGCCCAACAACGACTTGATCCGGTTCAGCGCGCCCGCGATCAGTGACGCAGGCGACGTGGCGTTTCACGCCACGCTCGTGGGCGCCAGCGGCCGGCTCAAGGGCATCTTCGTCTACCGTCAGGGGACGGGGCTGATCGAGACGGTCGCGCTGAAGGACGGCGTGGCGCCCAAGGTGGACGCTGGGGATCCCGATGCGCTCTTCCGGCGCTTCGTCGCCCCGCCGCGCATGAGCGCGGGGGGCCGCATCACCTTCCAGGCGACGGTGCGGCGGGTCTTGGGTTCGCCGCGAATGCGGCGGGCCGTCTACGTGTCCGGCTCCCCGAGCGCAGCGTTTCTCGATGTCGCGTCCGACGCACTGAGCTAACTCGACATTCGCGCTCGTTCGACTTCGGTGGCTCGCTCCCGCGCCTGCGGCATCACGCGCACCACATCCGGTAGCCACGGCAATGCGGCGCGCACCACGCGCCCGAGCGCGCGATGCGCTCGCTCCTTGCGATCGTTCCAGGAGAGCCCGTAGCACGTGCGGATGGGCGGGAGCAGGAGGCCGGCGGTCGCCAGCTCGAGCGCGCCGCCGAGACCCGCAGGCAGAAAGGGCAACTGGGACAAGATGGGGATGTCCGGTTGGAGGACCGCCCGGGCCAGACGGCGCGCGGTGGGCGTGATCTCGGCGAGCGGGCCGTCGTGCATCGCTTCCAGGTAGCGGACGAAGCGTGGGTAGGTATCCGGCAGCTCGTGATCGGGAACGCCGAGCAGACGCGCCACCATCTTCGATTCCTCGTAGAAACGCGCCCGCTCATGCTCGGCCAACGGTGCCACCAGCCACTCGTATGTGACCAGTGCCGAGTCGACGAGGGTGGCGTGTACCCAGAGCAGCAGCCGCGGATCGCGCGCGTCATAGGTCGTTCCCGCGGGAAAGGCACGCGTCGGCTCACGGAGGATGCCACGAACACGGACGTGAGCCTCTTCGATCCGCGTGGCGCAGTGCGCCACGGTCGCCGCGTCGCCGAAGACGAGGGAGAGCATGGTGATGAGGGTGCGGCGCAGACGGCCGACCGGATCCTCGAGGAAGTCACTGTGCTCGGCGACCCCCGCGGCGACGAGCGGATGGGCGAGCTGCAAGAGGAGCGCTCGAGGCCCGCCGAGGAGAAGCACCGCCTCGCGGTTGATGCGCCACGAGATGCTGTCGGGCCCGAAGAGGCCCGGCGGGGCTGCGGACTCGCGGTGGATCGGCGTGGTCGCCATGGCGTGCGGCCGGCGTCGGGGCTCCGTGCTATTGAAGCGCAAATGCCGTTACCGTGCGACGCCGGCTGTTGACTGTCGAGTGCCGACTGACGTACCTGCAGCGGCCACGCCTACGCGCCCGATAGTCGCGGCGCACGTGGCGCTCGGGAGTGCGACGACATGGCTGACCATCCGCCCAACGCGGCAGTGAGGCTGCTCGCGGGGGATTTTTACGCGACCGACCCTCATCCGCATTTTGCCTGGATGCGGCGGCACGCGCCGGTGTACTGGGACGCGGCGGGAGGGGTGTGGGGCGTCAGTCTCTACGACGACGTCGTCGCGGTCTCCAAGGATCCCAGAACCTTCTGTAGTGGGCGGGGGATTCGCCCCGACGCGCCGCCGTTTCCCTACATGATCGACATCGATGGGGTCGAGCACCGGCGGCGACGCAGCCTCGTCAGCAAAGGGTTCACCCCGCGCCGCATCGCCGAGCGGGAGCCGCGCATCCGCCAGCTCTGCGTCGACCTGATCGAGCGGGCGCGCGAGCGCCGGCGCTTCGATTTCGTGGCCGACGTGGCCGCGTGGCTGCCGCTGATCGTCATCGGCGACATGCTCGGGGTCACGCCCGAGGACCACGAGCGGCTGTTGCACTGGTCCGATGCCATGCTCGAGGGCAGCGGTGCGACCTCGCTCGATCGCATCGAGCGTGCCAACACCGCGTTCGCGGAGTACAGCGCGTATCAGCGCGACGTGATCGCCGATCGGCGCGTGCGGCCGCGTGACGACGATCTGGTGAGCATCCTGGTTCATGCCGAGATCGACGGCGCGAAGCTCGACGACGACACGATCCTCGCGGAGGCGCTGCTGATTCTCATCGGCGGCGACGAGACCACACGCCACGTGATCAGCGACGGCATGCTCGAGCTGATCCGGCATCCGGAGCAGCGCGCGCGTCTCGCGCGCGAGCCCGGCGGGATCCCGACGGCTGTCGAGGAGATGTTGCGCTGGGCAAGCCCGATCCAGAACATGGCCCGGACCGCGACGCATACGGTGGAGCTGCGCGGCCAGCGCATCGAGCAGGGCCAGAAGCTCCTGCTCCTCTATCCGTCCGCGAACCGCGACGAGCAGGTCTTTGCCGCCGCCTCCACCTTCGACGTCGCACGCCGGCCCAACGAGCACGTGGCGTTCGGTTTCGGCGCGCACTACTGCCTCGGGGCGAGCCTCGCGCGCCTGGAGCTACGGGTGATGTTCGAGGAGATCCTGCGGCGGATGCCGGATCTCGAGCTGCAGACGGATGCCCCGCCACCGCGGCGGGCGTCGAACTTCATCTGCGGCCTGGAGACGATGCCCGTCGAGACCCGAGCCTGAGAGGTCCTTGCAACGATGGAGCGACGACCACTGCAGTACGGTTTGCGTCCGCCGGAGGACCTCTTCGAGCTGGCGGCGAGCATGCGCGCGGCCATCGAACGCATGATGGTCATCGACACGCCGCACGATGAACTCCGCGGCGCCCGCGCGGCGGTGGACGACGTCGCGCGCCGGCTCGAGGCGATCGGGCGCAAAGGACAGCAGGTCCGCATGCTGGCGGGCACCGATCCGGGCCCGGATGATCTCCGGCCCTACTATGCCGGCGACGCGACACGCTGGCACTACAATCCCATCTTTCCGCGCGTGGAGCTGGCATTCGACGCGGACGGAATACTGCGCGGCACCGTCACGCTCGGGCTTGCCTATGAAGGGCCGCCCGGCTGCGTGCACGGCGGCGTGCTGTCGATGCTCCTCGACCAGCTGCTCGGGCAGGTGAACCTCGGGCACGGGCTGCCGGCGATGACGGGGTCGCTCACCGTGCGCTACCGCCGGCCGACGCCGCTCCTGACGGCGCTGGCGCTCGAGGCGCGACCACCGGAGCAGATCCGCGGGCGCCGCTATCGCACCTGGGGATGCGTGCGCGTCGGCGCCGATCTCACGGTCGAAGGTGAGGGCATCTTCGTCCTCCCCAACTTCGAGGCGCGGCCGGGCATGCTGCCCGACCTCCGGGGCGCCGAAGTCGCGCGCCTGCATCGAGAGGCGAGGGACCCTGCGGAGCGGCCGGGCCGTCCTCCTGGTCCGTCGCGCGGCCGCACCGAGCGGCGAAAGTGACGGACCGGGTGCCCGCGTCACGCCGAAAGGGCAGCGCAAGCCCGTCCACGGACCGGGGCGCGTGGGTGTGCCCTGGGACACTCCCCGTCGCTCCGACGCGATTGACCATGGGCGCGCGAGCCGACTAATGTGTCCGCGCGTCGCGGAGCGGCGCGCACGGAAGGAGCCACGCACATGGGGCGCAGGGTCTACGTCATCGGTGTCGGGATGACGAAGTTCGAGAAGCCGGGATCGAAGAGCTGGGACTACCCGGAGATGGCCAAGGAGGCGGGTGAGAAGGCCCTGAAGGACGCGGGGATTCCGTACGACCAGGTCGAGCAGGCGGCGGTGGGATACTGCTACGGCGATTCGACCTGCGGGCAGCGCGCCGTCTACCAGCTCGGCCTGACGGGCATCCCGGTCTACAACGTCAACAACAATTGCTCGACCGGCTCGACGGCGCTCTACATGGCCAAGCAGTTCGTCGAGGGCGGTCTCGCGGATTGCGTGCTGGCGCTCGGCTTCGAGAAGATGGAGAAGGGCTCCCTGGGGGCCAAGTTCACCGACCGGACGAATCCCCTCGACAAGCAGTTCGAGCTCATGGTGTCGCTCTGCGGGTTCGAGGCCGCACCGGCGACGGCGCAGTTCTTCGGCAACGCGGCGCGGGAGCACATGCAGCGCTACGGCACCACGGCCGAGCAGTTCGCGAAGATCGGGCTCAAGAACCACCGGCACTCCGTGAACAACCCGTTCTCGCAATTTCAGGACGAGTACTCTCTCGAGGACATTCTCAAGGCGCCGATGGTCTACGCGCCGCTCACCAAGCTGCAGTGCTGTCCGACGTCGGATGGGGCGGCCGCCGCCATCCTGGCGAGCGAGGAGTTCGTCAAGCGGCACCGCCTGCAGGGGCGGGCCGTCGAGATCGCCGGCATGGCCATGACCACGGACTTCCGCAGCACCTTCGAGGACCAGAGCTGCATCAAGCTCATCGGCGCCGACATGACGCGGCGGGCGGCGGAGAAGGTCTACGAGCAGTCCGGCATCGGCCCCGAGGACCTGGACGTCATCGAGCTCCACGACTGCTTCTCGGCCAACGAGCTGGTCACGTACGAGGCGCTCGGTCTCTGCGGCGAGGGCAAGGGCGGGGAGCTGATCGACTCGGGGGCGGTGACCTACGGCGGCAAGGTCGTGGTCAACCCCTCGGGCGGCCTCATTTCGAAGGGCCATCCGCTCGGTGCGACGGGCCTCGCGCAGTGCAGCGAGCTCGTCTGGCAGCTCCGCGGGCAGGCTGACCGCCGGCAAGTGCCGGGCGCGAAGGCTGCGCTCCAGCACAACCTCGGGCTCGGGGGCGCCGCGGTGGTAACCGTGTACCGCAAGGCCGAGCTGCCTGCCTGAGGATCGAGCAAACGGCCGCGCGGGCTCGCGTGTTCCGCGCCCTGCCGGTACGAAGCGCATGCGACGCATCCTCATTCTCGGCGCCGTCGCCGCCCTCATGGTCATTGCGCTCGGACGCCTGGTGCTGATTCCCGCCCTCGGTCGGGCGGTGATGCGCACGGTCGAGGCGCGCGGATCCGAGCTGATGCAGACGGCGGTGCAGGTCGAGAGCACGACGCTCGACCTCCTGCACCGGCGTGCGATTCTTTCGAACCTCCGCGTGGCGAACCCCACGGGCTTTCGCACTGATTACGCGCTCGCCATCGAGCGCGTGGTGGTGACCGTGGATCCGACGACCCTGCGTTCGGATCTCGTCGTGCTGAAGGAAGTGGCGATCGAGGCGCCAACGCTCGTCTACGAGTTCGGCGCCGCCGACAACAACATCGCCGTGCTTCGCCGCGCCATCGAGACGAGGGTGGCCGCGCAGGACGCCGGGGTGGTGAACGGTGACAACCCCGAAGCGCGGCTCCTCGTCGAGAGCCTTCGCGTGACGCACGGAAAAGTGCGAATTCTGAGCCAATTCCTCGGTCCACAGGAGCTCACGGGGCGACTGTCCGACATACAGCTCGGCGCTATCGGTACGACGGCCGGTACGTCGGCGGCGCGGGTGGTCCAGGAGCTGCTCGCAACCATGACGAAAGGTGTACGCTCGAACCTGAGGCAGCTCGATCTGCGCGGCGGCGGTGGCACCGGTCCGTCCGGTCTCTACCCGTGACGGGTACTCGGCGTTCCACACGGTGCGATGGCGGATCGTGGCGCGCGTGGCGGCGACGCGCGCATCGATCCCCACGTCCGACCTTCCGGCGGGTACCATGACGCAGACGGCAGTGTTCTGGATCTCGGTGCTCGCCGCTCTGGTGACGCTCACCGCCGGGCTCCTTCCCCTGTCGGGGCAGACCGCCACCGGACGCCGCCTGCATTTTCTGCTCGGGATGACGGCGGGTCTGCTGCTCACCACCGCCTTCGTCGATCTGGTTCCGGAGGCTCTGCGCGGGGGGCGGCCGGTGGGCTGGACGATGGCGCTCGCCTTTCTCGTGCTGTACGCCCTCGAATGGGCGGTCGGGGTGCATGGCCACGGCGTGGACGGCGTGGGCAACACGCCGGGTGACGACCGGCACTTTCAGCGCCACGCGCCGAATCTTCCCTTGGTGGCGTTCGTCGCCCTCGCGATTCACCGCGCCGTGGACGGGCTCACCTTGCCGGCAGCCTTCCAGCTGGGCGACGCGACCGGGTTCGCCGCCGGAGCGGCGGTGCTCATTCACCAGTTTCCGGACGGCTTCGCCGCGGCGGTGCTCTTTCTCGCCGGCGGCTGGTCGCGGCGGCACATCGTCGTCGCCGTACTGGTCCTCGCCGTCTGTACCCCGCTCGGCTCGCTGGTCGGCTGGGAGCTGGTGAGCCTTCCCGGCTGGCTGCCGCACGTGATCGGCCTCTCCGGCGTGACGTTCATCTTCATCGCGGTCGCCGAGCTGATGCCCGAGATCCATCACGGTCCGCACAAGCTCGCGGTGAGCCTGGGGCTCCTGCTCGGATACCTCGCCACGTACGCCATCGAGCGCCTGGGGGCGCCGTGACCCGCCGCCGCCGTCGCCCCGGTCCGCCGCGGCCCGCGCCGGGCGGGCTTCCCGCCTGGGCGCGCTGGCCCGACGAGCGCCTGCTCAAGGTCAGAATGTGCGACCTCGGCATCGGGATCGAGAGCGGCCCGCTGCGAAGCGCGATCGATCAGCTCTATCGGGAGCTCGACGCGCGCGGCGTCGTATTTCGGCCGTACTTCTGGCTCTCCGACGACTGGTTCACGCCCGATGGCGTCACCGGCGTCGCCATCCCGTTCTACCTGGCGCATCCGCGGCTGGCGCGGCTCGAGCTGGCGCAGATGCTGGAGGTGGAGGGCGGAACGCCGGAGTGGTGCATGCGCATCCTGCGGCACGAGACCGGTCACGCCATCGACAACGCCTACCGACTCCGGCGCCGGCGCCGCCGTCAGGAGCTCTTCGGGAACTCCTCGCAGCCCTATCCCGAGTACTACATTCCGCGGCCTTACAGTAAGCGGTTCGTGTTGCACCTCGAGGCGTGGTACGCGCAGAGCCATCCCGATGAGGATTTCGCCGAGACCTTCGCCGTATGGCTCGGCCCGCGCGACACCTGGCAGCAGCGCTATGCCGACTGGCCGGCGCTGCGCAAGCTCGAATACGTGGACGAGCTGATGGCCGAGATCGGCCCGCAAAAACCGCCGGTGACGTCACGGGCGCGGGTGGATTCCGTCACCCGGATACGCAAGACGCTCGGGCAGCACTATCAAGCGAAGCGCCAGCGCTACGGGGTGGACTACCCGAACGTCTACGATCGCGATCTCCGCCGACTCTTCTCCGATGCGCCCGAGCATCGGCGCAACGTGAGCGCGGCGCGCCTGCTCACTCGTGTGCGCAAGGACATCCGGCGCATGGTGGCCCGCTGGACCCGCGAATATCAGTACACGATCGACCAGGTGCTCGACGACATCATCACCCGCTGCCGCGAGCTCAATCTCCGCCTCGTCGAGTCCGACGAGCAGACCATGCTCGACTTCACCATCCTGCTGACGGTGCAGACCATGAACTACCTGCACACGGGTCGCCATCGCATATGGCTGTGAAACGGCTGCGCGTCCTCGCGCTCATGCACGAAAGCCTCGTGCCGCCGGAAGACGTCGCCGGCGTCGACGTGGAGGCAGTCGATTGGAAGACGGAATACGACGTCGTCACGACGCTGCAGGAGCTCGGGCACGAGGTACGTTCGCTCGGCGTGGGCGAGGACCTCGGCGTCATCCGCAACGCGATCGACGAATGGAAGCCGCACATCACGTTCAATCTGCTCGAGGACTTTCACGACGTGCCGGTCTTCGACCAGAACGTGGTGAGCTATCTCGAGCTGCTGCGCATGCCGTACACCGGCTGCAATCCCCGCGGGCTGCTGCTGGCCCGCGACAAGGCGCTGTCGAAGAAGCTGCTCATCTATCACCGCATCCCGGTCCCGGACTTCGCCGTGTTTCGCCGCGGGCGAGCGGTCGTGCGGCCGAAGCGGCTCGAGTTTCCCCTGATCGTCAAATCACTCGTCTTCGAGGGCTCGGCCGGGATCTCCCAAGCCTCGGTCGTCGACGACGACGAGAAGCTCAAGCAGCGAATCGAATTCGTTCACGATCACGTCGGCAGCGATGCGCTGGTCGAGCGATACATCGACGGACGCGAGCTGTACGTCGGCGTCATCGGCAACGAGCGGCTGCGCGTCTTTCCCGTCTGGGAGCTGCACTTCACCAACATGCCCGCCGCCGCATGGCGCATCGCCACCGACAACGTGAAGTGGAGCCGCTCCTACCAGGAGCGCCATGGCATCACGACGGAGCAGGCGAACGACCTGCCCGAGCGGGTCGGCGACGAGCTACAGCGCCTGTGCAAGCGGATCTATCGCACGCTCGAGCTCAGTGGCTACGCGCGCATGGACGTGCGCATGCAGGCGGACGGCCGCATCCACGTGCTCGAGGCGAACCCGAACCCGCAACTCGCCTCCGGCGAGGACTTCGCCAACTCTGCCAAGCGGGCGGGGGTCTCGTACAAGCAGCTCGTGCAGCAGATCTTGAATCTCGGCCTGCGCTGGCGCCCGCCGCAGGTCGCCTGACGCGGCCGCGCGCCATGGTCGTCGCCGACTCGAGCTCGAGGACGACGGCGAGCTGGCTGACGGTTGAGGAAGACCGGGGCGGGAATGGATCCCTGGCCCGTATTGGGTTTCGAGCGCCTGTCCTTACGACAGGCGCGTACGCTCCAGGTACCGTCAGGTGTCGTCAATTCGCCGGCAGCGCGGCGCTCGCGGTGCCGGTCCACGTGCCTTGGGCTGTCCCCAGCGTATACGTGCCGCTGATCGTCGTCCCGTTGAGGTATCCCGTCAGGTGGCCGGTCACCCGCCCGGGCGCCTTGATTTCGAACTCGACCTTCCCGTCGACGACCGTCCCGTCGAGCGCGATGACATTCCCGTCGGCGTAGGTCATGGCACCGCGCAGGCGCCCCGTTTCTGGGATGACGATTGCCTCCCACGTCCCGCCCGGACTCTCCGCGCTCGCGCTGTAGGTCCCCTGCACGGTCACTTCCGCGGCCGCGGCGCCCTCGGTCCCCGTCTCGTTCGCGAGCGATGCGCCGGTGAGGAGTCCAAGGACGCAGCATCCAACGAGTGCCATCCTGATCCGCATGATTCCTCCGTCCGCGCTCGTCGGCCGCGTCAGTGCGGCAGCGCCGCAACGCTTGGCGCCCCGCGGCGCGGGAGCCATTCCTCGGCCGTCACGTCCCCGATCCGCGCCCGCGCGAGAAACGCGCGCGCGACGGCGTAGATCGCCACCCCGCCCAAGACGTCCACGACGTAATGCTGCTTCACGAGTACCGTCGAGACGATGATCGCCCAGGCCGCGAGCGCGTGCGGCCAGCGATACGGCCGGCGCCAGTTGAACTGCTGCAGCAGGAGGCAGTTCGAGACGTGGAGGCTCGGAAAGCAGTTGTTCGGGGCGTCGAACCAGCGCCAGAGGGTATCCGCCCAGTTGTACGGCGTGACTCCGTAGAATTGCTCGAGGGGCATGCCCACGGGCGTGAGCACAAAGAACGGCAAGCTTAGCAAGAGCTGCATGTAGGCGCCGTAGAAGAGCCAGTTGGCTTCGCGGTCGTTCCGTGCCCGCGCGACCGTCCACCAGTAGAACGGCAGGTAGGCGACGTAGACGGGCAACAGCGCCGGGATAAACGGGATGGCACGATCGGCCCACGTCCAGTTGAGTTCGCGGGGCTCGACCAACGGCCACCGGTTCACGAGCTGGTACACCAGGATGAACGGCGCCCAGTAGACGACGTACATCAATTTCGAGCGCGAGTACCGAATAAGTGGCGGGAGATCCATCAGGCCGCGCTCCGTCATGCGCGCACCGGGCGCCGTGCTAGCACGAACGTGCTGACGACGGCCAACGCGATCCACTGGGAGACGGCCAACGGCCCGAATCCGTTCCGCTCGGGATCGTCGCGGGCGAACTCAAGTGCGAAGCGTAGGAGCGAGTACGCTGCGATAGTAGGGACGAAGACGCCGCGTCGCCCCGCGCGGAGCACATGCAGCGCCATGGCACACAGGACGAGCAGCGTGAGCGCTTCGATCGCCTGTGTCGGCACGACCGGCAGCGACGCCGCATCCGGCGGGATCAGTCCCTGGGCGAGGTGGCGTTGATACGCCGGCGATCCCATCGGGAAGCTCATCCCGAGGTAGCTTGCGGGCACGCCGTAGCAGCACCCTTCGAGCCAGCACCCGATTCGTGCGATGCCCAAGACAGCCAAGAGCGGCGGCGTCCAGCAATCGAGCGCCGCGCGAAGCGTCACACCGCGAGCGGGGAGCCACAGCGTTAGGCCGGTCAGGGGCAGCGCGAGCACGGCGCCGTACAATACCTTTGGACCGTAGAAGGGATCCAAGTAGTACCGCAGCGGATCCACGGACGCCGCCGGGAACGCGCTCGTGTGCCGGTCGACCAGGTAGGCGAAGAGCTGCGCCGCGAGTGCGGACCCGTACGCCGTCCCGAGATAGCGCAACGCGAGACCTCGAGGACCGGGTTCGCCCAGGCGGAGCCGACAGGCAATCGCGAGGATGGGATAGCCTGCAACGACGGCTAGGAGAAAGACCGCGTTCCAGGTCGAGATTCCGGCATCGCGAAGGAGAATCTGTGGCCCCGGTTCCATCACCGAACAGCGCTAACACGGTCACGGTGAAGACACACAGTCCGTCCCGGTGCCGATACAGCAGGATGCGCAACCGTTGTCGGGGCCGCCTTGCGCCGGGGATGGACACTCTACGTCCACTCCACAGCGGTCCCAAAGCAAAGACGCGTTCCACCTCTCGAGCGTCTGATCCAGATCCTTCTGTATCTCCAGGACCTCGGGATGGCGTGGATTCACCTCGCTACTTTCGAAGCAGTTTACGAGATCATCCTCTTCGGGATTCGTCGCAAGATCGAACACGCGGCGTCCAGAGCCCTTGGTGACCAATTTCCATGCGGCCTTGATGCATTGCCCGCAGGTGATATTTTCTGCGCTTTCATCCACGTCTCGTTCGCACTTCTCATTGCTGGGTGAATTCGGGTCGCGGCACTGCGAGCTCAACTTGCACCGGGCCCGCTCGTGAAGTGCGAGCGGATCCTCGGGCGGGGGCGGCGATTCGCACCACCGGCCGAGAACCTCGCAATCACTCACGTTTTGACAGTCACTATTGGTTGCGCATGGCGTGCACGACGCCGCCCGGACGCGAGGATACATGTGGTCCGTTGCGCTGGTCTCGGGACCAACGAGGCCACACACTCTGCCTTTGGCCTGGCCAATGTTCGGTAGAGTGTGCCCGATGTAGTAGCCCTCGCGAGTGCTCACCGCCAGTTGCCCGGTTCCCCAGCGCGCGAACACGAAATCCCGCTGGCGCACGGCGTTGGGATGGGCTGTGCCCGACTGCAACACTCCATAGAAGCTTGTACCATCGATGTCGCGAAAGTGATGCTCTTCAACGGGACAAAGGGCACAGGATCCCCCCTCGTAGTCCGCGTCGCGATCGGGCGTCTCGCATGCGCACAGTTCGCCACCGCGGGGGAATTTCGACACCGGCAATCCCGCGAAGTCGGCGATGGTCCGGAAGAGATCAACGTGGCTTACGGGGTGCGCCGTCGCCAGTTGCCGCACATTCTCATCCAGTACACAGGCTCGTGCCAAGAACGGCACGCGGATCCCGCGTTCGTACACGGTCCCCTTCCGTCCGCGGAGCTTGGGGTCGCCGTACACCATCTCACTACCATCCGGCCCCTGATCGCTAGTGAACAGCAGCAGCGTCTCCTCGAGAAGGTTGTGTGTGTCAAGTTTGCTCAGAATTCGCCCTATGCCCGCGTCCATTTCTTCGATCATGGCCCAGTAAGGCGATGGCCGTGGGGGCCGCACGTGTCGGTCAAGCGTTTCGTAGTGGCGGGCCGTCCGCGTCGGCGCCCGATGTGGATCGTGCACTGCTGGAAAGGTGATCAACAGAAAGAAAGGCTGGGGATCCCCCTTGTGGCGATCGATGAAGTTCACTGCAAGATCAGTGAATATCCGCACCGTGAATGGGCACCCCTTTGGATCCTCCCCGGCGCTTCGGGCCGGCGACGTCGTATCCCAACAGTTGTCGTCGCTTCCGACCCCGGGGACGTCCGTCCCGGATCGGTGGTAGATCCCGCCGTCCGCCGTCGCTACACAGTGGCCGAGTGGCGGATCGGCCGGAATACCAGGTGATATCTCATCCAGGTTCAACGTCTTGGGATGACAATCGAGCGATGGCCCCTTGGTCTCGTCCATCGGATCCTGCTGCTGCGCCGAGAAGGTGATGGCTTCGTCAAATCCCTCACGGTTGGGTGAGGTCTTGTGCGAATGCCATTTCCCGATCATGCCGGTGGTGTAACAGACACTCGCCGATTCGGGCGGTAGTCCGGATGGACAGGCACCGTCCGCGGTAAAGCATCGGTTCACATTGCAGCGCTGCTGGAGGTACTCCGCGATCGAAATTTCGTGCGCTTCGAGCTTCTCTAGCTCCGCGTTGCCGTTGCTGCCGGTCTTCGTTCCTGGGCGCCCGGTCATCATGCTTGCCCGCGTCGGGATGCATTTTGCGGACGTGGCATAGAACCGGTAGAAGAAGCCATCCCGCGCGATGCGTTCGAGCCCGCCGTACCCTGGAATGACGTCCCGTGTTACGTCGCAGCTCGCTGGAGGTGCCTCGAACTCACACGCACCGTCGCTATACGGTGGCGGGGACGTCAAGTCATTGAGCACGCGATCCGCCGGCGCCACCTCGAACTCGGAAGCACCGGCGCACGCGCCAAAGGCGCCGGTCCCGGCGACCGCGCAGAGCCGCGCGTCCAGGCGGTTCATCGTGGGGGATTGGAGCGGGCGAGCGCGGTCGATTGCGGTTGCGGCGATCTCGGCAGCGGTATCGAGCAACTCGGGTCGAAGCGCGGGATTGACGAACGGGAGCGCCGTCCAATCCAAATCGTCGGCCACGAAGAGAATGATGTTCGGCTTGGCCGGGCACGCCGCCCACGCCGTCGTTACCCCGAGGACGCCACTGAACACCGCGCCGGTGATGTATCGGAAGGTCGAGCGGAGAGTGGCCATGGCGGTGTGCTCCCTCGATTACAAGCACGGAACCAGACTGCGGTCGTTGTTGAGTTCTGGCGGCGTGGGGATGAAGATGGCGCCCGTCGTGTTGGGCTGGCTGCACTGGCCGGTACTGCACCCGACCGTACACTCCGCGTTCGTGCCACATGTCCGCGTCGGGACGTTGCTGCAGGTGCCCCGATAGGCGAGCTCGATCTCGCCATCGCTATCCGTGCCGCTCGCATCGACCGTCGCGCCCACGGTGAGCGACTGGCGTCCGGCAAGGATCACCGTCCCGCCGTGGAAGCCGCTCGCGTCGATCGTGACCGACGCCGGAATCGAGACAGCGCAGGCATCAAGGTCGATGTCCGCGCCCGATCCCTCCCCACCGCTTGCCGTCTGCCCGCTCGCATCGATGGTCACGCTCTGGCCAATCGTGAGCTGATCCTCGGCGTGGAGGGCGATACTTCCTCCATTCCCGCCGTTGAGCGTCGACTGGGACGCCAAGGTGACGCCCGTGCTGACCGTGAGATCGTCCTCACTTTCCGCGGTAATGCTCCCGCCGCCTCCTGCCCCGCCGGTCACGTCGATGCCACTGTTGATCGTGATCCCAAACGCGCCAGCCTGGAGTTCCACCGATCCGCCGGCGGCCTGTCCACCGGAGGCCCCGAGTCCCCCCTTCGCGATCAGCGCATCGTTGAGCACAATTCGGGCGGCCGCCATTTCGATGCCGCCACCGTTGCCGCTCGGACCCCCGCCGTCGGCGACCACGGGCTCGTTGACGTCGATGTTGCCGCCAGTGGTGAGCGCGATCGCGCCCCCCGTGCCGCGCCCGTGGACGCTCAATCGCGCGTTCACCGTGATGTCGCCGCTCGCCCTGATGACGATTTCCCCGCCGGCCCCATTGCCGCTGACGCCTTGGTTCTCCGCCAGTATTTCGTCCTCGATGAGCACCGCGCCGCCGCTCGTCAGTCGCACGCGTCCGCCAGGATCGTCGGCGGTCTCGCCGACGGCGCGAATCCCGAGGGTCTCCCCTTCGGCATGGCGCACGAAAATGTCGCCCACCGCTTTGACACTGATGGTTCCGCCCCGCGTGCCACTATTTGCCCGCAGGAATCCGGTCGCATCGAACGTGCCGCTCAAGACGAGGCCCAGCCCGAACGGCAAGCCGCTTGCGCCGCTGGTTGCGGTGATGTGTCGCGTGGCCTCGATCGTCAGGTTCGCTGCCCGGAGCGTGAACAACCCGTCATTCACCTCGAGGCTGCCGAGCGGGTTCGCGAGTACGATGTCCCGGCCGCTACAGTCGAGATCGGATCCGGGCGTTACCGTGCGGCCCACGGCGATCGTACACGTCCCCGAGCCCGGGCAGACGTCCTGACAGGTGGTCGCCAGGGCGACCGGGGGAGAGGCCCCGTACCAGGCGGTAAGGAAAATGCCCGCGACACGAGCGGCGGCGCGCTTCATCCTTGCCTGCAAGGGGCGCCACGACTGGCCCCGTCCCCACCCCGCCGTCGGCGCCCAGTCGACGGGTTGCGGTAACATAGCGCACGCAGCTACGTCAAGAAATAAACTAAAATAAACTAGCAAAAAAAACAGGCTCTTCCGGCTTCAGTGTGGGTAGAGGTCCAGGGCCCCGCAGTGGAAGTAGATCGCGGTCTTAAAGTTCGCGCGGTTGCGGAAGCCCCGGGCCGTGTACTTGATCCACTGGATCTTCGAG
>Ga0187893_10003210_pt1 | contig 33742 bp, 29 predicted proteins | sample MA1701074metaG_FD_139574 | JGI IMG/M metagenome (GOLD analysis project Ga0187893, IMG submission 139574) | White microbial mat communities from a basaltic lava cave in the Kipuka Kanohina Cave System on the Island of Hawaii, USA - MA170107-4 metaG ...
CATATTCCCATCACCCTAGCACGCGGAGTCGTCATGCGATGTGATGCCATCGTCAGCGCGGAGCCACGTCGCGCGGATGCCGGCCGCGGGCCGCTCACGTGGCTCCTGTCATCGGCGCTCCTCGCATCCGCCTTCAGCGGAGCGGCCGCGGAGAACATCCGGATCGTCGTCGTGGACGACCAGCACACCGCCGCGCCGGCGGACATCCCGCCGGGTTGCTACCGCTGGGAGCCGCCGCTCGGGCCGCTCGTGAACCCGGGCGGCGGCGATCCGCGGCGGCGAGCCGTCGTCGGTCCGCTTCGTCGTGCTCCCCTGACGCGGTCGCGCCGCCTGGCTCCGGGGGTTCGCCGGAGGTAGTAGAGTCGCGCCATGGCCGCCGAGCCCGCGACCCGGGCGCGCATCCACTCCATCGACGTCGTGCGCGGCGCCGTGATGGTGCTCATGGCGCTCGACCACGTGCGGGTGTATTCGGGCGTGCCCGCGGGCGGGCCCGAGGCCGGCGTGTTCCTGACCCGCTGGGTCACGCACTTCTGCGCCCCCGCGTTCTTCTTCCTCGCCGGCACGTCCGCGTTCCTGAAAGGTGCGGGCGGCGTGGCCCCACCGGGGCTGTCGCGCTGGCTCGCCACGCGCGGGCTCGTGCTCGTGGCGCTCGAGCTCACGTTCCTGCGCATCGCGTGGACGTTCAATCTCGACTACGCGCACTACGTGCTCGCCGGCGTGATCTGGGCGCTCGGCTGGAGCATGGTCACGCTCGCGGCGCTCGTGCGGCTGCCGGTGCGCGTGATCGCCGTCGTCGGCCTCGCGATCGTGCTCGGGCATCACGCCATCCCCATGTGGATGGGGGCGCAGCGAGAGGCCGTGCTCGCGGGACCGTGGGGCCCGCTCCTGCGCGTGCTCTACTTCGGCGGCGGCATCGCTCCGGCCGGTGGCGAGCCGGGCTTCTTCGTCCTCTACTCGCTCGTGCCGTGGATCGGGGTCATGGCCACGGGCTACGCGTTCGGCCAGGTCGTCACGGGCCCGCCGGCCGAGCGCGCAACGCGGTGCCTGCGTCTCGGCCTGGCGGCGACGGGCGCATTCCTGCTCCTGCGGGCCTCCCAGGCCTACGGCGACGAGCCGTGGGTGCCGGCCGCGGGCGAGGAGCCCTGGGCCGCGATGTGGATCCTGTTCCTCGCCACCACCAAGTACCCGGCTTCGCTCCAGTTCCTGCTCATGACGCTCGGACCCACGCTGTTGGCGCTCGCCGCCCTCGAGCGCGCCCGCGACCGGGCGAGCGGCTGGCTCGCGGTGTTCGGCCGCGTGCCCATGTTCTTCTACCTGCTGCACATCCCGCTCATCCACCTGGTCGCGCTCGCGATCGCCACCGTGCGCACTCCGGCGGCCGTCCCGTGGCTGTTCGGGAACCACCCGCTCCTGCCTCCGCCCGTGCCGGAGGGCTACACCTGGTCGCTGGGCATGCTCTACGCGGTCACGCTGCTCGTCGTGCTGCTGCTCTATGCCCCCTGTCGCGCGTACGCGAAGGCCAGGGCCGAGCGGCGCTGGGGGTGGACCTCGTACATCTAGAGCTCACGGACGAGTTCCTCCCGTCGATTCGACGGATCGCCCGCGCCACCGCCCCGTCCTGTCAACGCCGCGACAACTCTTCGCCACGGGCGAAGCCCGCAAACCGTTGCGAACGTGACTCGACGCGGGCACCGCGAATCCCGCCGCCCCGCGCCGGAACCCTCAAGCGCCTCCCGCCGCGGCCGATAACGCCCGCACGACACCTCGCCCGAGCTGGCGAAGCCGTCGTGTTCGGGATTCGGCCCACACCCTGGGCTTTGGTCCAGCCGGATGGCGGAAGGGAGGAAGCATGTCGTACGAAGCCGAGGTCAGTCGAAACAATCCCAGCGCGTTCCTGTTCCTCATCGACATGTCCGGGTCCATGACGGACCCGTACGGCAACGGCCGCCGCAAGGCCGACGGCGTCGCCGACGCCATCAACAAACTGCTCACGAACCTCTCGATCAAGTGCACGAAGTCCGAGGGCGTGCGTGACTACTACGACGTGGGCGTCATCAGCTACGGCAAGCAGGTGCAGCCCGCGCTGGCCGGCGAGCTGGCCGGCGTGGCGCTGTCGCGCATCAGCGCCGTGGCGAACCACCCGGCGCGCGTCGAGGAGCGCACCAAGAAGGAAGACGACGGCGCGGGCGGCATCGCCGAGGTGCAGGTCAAGTTCCCGGTGTGGTTCGACGCCAAGGCCGCGGGCGCCACGCCCATGTGCGAGGCCATGAAGCTCGCGCACGGCACGCTCGAGCCGTGGGTCCAGCAGCACGCCTACAGCTTCCCGCCCATCGTCATCAACATCACGGACGGCGAGTCCACGGACGGCGACCCGACCGAGGACGCCGAGAACCTCCGCGCGCTCACGACCCAGGACGGCAACCTGCTGCTGTTCAACTGCCACATCTCGGGCACGGCGGGCGAGAGCATCCTGTTCGCGGACTCCGACGAGGGGCTGCCGGACCAGTTCGCCAAGCTCCTGTTCAACATGTCGAGCGTGCTGCCGCCGGCGATCCGCGACAGCGCCCAGCGCGAGGGCTACCAGGTCTCGGAGAACACCCGCGGGTTCGCGTTCAACGCGGACCTCGTCGAGCTCATCCGGTTCCTCGACATCGGGACCCGTCCCAGCAACCTGCGCTGACCGCTCATGCACCCGTCGGCCACGGCGTGGTGGGCACCCAAATCCGGCCACACCGCGAACGAGTACGAGGACGCGTTCGCGGTGGGGCCGGACGCCTTCCGGCTGGCCGTGGCCGACGGTGCGAGCGAAACCTCGTTCGCGCGGCAGTGGGCGGAGCTGCTCGTGCGCGGCTTCGTCGAGGAGGCGCCGCGCGCGGTCGAGCTGCAGGACTGGATCGCGCCGCTCCGGGCCGCGTGGCGTGAGGCGCACGAGGGCAGGGCCACGGCCTGGTACGCCGAGGCCAAGGCCCGCGACGGCGCGTTCTCGTCGCTGCTCGGCCTGGTGATCGAGGGCGGGCGCTGGCGGGCGCTCGCGGTGGGGGACAGCTGCCTGTTCGTGGTGCGCGCGGGCAAGCTGGCCCGCGCGTTCCCGTTCGAGCGGGCGGAGCAGTTCAGCAACCGGCCCGTGCTGCTCTCGAGCGTGGCGCGCGCGAACGGGGACCTGGCCGGCGAGACGTCCGTGGACGAGGGCGACCTCCAGGCCGGCGACCAGCTCCTGCTCATGACCGACGCGCTCGCGCACTGGTTCGTCGTGGAGGCCGGGCTCGGCCGCCGCCCGTGGGCGGCGCTCGCGAAGTTGACGACGGAGGAGCAGTTCACCGCGCTCGTCGAGGTGCTGCGTGCCGGCCGCGCGCTCCGGAACGACGACGTCACGTTCGTCCAGGTGGGGGTGGCCGCGTGAACTGGCCCACCATGTCGGACTACCAGGAGGCGATCCAGAATCCCGCCAACTGCTTCTCGGACCCGGCGCTCAAGGCCGGCACGCCCGCGCTGAACGCGCTCGGCCTGCCGACGCCCGTGACCGGCGGCTTCTGCAGCGTCTACCAGGTGGCTGGCGGGAAGACGCGCTGGGCGGTGCGGTGCTTCCTGCACAACATCCGGGACCTGCGCGACCGCTACGCGAAGATCAGCGGCTTCCTGCGCTGGCGCCGCCTGAAGCAGATGGTGGGCTTCGATTACGTCCCCGAGGGCATCAAGGTGCGCGGGACCTGGCACCCGGTGCTCAAGATGGAGTGGGTGGACGGCGACACGCTCAACACCTGGGTGGACCGGCACGTTCAAGACGCGAAGGCGCTCCGCCGTCTCGACGAGCGCTGGGCGGAGCTCATGGACGCGCTCGAGAAGGCGCAGATCGGCCACTGCGACCTGCAGCACGGGAACGTGCTCGTGGACGGCTCGGGCCACCTGCGGCTCATCGACTACGACGGCATGTACGTGCCGCCGCTCCGCGGCCGAGGGAGCCACGAGAAGGGTCACCCCGCCTACCAGCACCCGCAGCGGGACGGCAAGGACTTCGACGAGCGGCTGGACCGCTTCCCCGCGCTCGTCGTCCACACCTCGCTGCTCGCGCTCGTCGAGGATCCGGGGCTCTGGAAGCGTCACTACGACGAGGACAATCTGCTGTTCAAGCGCGCGGACTTCCTGGACCCCGACAACTCGGCCGTCTTCCGCGAGCTCACGAAGCTGGGCGGCACGGTGGCCGACCGCGCGAAGCGGTTGCGCGAGGCGTGCAAGCGCCGGGTGAGCGACGCGCCGCGGCTGCGCGACGTGCGCACCGGCGGAGCGGGTGCGGCACCCGCACGCCGCGGCTTCCTCTTCTTCCCGCTCGCGAAGCGGTCGGATGCGAAACCGGAGCGGAACGGCGCGAAGCCGGCGGTGGTCGCGCCGGCGGACGCGGTCGCGGTGCGGAAGGTCTCGGGCGGCGGCACGGTGGCCGTACCGATCGCGGTGGCCCCCGCGGGCGCGGCGCGCGCCTCGGCGGCACCGCCGCCGGCGCCTCTGCGGCTCGCCGTCGTGCCCGCACCGCGCTCGACCGCGGCCCCGTCGCGCGCGGCGGGCGCGGCGCCCGCGAAGAGCGCGGCGCGACCGAAGCCCGCAGGCAAGTCGCCGGCGAAGCCCGCGGGCAAGGGCTTCGGCTGGTTCCAGCGCGCTCCCGCGGCGCCGGCGCCGAAGCCGCACGGCTCGCCGCCCGTGAAGCTCCACGCGCCTCCCGCGCCGGCTGCGCCGGCTCCTGCCAGGCCCCCGGCCGCCGCACCCCGGGTCGCGGCCCCGGCTGCACCCAAGGCGCGCGCGACCGCCCCGGTCAAGCCGGCCGGCACACCGCCCGCCACGCGACCAGGCTCGCAGCCCACGCGCACGCCGACCCAACGCGCGTCGGGCTCGGGCTGGGGCGTCGAGTGGACGCGCCCGGGCGAGATGCCCGAGGAGCACGAGTGGAAGCTCCCGGTCTACGGCACGCGCGAGGTGCCGCGGCAGTTCCTCGGCCTCACGCTCGGCACACGGCTCGAGAAGTTCGTCGAGCGCCATGACGAGAAGGTGGAGGAGAAGGGCGTGCTCGTGGGCGGCCATCGCACGGCGGTCACGACGCTCGGCTTTACGCCCGACGCGCGCCTGCTCGTGAGCGGCTCGCGCGACGGCACGGTGCGGGTGTGGAACGTGCGCACCGGGCTCGAGGAGGTGGCGCCACTCGAGACTCAGTCCGGGGTCATCGCGCTCGCCGTGGTGCCGGGCCAGCCCAAGGTCGCCGCGGTGCTCGAGGACCGGCGGCTCGTGCTCTGGGACCACGGCCCGCAGCGCCGCGTCGTCCACCTGGAGGCGCCCGAGCGCTCCGTGCTGCGGGCCGTGGCCACCTCGCCCGACGGCCGCTGGGTCGCGGCCGGTGGCGCGCGCCGCGCGATCCACGTCTGGCAGACGTCGGACGGCGCCCCGGCGAGCGATTGCTGGCCCACCACCGGTCGCGTCGAGTCGCTCGCGTTCACGCCCGACGGGGACGGCATCGTGTGTGGGACGCACAAGGGCCGGCTCGAACTCTTCGACCGCGCCTCGGGTCAGGCGCGCTGGATCATCCGGTCCGGGTTCGGGAAGATCACGATGCTCGCCGTGCCGGCGCGCGGCGGGGTGGTCGTGGGCTCCGGCACGGGCGGGACCGTGACGCGCTGGGCGCTCGCGGACGGGAGCGAGCAGCAGCGCCTGCGACCGCTCGCCGAACGGCTCACCTGCCTCGCCGCCAACGGCGACGGCGCGGTCATCCTCGTGGGCTCCGTGGCCGGCAAGGCGTGCCTGTACGAGCCGGGTGCCAGCCGCGAGCTCGCGCTGCTCGACGGCCACGCCGGCCCTGTACGCGCCGTGGCGCTCCCCGCAACGGGGAAGATCGCCGCGACCGGCGCCACCGACGGCGCCGTGTGCCTGTGGAGTGTCGCCTAGAGGCGCTGGCGCCGAAGCCTGCCGGCTGACGCGCGCCGGGTCAGCTCACCGGCCGCGCGGTACGGCCAGCCCGACCGCGTCGTTCAACCACCACACGAGCGGCAGGAGCGCGCGGAAGTCCGCCTCGCGGCTCACCTTGCCGGTCCCGTCGCGGTGGAAGAACCAGCACGCGGCGTGCGCCTCGTATGGCGACCTGTCGCTCGAGAAGCTGATGTCGCGGTGGATGCGGAACAGCGAGCGCTTCGCGTCGCCCACCATCTCGGACGCGAACTCGGCGAAACGCAGGTGGAGGGCCTCCACCAGCTCGGCCAGCGGTCCGCGAACGTGGCGCTCGTGGTCGTCCCGGTGCGCCTCGAACCACGGCTTGCGGTTGATGCGCGCGAGGCCGCGCAGGAACGTGAGGGCTTCCTTCCCGAAGCCGATCCTGGGGCTCTCCGGCAAGGGGCGGGGCGGGGCGGGCATCGAGGCATGGACCGCGGCCCTGGTCCAGCGCACGCTCGGCCTGATGCCGCGCGCGCGGGCCTCGGCTAGTCTGTCCGCCTCGGGAGGAGCACATGCACTCGGCTCGACTGGCCGCCGCAGTCCTCGCGCTCGTGAGCCTCGCGCCCGCGGCGCGGGCCGCCGACCCGGCGGAGCTGGCCCGCTGGCAACGTCACGCGCACTCGGTCACGATCACGCGCGACGACTGGGGCATCGCGCACGTCCGCGGGCGCACCGACGCCGACGCGGTGTTCGGCATGCTCTACGCGCAGGCCGAGGACGACTTCCCGCGGATCGAGGCCAACTACCTGACCGCGCTCGGCAGACTCGCCGAGGCGGAAGGCGACTCGGCCGTGTTCCAGGACCTGCGTGCGCGGCTGTTCGTGGACCACGACACGCTGCGCGCGCTCTACCGCGCGAGCCCCGCCTGGCTCCGGAAGCTCATGGGTGCGTTCGCGGACGGACTCAACCACTACCTGCACACGCACCCCGACGTGAAGCCGCGCGTGCTCACGCGCTTCGAGCCGTGGATGGCGCTCGCGTTCACCGAGGGCAGCATCGGCGGCGATCTCGAGCGCGTGGACCTGCGCGAGCTGGCGGCGTGCTACGGTGATCGCGCCGAGCCCGCCACCCCGGAGGTCCCGCCCGGGAAGCCCGGCGGGAGAGGGGACGCGCTCGTGGAGCCTGACGGCTCGAACGGGATCGCCATCGCGCCGGCGCTCACCCGCTACGGCCACACGCTGCTCCTCATCAACCCGCACACCACGTTCTACTTCCGCTCCGAGATGCACGTGACGAGCGATGAGGGGCTCGACGTCTACGGCGCCGTGACCTGGGGCCAGTTCTTCGTCTACCAGGGCTTCAACCGAACCGCGGGCTGGATGCACACCTCGAGCGGTGTGGACAACGTGGACGAGTTCCTGGAGACCATTGCCCGGCGCGGTGGCCGGCTCTTCCACCGTCACGGTGCGGAGGAGCAGCCGGTGAAGGCACGGACCGTCGTGCTGCGCTCGCGGCGCGGCCCCGGGCTCGCGCGCCGCGCGTTCACGGTGTACGAGACGCGGCATGGGCCCGTCGTTCGCCGGAGCGGCGAGCGCTGGGTGAGCGTGGCTCTCATGCGCCGGCCGGTGGCGGCGCTCACGCAGTCCTACCTGCGCACGAAGGCCCGTGACTGCGCAGGGTTCCGCGACCAGATGCGGCACCACGCCAACTCGTCCAACAACACGGTGTTCGCCGACGCCGGGGGCACGATCGCCTACTTTCACTCCAACTACATCCCTCGCCGTGACACCACGTTCGATTGGACGCGACCCGTGGACGGGAGCGACCCGGGCAGCGCGTACCGCGGCCTGCTCACGTTCGACGAGTCCCCGAACGTGGTCGCTCCCGCCGGGGGGTGGGTCTACAACGCGAACAACTGGCCCTGGTCGGCCGCGGGCCGCTGGAGTCCGCTGCGCGAGACGTACCCGCGGCACGTCGAGACCGGCGTCGAGGAGTCGCCCCGGGGCCGGCACGCGCTGCGATTGCTGGAGGACTCCTCGGACTGGACGCTCGAGGCGCTCGCAGCCGCGGCCTACAGTGACGCTCAGCCCGCATTCGAAAGGCTGATCCCGAGGCTGCTCGACGCCTGGGAACGTGCGCCGGCCCCGGACCCGCTGCGGGCGCGGCTCGAGGCTCCGGTCGCGCTGTTGCGCGGGTGGGACTTCCACTGGGGCGCCACCTCGGTTCCCACCACGCTCGCCGTCCATTGGGGCGAGGCGATCGTGCGGCACGTCGCGGCCGCGGCCCGGGCCGCCCGAGTCACCGCGCAGGCCTTCGTCGCCGAGCGCGCCGAGCCGCGCGAGCTGCTCGCGGCGCTCGCGGCCGCCTGCGACTCACTCGCCGCCGCGCACGGGAGCTGGCGCGTCCCCTGGGGCGACCTCAACCGTTTTCAGCGGCTCGGCGCCGGTCTCACCCCCCGGTTCGACGATGCGCAGCCCAGCCTGCCGGTGCCGTTCACGTCCGGGGTCTGGGGCTCGCTCGCCTCGTTCGGCTCCCGCACCTACCCCGGCACACGGCGACGCTATGGCAGCTCCGGCAACACCTTCGTGGCCGTGGTGGAGTTCGGCGACAGCGTGCGCGCGCTCGCGATCACCGCCGGCGGCGCCAGCGGCCACGCCGACTCGCGGCACTTCACCGACCAGGCCGAGCGCTTCGTGGGCGGAAGCCTCCGCGAGGTCTACTTCCATCCGTCCCAGCTCGCCGGACGCATCGAGCGCTCGTACCGGCCGGGGGAGCCGGAGGCGCCGCGAGGTCCACCCGCGGCGCCGCGGAACGCTAGGGGATCCGGGCGCCGTCCAGGCCGACCTTGACCTCCTCGAGCGACTTGCCCGAGCCCACGTGTGCCTCGTAGTAGGCGAGATCTCCCTTCAGGGAGACGCTCTCCAGCATCCGGATCTTCCTCCCGCCCGCGGCCGCCAGCACCGTCCGCCGTACCGGCTCGGGAAGCTCCGCCAGCGTGAGCTGCTGTTCGCGGACGAGCACCGTGCCGTCCGCGGCGATGTTGAGGTCCCTCGTGAGGCCCTTCACGAGCAACTCGGCCTCGTAGACGATCTTGCCGTCCTCCCCGGTCTCCTTCCACAGGGCACGGATCGTCCCGCCGGCCGACTCGGCGCGAACGGTCTTCTGGACGGCGGCGGGAAGCCGTTCCACGGACGCCACCCGGACGGGTGGCGAGGCGGCGGCGAAGGCGAGCGTGGCGACGCAGGACGCCGCGACCACGAAAGGCAGGAAACCGGCCCGGACCGGCCGAGCGGACATGAGAACCTCCGAAGTGGGGTGTCCCGCGGGGGGCGTTGCCCGCCGCGACCTCTGCGAGCCCGCATCCTCCATGAAGATGCCGACCCGTGGACAATCGTCCCGTGCGGACGCCGGGGCGTCAAGCACGAAGTCGCTCGGCGCGGCGTACCGGGCCGCCGGCGCGAGATGCTATGGTCGGACGGTGAGCCTCACCGAACGAGTGGCCGGGATCGCGGGTCCGGAACGCATCGCCACCGTCATCTCCGCCGGGCACGACGAGCTCGCACGCCGGATCGCCGCGCGCATCGCCGAGCTCGTCCGCGAACAGAACGCGGCCGGCCGGCCCACCGTGCTCGGGTTCGCCACCGGCTCGACGCCGGTCGGGATCTACCGCGAGCTCATCCGGCTGCACCGCGAGGAGCGGCTCGACTTCTCACGCGTGGTGACGTTCAACCTCGACGAATACCACCCCATGTCGCCGGGGAGCCTGCACAGCTACCACAGGTTCATGGCCGAGAACCTGTTCGAGCACGTGAACGTGGACCCGCGGCACGTGCACCTGCCGCGCGGCGACCTCGCGCGGCCCGAGGTCGAGCGGCACTGCCGCGACTACGAGCGCGCGATCGCCGCGGCGGGCGGCATCGACTTCCAGATCCTCGGCATCGGCCAGACCGGCCACATCGGCTTCAACGAGCCCGGCTCGAGCGTCACCTCGCGCACGCGGCTCGTGACGCTCGACACCATCACCCGCCGTGCCGCGGCCGCCGACTTCTTCGGCACCGAGAACGTGCCGGCGGAGGCCATCACCATGGGCGTGGGCACCATCCTCGAGGCCCGCGAGATCGCCCTGGTCGCCACCGGCGAGCACAAGGCCGCCATAGTCCGGCGGGCGGTGGAAGGCGACGTGAGCCACGAGGTGGCCGCGAGCTACCTGCAGCGCCACCCGAACGCCACCGTCCACCTGGACGCCGCGGCCGCCGCCGAGTTGACGCGCGTGAAAACGCCGTGGCTGCTCGGCGAGCTCGAGTGGAACGGCGCGCTCGAGACCGAGGCGGTGGTCTGGCTCTCGGGCGTGACGGGGAAATCCGTGCTCAAGCTGGACGACGTGGATTACCGCGAGAACCACCTGGGCGCGCTGCTCGTGCGGCACGGCTCGTCGGGCACGCTCAACGGCAACGTCTTCAACGAGTTGAGCGCGAAGATCCGCGGCCGGAGCCGGCTGCCGGGCAGCCGGCGCATCGTGCTCTTCTCGCCGCACCCGGACGACGACGTCATCTCAGCCGGCGGCACGCTCCGCAAGCTCCACCAGAACGACAACGACATCCTGGTCGCCTACCAGACCTCGGGCAACATCGCCGTCTTCGACCACGAGGTCCGCCGCTACCTCGACTTCGTGCGCCGCACCGCGGGCGACCACGGCTTCGGGAACGAGCGGCTCGCGCCGTTCCTCGAGGAGGTCGAGGCGTTCCTGGACCGCAAGGAGCCGGGCGAGGTGGACAGCGACGCGGTGCTCATGCTCAAGCGCCGCATCCGCGAGGTGGAGGCGATCTCGGCCATCGAGACGCTGGGTCTCGGCGCCGACCAGGCGAGATTCCTGAACCTGCCCTTCTACCAGACCGGCAAGGTTCGGAAGGACCCGGTCGGTCCTCGCGACGTGGAGATCATCCTCGAGCTGCTCGAGGAACGCCGCCCCGAGATCGTGCTCGTGGCCGGCGACCTCTCCGACCCGCACGGCACGCACCGCCTGTGCAAGGACGCCGTCGAGCAGGCGCTCGCGTCCTACGGCGGCGAGCCGCCCGAGGTCTGGTACTACCGCGGCGCCTGGCAGGAGTGGCCCGTGGCCGAGGCCGACCTCCTCGTGCCGCTCTCGGAGGAGGAGCTGCGGCTCAAGGTGAGCGCCATCTTCAAGCACCAGAGCCAGAAGGACCGGGCCCCGTTCCCGGGCGTGGACGAGCGCGAGTTCTGGCAGCGCGTCGAGGAACGGAACCGCGAGACCGCGCGCTGGGTGGACCGGCTCGGGCTGCCCGAGTACTTCGCGATGGAGGCGCTGAAGGTGCGGCGGTGAGCGCTCGGTTCACCCCGGCCACAGCAGCATCGCCGCGACCGCGGCCACGCTCACGATCGCGAACAAGACGGCCACCGGACGGAACGCCGCGCGGCCGCCGAGCGTCGCGACCAGGGCGGACTTGGACACCAGGTTCGAGACGGCCGCGATCAGGATGGCGCGCCAGGCGTCGCCGGGCGGGAGAGCGCCGTCGCCCGCGAGCCGCGCGGCCGTGAGCGTGATGGCGTCCATGTCGGTGAGGCCCGAGAGCGCCGCCACCGCGTACATGCCGCGGTCGCCGAAGGCCGCGCGGGCCGCGGCGACCGCGAGCAGCACCACGGCGTACAGCGCGCCGAACACGAGCGCCGAGCGGAGCTGTGCCGGGTTCTCGGTTGGCTGCGGTGCCGAGGCGTGATCGCGGTCCCGCCGCGCCACCACGATGCACAGCGCCACCGAGACCGCGAGCACGACCGCGATCTGCGGCGCGATGCGCGCCGCCGCCGCGCCGCCCACGACGGTGACCTCCACCAGCACGCGCACGAACATCACGGTGCTCGCGAGCAGGATCACGAGCGCCGCCGGCCGCACGTGCCCGGAGCCGCCAGCGGCGCGGCGCGCCTGGACCGCGGTGGTGGCCGTGGACGAGATCGCGCCGCCCATGAGCCCGCCGACGATCGTGCCCACGCGCTCGCCCGCGACCTTGAGCGCCACGTAGCCGGCCAGGCTCAAGCCCACCACCAGCACCACCATCCACCAGATCTGGCGCGGGTTGAGCACCGCGAAGGGGCCGTAGGCGCGGTCGGGGAGCACCGGCAGGATGACGAGGCTGATGAGCACGAACTGCATCATCGCCCGCATGTCGCTCTCGCCCAGCCGCTGCACGAAGCCGTGCATCGCGGGCTTGACGTGCAGCAGGACCGCCACCACGCCCGTGAGGACCACCGCGACGCTGCGGTCGCCGAGCACGAGGTAGGCCCCGATCCCGTACATGAGCAGGACCGCGATCTCGGTCGTGATCCCCGGGTCGGCGCGCTCGCGCGGCGCGAGCACGTTTCCGGTGACGATCGCCGCCGTCACACCGAGGAGGCCCGCGACCACGACCCACGGCCCGAGCGTCTGCGCCAGCAGCGCGCTCAGGGTGCCGAGCAGCGTGATGAGCGCGAACGTGCGCACGCCGGCGAGCGGCGTCGCCACCCGTTCGCGCTGGATGCCGACCAGCAGGCCGAGCCCCAGGGAGATGCCGAGCGACTGGAAGACGCTCGCCAGGTCGCTCATGGCCGCCCCCGAAGGGCTCGACCGCCGGCCGCGACGGCGATCAGCCCGCCGCCGGCACCTGCGCCCAGTTGGCGGTCGCCGCCCACTCGGCCAGCCGGGTCGGACGCACGCCGAACTCCGACGAGGTCCTCGCGACGTCCGCGTCGTAGCCCACGCGGTCGAACCACTCCAGCATGATCGCGTAGTCGTCGCTGAACTTGCGGATCTCGGCGATCGGCACGCGCACGAACTGGAGCGCGTGTCCCACGGCGCTGCCCAGCACCTCCGCGGCCTGCGGCATGGTCACCTGGTCGCCCGCCAGGTCGATCTCGCGCCGGTTGAGCTGGGAGTGCTTCTCGAACGCCTGCAGGCCGTACCTGCCCACGTCCTTGACCGTGATCATCTGCAGGACCGTCTTCGGCTCGAGCGCCACCGCGAGCTGACCCTGCTGGATGGGCCCCAGGAACGACGGCAGCAGGAAGTTCTCCATGAAGAACACCGGCCGCAGGATGACGTGCGACGGGAAGCCCAGCTCGCGCACGGTGCCCTCGATGCGCCACTTGTTCTCGAAGTGGGGGATGCCGGTCTTCCGGTGCGCGGAGCCCACCGACGTGTAGACGTAGTGCTGGACGCCCGCCTTGCGTGCGAGCTTCGCGAGCCGGTGACCCTGCGCCTCCTCGCGCTCGACGCCCGCCTCCCAGGTGTTCTGCATGCCGAACACGCCCCAGGCGCCGGCGAGCGCCTTCTCGAGCGAGGTGGCGTCGTCGAGGTCGCCCGTGACCACTTGCGCGCCGAGCTTCGCCAGCTCGCGCGCGGCGGGGGATTCGGAGTGGCGCGTCATGGCGCGCACCTTGTGGCCCCTGGCGAGCAGCTCGCGGGCCACGGCGCCGCCCTGCTTGCCGGTCGCGCCGGTGACGAGGATGAGATCCTTTCCAGTGTCCATGGGGTTCCTCCTTTGGTTCGGGTGGTCCAGGTTCGGTTCCCAGTGTGCGCGACGGGGCTCCGCGCGTCACGTCCCCGTGCCGCGTACCAGCTCCAGCAGGTCGGCCAGCTCCCCCAGCCGGCGCGGCCCCAGCCCGCCGAGCGCCGCGCGCAGCCGAGCCTCCACCGCCCGCGAGGCCCGCTCCTCGGCGTCGAGCCCCTCGCGGGTGATCGCCACGCTCACCGCCCGGCGGTCGCGCTCGTCCCGGGACTTTTCCACGAGCCCCGCCGCCTGCAGGCGGTCGAGGAGCCGGGTGAGGTCGGGATCGAAGGCCACCATCCGCTCGGCGATCGTGCCGCACGAGAGCCGCCCGGGCCGCGCGCCGCGCAGGATGCGCAGGATGTTGAACTGGGACGGCGAGAGCCCGGAGGGCTTCAAGGCCTCCGCCACCCAGCGCGCCGCCACGCTGGAGGTGCGCTGCAGCTCGAGCCAGACCTCCTCCTCGAGCGAGGCGGACGGCTTCCGCTGCTGGAGTTCCTGCTGCAGGCGTCGCTTCATGGAACGCAAGATACACGTTGCGAGGAATATCGTCAAGAGGATATATGTGGCCACGAGTGTTTCGCGCCGGGGAGGTCCCGCGGGCGCGAAAAACCCCTCCTCCCGGGGCTCCGCTCCGGCGTAGTATCGGAGACGTGCGTACGGCGCGCCGCACGCTGGTGCTCGCCATGAGCCTCCTTGCCGCAGCCGCGACGCCTGTGCTGGCCGCAGGTCCACCGTCGGCTGCCCAGTCGCGCTGCCGTCTCGTGGCATGCCCGGCGGGCGACATGGTGGCCACCGTCACCGTGCGCGACGCCGCCGGCAACCCCGTCCCGCTCGCCGCCGTGCAGGTGCAGCTCGTCCTCGCGAACGGACTCACCGCCTGCGGTGGCGGGCCCGCGCCGGGCGCCACCGCCCAGACCGACCTCACCGGCGTGGCGCAGTTCTTCATCCAGGCCGCCGGCGCCGCGGTGACCGGCGCACGGGTGTTCGCCAACGGCGTCCCGCTCTGCCCGGGGGCGGGGGTCGCGGGCACCGACCTCACCGGGAACGGCTTCTGTGACGAGGCCGACATGACGCTCCTGCGCGGCATGCTCGGCGGCGGCGATCCGCGCGGCGACTTCAACGGCGACGGCCTCGTGAGCCCCACCGACACGCTGATCGCCGCGGCGCACGCGCGACACGCGTGCAGCGGCTCGGCGACCGTGGCGGTGCCCGAGCCGGGCGGCGCGTTCGCGGCGGTCGTCGAGTTCGACGGCCTCGTGGCGCAGGTGCAGCTCGCCGGCCCGCCGGGCGTGGCACGCGACACGATTGGTGGCCAGATGCACCTGGTCTTCGGCCCGCGGCTCGACCCGAACACGGTGCAGGTGGAGCTTCGATCGCTCGGCATCTTCGGCACCGGCTGGGTGGGCCCGACCGGCGCGACGAGCACGACCACGCTCCGGCTCACCGATGAGGGCCCGCCCGTGCAGGGCACGTGGGACGCGGCCGGGAACTTCAGCTTCCCCGCGTTCCGCGCCACGCTCCACAGCCCGCTCGCCGACTCGATCGCCGACTACGCGGTGCCCGACACGATCGACGTCATCCCGATCGCCGCCGACACCGTGCTCTGCACGCTCACCGGCACGCTGATGCCGGTCGGGGACAACTACCGCGTGTCGTGGCAGCTCGCCGCCACGTCCATCGTGAGCCCCAGCCCCTTCCACCACATGACCACCTGGCTCGGCGACCAGGAGGGCAAGACCGTCCAGTCGCAGGAGACGGGCTGCGACCCCTGCAAGTCGCTGTGCATCATCCCCGTCGTCATCGCCAATGACGACGGAAGTGATCCCGGCATCTCGAACGCCGATCTCACGGCGGTCCTCGCCAAGGCGGTGGCGGTCTGGGACAAGTGCTGCATCCGCATCCAGCAGGCGAGCGCCTCCATCACCGTCAAGTCCTCGGCGCTCAACAACTGGCCGAACGGCCAGACGCTGGGCAACTACAACAAGCAGCTCCGCAACAAGCTCGCCGAGAACAACCCCGACACCGGCAAGCCCTACGCCACGGACGACGCGCTCAAGAAGTGCATCGTCGTGTCCTTCCTCAAGAACGGCGCCGGGCCCGACGGCGGCGGCGAGGCGCTCCTGAACGGGAACGGCGTCGCCATCAACAACACGCATCTCAAGGTCAAGTGTCCCGGCGGCGAGGGCAAGCCGGACCCGGACGCGCGCGTGCTCGCCCACGAACTCGGGCACTGCATGGGCCTGCCGCAGACGCACGAGCCGGGCGACAAGCTCATGGACGACTGCTCGCCCGGGGATTCCGTGGGCGGCGAGCTGGAGGAGGGCGCCGAGGGCGAGCTCTCGGGCCTGTGCAAGGCCGCCTACAAGAAGGTGGCCACCGCGATCGACAAGCCGTGCTTCAAGTCGAAGAACCCGAAGAAGGGGAAGAAGTGCACCATCAAGTTGAGCTGCAAGTGAGCCGCACGGTGCGGCTCCTCGCGACGGCGGGCGCGCTGCTCGCGGCGTGGGCCGGGGCCTCGGGCGCGGCACGGGTGGAGCCCGGCTCCGAGGGGAACCTGCTCGTGCTGCGCGTCACGAACACCGACCCGCAGCTCCCGCTCACGGCGGTGTTCCGCTACGCGCACGTGCCGGTCTGGGTGACGCGCGCCGTGCCCGACGGCCAGAGCACGCTCCCCGGCCGGCTCATGCCCGGCGCGAGCGGCGAGGCCTCGTTCGTCTTCGACGTCTCGCCGTCGGTGCCGCCCGCGACCACCGACAGCATCGTGGTGACGCTCGAGCGGAACCCGGACGACACCGTGCGAGTGTCCGTGCCGCTCGAGGTGGTGCCGCCCACGCTCCTCCCGCACGCGGTGCGGGTGCTCCTGCGCGCCGACTTCGCGAGCGGCTACCTGCCGCCCGGCGGCGGGCTCGTGGAGGCCATCGTGGACGGCGCGACGAATGTCGCGCTCCAGGACGACGGGGTGCTGCCGGACGTGGCCGCGGGCGACCGCATGTACACGGGTGCGCGGACGTTCCCGCCCGGCGCGCCGGCGAGGCACCGCTACGCGCTCGCGCTGGACGGCGTGCCGGAGTGCGACAGCCTGCTCTCGGGCGACCTTCGCCTGTTCGTCGTGGATCCGTTCTTCGACGCCGCCGGGAACCCGCAGGTGCTGCCCGCCGCCGCCTACGGCGTGTGCGCCACGACCGACGTGGACCCCGACGCGACGTGGACGCCGTTCCGGATGCACACGATGCCGAACCCGTTCGCCTCGTTTGCGCGGATCGCGTTCCGGATCCCGCGCTCGGGTCGCGTGACGCTCGTGTTCCACGACGTGGCCGGTCGGCGCGTGCGCACGCTGCCGCTCGGGCTCGTGGTGCGCGGTGAGCAGACGGCCACCTGGGACGGGCGCGACGAGCAGGGCCGCGCGCTGCGCCCCGGCGCCTACGTCTGCTCGCTCGAGTTCGAGGGCGAGCGCCTGGGCGCGCGCCGGATCGTCATTGTGAGGTAGCGCGGTCCCGCCGCCTGCGTCGCCCGGGCGAAGCTATTGTGACGCGAGCGGGCCCGCAGGCTACGGCGCCACGCGGAACGCCGCCGAGGCGCGCGTCGTGTCCCAGGTCAGATGCAGCACGCCGCCCGCCTCGGCCGGCTCGAGCGAGATCGTGAACCGCTCCACGGGCTCGGGGAGCACGCTCACCCTCATCGGGATCCGGTGAAGGTCGCGCTCCGGCTTGTGCGCCGTGCCCGTCTGGCCGGTCTCGCCGTTGATGACGAGCGTCCACTCGTTCGGGCCGGGGATCGTGAACAGCGAGTAGAGCCCCGCGGGGAGCGTGACGTCGCCGAAGTGGAGTTCCTTGTCGGTCTTCCACTGGGTCGCCGCATTCGCACCCGTGCGCCAGAGCTGGCCGAACGGCACCAGCTCGCCGAAGATCACGCGCCCGCGCTTGGAGGGGCGGCTGTAGTCCACCCACATCGTCGCGCCCGCGATCGTGGCGCGCGTCGTGTCGCGCGTCGAGAGCTGGCCCATGGCGCCGCTCGCCTTCTCGCGCCCGGCCCAGGCGGCGGCCGTCGCCGGCACGTCGAGGCTCGCGACCCGCGTCACGTTGTAGCCCTGCGTGCCGCTCACGAAGCGCACGCTCTGGATGCGGCCCTGCCGATCCACGCGCGAGTGGTAGCGGTCGTTGAGCGTCTGCACCACCATCGAGTCGCGCCCGAGCCTGCGCACCGAGAGCGAGCTCATGCCACTCGAGCCCAACTGGTAGAGCGGCACCCGCAGGCTGTCGCGCTTCTCGGAGGCGAGCCGCATGGTCTGGCTCTCGTAGAGCCCCCACGGGCTCGCGTTGCTCGCCACGATCGTGCCCGCCGGTGCGGCGATGCGGATCGTGCGCGTGGTGGTGTCCTGGCGGATCACGGTGAAGACCGAGTCGCCCCGGAAGCTCACGTCGAACTGCTGGAACGGCGCCGCGCCGGCCGGCGTCCCCGGATTCGTGAACGTGGCCGACGCCCGGGCCGTGGCGCCCGAGGGAGCCATCTCGTAGGTGAAGCGGCGCTGGAGCACCCGCGGCACGCGGCCCACCTGCTCGACCTCGATCCGCGGGCCGGTGCGCGTGTAGCGCTCGACGCTGGTCGTGTCGGTGCCGAGGCGGACGACGAAGCTGCCGGAATCCTGCGCGAGGGCGGGCGCTGCGAGGAGGAGCAGCGCGAGCAGGCGGAACGGCGTGCGAAGGGCCATCGCAGAAGGTCTCCCTGTGGGATGCGCCGGGTGGGACGGGGTCGTGGGGCGGTGGTGCGGGAACGCGGCCGGGAGGATACACCGCCGCGTCGCCGGGGCGCGGACCCCGCGTTGTCGCGCGCGGCCTCGTCCCATACTGTCGCGCCATGCGCGGGACCCCGTTCCTCTCGCCCGCCGCCGGCGGTGCCGAACGCCGCAGCCCGGAGCCGGCCCGCGAGAGCGCCCCGGCGCCGAAGGCCGCGGGCCGGCTCATCGTGCTCAACAAGTCGGACCACGACCTCGCCGTCGTGGACCCGGCATCGCTCCGCGTGGTCGCGCGCGTCGCGACCGGACGGGGCCCGCACGAGGTCGCGGTCTCTCCCGACCAGCGCCGCGCGTTCGTCGCCAACTACGGCATGTACGCCGTCTTCCGCGAGGGAGAGCGCGTGGACGAGCCCGGCAACACCTTGAGCGTGGTGGACCTCGAGCGCCTCGCCGTGGTCGCCACGTTCGACCTGGGCGAGTACCGCAAACCCCACGGCCTCTGGGTGAGCCGCGACGGCCGCCACCTGTGGGTGACGTGCGAGGCCGCGCAGGCCGTGCTCGAGCTGGACACCGCCACGGGCCGCATCGAGCGCGCCTGGCGCACGGGGCAGGAGGTGAGCCACATGCTCGTGCCGCTGCCCGACGAGTCGCGACTCTACGTCTCGAACATCCGCTCGGGCAGCGTGAGCGTGGTGGACCGCCGCACCGACAGCGTGCGCACGATCGCGACCGGCGCCGGCGCCGAGGGCATCGACGTCACCCCCGACGGCGACGAGGTCTGGGTCACGAACCGCGGCGCCAACACGGTGAGCGTGATCGCGACGGCCACCGACACCGTGGCCGCGTCGTTCGAGAGCGGCGGCGAGATGCCGATCCGGGTCAAGTTCACGCCCGACGGCCGCGAAGCCTGGATCTCGAACGCGCGCGCGAACGAGCTGGCCGTCTTCGACGCGCGCGCGCGCCGCCGGCTCGCCGCGCTCCCGGTGGGTGCGATGCCCGTGGGCATCCAGGTGAGCCCGGACGGGGCGCGGATCTTCGTGGCCAACACGAACGACGACCGCATCACCGCCGTGGACCGCGCCGCGCGGCGCGTCCTCGGCACGTTCACGACCGGCCGCGAGCCAGACGGGATGGCCTGGGTGGCGGGGGCGTGAGGGGGGCGGCCCCGGAGGCCGCGCGCCCCGGCCGCTCCAACCCTTCCGCCGCTCGCCGCGTCCCATCCTCCGGAGCCCGTCCTGCCTGGACGGCCGCAGCCCCACCCCCGAGGAGGATGCCATGGCCCTCCGACACCGGCCCGCGCCCCGGAAGCTCACCGCCCTCGCTCTGACGCTGCTCGCCAGCTCCGCGGCGCTCGCGCTCGCGTCGGGCGTCGGCTCGGCCGCCACCTCGAGCGGCAAGGGCACCACGATCCACTCGCGCTCGTCGTCCGGCGGCAGCCGCTTCTCGATGACGACGGACGACGCGCAGCTCCGAGGAGAACTCGAGGCCTGGTCGTTCGCGCGCGAGAAGGGGAAGTGGCGGAACTCCCGCGGCTCACATCGCGACTGGGGGGAGGTGGACCGACTGCTCGAGCGCGAGCCGCGCGACCTGTTCTGGTTCCGTCGCAGCGGCGCGAGCTACGTGGTGACCGACGCGGCCACGCTGCGAGCGCTCGCCGAGCTGTTCGCGCCGCAGGAGGAGCTGGGACGCAAACAGGGTGAGCTGGGCCGGCAGCAGGGCGAGTTGGGCCGCCAGCAGGGCGCGCTCGGCGCCAAGCAGGGCGAGCTCGGCCGGCTCCAGGCCCGCCTCGCGGTCCAGCAGGCGAAGCTCGCGCGCGCGCGCACCGTCCGTGTTCGCGGCGGGACCGAGCCCGCCGGCCTCGAGCAGGCGGACGATGAAGTGGGTCGCATGCAGAACGAGGTGGGCGAGCTCCAGTCCCAGTTGGGCGAGCAGCAGGCCGCGCTCGGCGAGCGCCAGAGCGCCCTGGGCGAGCGGCAGGCGGCGCTCGGCCGCGAGCAGGAGCGGGTCTCGCGCGGGATCGCACGCCGGCTCGAGACGCTGACCGCCGAGTGGATCGAGCGCGGACTGGCGAGCCGGCTCGGCCGCTGACGCCGGCCCGGACCCGAACGTAGCGCCGGCCGGGGCCCGGACTTCCGGGCCCCGGCCGGCTCGCCTGCGGGGCGTGCGCCAGGCTTCCGCCCAATGGACGCGCCGCAGCCTCCGCCGCAGGCCCCTCCGCCGCTCGACCGCCGCGGGCTCGCGCTCCTTGCGCTCGCCTTCCTCGCGCTCGAGCTGGTCGTGATCCGCCAGTACGGCTGATTCCGCGACGAGTTCTACTACGTCGTGTGCGCCGATCACCCGGCGTTCGGCTACGTGGACCACCGGCCGCTCTCGGTGTGGATCCTGGCTGTGTGGAAGCGGCTCCTCGGCGAGGCGCTGGTGGCGATCCGGCTGCTGCCGGCGCTGGTGGGGGCCGCGTGTGTCGTCCTGGGCGGCGAGTTCGCGCGCGCGCTGGACGGCGGGCGCTGGGCGCAGCGGCTCACCGCGCTCGCCATGGTCGCCGCGCCCGTCTACCTCGGCACCCACCACGTCTTCTCGATGAACAGCTTCGCCGCGCTGCTGTGGCTCCTTGCGATGCGGGCCGTGATCGCAGCGCTCGACGCTCCCCGTCGCTGGCCGCTCGCCGTGGCGTGGCTCGTCGTGGCCGCGATCCTCCTGCTCGGCGGGCGGAGCCGCGGCAACTACCTCGTGCCCGCCTACCCGCCGCTGCTCGCCGCCGGGGCCGTCGCGCTCGAGCGGTTCGCGGGCCGGCGCGGGCGCATGGTGCGCGCGCTCCCGTTTGCGGTCCTCGTGCTCGGTTCGGCGCCGCTCGTGCCGCTCGCGATCCCCATCCTGCCCGTCGAGCGCTACATCCCGTACGCGAAGGCGCTCGGCCAGGAGCCGAGCACCGACGAGCGGAAGGAGGTGGGGCCGCTCTCCCAGCACTATGCCGACATGCACGGCTGGCAGGAGCTGACCGACCTCGTCGTGCGCGCCTGGGAGACGCTCACGCCCGAGGAGCGCGCGCGCGCCGCGATCTTCGGCCAGAACTACGGCGAGGCTGGCGCGGTGACCGTGCTCGGCCGGCGCCGCGGGCTCCCCGAGGCGATCTCCGGCCATAACAACTTCTGGCACTGGGGCCCGCCGAAGCGCGGCGACGGCAGTATCGTGGTGATCATCGGCGGGGACGAGGCGGACCACATGGAGTCGTTCGCGAGCGTGACCGCCGTGGACACGCTGCACGCGCCGCTCGCCATGCCCTACGAGCGCGGGCTCACCGTGTTCATCGGGCGCGGCCTGCGCCGGCCGCTGGCCGAGGCGTGGGGGAGGGTGCGGCACTACGATTGAGGGGTTCGGCGCGGTTCAGTTTCGGGGAACGTCGTCGAGCCGTGCGCCGACCGCGCCCGGGTCTCCGCGAAGAACGCCTCGCCGATCTTGGGGCGCGAGAGCGCAGCGTCCGCGCTGACCAGCAGGCCGGACCCCACGAGGATCGCGACCAGTCGAACGGGCCGGGGATGCCCGGGGCCTGTCATGGCGCGCCGCCCGCGTGAAAGGTCCCGCAGCCGGTTCCCTTCCGCCACCATCCTGGACGGCTTGCGGCGCGGCGGGCCATGGCACGAATGGAGCACAGCGGCGATGGTTCCGGCGGGGCCCTTGGCGGACCGTACCGGCAGCGTGGTGAGCGACGACGCCAAGTCGCAGCTGCATGAGATCGCGTCCGCGCTGGCATCTCGCGCAGCCGAGCCCGGGCGGCCCGCCCGAACAACCGACCTCGAACGCGAAGCGGTGGGAATCAGACGCCACTTACTTCCGAGCTGGGGAGGAGGTCAGCGCCGCCGTCGGAGCTGGCATGGGACTGGTCGAACCGGGCGTGCAGGGCTCGCGGAGAAGCCGCTCGAACAGCACACACGGTGTCGAGGTGGAACGGCGCACGCGAAGACCCCGTCCGTGGAGGAGGGCTGCCCGATCACAGCCGTCCTACCGCGCGGAAGTCTTCGCGTGCGCTGTCCTTCGTGAAAACTCCGGCTAGGGGATCCTGGCGAAGGCCTGAGAGCGCTCCGTCTCGCCGGCTCGCACGCGTACCCAGTAAAGACCGGGCGGCGAGGGGCCCCGCGGCGACGCCGCGCCATCCCACGCGAAGGCGTGCTCGCCCCACTCGAGCGGGCCGTGCCAGAGGGCTGCGATGCGGCGGCCTGACACGTCGTGGATCGTGACATCCACCCAGACTCGTCGCGGGACCTCGATCGCGAACGTTACGACCCCGCGCGCGGGACTCGGGGCCGGCGCCCGCGAGAAACGGACGCCGTCCGCCGCCCAGGGCTCCGGCGGCACGCCGACGAGCGCGGCGGGGATACCGACGTAGGAGGTGGTGCTTCGCCAGCACGTGCTGCCGCCATCGTCGTGGATGAACTGGGCGACCGTGGACGACCCGATCGGGCCGTTCGGCAGGATGCAGGCCTCGGGACTGTAGGTGGCGGCGAACGTCGTCGCGCGCTCGACGGGCTGGTCGAGGGCATCCCCGGACCACGTATACAGCCGGAAGTTGAGCGGAGCCGCGGGCGGATTGCTCACGTTATCTGCGGGCCCGGCCGTGAGGAGGTAGTGGCCCGGGTAGGCGAAGTCCAGGCTCCGGATGCCCCGGCTGCCCAGGTTCAGGACGATCGGGGCGCCGAACTGTGCGGCGCCGGGTCCGGCGGTCGGATTACCCGCGACCAGGGCCGGCATGTTGAGCAGCGGGATGATCAGCGCATGGGTGCGTGGCGAGGTGCTCGTGGTCGGGCCCGAGCCGTTCACGAGAGGTGTGCGACAGCCGATGTACGCCGTCGTCCCGTTCGGGGCGATGCTCAGCCCCTCGACGTTGAAGCCATTGACGAGCTTCGGCCCCACCCCCGCCGCGGCACTGGCGGCGAGCCCGAAATAGTTGGCTCCGAGCCCGTGCAGGTTGTTCACGTCCCACGCGATGACGTCGTCGCGCAGCCTGTCGTAGCGCCCGACGTAGGAGAGCGTGTATGGCGGGACGCCCGTGCCGTCACCGAGCACCTGTGTGGCGAAGATCCGCGAGCGGTTCGGGCGCAGGTTGCCCGACGCGGAATTGCCCAGCGAGCCGAGCCAGTAGATGCGGGTCCCGTTCCCGTCCACGAGCCTCACGGCCGACTCGAGATCGGCCGTGAGGTCGCCGCCGGTGAACCCCAGGCTCGGCTGGACGTTCAACGAGTAGAGCGGCGCCATGCAGCCTCCTACCGGGTAGCGCGAGTAAAGGCGGAGTACGGCGTCCTCGTTGTTGTTGACGAACATCAGCGTGTCCCCCATCGCGACGGCGCCCGAGGCGTCGCCGAACGGGGCCGAGTGGGACCACTCCTGGAGGACCTGGGCATGCGCGAGGCCCGAGAGGAGGCCCGACAGGCACACGGCGGTGAGCCGGCACCTGCTCGGGCGCCGCGCTGGCATGGCCGCTGTGACGCGAGGTCGATTCATCATGGTATTCCGCGGACCCGGCCTCCTGACTCAGTGCGGGAGCGGCCAGCGTGCCCAGAGCGGTGGGCGAAGGTCGTTGTCGAAGACGAGCACCAGTCCCCTGCCGTCCTCGGCGAGCGTGACACCCTCGGGCTTGAGCCCGGGGAATTCGTGTAGGAGCACCGCCGTGCTGTCCCCCGCCTTGAGCCAGTACATGGCCCCACCCCCGTCACCGGGCATGCCCTTTGGCGAGTTCGCCAGCAGCACCAGGGATCCGTCGGGAAGGCTGGCCAGGTCCGAGATCCCGCGGCCGACGCTAGCCCCTGCTCGCGTCGCGCGGAGCGCCGGCTCGCCGAAGCGGGTCAGCGACCCGGCCGTGATCCGGCCCGTGCGCAGGGCCTCCGGGGCCCCCTCGAGCCGAAGGATGACGGCGGAGCCCCGTGACGTCAGCGGGGCCTTGAAGCCGATGAGGAGGGCTCCATGATGGAATGCGAGCGCCTCGATGTCCGGCCCCTCGGCGGGATCGAGCCCTGCGATCTCCAGAAGGCCGCCGCCGTTCGGGGCGCGCGCCGCCGCGAGGTCCAGCCGGCCGAGGACCTCCAGGGCCCGCCCCGCGAGGCGGAGGTGTAGGAGCATCCGCCGCGCGGGCTCCGTCCTGCCCTTGCGATTCTCCGAGTGCGAGGTGGTGAGGAAGAAGGTTCCGTCGGGTCCGGCGCAGATCGCCTCCGGATCGTTCAGCTCGTCGATGCCCCGGATCACGATCGGCGCGGAGTCGAACGCGCCGTGCCGGCTCATCGAGAACACCCATGGACGGTGCTTTCGCCCCTTCGTGCCCGTGTCGTCGCTGACCACGAGATAGCGGTCGAGTTCGGCTGACCAGACGACGCCCGATGGCTCGAGGCGCTCGTTCTCGCGCCGCAGCTCGCTCGGCACCCGGATCGGCGTCGGGCTCGCCGGATCCCGTGCCGCGCCCGGCGTCGTGATCCCGACACCGGTTACCAGCGCCAAAAGCAACATCGAGCGGCGTCGCGGGGGATCGGGACCACTCGCGGCCCTCGCTCCGGGCGGGAGCGAGAGTTCGAGCGTCTTCCTGAGTCTGGCCATGGTCGGATGCGTAGATCGGGTCTCGCGGGGCGTTTGTTTGGCGACACCAAACCAAGAGCGTACGACTAACCATCCCTGCGACGGACTCGAATCGCACCGTCCTGGGCATGGACGCGACACTTCCGCGGCCGGAGCCGCGTCCTCGACCCGCGGCAGTCTCCGCTGCCCGGCCGCACGATACACCATTCGCAATCGTGTTCAACACCAGAAACATTTCGACAACTCATATTCGGAGGCGTAAGGTGCTAACAGGCGATCACAGGCGCGTAAGCTACGAGGGTCCCTCGGCAAAGGGTCGATCCCCGATCGGCCCGGCGGCGCACCCAGACTCTCGTGTCGCTGACATGAAGTGCGGTCGAACCTCACCCGGACTGGCTGCCCTCTGCACGCTCCGGTCGAGCGTGGGTCGGCCGGAGTCCTTTCATCGGGGATCGGGTCTATGAGCCGACCGAGACATCGAGGGTCCGGCCCCACCAGGGCCTCGGCCCGCTTCCTCCGGTCGCTCCCCGGGGGGAAGCGATGAAGGCTGTCGAGCGACCCAACGGGGTCCCCGCGCCCGCGGTCGGCAAACGTAACCCGTTGCACGAGATCGCACTCGAGGACCTCCCGACGCACCGACCCTGGGTCGCGCCGCTGGTCGCGGCCGTCGGGCTGGCCGCACTCGTGACCCTGCTGGTGCTGCCGGTGCGTTACCCGTCCGTGGTCAAGACCTACGCCGGGATCAAGTGCGCACAGGAGTGGGTGCTGGTCCGGGGCTCGGACGGCCAGCTGAGCGCGAGCGTCCTCAATCACCGGACGGGGCTCAGCGAAGGCTACCGCGCCGCGTCCTTCGACCGGAGCAGCTCGGTCGACTTCCTCCTCCGGCCCGACATGGTCCCGGGCCACGGCGTCGCCCGGGGGGACACCGTCGCCATCATCTCGTCGAGCGAGACCCAGGAACGCTTGGTCGCGCTCTACGGCCAGCTGGCGGCGGCTCAGGGCCAGCTCGCCGTCAGCAGCAGCGGGGAGAAGGATGTCGTCGTATACGCCGCCGAGCAACGCCTCGAGATCGCGCGACGCAAGCTCGGAGAGCAGCAGCGGTCGTTCACGCGGACGAAGACGCTCTTCTCGCAGGGGCTCGTCCCGGTCGGACAGTACGAGGCCGCCGAGAACTCTTTGCACGACGCCAGGGACGAGGTGGCCATGGCGGCCGCGGCCCTCGAGGTCGAGCAGAGCGGCGCGAAGCCGGAGCAGATCGAGCTGGTCCGCCGGAACATCGCGGCGCTGCAGGCGGAGATCGCCGCACTCCAGCGGCGGGCGGCGACACACACGATCATCGCTCCGTTCTCGGGCCGCGTGGCCAGGAGCACCTCCTCCGACGTGATCCTGTCCATCGTGGACACCTCGAGATACGTCGCGTCCATCCCGATCCCGCTCAGAGACCTGCCCCGAGTGACCGCCACACCCGACGCCCGCGTGACGCTCCAGGGTCTGGCCGTTCCGGTTCGGGGCAGGATCGTGAGCCTGGACCAGGAAGTGACCTCGGTCGGCATGCAGCGGGTCGTCAAAGCGACCGCGGTCCTGGACCGGACCCCGGCGGAACTGGTCGTTGGACTCGACCTCCGCTGCGACGTGGCCTGCCGCCCCGTGACGGCGATGGACCTGGTCAAGCGCTTCCTGCGCTCTCTGGTGTCGTGATGAGCGGCCGGATCGAATACAAGTACCTGGTTCCGAACGAGCTGATGGGACGGCTGCGCGCCGAGATCCTCCCCTACGTCGTGCCCGACCTGCCGCCCGGAGACGGCGTCTCCTCCGAATACACGGTGCGGAGCGTGTACTACGACTCGCCGAACTTCGACTGCTACAACGAGAAGGTGGACGGACTGAAGATGCGCAACAAGTTCCGCATCCGTGGTTACGGGCATGGCGGCACGCGGAGCGTCGTGTTTCTTGAGATCAAGCGCAAATCCGAGGCGTTCATCCTGAAGCACCGCGCGCCGCTCGCGCACGACGACGTGGCGGCGTTCTTCGCAACCCGCGACGTGGACCGCTATATCGGCGGATCCCGGGGTTCGGGCCGGGAACGCGAGGACGCGCGGCGGTTCCTCTACCACTACGGGCGGCATACCCTCCGCCCCGCGGTGCTCGTCGTCTACGACCGCGAGGCGTTCGCGGGGAAGTTCGACAGCTCACTGCGGGTGACCTTCGACAAGAACGTCCGAGGCAGAGCCTTCCCGACCCTCGATGAGCTCTTCGATGACGCCCTGCTCGTGAATGCGCTGCGGGGGCACTTCATCTTCGAGGTGAAGTTCTTCCGCTACGCGCTGCCGATGTGGGTTCGAACGATCGTGCGGCGGTACGAACTGCCTCGGATGGCCCTTTCCAAGTACGCGATGTGCCTGGACACCACGGCCGTGGAGCGGTCCTCGTGGGCCGTGGAGCGCCGGCAGTTCGCCCTGATCCGCGGTCTGGCCTGACCCACGCGGAGAGGAGCGATCCATGTTCACTGAAGCGCTGGGAACGCAGATTTTCGAGGCCTCGGGCTTCGAGATCGTGTCGAACATCCTGGTCGCTCTCGCCTGCGGTCTCGGGATCGGCTGGCTCTACCGGCTCACGTACAAGGGGCCGGGTTACTCGGTGGCGTTCCTGAACTCGCTGGTGCTCATGTCCATGATCACGGCCGTGGTCATCCTGATCATCGGGAACAACATGGCGAGGGCGTTCGGGCTCGTCGGGGCGATGTCCATCATCCGTTTCCGGACCGCCGTCAAGGACACGCTCGACATCGTCTACATCTTCTTCGCCCTGGTCGTGGGCATGGCCGCGGGCGCCGGATACCACAAGATCGCCATGCTCTCGACGCTCTCCGTCGGGCTGGTCAGCTTCCTTCTCGCGAAGCAGGGTGGCAAGCGCGCCCGGCAATCGGAGACACTGCTGCAATTCGCGTATCATATGAACGGGGATACTCAGGCGGCGTACCTGCCCGTGCTGCGGAAGTTCTGCAGAAGACACACGGTCATCAACACGCGTGCGCTCGGGGACTCGGAGACGCTGGAGCTCTCCTTCTACGTCCACATGCGGGATCGGGAACGGAACGATTGGTTCGTCCGGGAGCTTAGGCGCGTGGATGGAGTCTCGCAGGTGAACCTCTACTTCGACGAAGAGGTGTTCTGAGTTCGGCGGAGTGCGGGTCGCAGGGCCGAAGTCCGCCGCGTGACCGCCTCGTCGAAAGCGGCCGCGCCGGCCGACGGATCGATCGGCAGCACCCCGCAGATCGGCTCGACCCCGAAGCGGCCGCGGTGTGCATCGATGAAGTGCGCCCTCACTTCGCTCGAAGGAATGGGTCGTACTCGGGAGATCGCTGCGGAGGGGAGCTGCGGCGGGGCGAACCCGGCGCCGTGCGGGCGGAGGGTCAGCGGGCGCGGTGGGTGCGGACGCGGGCGAAGCGGCGGCTCGGGCTCAGCCCCCGGTAGTGCTCGCGCCAGCGCTCGGGCAGTGGCACCCGGCTCGGGAACTGCCGCCGGCGGGCCAGGACGTGGCGGCAGCCAAAGCGGGCCGTACACACCCCGGCGCGCGTGGCCGGCGTCGCACCAGGGTGGCGCTCGGAGAACCACTTGACGTGGTCGCGTCTGCCGACGAACACGCACAGGCGCACCGCGGTGCTGTGGCGGCGCCTGGAGAACGCGATCGTCTCGCGCTTGTGGTTGGCGCCGCAGTGGCGCACGAGCAGGTCCAGCAGGTCGAGGGGGAAGAGCGGGTTGCGCGAGGTGCGGGCGGCGCGCGATGACCCCGACCTGAATGATCCGAGGGAGTCACACAGATGACGGAGAAACAGAAGTCACTTGGCGGCGTGAACGTTGAGCTCGGCAACAAGGCAGTGTCACTCGACCTGACAGCAGAGAACACAACGGTGACGCTGTACCTCACAGCGAAGCAGGTGGAGAGGCTGCGCAGCATTCTTCAGCGCGGGTCTGCTCGACTGGCCAGCTTCGGCGCTCGGTCCAGGTCCAGGAGGACGCCAAAGCTCATGGTGAACGTGAAGGTCGGGACCAGGCAGCACCGGATCTTCGTGCCGGAGGTCATCTGGCGTGCCTGAAGAAGCCAACCTGTAGGCGCGACTGTAGCCGGCACCCCTCTCGCAGGCTTGCACGAACCCCGCAAGCTCGTGCAAACACGCCCGCGGAGAGGTGCGAGAGTGGCTGAATCGGGCGGTCTCGAAAGCCGCTTTCCACGCTTCTCGGCGCGGCACTCGGAACACGTTCTGCCACGCGTAACTACCCCCCTCGCCAAGCATTCTCGACCGCGCGCGACCAGGGAGCATTCCGGTCACGGTACGACAGCGGCGGCCAAGAATGGCCGGTGATGTGTACACCTGTCGGGTACCCAGGCGACAGGTGATTGACTCGGGCCCATGAAGGTTGGGTCATGGGCCGCTGCGGTTGGCCCGTGCCACACGCGGTACGGGTCCGCAGCGTGCTCGTGCGATTCCCCGATCCCCGCTGGCGCTCCATGGGAGAAGTGCGCTATCTCTCGATGCGGACAAGTGGAGAGACCATGCAGGCTACGAGAGAGCCCCGGGGAGTCGTTGACGCCGCCCCCGTGACCACCCCGCCGCTGGCACCAGTGCTCACGCCTCACGGTCGGCTCTCGCTCGTCCCGTCGGACGACGGGGCCAGGCTCGAGCCCGCGCTGGCGCGTCGGCTGGTCGCCGCGTTCGACCGAGGGTCAGGCCACGGACTCCTGCAGCTCGGCGCCGGCGAGGTCGGGACGGCATTGCCCGCCACGCTTGGGTACTGGCGCGAGATCGGCAGCCGGCTCGTGACCGGTGCGTGCGGGCTGCCCGACGTCGGCATGGTGCGCGGGAAGGCGCGAGTCCCGCCTCCTTCGACGGCCGAGTTCCAGGAGTGGGCGCTCGCGGCGCCGGCGATGATGGGTGTCGAATACGTGACGCCTGTCGTGCTCGAATCGCTGTGGGGCGAGACCGAGAACGCCCTCACGGTCGAGCTCGCCGAGTTCCAGGGATCGCTCCAGGATTTCCTCAAGCGGCGCAACCCGGCCTGGAACGTGGTCGGCCGAGTCCACTTCAACCTGGCCGAGAACCGCACCGACGAGCGGGCTCCCTTCGCATTCGTGGCGACGTACACGACGCGGCTCTCGGCCCACGCCAAGCCGCAACACCTGCCGCTCGGACAGGCGCTCCGGGAATACGCCGGCGCCGCGAGCAAGGGGCGCCTGCTCTCCCTGCTCCTTCCGGTCCAGCAGGCGGCCGAGCAGTGTGCCTGGCTCAAGGCGATGGTCGAGGCGGGAGAGATCTTCCATCCGCTGCGCTGGACGCCGGCCGAGGCCTATCGGCTGCTCAAGGACATCCCGGCGCTCGAAGCCGCCGGTGTGATCGTTCGGGTTCCGGCCGCGTGGCGTGGGAAGCGGCCGCCGCATCCGCAGGTCACCGCCACGGTCGGAGGCAAACCCCCTGCGGGGCTCGGCAAGGACGCGCTCCTCGACTTCAAGGTCGCGGTCACGCTCGACGGGGAACGTCTGACTGCAGAAGAGATCCGGCGGCTGCTCGCGGGGACGGACGGGCTCGCGCTGATTCGCGGGCGCTGGGTCGAAGTGGAGCGCGATGGGCTGGAGCGCATGCTGGGCCGGTTCCGGGCCGTCGAGCGCGCAGCGGCCGAGCATGGCCTGGCGTTCGCCGAGGCGATGCGGATGCTGGCGGGGGCCGACCTGGACGCCGGGGGGGAAGCCCGCCCCGCCGACGCCGACTGGTCTCGCGTCATCGCCGGTCCCTGGCTGGGGGCAAAGCTCGAGGCGCTGCGTAGTCCCGAGACGCTGTCGCGGATCGACCCGGGAAAGGCCCTCCGGACCACGCTGCGGCCTTACCAGCATGCGGGTCTGCGCTGGCTACATCTGCTGTCGGAGCTCGGCCTGGGGGCTTGCCTCGCGGACGACATGGGGCTGGGCAAGACGATCCAAGTATTGGCGCTGTTGCTCACGATCAAGGCCCGCGGTGAGCGGAAGCTCCAACCCAGCCTCCTCGTCGCGCCGGCGTCGCTGCTCGCGAACTGGGTGTCCGAGATCGAGCAGTTTGCGCCGAGCCTGCGCGCGCTGGTGGCGCACCCATCCGCCATGTCCGCCGCAGCGCTCGAGCGGGCCGCCACCGAGGAACTCCCGCGCACGGACCTCGTGATCACGAGCTACGGCTCGCTGCTGCGAATCCCCTGGCTCGCCGCACCGAAGTGGCGGCTGGCGATCCTTGACGAAGCGCAGGCGATCAAGAACCCCGCGGCGAAGCAGACCCGCGCCGTCAAGGCCCTCGACGCCCGGGCGCGGATCGTCCTCACCGGCACCCCGGTCGAGAACCGACTCTCGGACCTCTGGTCGATCTTCGACTTCATCAACCCGGGGCTGCTGGGGACGGGCCCGGAGTTCACCGCCTTCGCAAAGCGGCTGGCCGGGCGGGCGCACAACCCGTACGCCCCGTTGCGCGATCTGGTCCGGCCCTACATCCTGCGCCGGCTGAAGACAGACAAGTCGGTGATCGCCGACCTGCCGGACAAGGTGGAGATGAAGGCCTTCTGCCCGCTCAGCCGCAAGCAGGCGGCGCTCTACCAGCGGGCGGTCGAGGAACTGGCCGAGCTACTGCAGGCGGTGGACGGCATCCGGCGCAAGGGCGTCGTGCTTTCGTTCCTGACGCGTTTCAAGCAGATCTGCAACCACCCGTCGCACTGGCTCGGCGACGGGGCCTGGGCCGAGCCGGACAGCGGCAAGCTGGGACGGCTCCGCGAGGTCGTCGAGGTCGTCGCTGCCCGCCAGGAGAAGGTGCTCGTCTTCACCCAGTTCCGCGAGATCACCGAGCCGCTCGCGGCCTTCCTGGGCTCGGTGTTCGGGCGGCCCGGGCTCGTCCTGCACGGCGGGACGGAGGTCGCCAAGCGCAGGGATCTGGTGCGCCGCTTCCAGGACGACGAGGCGGTCCCCTTCATGGTGCTGTCGCTCAAGGCCGGGGGGACCGGATTGAACTTGACCGCGGCCTCCCATGTGGTCCACTACGACCGCTGGTGGAATCCCGCCGGCGAGGACCAGGCCACGGATCGCGCGTTCCGGATCGGCCAGAAGCGGAACGTGCTGGTTCACAAGTTCGTCTGTCGCGGCACGCTCGAGGAGAGGATCGACCAGCTGATCGATTCGAAGCGCCAGCTCTCCCGGGACTTGCTGGAAGGCGGCGCGGAACTGCTGCTCACGGAGATGAAAGACGAAGAGCTGCTGGGCTTGGTGGCACTGGACCTCAAGGCCGCAACCCTGGAGACCTGACGGATGTTCTACGCATGGAGGCCCTACGTGTCGGCGGCCGAGCGCCGGAGGAAGGCCGCTCGGGAGATGAACAGGCTGCGGAAGGAGGGGCACCGGATCTCGCCCGTGGTCCTCGAGGGTCGGACGATCACAAAGACGTTCTGGGGCAAGGCGTGGTGCGACAACCTCGAGCGCTACAGCGACTATTCCAACCGCCTGCCACGGGGGCGGACCTACGTGCGCAACGGCTCGGTCGTGGACCTGCAGGTCGCGGCGGGCGAGGCGACCGCCCGTGTGGCCGGATCCTCGCTCTACCGCGTCAAGGTAGCGGTGGCGCCGGTCCCGAGGGCTCGCTGGGCCGCCATTTGCCGCGACTGCTCTGGAGCCATCGACTCGCTGGTCGAGTTGCTTCAGGGCCGATTCTCGAAGGGCGTCATGGAGCGCATCTGCCGGCAGAAGACCGGCCTCTTCCCCGCCCCGGACGAAATCAAGCTCGGCTGTAGCTGTCCCGACTGGGCGACGATGTGCAAGCACGTGGCGGCGGTGCTCTACGGGATCGGCGCGCGCCTGGACGAGAAGCCCGAGCTGCTATTCCGCTTGCGCCGGGTGGACGAGAAGGCCTTGATAGCGGGGGCCGGCCGCGGCCTGCCGTTCGTGAAGAAGGGTCCCAAGGCGGACAGGATCCTGGGCGAAGACCGTCTCGCGGAGCTGTTCGGAATCGAAATGGCGCGCACGGCAGCGCGTGGGGCGGGAAGGAAGGCCGGGCGGGAGTTGCACGCGAATCATGACTCCCGCTCCTCCTCGCGAAAGCTCGCCAGCGTACACGGCGCCGCGAAGGCGCGTCGTGCAGGAGCCGAGGGCCCGAAGGCACGCGCGCGATGACCGACCCGATCCTCGAGCGTGACCCCAAGCTGCGCTTGGTGGTCGAGAGGCTGGTGGGAGCCTACGGGCCCGAGCGCATCTACCTGTTCGGCTCCGTCGCGCGCGGTGACGCAGACGCCGACAGCGACTACGATCTCCTGATCATCGTTCCCGACGATGCACCCCCCGAGCGTCGGCAGAGCCGCCTGGCCTACCAGGTGCTGAGGGGCACTGGGATCGCGGTGGACGCCCTCGTATGCACGCACGGCTGGTTCTTCGCGCGGGTCCATCTCAGAGCCTCGTTGCCGGGAACCGTGCTCCGCGAGGGAAGGTTGCTCCATGCCGCATGACCCGGCCCTCGTTGCCGACACCAAGGCATGGTTGAAGAAGGCGACGACCGATCTCCGAGCCGCGGAGCTCGACCTCGCCGGCGATCCACCGCTTCTCGAGGACCTCGTGTTTCATTGCCAGCAGGCGGCGGAGAAGGCGCTGAAGGCCCTGCTGACGTGGCACGATGAGCCCTTCGGCAAGACCCACAATCTGGAGGAGCTTGGTGAGGCGTGTCTTCGACTGCATCCCACGCTTCGATCCCTTGTGGACCGGGCGGCACCGCTCACCGAGTACGCATGGAAGTTCCGCTACCCGGGGGAGCAAGGAGGGCCAACCCGGGACGAGGCGGAACGCGCTCTCGCGATCGCCCGCGAGGTGATCAGCGTCAACTATGTTTCCCGGCCAGCGACAACTATTTCTCCCGGACTCTGAACGTCAGCTCTTGCTGTCCTTGCCCTTGTTCGACGCCTCCAAGCGGTAGCTGGCGAGATTCAGTTCGAGGATGACGCTGTGGTGGACCAGGCGGTCGATCGCG
>Ga0187893_10003211_pt1 | contig 33741 bp, 27 predicted proteins | sample MA1701074metaG_FD_139574 | JGI IMG/M metagenome (GOLD analysis project Ga0187893, IMG submission 139574) | White microbial mat communities from a basaltic lava cave in the Kipuka Kanohina Cave System on the Island of Hawaii, USA - MA170107-4 metaG ...
AAAGCGAATGGGCGCGACAACGTGGGAGTGCGTCGCGCCCATTCATTTTTCGTGGTTACTGTCCTCACCCCAGCAACCACTTGAGACGGAGGATCCACCAACCGTCTCTCTTGCCCCACAATATACATCGCAACGCCTGTGCCGCGCAAGGGAGTTTTTCCAACTGTTTACAGGACTTAGGGTTTTCCGAGGTTTTGAGGTCTATGGAAGTCAGGGGGTAAGTTTCCAGGATAAAACCGTGTAGAAATTGCTCGGTTGAGCGTGTAGAAATTCTACTGGGCCACTGGTCTGGATACGCCCAAAACTCCTTCAATGACCTCTGCCAGCTTCTCAGCCTGGGACTGAATCTGCCGCTGGCTTGGCCCCTCAATCATGATCCGAGCCAGTGGTTCGGTGCCTGAATAGCGAAGCAATAGCCGGCCCCGTCCGGCCAGTTCTTGCTCGACCTCGGCGGCCGCGGACGCCACTGGTTGGATTTCTGCGAACGGCCGTTTTTCACGAACTTTCACATTCAGAAGCACCTGGGGGTAGCGGTCGAACCCGCGGGTCAGCTCCTGGAGGGGCCTGCCAGCCTCTTGCATGGCCCGCAAGAGACATAGTGAGGTGATCATCCCGTCGCCAGCCAAACTGAGCCTGGGAACTATGATGTGACCCGATTGTTCCCCTCCCAGACTCGCGTTCAGACGGAGTAGCTCTTCGAGTACGTATTTGTCCCCAACGTCGGTGCGCACCATGTTGATACCCAGGGTTCTTAGGGCCAGCTCCAGACCCACATTACTCATGACCGTTGCCACCACCAGCCGGTGGTTCAGCTGTCCGTGGTCCAGCAGGTAGTTGGCCAGGACCCAGAGTGTGGCATCGCCATCAGCCTGATTGCCATCACTATCAACAAACAACACCCGATCGGCATCGCCATCAAAGGCCATTCCCAGATCGGCCTTCTCAGAAACCACTTTTACAGAAAGGCCGGAAAGATGCAGTGAGCCTGCATCTTGATTTATGTTTTTGCCATCAGGCTGGTTGTTTATTGCCAGTACTTTCGCACCCAGACGCTGAAACAGCTCCGGCGCAAGGTTTGACGCGGCTCCGTTCGCGCAGTCAATCACCAGTGACAGGCCAGCCAGCGACAAGCTGCTGCCGATCTCTGACGCCAAAAAGTTTAAGTAGCGTTCCTGTAAAGATTCTGAAACGTTCTCGTCTAGCGCATCGTCTCGTTCATTTCCAGTTGATTCAAGCGGGGAAAGAATATCAGCCTCAATCAACCGTTCAGTTGAATCATCGAGCTTACGGCCTGAGGGGGCAAAAATCTTTATGCCATTGTCGTAGTAAGGATTGTGCGAGGCACTGATAACAACTCCCGCATCAGCCGGAAGGATACGGGTCAAATAAGCAACTCCAGGAGTACTAATTACACCAGCCCTTTCGCATTGAGCGCCTGCGCTGGTGGCACCGGCTATCAAAGCGCGTTCAAGCCAGGGTCCGGATTCGCGAGTGTCCCTGCCCACAACTATTAAGGGAGTTCGCCCAAGCTCTTTTTGGAGATGAAGTCCAAGCGAGAAGCCGACAATTCTTACTGTTTGGACATCGAGAGGAAACTGCCCGGCAACGCCGCGCATACCATCAGTACCAAAGAGAGTTTTCATAAGGTTTTCAGCGATGAGAAAGGAATGAGTTCACCTTGGAGATGAAGATTTAGAGGGCTCGAACGATTTCAGCGTTATCCGATCCTGAATTTCCGCCGGCAAGCTAAGTTGGGGCTGTTGCGTGTCCGTGGCCAGGATAATACTAAGATCTTCAGCTTGTAGCTGCGATACGACAGATTCAGGACCCACTATGGTCACCGAACCAGTTGATTCCTGGCCGCCTTTATCAGACCTAACGGAGACACCTGTGAACGTCCTCTCGGCTCGGCGTTCGCCAATATCGACTCTGACTTCGACCGTAGTGTCCAGTAAGTTGACCTTCGGATCAGAAATATCGATAGCGATGTTCGAGGCTGAGAACCCTTCTTTTCTTCCCGCCAGTGAAATTGTCTCGGTGCCGGCCTTCTGCAGTTCGTTTACGCGGTCGGCCGGCCCACGAACCCGGATTTTGTCGGGCGAAATCTGAATCCCATAGATTTCAAAGCCTTCCGCCGGCTTGTCCTCGAGCTTTAGAACGACCTCAAGATAACGTTCCTCAAGGGGCTCGAGGTGGACTGGAACGATGCTGGGTTGAAATCCTTCGATCGTGACCCCGTCAGGAAGTTCCATTCGCACCAGGTCAGACGAAAGGCGCACCACCCGCTCGCCTTCCCGTAACTCACTTACGTCAACGTTCGCCACCAGGTCCATCTGCTTGATACTGTCAAGCTTGCTTCGGCGTCCTGTCAGCAGCACATCAACTATTCTGGGAGGGTCATTGCTGATGGCCATCCCCTCCTGCAGGACAAAATTGAGTTGTACCCCTGCGCGAATGGTGACGGGCTTGTTAACCCCGTTTACGGCGAGCCAAAGAAGCAGCGTGATGGCCAGCGCCAGCAGTTTAAGACCCCAATCCTCTATAAATATCTTCCGGAACCAGCCTTCGAACGGTCCGGGCGGACCCGAGTACTCGGTAGGAGTGACATCTTCAACGTCTTGAAAAGGCATAATAAGTTTGCAACTGCCAAGCCCAGATTGGGAGAAGCGAAGCGATCCACCAAATTTCACGAAGCGGCACGAAACTGACGCTCTTAATTCGGGGCATTTCGTGTGATGCGCGTGGATCGCTTTTGCTGCTCTTTATCGAGGCTCTGCATCTTTCAGCAATCTGTTAGACCGCCACCTCGTTTTCAGCTTCGGTCTCAAGCTTCTCTTTATCGCGTCTGGGCGTTACTTCCAGCGATTCAAAGATTGCAGCTCGAAGCTTGGTAGCGTCCAGACCGCGCTTGATCTGTCCGGCCTGCACAAATGAGATAAGTCCTGTCTCTTCCGAAACGACGACGGCCACGGCGTCAGTATCCTCAGTCACACCAAGGGCCGCACGGTGGCGTGTTCCCAGATCTTTCGAGAGCCGAGGGTTCAAGGTGAGGGGCAGGAAACAAGAAGCAGCGGCAATGCGATGCTGGCGAACTACCACCGCTCCATCATGGAGTGGTGTCGCCGGGTTAAAGATGCTCACCAGCAGGTCATAGCTTAGCTCGGCGTCAATCTTCACTCCGCCATCGGTCACATTCTTCAGACCCACATTCCGTTCGATGACAATCAAAGCCCCGGTTTTCGTTGAGGCTAAGGTGGTCGCAGCCAGCACGATTTCGTCGTAAACACCTTCGCCAAACTGTCCCCGATGCGCACGCGAGAAAGGAACGCGAAACCGGTTGCCGAAGTTTATTAAGGCCTGACGGATTTCCGACTGGAAGAGAACGATGATGGCTACGCCTATGTAGAGCAGACCACCGCGCAGCACGAATTCGACGGTGGCAAGGTCTTGTCTAACGGCGAGCCAGTAAAGGAGGGCAAAGGCTGCGATCGCTGCGGTCATTGGCGCGGCGTGAGTACCGCGAACTAATTTCAAAACTGCATACACGAGCAAGAAGACGATTACTATGTCCGCGATATTGCGCGGCTCAGCAAGTCTACTAAGGTACTCGGTGTATGGCAGTAACAGCATCATCTATGAGATTTGAAGTTCCGGTTCGCTCCTCGCGGTTTAGACAATTCAGTTTTTCGAAACTGACCATCGGATACTCCGACTTAGCCAACGCGTTCCGGATCCTTTTCCGGAACTGATTGGCGGGTTTCGCTCACTATTCTTATAGTGATCTTCATCGCTTCAGGGTCTTCAGCGCGTCCCGTACCTACGGACAACTCATAACCTGGTGGAAAATGAAGCTCCGCATGGATTATCGCGAAAAAATTTGCTGCTGGCAACGCCGATTGTTAATTAAGGAGGAGCTTTTGTTAGTAACCCGAACTAACTCCTTGAGGCAGAAGAGGAATTGAGCTGTGACATGGTGATGTGAAAAAGTTGAGAGTTGAGTGGTGGCTCGCAAAAGCGCTTGCCCCGGCTTGGCTAAGATGGGTTCACGCTGAAGCTTGAGAATCCCAGCTGCGTTTTTTGCAGCCCGCTCCTTCTTGTTGCAACTCTGAAGGAGTTGCGACGGACAGAGGTAACTAACTTATTCCAGGCTGATCCAACATGGCATCTTTGAATGCTGTCGTAAGGTAACGCCGGCATCACTGTGCGAGGGGCAGCCGGAAGGCAGCCATCTCGTGGTCATTGCGAACCAGGAGGATGTCGCGGACCAGCACTGGGTGGTTCCAGGTCTTGCCCTCAAGCGCCGGGAAGCGGGCGAGCTCAGTGAACTGTACTGGGTCGGCTCTTACTAACGCCAGCTCACCTTTCTCTGACAGTACCAGCAGCACGTCCTGGTCGGGCAGAAGCACGAGCTGGCCGTAGCCGTACCGTGCGCCTTTCCACTTTCGCTTCCCGTCCTTGAGATCGATGCAGGCCACGGTGCCGTAGTCAAAGCCAAAAGCATGACCCTTGTGAATCACCAGGTCGTTGAAATTGGAAATCAGATCCTCCGATGTCCAGCGCTCTTCCGTGGTCCAGCCGTTTGATCCTTGCCTCACCGCGATGCGACGCATGCCACTTCCACCCATTCCGTCGCCGACACTGATCATAAGCTCACCATCCGCAGCTACAGCCGGTTGCATGATTCGGGTATCCGATGGCCACTCATGATTCCAAAGCACCTTGCCATCAGCGAGTGCGACACTAGTGGCGCCTGTTGAAGCCATCAGCACGATCTGCTGCACGCCGTCTATGTTCAAAAGCTGTGGTGAGCTGTAACTAATGCCACCGCGAGGGCCGAACCAGCGCGGTTCGCCAGTAGCAAGGTCATAGGCGACGAGGTTGCTTGAAGCGGCAACAATGACCAGGTCACCAACCACCAAAGGCGAACCGGAGACACCCCAGCCCGGGACCTTCGCGCCAGTATCGGACACCGCATTTCGCGACCAAACGACGGCACCAGTGCTTTCGTCGAGCACGTTCATGACCCCAGTCGCGCCGAGTGCGTACACGCGACCGTTGCTCAAAGTGGGTGTGGCGCGTGGACCGGGACCCCCTACTGATTCCCAAAACCGAACCGCATTGCGGTGTCTCCACACGGGCTTTCCTGTATTCACGTCATAGCAGGCAACGATTTCGTCCTTGCCGCGCTGCTCCTGGGTAAAGAAGCGCCCGCCGCGAACCGCAAACGATGACCAGCCCGGGCCGACCGGCGAGCGCCACAACTCAACTGGTGGTGACACCGACCAGTCGGTCTTAATCTGCACCCCGCGAACGGCACCGTCACGCTGAGGTCCGCGAAAGCCGGGCCAGTCCGCTTCTGTCTTGTCTGTTGTCTTAGCGTCAGGATTTGGCGTCGGTGCGGCGGGTTCGTCGCCGCCCTGGGACAGGAGTCGCTCCTCAGGAGTTTTTGACCAGCGCCAGTGGAAATCGTTTTTAAAGTCTCCGCTCGCACCACTGGTTCGGATGAGCATAAACATTCCGCACGCTAGCAGGATTGCCGCAGCCATCACCGCACGCCGACGCCCAGCGGTGAGGCGACGACTGACCACTGCCGACGTTACAAGCGCCAGGCTCATAATCGGGATCGCCAGGACGAAAAGCAAAAATCCCATACTACCGGTGGCAATCGAGACGTGGACAATACGCTTTGTTACGATCACTGCAAGGACAATCAGAATGAGAGCAACTACACGCTCGTACCAGGGCGCACGGCTGAGCAACAGCCACCACAAAACGATGGCCAACGCGCAAACTGCTGTAACCAACATTCCGTAGAGAATGTAGTCGGGCAGAAAGAAGGGGACGACAACCCAGGCGAGCCACTGCACCACAACCAGAACGACCCCCGGCCAAACTCGAAGCGGTTTGGGAGGAATCGGTTTATCGGTCTCGGCTACAGTCATATTGGCTGTTAACGAGCCCGACGGGCGGTTTGTTTCACTGATTCATTCAGCAGTGAGCCAAAGAGGTGGCGTTAACGGCCCAGTTGCCGGTTCACGTATTCGTTTGCTTTCTCCTTAGTGTTGATCTCGCTGCGAAATTGCTCGGTCTCTGGCTTCAGAGCCCACTCGACATGCGCAGCAACGAAAGAAATGTATCGATCGTTCGGCTTGCCTCCGGCGTCGAAGATTCCGATCTTTTTGCAGACCTCTTTAAAAAGATCTGTATCGATTGGAGAGTCACTTGCTGCTAGTACCGCCGTATAGAGCTTGTGTTTTTCGTCTTCCGAGAAATCGGCTGCCGAAGGTTCCGTACTGGTCGCTGAAGTAACGGGACCGCTGGAGCCGCAGAAACTGCAACCGGAGAAACAGATCCCGATCAAAATTGCGGCGTAAACTAATCTCATCTGTGTCCTGACGCACCTTAGTCGAAAGGCTCGTCTCGTCATTTATCCGCCAATTGTTTCACCAACCCTTCGGCCCTGGGACTTCCTAATCCGGTGACGAAGTCGTAACCCTTTGTCGCCTTGCACACCGCACCGCAGCTACCGTTGCTCCCCGACCTGATGTCAAAGTAGTTTTCGCGATAATCGGCGAGCGCCGCATCATACAGCGGCGAGTTAATAACGTCATTGCTGGAAAGATTTTGACCGTGCCTAAGTTGGTTGGCCAGAGCAATCAGGCCTGCCCATTGGGGCGCACCGATACTTGTTCCTCCCGTAATGAACCAACCGGTGTGCCCGAGGTACCCGGCAGAATCATAAACCGCTATGCCTGTGGCAGGGTCAGCGAGGTAGGCCACATCGGGATATCCTCTAAAGCCGAAAGTATTTGGAATCGGGAAGGTAAATTGATAAGACGGTTCCGGCTCAGCAATGCTGATGCCACCGCCTGACCCACTCCAGGCCGTCTCGGCCTTAATTCGGTTCCCGTAACGGTCCAGAAATAATTTCGTTCCCCCAACCGCAACAACGAACGGCGAAGCGGCGGGGTACATACCCGGATTACCGGTGTCACCAGACCCAGCCACGAAAACTACGCCAGCATGATCGAAGTGATGATCAAAAAGCATCTCAGCAGCAATCTCGCTAACACCCCAGCTCATGGACACCACGGAAGCTCCCTGGCTCACCGCAAAATCAACACCCAACAACATGTCAAATAATTGGTTAGATGGGGTTTCTACCAGAAGGATATCCGCGCCTGGAGCGATAGCGTGCGCCCACTGAGTGTCAATTGCGCTTTCAAAGGCCCAACCTTCGTCGAAGTCAGGCTGCTCTCCCTGCGCATAAACCACTTCAAAGCAGGGATGTGGACCCGCCGCAACCGTACAGGGAGCGCGACCCGGCAGACCATACATCTGCCTCAGTCCGAAGGTCTTGATGAATTTACTCAGATCGGCCGCGGCAGTTGGATAGTGGAATGCGTTGACAATGGCAATAATCTGTCCCTTGCCCGTAACCCTGAGTTCATCGATTTCATACGCCCGACGTATCTGAGAGGGTGAATACCCACTTGGAGCCCTCGACGATAATTGGCCGACGGTCTGGGAACTATCTGTCGTAGTAATTCCAGCCTTCGGGGCAAGCCCATTCTTGCTGCCCTTGTTCAGGTCAGCCACGCGGTGACTTCTTTGTGTGGTAGGGTCGTAGATTCTGCTGGTGGGTTCGGCAAGGATCTCTCCCGGCTCTTCAGGTGTCGCACTTTGCGCTGTGTGCAGCAGTTGGGGCGAGGTAAAAGACGTGAAGAAAGCAAATAGGACAAGTATCAGAGCGGCAATGCCCGTACGAAACTTTTGGGAAGAGAAAAGGCGAATTCGCTTGAACCTCATGATGTCGCACTCCTTATTTTGGTGGACCTTAACTTTTAAATGGACTTGTTTCTCCAGCCTTTGAAGTGACCCTCAAAGCATGTTTTCGAGACGATAGTTGGAGCGTGAAACTGTGGTAAGATCCCCGCACCATTGGGCATGGCAGCTGGCGCCTTTGGTTATCGATTTGACGTGAGAGCCTTATCTCACAACCGGCCCTCGAAGTACTGAGACAAACCTGAAATTCTGCTGAAAGCTTCTTAGAACCTGACGAGCGGCTATGGATCGGCAGGCGGCGCGAATTTATCGCCTTGAAGGCTTCGAAATTGACACGTCACAGGTGTGCCTGCGGGTGGACGGACAGGAAAGACACCTCCGGAACAAGACCTTCCAGGTCCTCATCTATCTGCTCGAACAGCGTCAACGCTTAGTAAGCAAGGATGAGCTGATCGACCGTGTCTGGCAGGGCATGGCCGTCACAGACAATACGCTCGAGCAGAGTATGGCGGAAATTCGCAGGGTTCTCAGCGACAACTCGCGTAAGCCGCGATTTATTAAGACCGTTCCCCGCAGCGGGTATCGCTTTATTGCGGAAGTCGAAGAAGTTTTGCCCATTGAATCGATCCCGAGAGCAGCGGTAACAGCCGCAAGTAATGAGACTTCGATCAGCGATATTTCTGCAAAAGAAGTAACTTTACCGTCAACGCAACATCTCCGCAGGACGCCTCTGCGATGGGTTCTGATCCTTTCTGCGATCATTCTGATCGGAGCTGTTGCTACAGCGTTCAATTTTGTTCACCGCCGTTTTAAGGCATCATCCCTCGTCAACCTGACGTTGCCGCAAAGTCCCGGCAAGCGTCCAGTTGCTGTAATGTTTTTTGACAACCGTTCGGGCGTTGCCGACCTGGACTGGTTACGTGAAGGATTGGCGGACATGGTCATCACAAATCTTTCACGAGCGAATGATTTGACCGTGCTCAGCCGGGAACAGCTTTACCTGCTGCTGGAAAGAGTCGGCCACAATCCGCGTGAACCTATTCGCCTCGACGAGGCCCTGAATGTGGCTCGCAGCTCAGGGGCGAAGATTGTCATCTTGGGAAGCTTCGCGCGATTGGACGAACAGATGCGCATTGATGTGCAGTTGCACGATGCTCGCGATGGGCAGCTGCTAGCGGCCGAGCGTCTAGTTGTGAAGCAACCTATGGAGATCCTAACGCAGGTTGATCTGCTCTCTTTGAAATTAGCATCCATTCTGGGGGTCAAATCAGCCGGCTCGGACTCTGCCAGTCTGAGCAGCGTGATGACGAATAACCTCGAAGCTTATCGCTACTATTCTCTGGCAGTGGAAAAAGTCCAGGGAATACAAAATGCCGAAGCGGTTCTCTTGCTAAAGAAGTCGATCAGTCTGGATCCAGAGTTTGCGATGGCTTACGCGCGCCTGGGTTATGCGTACGGAGTGAGTGGAGTCAAAGTAGAAGAAGCCAAGCCTTTCTTGCAGAAAAGCTTTCAACTCTCACAACGTTTGACGGAAAAAGACCGGCTTTACATTGCCGCCTGGTATGGAATCGTCAACCTGGACTACTCGGCGGCGATCAATTCGTTCCGGCAGGTTATCCTTCATTATCCCCTAGAAGTGGAGGCCTTTTGGAGACTGGCGCGTCTACTTCAAGGCGAAAAGCGTTATGCAGAAGCACTGGAGATCGCCAAACAAGGATTGATCATAGATGCCGGGGCCAAGGATCTTTACAACGTACTAGGTTCTATTTACTCCGATCTTGGTCGCCACGATGAGGCGATTGCGATGTTTCGGCGTTACGTCGAGCTTGCGCCTGACGAGCCAAATGCGTATGACAGTTTGGCCCTTGGCTTTCAGTGGGCAGGCCGCTATAGCGAAGGGATCGAGGAGTACGAACGGGCGCTAGCGCTCAAACGCGATTTTGCTCTCGCCAGCATCCACCTCGGCAACACATATTTTCAGCAGGGCAGATACCGGGAAGCAATAAGGCAATACCAGCATTTCATTAAAGTCGCAGGTTTAGATAATGATCCGGGGCGCGCCTGGCACAGTTTGGCAGTTCTATTTTGTAGGATGAGAAAATTTGTCGAGGCAGAACGAGCAGCAAGAGAAGTGGCCAGGCAACACCAGGGTGTTGTTAATGATCAATTGCTGGTTGCCCTCGAGCGAGGCAACCTGGCTGCAGCGGAAAAGTTAAGAGAGACAGTTGAGAACAGCGCGCTAGCTGACCGAGGAACAAGACATTCACAGCGCCAGCTCTTGTTCCTGCGAGGTTACTTGTATCTAAAAACCGGGCGCGCAGCGGAAGCGATCGAGAATTTTAAGCTCGCGCTAAAAGAACGACCGCTGATTTGGGACATTGACCCGCTTGAAGATTGTCTGGCGAATGCTTATCTCGAGCTGGGCAAATTTGATGAGGCGATCGCCGAATACGAGCGTATTCTTCGTCTCAATCCGAAGTACCCTCTGGTCCACTATCGTCTCGCCCAGGCTTACGAGCGCAAGGGAACACCTAATCAGGCCCGCGCAGAATACGAGCGCTTCTTGCAAGTCTGGAAAGATGCTGACGGCGACATTCCCGAGGTCATAGCCGCCAGGAGAATTCTGGTCGAAGACCTGTCATCAAAGGCGGCGCGACGAAAACAGTGATTTAACCCGATCGCAGTTTAAGAAGCATTCACGAGCCTCTAAGGTTGTAAACAGGTCTGAGCCAAGTAAATTCTTTCCTGAGAGCCTAAGAAGCCTTTTTGCGAGTTTGCTGCGCTCGTGGTCGCAGCCGTCCGCTTTGTAGAAAGCCAACTAATTCACCCTGGCTGTTGATCACTGCCAGCGAGCCTACGCCGTTTCTATTCATTAGTTCGCGCGCGTACTCTAAAGTCGCTGACGGTTCAACCAGGAATCTGGCTGCAACGGGTCGCATCACATCGCGCGCCAAAGTCTCTCGCCAGCGCTCGCGCGGCAGACTCTTCAGATCTTCGAGAGCGAGTATTCCGTGCAGTCTTTGATTGAGAGCCACCAGAAACGTCGTCTGGCGGTGCAAGGGCAAAATGTCATCGATCAGTTTGCTGACCGTGGTCTCCGGCTCGATGGTCAACGGCGGAGACATTGCGTCCTCGACTGTTATAAGACGCGTGTCCTGGGCGCTCTTCACCACTCGCGCCGCTGTATCCAGCAGGAACAGACCCACCAGAATTGACCAGATCCCCATGAAGTAGGGACTCGAAGGTCTCCAATTTGGCGCAATCATTATATAGATGCCAAACAGAATGATTGTGCCGGCAATCAAGATGCCGCACATTCCTGACATGCGGGTGGCGGAATTGATGTTCCCATTACTGCGCCAGATGATTGCGCGCAACACTCGCCCGCCGTCGAGTGGATAGCCCGGGAATAAATTGACGACGGCCAAAAGCAGGTTTCCCCACGCAATCAGGAAGAAAACCACAACGGTGCCGACGTAGCCCCCCAGAGCGGCAACTTTTGTCGCCGCAAAAGCCAGCAAGGCGAAGATGAAACTGGCCGCCGGCCCGGCTACAGCAATTCGGAACTCAGCACGTGGATTCTGCGGCTGCGTCCGCAAGCGGGTGAGTCCACCGAACGGATGCAGAACAATCTCATCGATTTCAATTCCCTCAGCCCTTCCCATTAGCGCGTGAGACAACTCGTGGCCGAACACCGAAAGGAACAAACCCGCGGTGGTGATACAGGCAAGCACGAAGGCTGGCAGCGGCTCCAGAGGCGGCAGCTGGGCCCTGGTTACGTAGATGGCGCTGCTTTGCAGGTTGTTGGCGATCAACCAAACACTTAAGGCAACTACCGCAAACCAGCGATAGTCGATCCGCACCGGGATGCCGTAGACCCTGGCCACTGTGATTCGTCTGTTGAAAAATCCGGAAATGCTCATTGCGAATCGTTGGCCCAAAGGCGGCCATTAGAAAGTGCCACTGGCTCGCTGCCAGTCTACCTCCCACAATTTGACGGGTTGCTCGCGGTTTTTGACCGTAATCGGCTCTCTAGGTTTTAGTTTGTAACGCTTGTGAGCAGCCTGTGCCGTCGCATCGCTCAGGAGAATCTCGCCACCACGCGCGTTTGCTTCCAACCGCGAGGCAGTATTGACAGTGTCACCGATGGCTGTGTACTCAGAACGCCGCTCCGAACCAATGTAACCCACAGTGGCCACGCCTGTATGCAAACCCATACCCACACCCAGTTCCGGCAGGCCTTCGGCAGCCAACTCCTGATTGATACCCATCAGTCTTCGCTGCATGGCGACCGCGGCATTGAGGGCATTCGAGGCATCTTCGGGCGTCGCAGTGGGCGCTCCGAACAAGGCCATCAACCCGTCGCCCAAATACTTATCGAGGGTCCCACCATGCGCAAAGATAATATCGGTCATGGCCGAAAAATAACGGTTGAGGATGCCAACGATTCTTTCGGGCGGCGCATGCTCGGAAGTTCGCGTAAAGCCGCGGATATCAGCAAAGAGCACGGTGATTGCTTGATTGACGCCGCCCAACTTAAATGACTCCGGATTCTCGAGCATCTGCGTCACCACATACTCAGGAAGGAACCGGCTGTAATTTGCCCGAGCAACTTCCTCTCGGGCCAGGCGTTCGTGGGCCCGAGCATTTTCAACAGCGATAGCGGTTTGCGCAGCTACGGCGCTGATTAATTCAAGATCATCTGGCTTGAAGGCGGCGAAGGGATCAAGGCGATCCGCATAGAGAGCTCCGTGAACTCTGGATTCAGCTACCAGCGGCGCGCAGATGGTTGAGCGAACACCCTGTGAAACAATCGAATCGACCCCTGCAAACTGTTCGTCCGAGGCTGCATCCTGCGACAACAGGGCGACCCGGTCCCGCATGACCTTGCGCGTAATAGTGCGACCGATGGTCAGTTTACTGGCGTGGGCCTGGAGCTTCTCATCACGTGCCCTGGTGGCTACAGGCGTCAGATTAATGTCCTGGAGATTGTCGCTGCCTGAATCATCCGCAAGTAGCGCCACCACTCGATCTGCGGGTGTCGACCTGAATATGACGTCAGTGGCCTTATCGAAGATCGCGGTCAGATCGAACACCGAACCGAGAGTTTTGCTCATTTCGAACAACGCGCTGAGGATGTTTGCTTTACGTTGCAGGGCTTCGAGCACCCTGTCCCTGGCCGCAGGAGCAACTGCCTCGGCCCGCGCGTGTAGAACTGTCGAGACAACATCATTTGCGGAAATCAACAGTTGCGTGTGACCCAACGGCTTGTCGTCATAACGCACTTCCGTGGTGCGCTCTTCGCGAGCTTGTTCAAATCGCAAAGTGCTGGCGCCAATTGTGACGCGATCGCCGTTCTTCAGCTGTCGTTCAAAATGGGGCTCGCCGTTGATAAAGACTTTATTTGCGCTGCGTCGGAGTTGGCCGTTAATTATCGCCCCGTCAACTATTGTAAATGTTCCGTCGCCGCTTGAAGTGATATGCGAGTGATAGCGGGACGCGCGTGGATCGTCAATCACAATCGCATTGTCGGGAGCACGACCGATCGTGCAAACGCCGTCGGGCAGCAGGTTATACTGCCACTGCCGGCCGCTTGCGTCGGTGATCTTTAAGACTGCCATTTAGGGTACTTCGATCTCGAAACGGCTAAGATTTTCTTGCCTTCAAGTCTGGACAAAACGCAAACTGGTGAAATTTTACAACAAGGGGGTTTTGATCCCGAAAGCCTACCTCGCCGAATCCGTCCGGATAACCGCGCCGGAATCGTTTTACCCGTCTTTATGGGTTTTACAGCCGTCAAAAGATTTCCTGAAGATCAAAGGAGAAACCAGGTAGGAGGGCGTCGGCCGAGACCATTGAGGGATTCTCAAGCGTCTCTACTAACTGATCTGGACGATAAATGAGGACACGTCTTTGCTCGGGATCAATGAGCCACGCCAGGCGCACACCGTTGTTCAGGTAGTCGAGCATTTTCTGCTGCAACAGATTCCAGCTATCACTCGGTGACCACAACTCGATAATAAAGTCCGGAGCAATGGGAGCAAATCCTTCCTGTTCCTTCTTAGTCAATGCCTCCCAGCGGTCGCGCCGGACCCAGGCAGCACCTGGAGAACGCTTTGAACCGTCCGCTAAAGTGAATCCCGTTGAAGAGTCAAACGTCACGCCCGTCCCGTCTCTTTCGCTCCAGTCGGTCAAACGGTGGATGATTTTCGCGTTGCGCAGACCCGTCTTTGACCCGGTGGGGGGCATAATGATGAGTTCTCCTTTCGAGGTGAGTTCGAGGCGGAGATCGCGATTGTCACGGCAGAGCTGGGCAAACTTTTGGTCGTTTAGCTCAATCGATTCGACATTGAGTGATAGAACCGATAGGGAGTGAGTTTCCACTTGAGGAGGTTGATGTGACATCCTAGCGGGATTCTAGAGCTACTAACAAGCTTCTTGCAAATGCGTGATCCCAGCCTTCGCTTGGCGCCCGGCCTTCCCGCCAAAGGCTTGACGCTCCGCTAGAGCGCTTGCTAGACTTCAAATATTTGCCAATAGGTTTGACGCGGTCTGCGTCGCTCGGATTTTCCCCTGCCACACATGCGTGCGGCGTAGTCTGATTTTTAACAATCGATGGAGGTGCTGTGGTGGGCTTCAAAGTCGGCCAGAAGGTCGTTTATCCGAATCACGGGATCGGGACCATCGAACAGATTGAACAAAAGCAGATAGGTGCAACCTTACTACCTTTCTATACCCTGCGCCTGGCTGCCAATAACTCTCTGGTTCTAGTCCCCGTTTCAAACGCTGCCGAAGTTGGTTTGCGCTCCCCGATCTCGTCGGGTGAATGCGAGCTGCTATTCAAGACCCTGGCTGACGATTTTTCAGCTCCTGCAAATGACTGGAAGGACCGCTTTAAGGAGTTCTCTGAAAAGATGAGAACCGGCGATATCTTCGAGGTGGCAGGGGTCCTGAAACACCTGACGTATCTGAGTCATATCAAACCCCTCTCTTTCCGCGAACAACGAATGCTCGAACGCTCTCGTTATCTGGTGGTTTCGGAGCTGGCTGCAGTATGCCGGCAGGCCGAGTGCCAGATAGAACCTCGCGTCGATCAAGCTCTAGCGCGCGCTTGCGCAAAGCACGACCGAAGACCCGCACGCGCCCGTGCCGCAGGAGCCGCAGCTGGTCATTAAACAATCACGTCAATCTCTTAATAACCTGAACATCTCGGCGCCGCCAGCCTGCGGTCGCCAGTTGCTGCGCTGCACGCTATAATCGCCTCTCGAGAGATTCCCCTCCGACAGCACAATGGACGACCCTGCAAGTAAAAGCGCACCTTTCTTTAATTCCCTTGACCGGTTATTTCGCTGGCCTATTCGGGCGCTTGACTGGACCAGCGTGCGCACAGTGCGGCTGCTGGGCTTCAAGTCCTCCGCGGAACACGCCTCGAGCTACGCGGAAAAGAAACTTCGTAAGCTGATAGACCGCTCCCGAGACGGTGGTCATCTGCGAGCCGGAGAAGGCCGGCTAATCCACCAGGCGTTTGCATTCTCAGACACGCAAGTACGTGAGGCGATGATCCCGCGAACGGAAATGGCGGCCATCCACATAGATTCTTCTCTTGAGCAGATCGCCAAAGCTTTCAACCACGTTCGCTATTCGCGGCTACCGGTCTACCGAGAATCAACTGACGACGTAGTGGGTTTCATTCATATCAAGGATGTGCTGTCCTATCTGGTTCGACCTGCTATCTTCCGAATCGAAGATATTCTGCAGCCACCAATCTATGTAGTTGATACTGCACGTTTGGAAGACGTTTTGAGCCAGATGCAGGAAGCCAAAGCCCACTTTGGCTTCGTGGTGGACGAACATGGTGGGTTGGAAGGAATCATAACTTTGGAAGATCTGCTGGCAGAGATAGTGGGCGAGATTTTTGATGAGCACGACGAGGAAGTCAACGAACAGATCACACCGCTGGGCGAACGACGGTTCATGCTCGCAGGGGCCCTTGCCGTTCGCGACCTCAATCGCAGGCTGAAGCTCGCTTTGCCCGAGTCGGAAGCCTACATGACCATTGGCGGGTTCCTTATGAGCAAAGCCGGCCGGCTGCTCAAATCCGGCGAGGTTATTCGTCACAATGGGTTTGTGTTTCACGTCGAACGCGTGGAACGTCGCCGGATAATGCGAGTCAGGCTTGAAATTTCCGAAAGTAAACCGAAAACAGCCTTAGTCTCGGTAGATGGTGCCCGAGCAACTGGTTAACCTCTTTTCAGGAGCCAAGCAATCATGAGCTGGATCGAACATGTATCCGCCCGTGAAATCCTCGATTCACGCGGTAATCCCACTGTGGAAGCGGAGGTGCTTCTCGTCAGTGGGGAAAGCGGCAGGGCCTGTGTGCCTTCGGGTGCCTCTACCGGAGCCCACGAAGCAATTGAACTTCGCGACGGTGATAAACGCCGCTATCTGGGCAAGGGTGTCCTGAAGGCGGTCGCAAATGTAAACGATCTTATCGCTCCTGAGCTGGAAGGGCTGGATGCCCTGGACCAGGCCGAAATTGATAGAACGTTAATCGACCTTGACGGTACTCAAAACAAATCTAAGCTGGGCGCCAACGCAATTCTGTCGGTGTCTCTCGCCACCGCCAGGGCGGCGGCCACATCGCTTAAGCTGCCGCTCTATAGTTATTTAGGTGGTCCCAACGCTCGCACGCTACCCGTGCCAATGATGAATATCATCAATGGAGGAGCCCACGCCGATAATAACGTCGACTTTCAGGAGTTCATGATTGTTCCCGTTGGCGCTCAAAGTTTTCGCGAGGCCTTAAGGATGGGAGCCGAAATTTTTCACACGCTCAAGTCAGTTTTGAAAAAGAAGGGTTATGCCACCAGCGTTGGTGACGAGGGCGGCTTTGCGCCGAACCTGCGGTCGAACGAAGAAGCAATCGAAACTATTATGGAAGCCATTTCCAAGGCCGGTTATCAGGCCAACCGCGATTGTTTGCTCGCTCTGGATCCGGCCGCCAGTGAATTTTTCGACGGCAAGAACTATGTGTTTAAAAAGAGTGATAAGCGGCGCCTATCGAGCCGGGAAATGGTGGCTTTCTGGCAGCGCTGGTGCGACCAGTATCCGATCGTATCCATTGAGGATGGGATGGCTGAGAGCGATTGGGATGGCTGGAAGATCCTCACAGATACTCTGGGCCAGCGCGTGCAGCTGGTGGGCGACGATCTCTTTGTGACTAACACAACCTTTCTCCGCAAGGGTATCGATCTGGGAGTCACAAACTCGATTTTGATCAAAGTCAATCAAATTGGAACGCTAACCGAAACTCTGGATTGTATCGAACTTGCAAAGACGCACCGGCGGACGGCAGTTATTTCCCATCGTTCGGGTGAGACCGAGGATCCCTTCATCGCTGACTTGGCCGTGGCTACCAACGCCGGTCAAATCAAGACTGGTTCTCTATCCCGAACAGATAGAATCGCAAAGTACAACCAGTTGCTGCGCATTGAGGAAGATTTGCAAGGAGCCGCTCGCTTTCCCGGTCGGGACGCGTTTTTTCAGCTCGTAAAAACGGTGACTGAGGGACGAACCAGGAAAGCACGTGCGGGAAAGCGATGACGATTTCACCACCCCGTACTTGGCAGCGCGGCGAGTACTCAATCTCTACCGAAACGGCACGCTTAGACTTTCCACTAATCCACGCTTACCTATCCCACCGTTCGTACTGGGCCCGCGGGCGAAGCCTCGAAATTGTGCGGCGCTCAATCGAGAATTCAGTCAACTTCGGGGTCTTTCATCTCAAGGCACAGGTGGGTTTTGCCCGGGTTGTCACTGATTTTGCTACCTTCGCCTGGCTGGCGGATGTTTTCATTCTCGAGGAACATCGCCGTGAGGGACTCGGAAAGTGGCTTTTGGAAACTATCGTGGCACTAGAGGAATTACAGGGCCTCCGTCGCTGGCTTCTGGCCACGCACGACGCCCATGGTCTTTACCGCCGCTATGGCTTTACAAGTTTGCGGCAACCTGAGCACTGGATGGAGAAATCAACCCAGTGATTTTCTTCCTCACTTTTGTAACTCGCGCGCGCCCATATGAAAAAAGGTCCTTTGGCACTGATCATTATTGACGGCTGGGGTTATTCCCCGCGGAGCGAAGGGAATGCCATTGCCCTTGCCAAAACTCCATTCTACGACGAGCTGCGAGAGCGCTATCCGCATACCCTGCTCGAGGCGTCAGGAAAACGCGTTGGCCTGCCTGCCGGAATTATGGGGAATTCCGAAGTGGGTCATCTGAACATTGGCTCAGGACGAGTGATTCGAATGGACGTTTCCCGAGTTGACCACGATATCGAAACCGGGAATTTCTTCCACAACCCGGCACTCTCAGCGGTGATGGATGGAGTGAAGAAGTGGAATCACTCGCTGCATCTGATGGGACTAATTTCTGACGGCCAGGTACATTCGTCACAAGACCACCTGTACGCTCTGCTCAAGATGGCTAGAGATCGCGGCCTTGAGCGCGTGTTTGTTCACTGTTTCCTCGATGGGCGTGACACTCCGCCAACTTCGGGAAATAACTATGTGGCGGCTTTAGTCGATCAGATGGAGCAGATCGGCATCGGCCGAATAGCGTCCGTAGTGGGTCGCTACTATGCCATGGATCGAGATAAACGGTGGGAAAGAATCAGGCGGGCGTACGACTTACTGGTACACGGCTCAGGTGAGGGTGCTGCAAACCCTCTAACGGCCATCCAACAATCTTACGAGAAAGGGATCACTGACGAGTTTGTTGAACCGATAGTGATCCAGGATAGAAACGCCAAACCAGTAGCCACTCTGGCAGACAGCGACGGCTTGATCTTTTTCAATTTTCGACCCGACCGGGCTCGGCAGCTAACCCGGGCGCTGGCTATAGCCAACTTTTCGGAGTTCCCGGTTCCGGCCCGCCCGCGACTGGACTTTGTAAGCTTCACGGTCTATGACCGAACTTTTCCACTGGCGGTCGCGTTTCCACCTAATGAACACGAAAACGTTCTCGCCGAGGTGTGGAGCCAAACCAGGGTTCGCAATTACAGGCTTGCAGAGACTGAGAAATACGCGCACGTTACCTATTTCTTTAATGGCGGCGTAGAGAAAGAGCACGATTTTGAGAAAAGGCTCCTGGTACCCTCGCCTAAGATTGCGACCTATGATCTGCAACCTGAGATGTCGGCGTTCAAGGTGACGGACAACGTTTTGCGGGCTATTGACGCAGGTGAAACAGACGTGTTTGTGATCAATTTCGCGAATCCCGACATGGTCGGTCACACGGGTAAACTCGAGCCAACTATCGAAGCGTGTCAGTATGTCGATACTTGTCTCGGTTGGATTACCAAGGGAATCCGCAAGGTCGAGGGAATCACGCTTATCACCGCCGACCATGGAAATGCCGAGCAGATGATCGACCCGGAAACAGGTGGACCACATACTGCCCATACAACCAATCCTGTTCCTTTTCACCTTATCGATGAAGGTTCGCGCGGATTACGCCTCAGAGAAGGTGGGGCCCTGGAGGATGTGGCGCCAACGCTTTTGGCCTTAACCGGTATCGAGCAGCCAATGCAGATGACTGGAAAAGATCTGCGCGACCTTGAGTAATCCGAAAGACCGGCCGCCCGGAAATGCAGCAGACGAGCTTTAATCCGACAAATATTCTGGTAATTGACTTCGGTCAACTTGGCGACGTTGTGTTGAGCCTGCCGGCGCTGCGTGCTATTCGCGAACGTTTTCCCAAATCAAAGATCACCGTTGCCGTGGGTAAAACTGGCGCCGAGGTCATCAACCTTTCAGGTTACGCGGATGCCACGCTGATGGTTGACCGGGTTGCATTGCGCGACGGTTTCACGCCGCTCTCGGTACTGCAAATCTTCAAACTGGTTAAGGATATTCGCCGCCGGGATTTTGACTTCGTGATAGACCTGCACAGTCTTTCAGAAACGAATTTGCTAGGCTTCATCTCCGGTGCGAAGCAACGCCTCTACTCACGGCGTCCGGGCAGATCCCTGGATTTTCTTTCCAACTTCAAGCCCGCACCACCGCGGGAGGATCCCGATCTTAGGCGACATTTGGTTGATCGCTATTTGGATGTCCTTTTACCCCTGGGTATTCGACATGCTGAGCGAATCCCGAAGCTGCAGACTAAGGCGACAGATGACCGGGCGATTGATCGGCTTTTGCGTAAAGCCAAGGCCGATTCCGGTGTCCCGCTGGTCGGACTCTTCCCCGGCGCCGGTCATCCCAGCCGTCGCTGGCCTCTGGAGCGGTTTACCCAACTGGCGGATTTCCTGACCCGTAACGATCAGGTTCGAGTGCTCGTCTTTATTGGTCCTGAGGAAAAATCGCTGGTGGCTCAGATCCGAGCACAGTGTCCCGCTTCGGCAGTGCTAATGGAAGGACTGAGCATTTCGGAATTAGCTTCAGCCCTGGCTCGGCTGGCAGTGTTCGTAGCAAACGATACAGGCCCGATGCACATTGCAGCTGCGGTGGGAACGCCCGTCGTCCTCTTGCTCGACCGGCGAGCTCCCCAAACCTATTTGCCGCTTGGTGACCGCCATCAGACTGTCTTTAATAATCTGATAACGGACCTCGCCGTTGAGGACGTTTACGACGCGGCCCGGGCCGTCCTGACTGGCGGTCGTACAGCTACCCTCTTCGCCAGCTAACCATGCAGCTTTAAAGGAACCTTCCAAGTGCAGTCAGTTGACAGGTTGGGAAGGTGGGCTTGCCCCCGCTCAACTCGCGCTTCCACACAGCCTTAAAGGAACCATTCCAGCCCAGTTAATTTGACAGGTTGGGAAGCTGGGCTTGCCCCCTTCCCAACCTGTCAATTAGCTGACTTGGAGGGTTTCTTTGGAGCTGTGGGGTCGCGGGAGTTGGGCCGGATTCTTATAAAAACAACCTGTTTGATGCTAGACAAACCTAGTTGAACGCAGTATCATTACGCATGACTCAACTCGGTGCGGGAGTTTGGGTTTTTGGCTAGCGATTCCAAGGGTGTCGGCCCGCCTCACGGTTTTGGATTTCGCATTTGTCCCCACCTCATTTCAGGAGATCAAAATGTTCATAAAAGCACGGCTTATTAGCATTGCTGCATTTGTTGTGGTGGCCTCTTGTTCTGCAGCGCTTGCCCAAAAGCTAACGGCTCGAGCCAACAGTCTTCAACCAACGGCTAATACAATCGAGAGCGACAGAGTGCGCGATGGGCTGGTGGGTCCGGTCCGAAGAGTGCGCACTGAAATCGTCAAGTTGGTAAGCCAGGACGGTCGCATTGTTGAAGGCAAGCGGGCGTTGCTGGAAATTGTTGCCTATGACCTCAAAGGCCGAAAAGTTGAAAACCAGTATTTTCCAGTAACCGGTGCGACCCTGACCGGAAAAGAAGTTTACCAGTACGACGAACGCGGAAATATCAGCGAGATGACTCTCGTCAACACCGATGGCTCTCTCCTGAGCAAGGAAATTTACAAGTACGAGTTTGATTTTGCCGGCAACTGGAACAAGATGACCACCTCCGTGGCAGTGGTCGATAGCGGCCGGGTAAGTTTTGAACCAACCGAAGTCACCTATCGCTCGATCATGTACTACCTTGATGAGAACATGGTCAAGATGTTCCAGACTCCAACCAAGCCAGCGGCGCCGACAACAGCTCAGAATAACAACACCAAGATGAACCCGGATTCCAAGGCACTGACATCGTCAACAAAAAAATCTGAGCATCAAGTTGCGTTACCGTCACTGCCCGCCGTCGACCGAGTCAATGACGTGGGCTCCCCAGCAGCCAGAGCGCTGACCGCCACAGCCAATTCCGGCTCACAACTGGTGACCATGGACTCTGAACCTCCGAGCCCGGTTTTCAACCCAATCCTAAAACCTGTTTCGGGAGGCGTACTCAACGGCACAGCCATCTCGCTACCAACTCCCGTATATCCGGAAAGCGCCAAGCGCATGCGTCTTTCCGGTGTAGTCACAGTTTCGGTAGTGGTTGATGAGCTTGGGCGGGTGCTTACTGCGCATGCTACAAGTGGCCCGGGCCCCTTGCGGGACGCGGCAATAACCGCTGCTCTTAAAGCCCGGTTTTCTCCGACGAAGCTTTCGGGTCAGCCCGTAAAGGTTTCGGGCATGATCAACTATAAGTTTGCTCTCTTGCAATAGCTTAACAACCGGGGCGCCTTAACAAGCGCCCATGGTGTACGCCCCGTCCCTTTTTATAAGAGGAGTTAGCTCTCATGGCTTTAACTGGACACCTCAGTGACCTCTCGCTTTCAGAACTGATCGAGTTCTTTTGCAATCAGCGCAAAACTGGGCGGCTGAAGGTTATGTATCCCAATGGCGCCGGATTTTTCTTTTTGCAAGCGGGTTCAGTGGTGGACGCCCAGATTGGCGTCTTACGAGGCATCGATGCGGTTTATTACGCCCTCACCATGCCCAATGCCAGGTTTGAGTTTAGCGGGTCGACGGATCCGATCGAAAAAACCATTAACCAGCCGTGGACCCAGGTTGTGCTTGAAGGTCTGCGACGACTCGACGAGGGAATTGCTCCCGCAGAAGCCTTTCCGCCAGGGTATCCTCAGGAACCACCCACCAACTCAGGCGGGGGTCAGCCACGCAAATCGCCGGTTGCGGTTTGGTCGGCGCCAGCACGTCCGCGGATGCTGGGATTCCTCTCGTTGATGAGCCTGTCGTCCGGTTTGCGGAAGCCACTTGTTTTGGCGGCTATTGCAGTCGCAGTGGTTGCGAGTGTTGCCGTTGTTGGCGTACCCGCAGGCTGGTATCGTCAGGGCCAAGTGCCCGTAATTCAGGAGATGACTGTGGCCGGCGCCACCGTAGCAGAAGTACCGACACAGCCCATGGCTGAGCTTCCGGTCGAAGAAGTAACGGTTGAAATTCCAGCGACAATCGAAGCGCCGGTGTCGACTCGTAGGGCCCCCAAGCCCAGAGCAGCTCGCGATGAAGGCACGGTGATCAGAAACAAAGACCTCTCTGAGGCCTCGTCCACATTGAGCAGACCCGAAGATAGCCGCAGCGGGCCAAAACGTGTGGTAGTTACGGTTACCTATGACGAATCAGGACGAGTCACACAAGCTTCTGGTGGAGATGCAGCGGCATTGCGGATTGCACGGCAAAAACGGTTTCCGGCCGGTCGTTCCGGTTCAGCTACTGTAACAATTCCCATTAATTAGTCCGGGTGTGTGGTGGGCGTATCGGCGTGTGGCACAAAGCAACGCCGACAACGGGCTTCGTACATTCCAACGGCGCCTACTGCTACCCGCTCGTCTGATTCGAAGGTGCGTTGCGAGTAGTTGGCCGGTTGGCCGCACTTCATGCAAATAGCGTGAGTCTTGGTTATGTATTCCGCTATTGCCAGCAGTTGCGGCATTGGTTCGAAGGGTCTTCCGGTGTAGTCCTGGTCCAGGCCGGCTATGATTACTCGAACCCCTCGCTGGGCCAGTTGATTGGCAACATTCACCAGCTCAGGGTCGAAGAACTGGCCCTCATCAACGCCCACTACCTCTGTATCGGGCTCCACTTTAGCCAACAGCTCAGTCGCGGTGCGTACTATTGACGAGTCAAAGCGCATTTCCGAGTGAGAAACAATCTGGCTATTCGAGAATCGGGCATCAATATCCGGTTTGAAAACCTGTATCTTCTGGCGGGCAATTTTGGCCCGCCGCAATCGTCTAATCAACTCCTCCGACTTTCCGGAAAACATTGAGCCCGCAATTACCTCGATCCAGCCAGCATGCACCCGCTGGTGACCAATCGAGTTCTCCTCGTTAACTTGAACAATCAGTTCATCCATGATCTTGTCTACAATCTATCCCTCAGTTGAATAGAGGCTGGGGTTATAAAATGGGGCTAAGGCCGCCAATAAAGCCAATTCGAAACTCATTGACCGGGTGACCAAATCGCGCGTTAGCACCCCCCAGGCTCCCCTCCGGCTCCTCACGTCGCGTGCGCCCGTGACTTCGTCGATCACTACACCAAGCTCACGCCCTTCAATCACCTTCTTGACGATTGTTTCTGGGACGCTGATGCCGGGGGTTGCGCCGTAATAACCGCGCTCATCATTTGTAGCAAAAGCCCAGCCACGCAGAAATGTGTGCCATTCTCCTTCCACCGAAACTGAGTGAAAGCCACCCTCCAACCCCACATAGATATCGGCCACCAGCTGTTTTTTTTGAAGAATCTCCTTGACGGCCAGGGCGCGCTCACGAGCGCCCTGCATCAATTCCCAATCTGTCAGTGGCATGGCCGTGACACTGGTGGTGACGGGCCGGGCAACCACACGCGCTTCGGCCCACTCTTTGTGAATTTTGGAGATGCGGGCAATGCAGGCGCGAACAGCCATGATCTTGGCCGTGCGGTCGGAGCCGAGGGCAATTGTTTTTACCGGCACAGAGCTGATGACTGATTCAAGATCGCCGGACAAATCGGGATCAGGTTAACCGGCGCGCAGCGTGGAAAACCTATAACATACTCGTGAGTTTCCACAAAACGGGCGTTAGTAGTTAGTAGTCAGTGGTCAGTGGTCAGTAGTCAGTGGTTTGGTCTTTGGTCTTTGGTCTTTGGTCTTTGGTCTTGGGACCACTAACCACCTGCTTGACTTTACCCAGCACGGTTGCTGTAATCGAATCACAAAATAATTTGCTAGTTTAGAGGTACTTGAGTGGTAGACGAACTGGTTTACGACTGGAACAAGATCGAGCCAAAAATGAAAGCCCCAGGCCGGCATATCGGTCTCGATGACGAGACCCTGCGCGACGGCTTGCAGTCACCTTCGGTTAGCGAACCTCCGGTCGAAAAAAAGATTGAGCTGTTGCATTTGATGGACGCGCTGGGAATTGATACCGCAGATATCGGTCTTCCAGGGGCCGGCGGAACACATGCCGCCGGGGTCGAACGACTGGCCCGAGAAATTGCCGAAAAGAAGCTCCGCATTCGACCTAACTGCGCGGCCCGCACGCACCGCAACGATATTGTACCCATCGTCGAGATCTCGCAACGAGCGGGCCTACCGATCGAGGCGTGCACCTTCATCGGTTCCTCATCCGTAAGGTTTTACGCGGAGGATTGGACCCTGGACAAGCTCTTGAAGATGACCGAGGAAGCAGTCACTTTTGCGGTTAAAGAAGGCGTGCCGGTGATGTATGTAACCGAGGACACTACACGTGCCGCCCCGGAAACTATTCGCGCGCTTTACACAACGGCAATTCAGTGCGGGGCCAGAGCTGTCTGTGTTTGTGACACGGTAGGCCATGCAACTCCGGATGGAGCTCGTGCCGTCGTGCAGTTCGTCAAACAGTTGGTTGAAGAACAGGGCGGAAATGTGCGGCTCGACTGGCACGGCCACCAGGATCGCGGCCTCGGCGTTATTAATTCCATTGCCGCAATCGAAGGGGGAGCCGATCAGGTACATGGATCAGCTTTGGGCATCGGTGAACGCGTTGGCAACACCCCGATGGACCAGTTACTGGTGAACTTTAAATTGATGGGTTGGATTGACAATGACCTGTCCCGTTTGGGTGAATATTGCAAACTTGCAGCCGAAGCCTGCTCGTGGAGCATTCCTCACAATTATCCGGTCTTTGGCCGCGATGCCTTTCGCACTGCCACCGGGGTGCATGCCGCTGCGGTAATCAAAAGTTATAAGAAAGGTGACCGACATTTGGCCGACCTGGTTTACTCCGGAGTGCCGGCCGGTGCCTTTGGGCTCGAGCAGGTTATTGAGATTGGCCCCATGAGTGGCAAATCAAACGTAATTTACTGGCTTGAAAAGCGAGGCCTCGAAGCTGACGAGGAGCGCGTTAATCGAATCTACGAGAGGGCGAAAAGCGCTACGCAGGTGCTGACAGAAGAAGAAATAAAGCGGCTGTTGTAACAGATCCTCCAATAATGGTATCGACCTCGACTTCACTCCCTGCCCGTACCCTCGAAGAGTTGGCAAAAGCTCCAAAAGTGCAGACTGCGTTTCAATTCTTCGAAGCGAATGCGGACGCATTTACACGAGCACAAATTGCCATCAGCTCTGTTCCGGCGCCTCCGTTTGCCGAAAGGGAACGCGCCGAATACCTGCGCCGAAAGTTTCAGGAACTGCGACTAGAGCACCCGGGTTTAGATAAGGAAGGAAATTGTATTGGCCTGCGCCGAGGCCGCTCGCGTGAACCCCTCTTGGCCATCAGCGCCCACCTGGACACGGTGTTTCCCGCCGGTACTGATGTAACCGTAAGGCAGGAACAAGGCAAGCTTTTTGCTCCGGGAATAGCTGATGATGCGTGTGGCCTGGTGGCTTTAATGGCCCTCGCCCAGGCCCTGGAGGTAGCGGGAATTGAAACTGAAGGCTCACTGCTGTTTGTGGGCTCTGTGGGGGAAGAAGGTGAAGGTAACCTGCGTGGGGTGCGGCACCTCTTCACAGAGGGTTCCTGGGCCAGTCTGGTGAACGCTTTTATTAGTTTCGATGGTCCAGGACTCGACCGGATCATCAACCGCGCCTTGGGATCGAAGCGCTTTCGGGTAACGATGCGTGGCGCGGGAGGACACTCCTGGAGTGATTTCGGCATAGCCAATCCTGTTCACGCCCTTGGCCGGGCGATCGCCAGGCTGGTTTCATATCCGGCACCGGCGGTACCCCGGACCACTTTCAACGTCGGCAGGATTGAGGGTGGGAAAAGCATCAACGCTATACCCAGCGAAGCTTTCATAGACGTTGACTTGCGGTCGACCGATGAACGGGAGTTACGGCGCCTGGAAGCATTTTTCCGCCGCGCAATGCGCGAAGGTGCCGACGAGGAAAACGCCAACCGGCGACCGGGAACGCCCTTGGAATTGAATATTCAGCTGTTGGGAGAAAGGCCTTCGGGAGAAACTCCAGCCGACTCTGCAATCGTTGAGGTTGCATTGGAGGCGACGCGAATGTTTGGAGTTAAACCGCTGCTCGATCAAGCTTCCACTGATTCCAACCTTCCGATATCACTCGGCATTCCGGCAATCACTCTCGGCGCGGGAGGAACCTCGGGCAACTCACACACCCTGGAGGAATGGTACGACCCGCGTGATCGTGCCCTGGGCCTGAAGCGCGCCCTGCTGGTAATTCTTGGCCTCGTTGGTCTCGCCCAGGATTAGAACTAGATTGCTAGCCACAATCACGATCTGTGCGCGTGACGACGGGGCCAAACCGTCGCTGGTATTCAGGTGAGGTGAGAAAAGCGCAGACCATGCCGCGGAAATTTCCTGGCACTCGATTGTTTAAAACATCGAGCCAGAAGCTGTAGCCCCCCTGATCCGGATCTCGTCGCAGATAGCCGAAATACTGCATCAGCACAAACGCGCCATTGTGCTCGCGTTCCTTAAAAGCCTGGGTGTCGATAACTGAGAGCAGCACTTGGGCCCGGGTCTTTCCACCATTGTTCATCGCCTCAATCTGCTCTTGCCGTTCGGCTGTGTACGGAGTGAGGCCGGCCATATCAAACAACTTGTTTACGAACTGCTCGTTGGTGAGCGTAGCCGGGTACACCTGGTTGAATCCTGCTCGCTGCACAAAATTATTTGCAAACGCAATTGTGCTGCCGGGCAAACCGGGACCAGCCACAAGTTGACCCCGGTCAGCCATGAACTGCGTAAATTGAAGATTCGCCCGATTAGGAGCATTGGGCCACGTGCCAAACGCTGCACGATGCATGCGATAAACAACGTAACCCGTTTCTTGAAATTCTAATTCGATAAAGAAAGCTGCCGACACCCCAATCCGGCGGCTGTGGATGCACAGGGGGTCGCGAGCACATTCAGTGAGCTGGAATGTCCAATAGGCGAGGCCACCGGGATCAGGTGGCCGATTCAGGAAATCAAGATACTGCTGGGCGACGAAATACCGGTCCTCGTCTACCGCGTTGGCGAGGGGTCGGCCAGTAGCCGTAAGTTCATAAACGCCTCTGCCATGTGTTGCCAGCCTGATCAAACCTCCCGGCAAAGCAGCTAAGGCAAACACAACCGCCGGCGGCATGCCATTGTTAAGGTTTTCCCAGTTATTCCCCGCAGAGGTTGAGCGAAACACGCCGATATCAGTCCCCGCGTAAATGATGTTTTTGTTGGTGGGATCGACCAGCAGCGCGTTTGTGGGTATATCTGGCAGATTGCCACTGACATCGACCCAGGAGGCGCCTCGATCTGTAGTTTTGAACACGTGAGCAGAACCATATCCAGACACGCTGAGGTAGGCAACTGCCGGATTATCGGAATCGATGGTGATATCTGAAATGTATCGGTTTGGCAAACCAGCAGTAATATCAGACCAATTGAAGCCACCATCTGTGGTAACCATTACCCGACCTTGGGCGGAGCCTGTATAGATTGTATTCGGGTCCGTACGAGCAACGCTGATGGTTGACAGCACATCCCACTCGCCCTTGGTTAAGTCCAAATTACCGGCTGGCGCAGTCCAACTGTTACCCAGATCCGTGCTGACAAAGAGCCGCCAGGTTCCAAAGTAAAGATTTGGATCGACTCCATTTCCGGTAAAGGGCGGGATAAACGCTACTCTCAAGTTTTGCCCCTCGCCGAAGATGTCTGGACTTCCCACTACTGCCTCAAATGATATCCCGCCGTCTCCCAGTCGCCAGATAAAGCCAAATTGATAGCTGACAAAGACCGTTCTGGGATCCAGTGGGTTGATAATAAATGGTCCACCGTCGCCGCCGGCGATCATTCGCCAGCGGAGATCGGGCTGTTCGCGCACCTCTGTGCCGTTGTCCTGAGTCCCGCCAAAAGTCTTCATCGGGTCCGTGGGGTGTAGAGTCAGGCCATAAAACTGCGTCAGCGAAAGAGTGTCGTTAAGTGACTGGTAGGTCTGGCCGCTGTTAGTTGTTTTATAGAGACCGCCATCATTTCCGATGAACATCACATTCGGATCGACCGGTGAAAAAGCCAGGGCATGTTGATCTATATGAATCTTATTCGTACTGAGTGGCGTCCAGGTAGCTCCTCCATTAATACTTCGCATTAGATCGAATTGGCCGATATAGACGGTGTTCGGATTGGTTGGGCTCACTGTAATAAAGTCCGATAGGAAGCTCTGCAAACCGGTGGCGTTTCGATCTGACCAGGTGACCCCTCCGTCAGTTGTTTGAAACACCCGATAGCTGAACGTTCCGCCGATTGACCCTAAACATAGAAGATAGATTGTTTGCGGATTCTGCGGACTGATACCGATTCGAATGTCTGGAAAGTTCGGATCGAATGGAGACAGGAAAAAGTGTGACCAGGTATTCCCAGCATCCAAAGAGCGATAAACACCGGGGGCGGGATTGCCACCCACATGAACCAGTCGCGGGCTTTCTGGAAGGCTTCCGGCGGCTCGCGCACTTTGGGCATTAAAGAGGAGGTTTCTTGCAGTGCTACTGTTATTTCTGGACGGAAATGTGAAACGTCCGTAATCAGGAAGCCAACCGCTAAAATGAGGAGTACAACAGTTAAGAGACTCTTGCGACGTAGCATCTTGGGAACCTCCGGATTCCAGAGGCGTTATCTACGCAGGGGTGTTTTGGGTCAGAGCCCGTACAGGTTTAGCTGTTAATCCAGGTCTTTATTATCAGGGAAACTATTGCACCCGCCAACCTTGGAAATGAAACGAACCGCTTCGGTCGGCAACACCATTTACCAGGATTTGTTTGTCTGTAGATGATCTTCCCCAGCTCCCCCGTTGCTTTCAACCGCTACAACGTCACCTTACCTACCCGCCTGGAAACCACTGGCGGTGCGAATCTATAAGTTTGGCCTCCGTAAGTTGGAAATCTAGCCAAAGGATAACTGACCTGATCCACCTGTCTTGAACGCAAAGTTTCTCCGGTTGGTTGGCAACAGTTTCTCTGGTTTCTTCCTCTAACCGCAAGAACAACTCCCCAGCCTCGTTCTAAACCAGCCAAGGGTAGTGAGTCCGGGAGCGTCTCCCCGCAAGTCAGTCACGTAGAGTTATCTCCCCGCTTCATTCGCTAATGCCTGTCTCCCCTTCACCTTAGGTTCAGTTCAAGTTAAGCGTTTTGTTTTTCGTTCAGTGACACGTGCGTCTTCCCAAGGGTGCTTAAGCTAAGAGTGTGTGCGCCTCGCTCTGCCGCCTTGGTTAGGTTTTTGCGCGGCGATCGAGTTGGCTGCGTGGAAAGTCCGAGACCAGGCGAATACTCAAGCGGCGACCAGGCCGCACTCCAAAACGGGAGGTTTAGAAATGAAAAGACTATCGTATTTCATTACGTTCGCGAGTGTGCTTCTAATGTTTGGAATTGCAGCTGCATTGATTATCAATGCGCAGAGTGCCGCGCAAAGCAAGGGTACCGCTCAGAATAGAGAAGCCGAAAACCTTAAAGGAAGCGCGAAACTCAAAAGAAACCAAAAGCCTCAGACGACAACATATCAAGCTGGAGACTACAGGCTTTCAGGTCCGTATACACATGAGAACCTGACCATCTTTCTGGTTCACGGAAAGAGCTTGATTACAAAGGATTTCCTAACGCTTCAAGAAGCGCTGGAACAAAAGAAAGTTGTGGTCTATGAGACCCAGGAAGTAAACGAATTGGCAATTCAGAATTTCTCGAACCAGGATGTCTATGTGCAAGCGGGCGATGTGGTCAAGGGTGGCCAGCAGGACCGCATGATTAGCATAGACTTTATCGTGCCACCCAAGTCCGGCAAATTGCCGATAGCGGCTTTCTGTGTGGAAAAGGGCCGCTGGAGTCAGCGGGCCAACGAATCGAGGGCTTCCTTCAGCAGTTCCACCGACAATGTGGCCACCAAAGACATAAAACTAGCCGCCAAGAGAGCAAAATCGCAGGACGAGGTCTGGAAAAATGTAGCGGAGGCTCAGGAAAAACTCAGCGCCAATCTCGGTCAAACAGTAAACGCAACTGTCTCCGAATCCAGTTTGCAGCTATCCCTTGAGAACAGCAAAGTCCGCGAGAGTTCGGAAAATTATTTTAGGGAGCTATCAGGGATACTGGCTGGCCACCGGGATGTAATCGGTTATGTATTTGCCATAAACGGCCAGGTGAACAGTGCAGACGTTTATGCCTCAAGCTCTTTGTTTAGAAAGCTCTGGCCCAAATCGCTCAGGGCCAACGCCATTGAGGCCATTGCGGAATTGGAAAAGGATAAACCGTTTCAACCAATTACCGCTGATCAAGCTCGTGTCTTTTTAGCAGAAGCCGAGGATGGCAAGGTAACTGAAGAGCAGGTCGCCAATCGGGTCACGCTGGTCACGCGGGAGAATGATTCCCAGATGTTTTTTGAAACTCGCGACCGCCAGTACAAAGACGTCTGGCTGCATCGGAATTATTTGAGGAAATAGGGCGGAAACGGGAATTAGGATTTAGGATTGAGGATTTGGGATTTAGGAATAAGGTTATTCCTGTTGTCGAGAATTGTTGAGGAGGTGATTTTCCTAAATCCTAATTCCTAAATCCTAATTCCTAAATTCCTTAGTGCACCATCTTCGTCGAGTACAGGACTCCGTACATTGCGTCCTGGTGGCGGGCAAAATCCTTGCCACGGGCGGCCAGCATCAGGTTAACAAGCTGTAGCTGACCTGCATATTTTCTATAACCGATCCATTGCAGACGCCTCTGGTCGTCTGGTTGCTCTGGATTTGATTCGCGAAACTGAAGCCCTTTCACTCCATCTATTGCTAACCATTTGACCTGATCCACCTCGCCGTTCTTGGCCCGGGTTTTGGCATTTTCATAAAAACCGCTCAGACTCATGTCGGCGGGAAAGTTTTCGGCCATCGGCGAGATGTTTACTATCAGGGAGGCTCCGTCCCAGGAGCCAGGCGAATGCCAGACCAACATCTTGGTTTCATTAGTCACCTGGCGCCACTTGGCGGGTACTTTGAAACTCATCCCCTGCTGGTCCCACTTGATTTCCTGCCCCCCTTCCAGGGCCGTAACCTGCTCAGCTGTCGGCGCCGGCGGTTCGACTATCTCAGAGGTGGAGGGGGTCCCCACAGCTGCCGGAGCAGGAGCATTCTTATTCTCACCTGGTTTCAGCTTGTTCACCAGATTGCACAGTGAGATGGCAAATCCCAGGAACACAATGGCTGAAAGTTGTTTCATAAACTTTTCCGACCCCCCACCAAGATTCAGACGATCTTATCTATCATTTGAGATTTGAGGTTTGTCATTTCTCATTTCTCTTCAAAATGAGAAACAAAGAAGAATGTCCCATCACCCTTGACCACTGACCACTGACTACTGACTACTGACTACTGACTACCGACCACTGGCATCCGATAAATAATTTCTAAAAGGACCTGGCAAGTCAAACTATCTGTACCTAAATTTAGCAACTTTTTGTCACTTGGACTCTGCGTGTTATGCTATGGCCCTTCCCTCTTCACCCCCTAGCGATCGCTGCGCAGAAGTGCGCTAATTTTCTTTCGGAAGGGTCTCTCATGAATCAGGTAGCCAAGCCATTTGTTTTACAAACTCTTTTGCTGCTTACACTTGCAATTATTGGTAGCGCTTGCCGGACTGGTCCGGAAACGGCGAATGTCAACACCAGCGTAAACGCAAACGCAAGCCTTAGTCCCACGAACACAAATGCAAATCTTTCAGCTGAGCCGATCTCCAGAGTCGCCGCGCGTGAACCTGAAAGATATCGCGCCACGGTGATGCTCTCGGCCGAAACCGAAGGTGGTGATAAAACGATCGGGATTCCTACGCTTTCAGCGGAAGTCGCTCGCAATGGCAACGATCGGCGCGTAGCATTCAAATTACCGGACGGATCAGATCTGATTTACCTTGATCGCGCCGGACAGCACATTGTGATTGCGCCCGGCCGAAAACAATATGCAGAGTTAACGTCCGAGGCGACAGGCGTTCAATTGCAAAAACTAATGACTCCCGGTCAACTTGTTTCGCGGCTGGAAAATCTAAGTGGCATCGAACGTGTAGGTGAGGAAACGGTAAACGGGCGATTGGCTGAGAAGTATCGGTATACAAGAACGGCCGACACCCGAACGCAGGCTGGCAATGTAGAAGCTGAAGCCTTCTTTTATCTCGATCGAGAAACTGGACTGCCCCTGCGATCAGAAGTGCAGGCTGCAGCCAGCCGTGACGTGCAAGGCGTTAAGGGGGCCAGGATCGTTGCTGAGATGCGCGACATCACTACTAATATCGAGGATTCTGCGTTTGAGGTGCCCACTGGCTTTAGCAAAGTACCACCCGAGCAGGTGCGGCAGCAGATCAATGCACTGACCAACATGGCCGCTGCATTCATCAGGGCCCTACTGGAGAGTGCTTCCCAACCAGCCCCGACCACCACTGCGTCACCTTAAACGGGCAATGAAAGGACGAACGAATGAAATACCTTATTGTTCTGCTTCTGGGCCTGTTACTCGGAGCCGGGGCGACAATCTTCTTCCTCGGAATTCCCAGAGCGAAATCGACTCCGGGAGAGGTGGTTCAGCAAGCGGCAGAACCAGCTAGCCAGAAAAGTACGGTTGTGCTTGCGGTGAATGGTGCATTCTTCGAGCAGTTTCTGGGAACCATGTTCCGTGACTTGAGCCCGCCGGCACTGAGGTTGAGCAGTGCCGGCGCAACACTCGAGCGGGTTGCCCTGCAGCCAGGTTGTGGCAACACAGTGACGCTGGCGCAGGAGGGAAGTAATGTCAAAACGCGAGTTCAGTTTGTCAACGGCAACATTTCCGTTCCCTTAGCCTTCAACGGGAATTACAACCTGCTGGGGAATTGCCTGCAGTTTAAAGGCTGGGCTCAGACGAGCATCCAATTGCGTTTTGATCGAGCAAACCAGACGGTTTATGGAAGAGTAAACGTCGATGCGGTCAATCTGGAGGGGATCAATCCAGTGGCTAACAACTTCGTCACCGTGTTTGTTCGCGACGCGATCGATCAGAGGGTCAATCCATTGGAATTAATTCGCGCCCCTCAACTGCAATTGG
>Ga0187893_10003213_pt1 | contig 33734 bp, 30 predicted proteins | sample MA1701074metaG_FD_139574 | JGI IMG/M metagenome (GOLD analysis project Ga0187893, IMG submission 139574) | White microbial mat communities from a basaltic lava cave in the Kipuka Kanohina Cave System on the Island of Hawaii, USA - MA170107-4 metaG ...
CCCGCCCCCAATCGCCGCCCGTAGCTGATTGCCGCTGATTCCCGCCAAATCGGCCGCCTGGGTCGCCGCCGTGTCCTCAATCGCGATCGCGCATGCCTGCCGGAAGGACACGAATAAACGGAAAACGATCCAGGGCGCAAATTGCCCATTTTTGCATTGCCTCGACGGGTGGATTGCAGGCGGCTGTAGAGTTACGCCGAAAGAAGCCGTTGAACGTTTCAAAGCACGGCGACCGAAGAAGAAAATCCATATTCAATGCAGACGGTGCCTCAGCATCCAGGCGTCGCGAGTCGCACCATGTGCACGCATATTTCCCGTGGAAAACCCCACCCACGCTACGTTTTCGGCCAAGTCGTCCGCGGGTAAATGAGAACCTATCCCGTGGAATGCCCTTCTTGGCCCGGAGTTCAAGCAGTGAATCTTCCTTAAGCGCAATTTGCTGCCCACATGTGCCCCATGCATGGCAACAGCCAGTGATTCAATTACCCCCTCCCCACCACCAGCACGAGGGCGTCGTCGTCCGCCGGGGCGCCTCCCATGTGCGAAGACCATGTGCTCTCCAGTTTGGAGAGGACCTCCGCAACGGTTCCAAAGGCGTCGTGGTGCAGAAGGGTTTCATGAATCCGCTGTCCTCCGAGGGGCTCCGCGGCGCCGTTGACCGCTTCAATCAGGCCGTCCGTGTGACACACCAACCGAAATGCTTCCGGAAGGTCAACCCGGGTCGGCTCGTACAAATACTCCTTGTCGACACCCAGCATCAGCGCGGGTTGGTCGAGGGTGAGCAGCCGACCCGCGCCGACCATCAGAAGCGGCGACATTCCCCCGGCATTGATGTAGATGAGCTTCCCGGCAGCCAGGTCGACCCCCACGTACGTGACCGCAAACGCCTGCCGGGACGGCGACGGGGCAATCATCGCATTCAACCCCGTGAACACGATCGAGGGGTCCATCACCGTTTCCGGGGTGACGGCCAGCGCAGCGCGGACGGCCGAACGAATGGCGTTGGCCTGGCAGAGGCCCGTCAACCCGTGCCCGCCGCCATCGATGACCAGGCCGCAGCAACGAAGGTCATCCAGGTGAATGACATCGGCGAAGTCGCCGCAGCGGACCCGGCCGGGGTACAACTTCGAGGCCGCGGAAAACGCCGGACCCGATTCGACGCTTGCTCCCAGCAGTGTTTGAAGCCGGCGCATCGACGAGACCCACGCGGCCCCCTCTCGTGGAGCCGTCCGTACCAGTTTGCGGGACAAGTCGGAGAGCACTGCACCAAGCTGAGCCCCTGCGGCCACCGCATACTGGAGATCCGAGCTGGCGAACGGGCGCTTGGAAACCGGGCGGTCGATGTACAAAACGCCGATGGGTTCACCCCGGCTCAACAGCGGCGCGGCCACGGCGGTTGTTGCATAACCCGGCTGATTGCTGATTTCCGACGCCGCCTGCGGATAACGGCCGGCAACGCCCTGCAACAGCGGCGCCAAGAGAAACGTGTGGCTGACGGGCGTCGTCGCGCCTCCTTGCGGTCGATGCAATCCACGTTGGACCAGAGGCACGAGGTCGGTTTTGCTGGTGCCTCGAAACGCCAACAATCCCCGTTCGGCGTGCACATCCAAAAGGAGTTGTCCGAGCACCGCCTGGGCAACGTCTTCGGCCCGAGCCAATTCGCGGTGCTCCCCAAACAGAAATGCAAGCCGCTCTACCTGAGCAACGGCCAGCGAGACCGGCGCTTTGATCTTCACCCATTCGCAGTGCGGCGGCTCCGCACGATCGGCGGTCAAAAAGCCCAGTTCGATTTTCTCGGTGGCCACGCGGTCGTCGAGGAATTCAAGGACCCGTGCCCCGGCCCGAACGATGTCGCCCGAACAGAGCATGGTTTCCGAGATGAGTTCGCCGTTGACAAACGTCTTGTTTCGGCTGCCGAGGTCCCGTATGCGATATCGACCACCGCTGTCCAGATCGATCCGGACGTGTTCACGTGAAATCGTATCGTCGACGAAAACAATCTGGCAGGTTGCCGCCCGGCCGACAACGCATTCCTGGCTGTCGAGCGGCCGCGTCTGGAGCTGGCCATTGTCATCGAGGTACCGCAAAAGGGCCATGAACCACGGACTATAGCAAGCGCGGTTTCAGCCGCAAGACAGCCCGTATGGCACCCATCCTCCACGAACGACCTTGGCGTCGAGATCAGACCGCGTTCATCCGAGTTCCGTCCGAGTCCAGCCCGAAGCGCTTCATTTTCTTGTAGAGCGTGGTTCGATTGATTCCCAGTTTCTCCGCCGTCACCTGGCGGTTCCATTGGTTGGCGCGCAGGGCCGACACCAGGATTTGTCGCTCGGGCTCCGCCAGAGCATCGCGCAACGTGACCGGTTCATATTCCGTTCGAATCGGGGACAGGGCCGCCTGTACCAGTTTGGGGGGGAGGTCGTCCACCGTGATCAACCTTCCCTTGGCCAGCACCACGGCCCTTTCGATGACGTTTTCCAGTTCACGAACGTTTCCCGGCCAGGCGTATCGTTGCAGCATCGGCGTGACCTCATCGGCAAATCCCTCCGGACCGCGGCCTGCATCCGCCCGAAACCGCTCCAGAAAATGTTTGGCCAGACCGGGTATATCGCCGATCCGCTCCCCGAGAGACGGCAGGTCGATACTGACCACATTGATCCGGTAGTAAAGGTCTTCGCGAAACCGCCCCGACTGCACCTCTTTTTCAAGGTCCGTGTTCGTGGCCAGCAGGACTCGAACGTTGACGGTTTCGGTCTTGTTGCTTCCCACCGGCTCGAATTGGTGGGTCTGCAGGATGCGCAGCAATTTGACCTGAAGTGCCGCGGAGGCCGTGCCGATTTCGTCGAGAAAAATCGTGCCACCGTGCGCGGCCCTGAACTTGCCCGCTTTGTTGGCAATCGCCCCAGTGAACGATCCGCGCGTGTGGCCGAACAGTTCGCTCTCCAGTAGCGTTTCCGGAATAGCACCACAACTGACTTCGACAAGCGGCTTGTCACCGCGCGAGCTCAGTTGGTGAATCACCCGCGCGATCAGCGACTTGCCCGTCCCCGATGCCCCTTGAATCAACACCGTCACCTTCGAATTCGCCACCGATTCGACAAGATCGAAGACCTTTTGCATGCGGTAGTCCTGCCCGACGACTCCGGCCAGTCCAAAACGCCCGTCCAGCCGCTCTCGAAGGGTTCGGTTCTCCCGTACCAGGGCCTGCTGCGCCAAGGCCCGCTCCAGACAAACGCGCAACTCCTCATCGTTGATGGGCTTGGTGAGATAGTCGAATGCTCCCATCTTGATCGCTTCCACCGCGCTCTCGATGGTTCCGTAGCCGGTCATCATCACCACCGCTGTTTCCGCCGAGGTTTTTCGCAGGATGTGGAGCAGTTCAAAACCGGTGCCGCCGGGCATGTTCACGTCGCTGAGCACCAGGTCCGCGGGCGACCGCTCATGAATCTGCAGCGCCCCCAGATAGGCCGTCGCGCATTCAACCTCGTACCCTTCCGCTCGGAGAAACGCGCCGAGCGAATCCAGTATGATCCGATCGTCGTCGACCACGAGGATCCGCGCCTTGGAACTACCGTTCGTGCTCATGAGACTTCGCCTTCATTCCAACCTGCTTCCGATTCAGCGTCATTCCGACTTCCGCGGCCGAGAGACGGCGAAGTTCGGAAACGGGATTCGCACCGTGAACACCGCCCCGCCCTCCTCGCGATCGTTCGCCGTGATCACCCCGCCCATCTCCTCGACGTAGTCCTTGCAGATCGCCAGACCGAGTCCCGTTCCCTTTCCCAGAGGCTTGGTCGTGTAGAAGGGTTCAAACAGTTTTTCCACGGGACGCGGCAGACCTGTGCCCGTGTCCGCGACACGCATCACCACCGCCCCGTCGACGATCCCCGTGGTAATCTCAAGCCTCCCGCCGTTGGGCATGGCATCGGCCGCATTGCGGAGCAGGTTGCAACACACTTGGTAGTAGCGGCTGCCGCGCACCCGAGGCACATGCGGGCTTTGAAAATCAACGGCCACGACGATTCGCTGCCGCTCGAACCGATCCGCAAGAACCCGCAACGATTCTTCCACCACTTCGTTGACGCTTGCCTCCTCGAGATCCCCCGCCGGGCCGCGCGTGTGCGTCAGCACGTCACCGATGATCTGCACCATTCGCAAGAGGCCGGATCGCGACTCGGTAAGATACGTTCGCACGGGCGACTCGGCCGGTTCTTCCAATTGTCGCATCGCCAGATTGATGTATCGAAGTATGCCGTCGAGGGGGTTGTTCAGTTCGTGGGCGACCCTCGCGGCCAGCTTGCCCAGCGACGTCAGACGCTTGGACACTTCCAGCTTGTTCTCGACGATGTCCAGTTGATTTTCTTCCTCATCGATGCGCAGCACGACGCCGCGGGACAAAGCATCGCTTTCCGAATTCAACGGAAAGCATCGAATCGTAACCAGCTTGGGAAGAGTACCCGCAACCAATTGCAATGCGCCGGCGAACCGCGCGGGTTTGCCCTCCCGATGAACTCGCGCCAATTCGGAAACCCAACCCTCGAAAGGCCCCAAGACGCGGATTACGCCTAAGACCGATTCCGCGTCATCGCCTTTGGGAAGCAGCTTTTCAGCCTGCGAATTCCAGCAACGAATCGTGCCGTTGTTGTCAGCGAGCAACACCGCGCAGCCCAGCGAGTCCAATACGGCTTTCGAATCCGGCTCAAGCCGCAGCCCTTCCCTTTGCGTCTTCTCCAGCCGGCGTGGTTTCGCTTTCATGCTCTTCCGCAATCGCCCCAGGGGATCGAGTTCGGCTACGTCGGTTCTCGGTGATGCCCGGACGCAACACGCGATGTCGCCAGATGACCACATCATCGGCAACCCAAGGCCGCGATTTCAGTCAACGCGACGCGACGGTCCGAGTAACAAGCGGGATTTGCGGATTGACGATTTGGCCGGTTACGAAAATAGCGAACGGCCGGTCATTTCCGGGGGATGCGCGATGTTTAGGAGTGTCATCAAGGTGGGCGCGATGTCGGCCAGCCGGCCACCTTGACGTAGCTGACGGCCTCGGAAGCGTTCGTCGGCGACGATCAACTCCACGTCGTAAGTGGTGTGCGCGGTGTGCGGTCCACCCGTGGCCGGATCGATCATTTGCTCGCAATTGCCGTGATCGGCGGTGACGATCAGCCCGCCGCGACGTGCCAAAACCGCATCGACGACGCGGCCAACGCATTCGTCAACGACTTCCACCGCCCGAACCGCGGCCGGAAGATTCCCGGTGTGCCCGACCATGTCTCCATTGGCAAAGTTCACGACCATTAGGTCATCTTTACCCCCGGCAATCCTCTTCAGGACGGCTTCGGTGACTTCAAAGGCCGCCATTTCCGGCTTCTGGTCGTATGTGCCCACTTCGCGAGGCGAGGGCACGATCGTTCGTACCTCCCCGGGAAATGGATCATCGCGGTAATCATTGAAAAAAAACGTGACGTGAGGGTATTTCTCGGATTCCGCACAGCGAAATTGGGCGAGGCCTCTCGTTGAAACGACTTCTCCAAGAATGTTCGGCATCGGCGTGGGCTTTTTAAACGCCACGTGGACCGGCAGGCCCTCTTCGTACCCGGTCATCGTCACAAAAAAGAGATCGAGTTTTCCGCCGCGATCGAATCCCATCCGCCGAACAACGCCGTTCTTGTCCTGACCGGAGAAAGGGAACTCCGGGTACGCAAACGCCTTGACAAGCTGCCGTGGCCGGTCGCCGCGATAGTTGAAGTAGATCACGCTGTCGCCATTGCGGATCTGCCCCAAGGGCTTTCCCTCGTAAGTGATCACGCTCGGTTCCACGAACTCATCGCCGGCGAGCGTCGTCTCCGCGGGATGAGCGCAATAGTCTTTCAGCGCCGCCGCCGCGGACGGAAACGGTTTCCCTTCGGCATGCACAAGAAGCCGATAGGCCCTTTCCACACGATCCCACCGATTGTCGCGGTCCATTGCGTAGTAGCGCCCGCATACGGTTGCGATCGGATTGACCCCCACATTGCTGCATTTCGCCTCGACGGCCTCGAGAAAACCCAGTCCCGAATTGGGTGTGGTATCCCGCCCGTCCGTGAAGGCATGGATGTTCACCCGGTTCCCGGGAAAACCCACCCGGCTCGCCAAGTCGAGCAGGCCATACAGATGTTCGAGATCGCTGTGCACCCGGCCGTCGCTGCAAAGTCCCATGAAATGCACGCTGCCACCGGATTTCGTCGCCCTTGTGAAGGCTTCGAGCAAAACTTCGTTCTGAAAAAACCCGCCGTCGCGAATCCGGCCCGTAATCCGCATGATCTCCTGCTCGACGATCCGCCCGGCGCCGATGTTCTGATGGCCGACTTCGCTGTTGCCCATCACGCCGTCCGGCAATCCCACGTCGTTGCCGCAGGTTTTGATCAGAACGTGAGGAAACGCGGCCATGAGGCGATCGTCCACGGGCTTGCGGGCCAGATAGACCGCGTTGGCGTGGTTCCATTCCGGATTGGGGTTCGACCCCCAGCCGTCGCGAACGATGAGGACAATGGGACGGTTCATTGCATGCCGCTCGGATTCGAGCCTATCCCGACTGGCGGCTCAATACTTGCGCAACTGTTTTTGTGTCCAGCCGCGCCGGGGCTCATGAGCAGTGGATTCAGCCCTACCAAGTTATGCACCTATCGAATCTGATCCGCGTAAGCCGAAAGCGCTTCCTCGAAATCGCGCATGGTGATGCCAAACGTCTGCTGCGCCACCGTGTGATCGCAGACGTTGTCCTCTTGCGACATTTGCACTTGTCCACGATCGAAGCGAAACAATCCCAGCGGCGGGACCACCAGTTCCATCATGGCCAGGACCGGGGCACTGACCGTGGCAATGGCCTTCGCCACCAGCACGGGCTGCGAGACGATCGGCTTCCAATGCTTGGCCCCTGGGATAAGCGCCCGACAGGCGTTGTACAGTTCGATCCACGTATACGCTTTGGGGCCGCCCAATTCATACGCTTCGCCGATCGTCTCGGTTCGGAAAAGCGACTCCGCGAAGCAATACGCCACGTCCTTCACCGACACCGGCTGAATCCTGTTTCGCCCGCTACCGAAATATGGAATCACCGGCGGCAACAGCCCGGCCGCAAACCTCTTCATGAGCCGCATGAACTCCCCGTCCGGCCCGTGGATCAGGCTCGGCCGGAAAATCGTCCATTCCAGCCCGCTTCCGCGCACAATCTCCTCGGCCTGCCACTTGGTTTGGTGGTATTTGGCTTTCGCGTTGGGCCGGCTGCCCAGCGCGGACATGTGCAGGTATCGCTTGACGCCCGAGCGCTTCGCCGCATCCACCACGTTTCGCGTACCGCGCACGTGAATGCCGGAGAAACTCTGCCCCCTCAGGCAGCGCTCAATGATAATACCGACGAGATGGATGACCGCCTGAACCTGTTCCGCGGCTGCGTCGAGCGCCGCCAATTCATTGAGCGATGCCACCACCGGCAACAAACGATCGGGATTGACATCGGAATGCTGTCGGTAAAGTTTCTCCGCCGATCGAACAAGGCAGACGGGTGTCACTCCGCGACGCAACAACTCTCGCACGACATGCCGGCCGACGAAGCCCGTCGCACCGGTTACCATCACTTGCTTGATTTCCGCCGGTTCCGTCATTGGCAAACCCATTCGCTCACTGGGCCGGAATCGTAGACCCGCGAACGGGCCCGGTAAAGATACGTTGCTTTCAAAAACAATGCGAAATGGCGTCCAACGTGCGTGTCCGAAGCGGAAGCAATGTGAGCAGGGTTCAGAAAGTTACCGGCAATCACAAACCGGAAGGGGTGGTCTCGACGTATCACCGTCTCGAGTCGACGCAGCGCAAATCAATCGCCAATCGACCATAGACAATCCCCATTATCCTTCGATCATCGACGCGATTTCCTCCGTCGTCGGCGCCGTCGGGATGCGATGCACGGGATCGTTGTTGTCATCCAGCCGAAGCACGCGGGGCCGGTGCCGCCCCTCTCGAACATCCACCTCCCGCACCTGACAAAATGACATGATGATCAGCCGGTCACCGACCACGCCCAACCGGGCGGTTGCCCCATTGAGGATGATCCGCCGCGATCCAAACGGCTCCGGAATGACGTAAGTCTCGAACCGTTCCCCGTTGTTGACGTTGCCGACCAGAATCTTCTCAAACGGATAAAGGGCGACGGCCTCGAGCAGTTCAGTGTCGATCCCCAGACTGCCTTCGTAGTGAACATCCGCGTGCGTGACGCAGGCATGGTGCAGTTTCGATTTCAACATCATGAGCTTCATGGTCACTCTCCATTTACCGATTGCCGCGATTTCGAGCTTCAGCGCATCATTCACCCGGATGGTAGCGGCTGCGGCTTCCCATCGCCACTTGTGCCGAATGCGAAACGATCCCATCGGCCCGCCGGGAAAGAAACTCAGGAAGCATTGCAGGTCGAACGCGCTGCGGTACAATCCACGGCCTGTCGGCACTACGCTGACACGAGGATGTCATCATGCCCAATCGACTTCGCCCCTTGACCGCACCCGGATCGGTCTATCGACGCCGCCGGACAGAGCTGGCCGCCGCGCTAAAAAAGCCGCTGGTCATTCCTGCCGGGAAGCCGAGAAGCCGAAATTATCCCGCGAACACCTACCCTTTCCGGGCCGCAAGCACGTATCTTTATTTCGGCGGTCCGTCGCTCGAAGGCGCGGCCTGGCTGATCGAGCCGGGCAGTAACGGCGTCGATGGCACGACCCTGTATCGGCCGGTGTTCGGCTTGGACGATGCCGTTTGGATGGGTGAGCTTCCCGACGACGACGAGCTTGCTTCCGCCGCGGGCGTCAATCCGACCTCGCTTGGCGATCTTGACAAACTCCGATCCGAAATCGCCGGACGCGGTGCCGTTTGCATACCCGTACCCTGTCCCGAAACGATCAAATGGATGGCCTCACTCGCCGTCGCCCCCGCCGGGCCCGACGAGCTCCGCCCGATCATCACCATGCGATTGGCCAAGGACCGTTTCGAGATCGACGCCCTCCGCGTTGCGGCTCTTGCCGCCGTCCGGGCCCACCGCGCCGCCATGGCCGTCACCAGGCCGGGACACAGCGAGACGGAGGTTCTCGCCGCTTACGCGGCAGTTCTCATCGAAACCGGTTGCGAACCTTCCTTCACGACTCACGCATCCATCCAGGGTGACGTGCTGCACGATTCCGGTTTCCGCGGCACCATGCACGACGGTCGAATGCTTCTTGTGGACGCCGGGGCCGAAGAACCGGGCGGCTACGCCTCCGACATCACACGGACGTTCCCGGTGACCGGCTCCTTCACGGCCATTCAACGAGAATTGTACAACACGGTCCTTCGTGCCCAGCAGGCCGCGATCGAGTCGTGTTTTCCCGGTCGGCGTTTCCGGGATATCCACGATCTGACGGCCCGAGTTCTTTGCGAAGGATTGGTCGACGCGGGCCTGTTGCGCGGAAATCCCGACGACCTTGCCGGCCGCTACGCCCACACCCTCTTCTTCACCCACGGCCTGGGCCACCTCGTCGGTCTCGACGTTCACGATATGGAGGACTACGGCGAAGATCTTGTCGCCTACCCGCCCGGCCGAACGCGAAGAACCGAATTCGGCAACAAATATCTCCGCCTCGACCGCGACCTTGCCCCCGATATGGTCGTCACCATCGAACCCGGGCTCTATCTCGTTCCTGCAATCTGGCGTAACGCGGACATGACCAGCCGATTCGCCGACGTCGTGAACCGCCCCCGCATCCAGGAACTTCTCGACGCTTCCTTCGGCGGCATTCGCATCGAAGACACCGTGCGCATCCGCGATGCGACTTATCCCGGCCCGGAAGTCCTCACCGGTGCACTTCCCAAGGATGCCGAAACCGTAGAGCAACTCGTCGGCACGGCGCAATGCTGCCGCGCCTGATGAGGCTTCGTTCCCCTCGATCTCACGATTCCTTGCGGAACACCGCGACTACGTCTTCCACCGGGACCACGTAAAGACGATTGTCCGGCTCGAATTCGACGGGGATCGCGTTCTTGGGGTGGAACAATACGCGGTCGTATTGTTGGATTGGATAGTCCGAGTCGTTTTCTACCTGAACGGAGACGGCCACGATGCGGCCGGCGAGAGTCGGGATTTCGATCGAATCCGGAAGCTCAATGCCCCCCTTGGTCACCTTCTTGTCCGCGTCTTTGCGGATCAGAACGCGCTTGCCGATCGGCTCAATGGTTTCCAGTTTTGCGCTTTGCTTTTGAACTCGATCGGTCATTACCTCCGCCCTCCACTATCCAAGGGTCCACCGCGACCCACCGGCGTCTCGCGATTTGTAATTGTAGAGAACTGCCTCCGGAACAACCACATGCGATCTCGGCGACATACGCCGGCAACCTGTCATTTGTTTGAGGCCGGCCGCGAACCGCCGGGATGACAACGAAACCGCACGGGCGTCCCCACCGAGATCATCCGACTCAAACGAATCGCGTCCCAATTGGTCAGGCGGATACACCCGTGGGAGCCGGTTTTTCCGATCAGTTCCGGATTCGGCGTGCCGTGGATTCCGTAGCCTGGCAGGCTCAACCCGATCCAGCATCGGCCGACCGGGTTCCGCGGCCCCGGGGGGATCAGCAACTTCTCTCGAACATCTTTCACCTCCGGCCACATCTTCGGGTCGAACATGTAGGTGGGGTCGTGCGAAATCGTTTGCACGCGAGCATTGCCGGAAGGCAACTGCGATTCCTTCGCGGCGACCGAGCAATGAAAGAGGCCCATCGTGTTCCCATCGGCGTCGATCGCTCGAATCTGTTTCGCGGCCAGATCCACCTCGAGGCCGTGCGCGGACTTCGGCGAGGAATCAGCCATTACGTTTGGCACCATGATTCGGTCGCTTGGTTTTAGCCGCGTGAGATCGGTGCCAGGGTTCAGTTCCGAAAGCAGCTTGCGTGAACAATGAAACCTCTCGGCCACGGCCTCCAAGACGGACTCATAGCCCAGCCACGCGGCCTGACTTTTGGCCTTCCAGGTTTTCGGGAGAGGCGCAATGCGATCGGCATCGTCATCGGTCACGATGTACGGCGTCGTCGCGGATTCCTCGGCCACAGGAAGCGCCATCGCCGTGGCAGCATCCAGTTGTCCCTTCGCGGGCAGGCGGCGTGATGTTTGAAACTCGACGAACGCAGCCCGGGTTTTCGAGCCAATGCGCCCGTCGAGAATTCCAGGCGAAAACCCTTCCCGCTCCAGAGCGATCTGCCACGCGAGGCCGTGCAGGAGATTCGTCGGCTCCGCGGGCGAGGGCCTAGCCGGGCGATTCAAGAGATCAGGTTGGGTCTTGGTGACAGAAGTTTGAGTCGGTCTTTTCGAAATCGCGGTTGCGCCGGTCAGCTTTTTCGGCACCGATGCGAACACCGCGCAACAGGTCAGCGCCGAGAAGCCAATCAGCGGAAGCCAACGGGGTTCCCAGTCCGCGTAGCATCCTCGAAGTGTAATCAACTCGCGTACTCCCTCATCCCGTGTAGGTCATATCGGCGGGCCGTCGCGATGGAATTCAGCCGGATCGAGTCCGAGCATTCTGCACGTCCGTGGTGGCAATTCAACCGACACCAGCAGTGTTGCGGCCGACCTCGCAATTGGAAACGGCCTGAGAACCGCACCGGCGTATCAGCCCTGATTTCCCGGTCGCGGAGGCACGGGTACACTGGGGCGTGGTCAAACCGGAGGCGACTGTGTCCAGCATGGAAGTGATCGTCCTTGGCAGCGGAACCTCGCACGGCGTGCCGATGATCGGTTGCCGGTGCCCGGTTTGTCTTTCGAAGGATCCGCGGGACAAGCGAACGCGAGCGAGCATCTTCGTTCGTTTCTGTGAGGCGAAGATTCTGGTCGATACGGCCCCGGAACTGCGCTTGCAGTGCGTTGCCAATGGTATCGACGCCCTCGACGCCGTACTTTTCACCCACGCCCACGCCGACCATATTCTGGGGATCGACGACTTGCGTCGGTTCAATTGGTTGATGCAGCGGGCGACGCCCTGCTACGGAACGGATGCGACGTTGGCCGTGATCCGCGGCATGTTCGCCTATGCCTTCGAACCCGCTCCCGGCTCGCCGCACAGCCGCCCGCAACTCGAATTGAACGTCATCGACGACCGTCCCTTCGCGATCCGCGGACAAACCGTGATACCTGTGCCGCTCCTCCACGGCCCTATGCCGGTGATGGGATTTCGATTCGGCCGGTTCGCCTATTGCACGGATTGCAATCGAATTCCGGAGTCCTCGCTCGGTTTGCTTCGCGATTTGGACGTGCTGATTCTCGATGCCTTGCGCAAGGAGCCGCACCCCGCGCACTTCTCGCTCGACGAGGCCGTGGAAATGGCCAAGCGCATCGGTGCCCGGAGAACGTATTTCACTCACATGACGCACCAGCTTCCGCATGGGGCGACGAATGCAGAGTTGCCAGCGGGAATCGAGCTTGGGTTCGACGGGCTGACAGCCTCGCTTTGATAACAACGCATCATTCCCGGCATCCGAATTCCTGCTGAAACATTGCGAAATCCGCGAGGTCCGCTTCGCCATCGGTGTCCATGTCCAGTGGTAGACACTGCACGCACATTGCGCTTTCCGCACTCCCGCTGAGGCATTGATGAAATAGCTTCAGGTCAAACATGTTGATTGCTGCGTTGTTGTACGAGTCTCCCGGGGCGGGCTTCACAAGCCGCAGCGAATGAACGACACCTAAGAACTCATACTCGGCGGTAAAAAGTACAAAAAAAGGTCGCGTCGCGGTCTGGTTGAAAATCCCGACCCTTGCCTCTAGATTCATATAGGACTAGTTTAGTGCTATATATCGTCTTCGATCGGAAGCGGCACTGGTTAATGCGAAAGTGTCTTTTTGAAAGCTTCACGGCACGGAAACGGTCGTGGTTAGGTTCCTGAGGCTAAACGGCCGGTTTCATCAACCGGTCGCGAGCCGACGGGGAGCGATGGAAATGACGACAGCGACAACGACCCTCGAACAGTGGGAAAAACAGGAATACAAGTACGGGTTCGTTACCGACATCGAATCCGAGAGTCTTCCGCCGGGTCTTCACGAAGAGACAGTTCGGCTGCTCTCAGCCAAGAAAAACGAGCCGCAATGGATGCTCGAATGGCGACTGAAGGCGTTTCGGCACTGGCTCAACATGAAGGAGCCCACCTGGCAAAACGTGCACTACCCCCCTATCGACTATCAGGCGATCAGCTACTACTCCGCTCCGACGCAGAAGAATCGGCCGAAGAGTCTGGACGAGGTCGATCCAAAACTTCTCGAAACCTACGAAAAGCTGGGTATTCCGCTTCGCGAGCGGGAGTTGCTGGCCGGTGTGGCCGTCGATGCGGTCTTCGATAGCGTTTCGGTCGCCACCACGTTCAAGGAAAAACTCGGCAAGATGGGGATTATTTTCTGTTCGTTCTCCGAGGCCGTGCTAGAGCATCCGGAACTTGTCCAGAAGTATCTCGGCTCGGTCGTGCCCTATTCGGACAACTTTTTCGCAACGCTCAACTCGGCCGTATTCAGCGATGGGTCATTCGTGTACGTGCCCAAGGGCGTGCGGTGTCCGATGGAGCTTTCGACGTATTTCCGCATTAACGCACAAGCCACGGGACAGTTCGAACGCACGCTGATCGTTGCCGACGAAGGGGCCTATGTCAGCTATCTGGAGGGCTGCACGGCCCCGATGCGCGATGAAAACCAGCTTCACGCGGCCGTGGTGGAGTTGGTTGCCCTGAACGACGCGACGATCAAGTATTCGACGATCCAGAATTGGTACCCCGGCGACAAAGAGGGTAAAGGCGGCATCTACAATTTCGTCACCAAGCGCGGGAAATGCCAGGGCCGGAATTCGCATATTTCGTGGACCCAGGTGGAGACGGGCTCGGCGATCACGTGGAAGTATCCGAGCTGCATTTTGATTGGCGACCGCTCCGTCGGTGAATTCTATTCGGTCGCGCTGACCAACCATCGGCAACAGGCCGACACCGGCACGAAGATGATCCACATCGGCAAAAACACGCGGAGCAACATCGTGTCGAAAGGAATTTCGGCCGGATTCGGGCAGAACACCTACCGCGGGATGGTCAAGATCCTGAAGGGGGCGGCCAACGCACGCAATTACACGCAGTGCGACTCGATGCTCATCGGCGACAAGTGCGGGGCGCACACCTTTCCGTACATCGAGGTGAAAAACAGTACAGCGCAGATGGAGCACGAGGCTTCCACCTCGAAGATCGGCGAAGACCAAATGTTTTACTGCAACCAGCGCGGGCTGTCGAAAGAGGATGCGGTATCGATGATCGTCAACGGCTTCTGCAAGGAAGTCTTCCGCGAGCTGCCGATGGAATTCGCGGTTGAGGCCCAGAAGCTGCTGGCCGTGAGTTTGGAAGGAAGCGTAGGCTGACGCCGAGTTACAGATTACGAGTTACGAAAGAGTGGACGCGACGAAAACAATGCTGACCATCAAAAATCTGCATGCGGAAGTGGATGGAAACAAGATTCTCAAGGGCATCAACCTCACGGTCCATGCCGGCGAGGTCCATTCGATCATGGGCCCCAACGGCTCGGGCAAAAGCACGTTGGCACAGGTGCTGGCCGGCCGGGAGAGTTACGCAGTCACCGAAGGGGAAGTGCTCTTCGAAGGGCAGAACCTTCTCGAAATGGCCCCCGAGGAACGTGCCGCCGCCGGTCTGTTCATGGCCTTTCAGTACCCGGTAGAACTGCCGGGCGTGAACATGAACTATTTTCTACGCACGGCGCTCAATTCCATCCGGAAGTCCCGCGGAGAGGAGGACCTGGACGCCGTCGATTTTTTGAAGCTCGTGAAAGAAAAGGCCAAGTTCGTCGAGCTCGACGACCGTCTGCTCAACCGATCGGTGAACGAAGGCTTCTCCGGCGGCGAGAAAAAGCGGAACGAGATATTCCAATTGGCCGTGCTGGAACCGAGGCTGGCCGTTCTCGACGAAACCGATTCCGGTCTCGATATCGACGCACTCAAAATCGTGGCCGAAGGGGTCAATCGCCTGCGCCGGTCGGAACGGGCGATGGTCGTCATCACCCATTATCAGCGGCTGCTTAATTACATCGTTCCGGATTTCGTTCATGTGCTTCTGGACGGCCGCATTGCAAAATCGGGGGGCAAAGAATTGGCACTTGAGCTAGAAGAGAAAGGATACGCCGGTTTCGAATCGCCGGCATCAACACGAGGCCGGCCCGTCATGGCGGGGCGAAACTAGGGGATTGCCGATTGTCGATTTTCGATTTTCGATTGCTGAGCGGCAAACGAAGCCGAAGCGAAGCGCAGGTCCCGACCCATCGGGATCCCGGCGTGCCGGCGTCGATTTTCGATTGCCAATTGGGCTGTGAACCATGTTCAGTCATTGATTTGGGGAACGCATGACGAGCGGTGCTGAACGAAACGACGTGGATCAAAAGGGATTTGACTCGCTTCTGGCGGCGCGGCGAGGGCAGGAACCATCGTGGTTGATCTCCACTCGCGAACGCGGCATGAAGACGTTCACGGCCACCGGGTTTCCTACGACGGAACACGAGGAATGGCGGTTCACCAACGTCGAGCCGATTCGTCGCGGCGGGTTCAAGCTGCTGGAATCGACGGAGAGCCCAGCAACCCCTGAACAGGTCGAGAATTGTAGATTCGGATGGTCGTCGCCGATTGAACTCGTGTTTGTTGACGGACGGTTTGCCCCCGACCTTTCGCAACTGAAGAAGGTGCCGCGCGGAGTTTCCATCTTACCTCTTTCGCACACCGTTCAGGCGAAACTCGAATGGCTCAGAACACACTACGCACAATACGCGGATGAAGTCCGCGATCCATTTGTAGCGTTGAACACGGCCATGACGACCGAAGGGGCCGCGATTTTTGTCCCGCGCGGCACGGTTGTACAGGAGCCGATTCACTTCCTTTTCGTCTCCACCGCGAATTCCGCGGGGACGGCATTTCATCCACGGAATCTGATCGTGGTGGAGGAATCCGGCCAGATGGCCGTCGTGGAAAGCTACGTCGCCACGAAGGACGCGGGCGCCTACTTCACCAACGCCGTGACCGAAGTCGTTTCCGGTTCCAACTCCGTCGTCGAGCATTGCATGATCGAACTCGACAGCCCCGCCGCGCACAACGTGTCCACGCTGCGCGCCGAGCAGCACCGCAACAGCCATTTTACTTCGCATTCCGTTCTCGTCGGCGGCTCGCTGGTTCGCAACAACGTGCATCCGGTCCTCAGTGGTGAAGGGTGCAACTCGATTCTCAACGGCCTGTATGTGCTCAATGGGCGGCAGCACATGGACAATTTCATGCGTGTCGAACATGCCAAACCCCACGGCGACAGCCGGCAATTCTACAAAGGCATTCTCGACGACGAATCGCATGGCGTGTTCAGCGGACGGATCATCGTCCACAAAGACGCCCAGAAAACGGATGCCAAGCAGACGAATCGAAACCTGTTGCTGTCGGATTCCGCGCAAGTCGATACCAAACCGCAACTCGAGATTTACGCCGACGACGTGAAATGCACGCACGGGGCGACGATCGGCCAGGTGAACTCGGATGCGGTGTTCTACCTGCGTTCGAGAGGAATTCCGGAGAAGGCCGCCCGAAACCTGCTGGTCCACGCCTTCGCCGGTGAGAGTTTCGCGCGGATGAAGATCGATGGCCTGCGTGACGCTCTCGAACGCCTAGTGATGGCCAAGCTTCCCCGTTCGGAATCCCCGGAGGGATCGGCGTGAGCGCAGCCGCCGGCCCAGTCTCCGCACCTTCGCGGACCGCCAAGACCCGGGCGTTCGACGTACATCGCATCCGCGACGATTTCCCGATCCTCACGCAGACGATCCACGGAAAACCGCTCGTCTATCTCGATAACGTCAACACGACCCAAAAACCGCAATGCGTGATCGACGCCCTGGTGGATTACTATTCCAACTACAATGCCAACGTCCACCGCGGGGCATACGACCTCAGCGTCCGAGCGACCGAGGCCTACGAACGCGCCAGGGCGAAGGTGCAGCATTTTCTCGGCGCTCGGCTTCCACAGGAGATCCTCTTCGTTCGCGGGACCACCGAGGCCATCAATCTCGCCGCCCAATCGTTCGGCCGATCGCGGATTCGGGCGGGCGACGAAGTGCTCGTTTCCGCGATGGAGCACCATTCCAATATCGTCCCCTGGCAATTGTTGTGCGAGCAGACGGGGGCGCGGCTTAAGGTCGCTCCGATCGACGACTCCGGCGAGCTTCGATTGGATGAACTCGGGCGATTGTTGACCGCGAACACGCGGATTTTCGCCGTCGCACATGTATCCAATTCGCTCGGTACGATCAACCCTATTGCCGAAATCGTTTCGCTCTGTCAGCGAAGGGGAATATGCGTTCTGGTGGACGGAGCCCAGGCCGCTCCGCACTTTCGTCTAAACCTTGCGGAATTGGGCTGCGACTTTTTCGCATTGTCGGGGCACAAACTGTTCGGCCCCATGGGCGTTGGCGTCCTTTACGTAAAGAAAGAAATCCTCGATAGCCTCCCCCCCTACCACGGCGGTGGGAACATGATCCGCTCGGTCACGTTCGAGAAAACGACCTATGCGGATGCCCCGTTCCGATTTGAGGCCGGAACGCCGAACGTGGCCGACGCCATCGGCCTTGCCGCCGCGATCGATTACCTCCAGGACCTGGGGATGGACGTCATAGAGCGTCATGAACAAGAATTGCTTGTTTATGCCACGTCGCGACTACGCGATGTGCCCGGCCTGCGGATCCTCGGAACCGCTCGCGCAAAAGCACCGGTAATCTCGTTTGTCCTCGACGACATTCACGCCCACGACATCAGCACGATTCTGGATCAAGAGGGGATCGCCGTGCGGGCCGGACACCACTGTGCCCAGCCGGTCATGGACCGTTTCGCCGTGCCCGCCACGGTCCGCGCGTCCATTGCGTTCTACAACACGCGCGACGAAGTTGACCGGCTGGTCGAAGCGCTGGGCCGGGTCGTGGAAGTGTTCCGCGGATGACGCTGCCCATGTCCGATCTTCGCGATCTATATCAGGAAATGATCCTCGACCACAATCGCCGGCCGCACAATCGGCGCAATTTGGAAGGGGCGGACCGCAGGGCCGATGGTTACAACCCGCTCTGCGGTGACCGGATTTCCGTTTATCTGAAAATCGACGGAGACCGAATCCGAGAAGCGACGTTTGAGGGTAAGGGATGCGCCATCTCCACCGCCTCGGCCTCGATGATGACCGACGCCGTCCACGGCAAAACGTTGGACGAGGCTCGGCAGCTCTTCACCCGTTTTCATGGCATGGTGACGGACGATTCCGCCACGGAATCGGCTCCGACCAACCTCGGCAAGCTTGAAGTTTTCTCCGGCGTTTCGCAGTTTCCAGCGCGGGTAAAATGCGCCACGCTGGCCTGGCACACACTCAAGGCTGCGATCGAAGACGCTCGCGAGGTCGTCTCGTCTGAAGAAGGAGCAGGTGATCCAAATGCCTGATACCGTCGAGGTTACAGTTCCCAGCGAAGTCGCGTCGGCCGCGCTTCCGGCGCCTTCGCAATCGGTCTCTCCCGTGGACCAGTTGCGAATTGACGCCGTTCAGTCGACGATCGTGGAGGTCCTTCGCACTTGCTACGATCCGGAAATCCCCGTCGACATCTATGAGCTCGGACTCATTTATGGTATCGAAGTCACTCCGGCAGGCTTCGCAACCATCACTATGACGTTGACCTCGCCTATGTGCCCGGTCGCGGGGACGCTGCCGCCCGAGGTGGAGGCCAAGGTGCGTACCGTCGATGGCGTCACCGACGCCAAGGTCGAAGTGGTTTGGGACCCGCCGTGGTCGCCGGATCGGATGTCGGAAGCGGCCAAGCTGCGGCTCAATCTTTTTTAGTTTGGTGGGATCGGGATCGAGTGGCAACGGTTTCGCCGACTCTCTCCTTGGAAGTTCAGCGCCGGTCGCCCACGAGCTTCAGGAGCCGGATCTTCCTGATCCTGGGAGGCGTGAACGTCGCACTCGGCACGGCCGGGATCTTTCTCCCTCTGCTGCCGACGACGCCGTTCCTCCTTCTTGCTGCATACCTTTTCGCAAAGAGCAGCCGCCGTTGGCACGACTGGTTGCTCGGCCACCCACGACTGGGACCGTACATCCACGCCTTTCGGAGCCGCAACGGTCTGACCGCCGCCCAAAAGCGCCGAATCGCGCTCTCCATGACTTTCGTTCTCGCGCTTAGCGCCTACCTCGCGCCGCCTAATGCCGTTCGCTACCTTCTCTTCCTGATCTGGGGATTCTGGTTGGTTGTTCTGCTAAGGATGAAGACGGTTCCCGAATCGACGACGGACAATTCTCTTGGTCCCGCAACCCCCGATGATCTTTGATCCACCCGCCGAGGGCCCAAGGTCGCGATCGAGGTGTCCGTCGATGGACCCGTCGATTTGCCGCAGCGCTTCTCGCCGTATCCGCCGCCGAGTACGATTCCTTCGAGTCTGTGATGGACATTCGCCTGCTGTGCATTGGAGATGTCGTTGGCGAGCCGGGGCGGCGTGTGCTGCGCCAGGCCCTGCCCACGTTGGTCGCGAAGCGCGAAATCGACTGCGTCATCGTCAACGCCGAAAACGCCGCCGCCGGGTCGGGAATCACTCCGCAACTCTTCGAAAAAATCCTCAACTACGGAACGGACCTGGTGACGCTGGGTGACCATATCTATCGTCGGAAAGAGATCGTTCCCGTTTTGGAGCGGTCCGACCGCGTCGTTCGACCGGCCAACCTCCCCGTCGCGGCACCGGGACGGGACTTCGCCATTCGGCAAACGCGAAGCGGCGTTCCCGTGGCCGTGGTTTCGCTTTTGGGGCGCATGTTCATGAAGATGCCGGTCAACTGCCCGTTTGCCGCGGTGGACCGGGTCCTTGCGGCGATCCCGAAGGACGTTCGCGTTGTGGTGTTGGATATGCACGCCGAGGCCACCAGCGAAAAGATCGCCATGGGATGGTATCTGGACGGGAAGGTGAGCGTCGTTTTCGGGACACACACGCATATCCCCACGGCGGACGAACGAATCCTCCCCAAGGGCACGGCCTACATCACCGATTTGGGAATGACCGGGCCTTACGACTCGGTGCTCGGCCGCGAGAAGCAGCGCGTAGTCAGCACCATGATTAGCGGCGTGCCCGACAAACTCGATGTCGCCGAGGGCGACGTCCGCATGAGCGGGATACTGGCCACGGTGAACAGTACAAATGGCAGAGCCACGCACATCGAGCGAGTGTGCGTGAAGGAATTGCCAGTGGATTAGTCCGCAGGAACGTGGAATGAGCGGTCACAGAACGACCTCAGTTGACGAGCAGCTTCGCGTTTTGCTGCACGGCTGCGAGCACGTGTTTACCGTGGATGAGCTTCGCGCCCGCATCGCTTCCGGCAAAACCCTGCGGGCCAAGTTGGGAATGGACCCGACGGCCCCGGATTTGACGCTGGGACACACCGTGGTTCTCCGCAAGCTGCGGCAGTTTCAGGATTTGGGTCACAAGGCCGTGCTCATCATCGGCGACTACACGGCCATGATCGGCGACCCCTCCGGCCGTTCAAAAACCCGGCCGATGCTCACCCACGACGACGTCGACCGCAACGCTCAGACCTACCTCGATCAAGCGGGCAAAGTCCTCGACCTGTCTCCCGACAAACTGGAGGTGCGCCGAAACAGCGAGTGGCTGGAAAAAATGACCTTCGCCGATGTCATCAGGCTGATGAGCCAGATGACCACAGCCAGGATGCTGGAGCGGGACACGTTCGCGAAGCGCCAGGCCGAGGGGAAGGAGATCTTTCTGCACGAATTGCTTTATCCGCTCATGCAGGCGCGGGACAGCGTGGCCATCGAGTCTGATGTTGAGCTCGGCGGCACCGACCAGACGTTTAACAATCTGTGCGGCCGGGACTTGCAGCGCGACGCCGGCCAGCCTCCGCAGATCGTTATGACCATGCCGCTGCTGATCGGCACCGACGGCAAACAGAAGATGAGCAAATCGGTGGGCAACTACATCGCCGTCACCGACCCGCCGAGCGAAATGTTCGGGAAAGTCATGCGGGTTCCGGACGAGTTGATGAAAAACTACTTCGAACTGCTGACCGATGTCGGAGCCGCCGAGGTCACCCGGCTCACCGATCCCGCGCTGTGCAACCCGCGCGACGCCAAAGAATCTCTCGCGAAGATCATTATTGCGCAGTATCACTCCGCCGAGGCGGCGGCGGCGGCGGCAACGGAGTTTCGACGCGTCCATGCGGGCGGCAGCGGCGGCCTGCCCGATGAAATCGAAGAGATCCGTCTTCCGGCCGAATGGCTGAAGGACGGCCGTATCGTGCCCGTCGATCTCATCACCGCGTGCGGCTTCGCCGATTCGAGAGGCAACGCCAAGAAGCTCATCGCCGAGGGCGGCGTGCAGATCAACGGCGGTAAGATCACGGACCCCTTCGCGCCGCTCGCCGTCAAATCCGGCGACATCATCCAGCGCGGCCGGCGACGCTTCGTGAGACTCGTCGATTGAAACGATTCACCAAGGGCCGGCCTAGGCGTGGATGCGGGCGGCGCGGCGGCGATCGATCTCGGTGAGCAGACGCTTACGAAGGCGAATGCCATCGGGTGTCACTTCGACGATCTCGTCGTCCTCGATGAACTCCAGCGCCAGCTCCAGCGTCAGTTTCCGCGGCGGCTTGAGCACCACGGTCTTGTCCGCGCCGGCCGCGCGCATGTTGGTCAGCTTCTTCTCGCGGCAGCAATTGACTTCCAGATCGTTGTCCCGGCAATGCTCGCCGACGAGTTGCCCGGCGTAGACCTGCTCGCCGGGAGCGACGAAAAACGAGCCGCGATCGGCCAGCCCTTCGAGCGCGTACGCCGTCACCTGCCCGCCCTCGTTGGCGATGAGCACGCCGTTCTGCCGACCGGGGATCGCCCCGCGGAAATACTCGTAGTCGAAGAAGTTGTGATGAACGATGGCCGTGCCGTTGGTCGCGGTGAGCAGGCGATTGCGAAGCCCGATCAATCCGCGCGAGGGAATGGTGAACTCCATGTGTGTGTAGTCGGAGCGGACCTCCATCTTGGTGCAGATCCCGCGGCGCCCGCCGAGCAGTTCCATCACCGGCCCGACGTGCTGCGCCGGGGCGTCGATCACGCAGAGCTCGACCGGCTCGGTTTTTTTGCCGCCCAGCTCCCGATAGATCACCTTCGGTTTGCCCACGCCGAGCTCGTACCCTTCGCGGCGCATGTTCTCCAGCAACACGGACAAATGCAGCATCCCACGGCCGGAGACGTGAAACTCTTCCGGCGTGTGGCCCGGCTCGACGCGAAGGGCCACGTTGTGTTGCAGCTCCTTTTCCAATCGATCGCGAAGATGGCGGCTGGTGAGGAACTTGCCCGAGCGGCCCGCGAACGGCGAGTCGTTGATGCGAAAGGTCATGTGCAGCGTGGGTTCGTCGATGCGAATAATGGGCAGCGGGAAGGGGTGGGCCGGGTCGGCGAGCGTGTTGCCAATGTCCACATGACTCAGGCCGACCACGGCGCAGATGTCACCGGCCGGCACCGACTCGACCTTCTTGCGGCCGAAACCGTCGAACAGGAAAAGCTCCTGAACGGTCTCCGGCCGCAGCGTGCCGTCGCCGGAGATCACCGTGATCTGCTCGCCCGAGTGAAGCACGCCGGCAAAGACGCGACCGATGCCGATGCGGCCGACGTAGTCGTTGTAATCCAGCGTGGTGATGAGCATTTGCAACGGAGCGCTCGGGTCGTCCTTCGGCGGCGGAATGTGCTGCAGGATGGTGTCGAACAGGACGTAAATGTCGGTGGTTTTCACGGCCGGGTCGATCGTCGCGTAGCCCTGCGTGGCCGAGCTGTAGACCACGGGGAAGTCGAGCGCCTTGTCGTCGGCATTGAGCTCTACGAACAGGTCGAACACTTCGTTGAGCACTTCGACCGGGCGGGCGTCGGAGCGGTCGATCTTGTTGATGACCACGACGGGCTTGAGGTTGTACTCGAAGGCCTTGCGGAGCACGAAACGGGTCTGCGGCATGGGGCCCTCGAACGCGTCGATCAGCAGAAAGCAGCCGTCGGCCATCTTGAGCACGCGCTCGACCTCGCCGCCGAAGTCGGCGTGGCCGGGTGTGTCGATTAGGTTGATCTTGGTATCCTTGTATCGGATGGCGATGTTCTTGGCGAGAATGGTGATGCCCCGCTCTCGCTCGAGATCGTTGGAATCGAGGATGCGATCGCCGCGAAGCTGGGCATCGCGAAACTGGCCACACTGGCGCAGCATCTGATCGACCAGGGTGGTCTTTCCATGATCGACGTGGGCAATGATGGCGACGTTTCGAAGTTCCATGTCGGAGCCGATTGTAAGGACCGTTGGACGGTTAGCATAGAGCGCGTTCGGCACGGGCTATTCGTTATCTTACGTCCCTTGAACCATCAAGCGGCTCCGCGGTACCACTTTCCTTTGAGTTCAAAAGTCCCGGCGCGGCGGGAACAAGGCTCGATGGGGTGTTGGGGTGTCCTCAGAATGTCCGGTAAGTCAGGGACTGGAGGAAGCCCCCCAAGCCACGTTCAACTGCCCCCGCCAAGGCCGCCCTCAACCGCTCCGCGAGCTAGTTGCAGCAGTCCCCGGTAGGCGGTGGCGGGGTCGAGTTGGCCGAAGACGGCCGTTCCCGCGACGAATGTGTCCGCGCCTGCTTGAGCGGCGGCGGCGATCGTTGTCGCGTCGATGCCGCCGTCAATTTCAAGCCGTTGATCGGGGCGCAGTCTGGCGCGGAGTGCTCGAACTTTGGGCAGCACGTTCGCAATAAAAGCCTGCCCGCCGAATCCCGGCCAGACGCTCATCACTAAAACGAGATCGACCTGATCAAGAATTGTGTTTATCGTCGCTTCCAAGGTCGTTGGATTGAGGGCCACTCCGACGGCCACTCCCAGGCTTTTGATCTGGCGTAACACAGCCTTCGGGTCCTGGACGGTTTCAATATGAAACGAAATCAGCTCGCAGCCGGCCTTGACGAAGGCTTCGGCGTATCGGGCCGGTTCAGAGATCATCAGGTGGGCGTCGAAGAACATCCGGGTGTGCTTCCGAAGGGACCGGATGACTGGTACCCCGAAGCTGATGTTGGGAACGAAGTGGCCGTCCATGATGTCGAGGTGGAGCACTTCCGCACCGGTCTGTTCCACGAGGGCGACCTGTTCGCGCAAAGAGGAGAAATCCGCGGAAAGAAGTGACGGGGCGATTCGCAGGTCGGATCTCGCGAGCCGAGAATTGGGTTGGTTCGACTTGACCTGCATCCTTGCACCCATCGGCCTTATGCGTCGTCCAAAACTTGGAGCGCCGCGAAGGGTTTTCCCTCAAGGAATTCGAGCGACGCACCGCCTCCGGTCGAAATATGGGTCATTTGATTCGACAGACCGGCGGCATCTACCGCGGCGGCGCTATCTCCACCACCGACAATGGTCACCGCTCCGCGACGGGTGGCGTCGGCGAGACCCTCGGCAATTGCGAAAGTTCCACGATCGAACGGCGGCGTTTCGAACACACCCATCGGCCCGTTCCACACGATCGTCCGCGCAGTGGCGAGGGCATCCCGATAGCTTGCGATCGTTTTCAGACCGATGTCGAGACCCATTTTTTCGTGAGGAATTGGGCCGTCGCAAGGTTGAGCGGAGATGTCCCTCCGAATCTCCGATGCGATGACCGAATCGACCGGCACGCGCAACCGAGTGCCCGCTTCCTTGCGCAACGACCGGGCAGTTTCAAAAAGCTCCGGCTCGACGAGGCTCTTGCCCACGGAATGGCCCTCGGCGGCCAAGAAGGTATAGGCCATGGCACCGCCAACCAGAATCGTATCGCATTTGCCCAGAACCGCCCGGATCACACCTAGTTTGTCCGAAACCTTCGCGCCTCCCAGGACAACGACAAAAGGCCGTGCCGGTTTCGACACGACCTCGCCGAGGAACCGAAGTTCTTTTTGAACCAGATAGCCCACAACGCGGGGCTTTCCCCTCATAAGTTGCGGAACGGTTAACATGCTGGCGTTGTCGCGGTGGCAGGTGCCGAACGCGTCGTTGACGTAGACGTCAGCCAGGTCGGCGAACTGCTTTGCGAAGTTGTCTTTTTTTTTGCGGAGGGCGACATCCTTGGCGGCCTTTTTGTCGGCGATGGTTTCCTCGTCGTGGAAGCGAAGGTTTTCTAGAAGGCACACTTCTCCGTCGCGGAGGGCCGCGACCGCATGTCGAACTTCGTCACCGATGCAGTCGGGGAGCATCCGGACGGGGCGGTCCAGCAATTCCGACAGGCGAACAGCCGCCGGGAGTAAGGAGTATCTGACCCGATCATCCGGCCCACCCTCCGGTCGGCCTAGATGACTCATCAAAACAATGCGTCCGCCGCCTTCGATCAGTTTTCGAATCGTCGGAAGGGCTTCGCGAATGCGGCGATCGTCCGTAACGCGCAGTTTATCGTCGAGCGGGACGTTAAAGTCCACGCGAACCAGGACCCGGCAACCGTGAACTTCGATCTGGTCAATCGACTTTCTCATGCTCGCGTCACCGCCAGTCGATTGGGGAGCGAATGGCGGCTACAGGGCCGCGACTTTCGCAATGAGGTCGGCCGTACGCATCGAGTAGCCCCACTCGTTGTCGTACCAGGCCACGACCTTCACCATCTGGCCGCCGTCTGCCGGCATCGTCATCGTGCTTTGGGCGTCGACAATCGCGCTGTGCGGGTTGCCCACGATGTCGGAACTGACCAGCGGGTCCTCGCTGTATTCGATGATCCCCTTGAACCTCGCTCCAGCCGCGGCCTTCAGCGCCTCGTTGACCTCGGCGACGGTCACTTTTCTTTTCAACGTGGCGACGAGGTCAATGATCGAACCGTCCGCTACGGGGACTCGCAGGGCAAACCCGTTGAGCTTTCCTTTCAATTCGGGGATCACCTGGCCGACGGCTTTGGCGGCTCCGGTCGTCGTGGGAATGATGTTCACGGCCGCGGCCCGTGCCCGGCGAGGGTCCTTGTGAACCAAGTCGGCCACTTGTTGATCGTTTGTGTACGCGTGAACCGTGGTCATCAGGCCCTCCATCACGCCGAAAGAGTCGTTCAAAACTTTCGCGACGGGCGCGAGGCAATTTGTCGTGCAGCTCGCATTGGATACGCATTTGTGGTCGCGGGTAAGCTTGTCGTCGTTGACGCCGAGCACGACGGTGAGATCGGGATCGTCCTTGGCCGGTGCGGAGAGAATCACTTTGCTCGCCCCGGCAGCCAAATGATCGGCGTATCCGCCCTTTTCGCCCTGTCGCCCGGTGAACACACCCGTGGACTCCAAAGCGACTTGCACGCTGAGTTCCTTCCACGGCAGCTTGGCCGGAGCCTTTTCGCTTAGCACGCGCACTTCCTTGCCGTTGACGACCAGCGCGTTTCCCTTGGCCTCCACCGTCCCTTTGAAACGCCCGTGGACGGAATCGTATTTCAAAAGGTGGGCGAGAACAGCGGCCTCCGAAAGATCGTTGATGGCCTCGACCTCGAACTCTTTCGCACGAGCGGCCATCGCCCGAAAGACCAGCCTTCCGATCCGCCCGAACCCGTTGATCCCCACACGAACGGCCATGATGGTTTCTCCTTCACCAATTGCGGCGCCGAATCTTCTCTTCGCAATTACAAAGTCGACGTTAGCCTAGGAGCATGGCGAAAAGGCGTCAAGCCGGCGCGAGATTGCCGCTTTCTCTACTTGATCGGGTACGACTGCGCGCTAACAACCGAGCCGCTATCCCGGCGCGCCGGGACAGCCCTTGCGATGCTTCGACGCAATCGGTGGCGCCACGTTGCGCACGGTCTGTTAGAAAATGCATTTCACGGATTTGTGTCTTCCGTGCAGCCGTCTTCGGATTTTCACGTTTCCGCGGAAGTCGATTCCTACGGCGGACAGACACAAGGGTCGGCCAGGATGTACGAATAGGCGTCCAACATTTTCAAGAAGTCCGCGAGTTCGATAAGCGGCGAATTGTCCCCGGTGCACGGCGGGTACACGTCCGCGTTCGGGCACGCTCCGACGAAGGCATAGCCCTTAATCATGCAGATGATATCGGCGACTTCGATTAGGCCGGCGCAATCGACATTGCCGTGTGCGTTCGGCGTGTTTTGGCACACGCCTGCGACACACCGGTCGCACGTGCAGGTGTTGAAGTCGAAACAATCCAAGTCCGTGGAGCACCCGCCGGGTACGGTTTGTTCGCCGGCCCAGAACCCGTCGCTCAGCACGTATCCACCGGGGGCGAGCGCCGCGCCGCGCCGGGTGTCTTCAGGGACTCGGAACACGACCGCTCTGCGGCTCGATTCGTCAATGAACCTGGGGGGGAAGTCTATTCGGAGCCGCGCCCGTCGGGAAGCGGTTGGTAATCCTCGGAGAAACGGCTCCCTTACGGTCGCGGCTCTGTTTTTTACGTTCCAGCACGCTCTACCGCGACGTCACCGCAATGAAGGCCGAATACAGGTTTAACATCGCCAAGGCGACGACCGCCTGGGCGGCGAGCACGGTGAGGAACGGCCGATCGAACCGCAGATACAACTTGTAGGCCTGGCTGAGGCGATAGACGAAGATCGCCAACGCTCCGCCAAACACCAAAACGATGAGAGCTTGAGGGATTCGCCGAATCCCCTGCGAACCAAGAATCTGCGTCGGCGGAAGGCCCAAGAGCAGGATCAGCGCAAGCCACGCCGCGAGATCGGCACTGTACACCACGCACCGCTCAACGTGGATCGGACGAATCCGTGCACGGCGCATCGACCAGCGAAAGATCTGAAAGGCGGCGTAGCTCAGGATCGGCCACATCACCAGTGCCAGTCCGAGTCCGACGGAGCTGGACATCGATCGCCCATGCGCCGTGACAAAAAGGATCTCTTTGATCCCTCGTAAGGACCAGGGCTTCGGCACTTTGTCGTCGAGAAACGCCTCCACCGAAGGGTACCCCGCCAGCATGTTGACGGTCCACGCGGGGGGATTGGGACTTCTTATGGCAATGGTCAACCAGTTGCGGTATTGCCGGCTCGACGAGGAATGTTGTATCAACTCCGGGATCAAAACACCCAAGATGACCGCAGGGGCGAGCCAACCCGCGACAACAAAAAAATAGCCCCGCAACCTGCCGGGCCGGGAGGGCTGAGCAGGGTGAAGCTGTTTCCAGAATCGCTTGGGCCGTAGCCCGCCCTTGAGGGTTCGGAAGAACGACCGAACATTGCATTCGGGGTGGTGCTCGAAAAGGTAAGGGTGCCGCCTTCGCGATGGGTCCAGAAGCTCCCCCCACGCGAAGCGAAAGCCGCATTCCGGGCATCGCGGTTCGCCCGTGCCTCGGAGGTCGTAGGAGCAAAGCGGGCAGGAGACTTCCTCGTTCAGATTTGCTGAACACACCTCGTCCGGTACCTGAATGGGATCATTCGCCTGAAGCGATTCTATGGCCGTTGTCGACATTTTCCGGTCCCTTCATTCTGACCGTCGGGGCGAAGCCGCATACTTTCGCCGCACCGAACCCCAAGAACGCCGACCCTTGCGGATTTGTTTGGTATACTACCACCCATACTCGCATTCGACCTGCCCCAAGGGAGTAACCCCCTAAGCGCTTGTCGAAGTCGGCGGGTGCAACGGGCCGCCATACGTAAGACGAAGAGAGACGGTTTGTGTTAACGCTTGCCTTTCTTGGGGTCGGTTCAGCCTTTGCGAAGAGGAACGTTCAATCCAACGCACTCTTGGAAGTTTGGTCACAGGCTCCCCAGCTCCAAAACACACCGGACGAGGCCCTCTTGATCGATTTTGGAGGGACGGGTCCGCTGGCGCTACATCAGCTTTCCTCGGTTTCCGGATTCTCCTACCTGTCGCTCGGCGGGGGTATTAACTACAGGGCACTTCGCGGGGTCTTCGTAACTCATCTCCATGCGGATCATATCGGAGGGCTTGAGGAGCTGGCGATGATGAGCGTGAGACGGGCCCGATCGTCGCCCGCAGCTACCGTCACGCGGCCGCTACTGATCAGTGGTTCCGACGTGCTTTCCGACCTTTGGGAACATTCGCTTCAAGGCGGATTGGGCATCCTCGATGGTCGCCGGGCAGCTCTCTCCGATTATTTTGCGCCGGTGCCGATCGATGTGACCATGGGCAGTGCCGCCGAACCCTTCGTCCTGGGCGGTCACTACGAGCTCCTCCCCTTCCGCACCGATCACATCCGTTTGCAATGCAAGTACGATTGGCCGAGTTATGGGTTGGAATTTCGCGATCGCGAAACAGGGCAGTCGGCGGTCTACTCCGGCGACACGCGATTCGATCGGGATGCGATCCTGCCTCGCCTCAGCCGGGCGGCGACGGCCTTTCATGACGTGCAATTGGAGGAAGACCCCGCCGCCGTGCATGCCCAATTGTCGGAACTGCGAACGCTGCCCGCGGAGGTTCGACGCCATGTCCATCTTTATCATTACGGCGATCGATGGGACGATCCATCGTTCGCGAGCGTCGCCGCGGAGTTCGCGGGATTTGCACGGCCCCAAGTGCGCTATTCGCTGTTTCCTTCCTGATCGCACGTGCGGAATCTGAGGTCGATGGGATACAAACAACGCCGCGCATGCGTTCCGATGAACGGCTCGGCGGGGCGTCAAATCGCGGCGCCGCGGCCCCGGGTTTCGCGGCCGCTTGCCGAGCGACGAAACGTAACGCGGGACGCGCAACCTGGTTCGTCTTTTGCGAACTCCAGTCGCAGGGCCTAGAATCACGGACCGTCGGTGTTGCTAAGACGACCGCGCTCGTAGCTCAGTGGATAGAGCACCGGTTTCCTAAACCGGGGGTCGCAGGTTCAAGTCCTGCCGGGCGCAGTGACGGGCTCGCGTCACTTTTTGATGCAAGGCGATGCAAAGCAGTGCAGGAAAGCCCGGATTTCCCAGCGTTTCCTGCATGTGTCAGTTTTGTGTCATTCCGTCCGAAAGTGCGAGCCGATGCGAGCCGTGCCGGTCCGGATGCAGGCCGTCTCGGTAAGCTTTTCGGTAAGGAAAGCGGTAAGGAAATCGGTAAGGATTTCGGATCGGTTCCGGTGGCGACCATCGGTTGCGGTTCGCTCGAATCGGACAAGTCGGGTAGAGCGGTCAGGGCGTCCGCCAGCTCGCCCCGGCTGGTGTGCGAGTAGCGGTCCATCGTCAGCGTGATGGTCGAATGCCGGGCAAGCTGCTGGGCAACCTTGGGGTGAACGCCGCCGCGGGCAAGGTTGCTGATAAACGTGTGCCGCAAGGCATGGAAGTCCACCACCCGGCCTGCGTCGTCGCGGTAGGTCAGGAAGGCCGACTTGCGACGTTCGGCTTGCTCACGGGCGTTGCCCTTGGCTTCGGCGATCCACGCGGCTCGGGCGTCGGCAAGGTCCGCCCGGATCATCTTCGCTGGCTTGCTCGGCAGCTTCGCAAAGACATGCCCAGGCCGGTGGCCAGCGGTGTTGCGTGCATCGCTTTGCACTGTTGGCTGTAGTAATGCTTCCGGTACGTTCTGGTGCGTTTCCAGCGCCGCCGGGTCTGTTCGGTCAGCCGTCGCCTTGGAATCGCGCCACGCGATCAGCCGCTGCGCCGTGGCGGGCCTCAACGGCAGTGTGTCGGCCCGACGGTTCTTGGCGTACGCCGCTCGAACCGTGACGGTGGGGGAGTCGCTAGCGAGGTTCAGCTCTGCCCACGTCAAGGACGCCAGCTCCCGGAACCGCAGGCCCGTCTCGACCGCCAACCGATACAGCATCGCCCGATCCGCTCCCACCATTCCGAACCGCACGCCGGCGTCCGTTCCGTCCAGCCCGTGCCCGGCCACGTGGAGCAACCGCCGCAGTTCGTCATCGTCGAGCGCCCGTCGGTCGTGCCGTCGATCCGTGCGGGCGTTCCAGCCTTGTAGGTGGGCGAGCGGATTGTCCGGGGCCCGGCCGTCGCAGACCATCCAGCGGGCAAACTGCTTGACGGCTTGCAGGTGGAAGTTCTTGGTCTGGGCGCTGGCCGCTTGCGGATCCTTGTCGGGCGTGCATTTGCGGCTCGGCTTGATCAACTCCGCGACGAACGCCTGCACCTTGGACGCCGACAGGTCCAGCCACATGATACACTGCGTGCCGAGCAACACGCGGCGCGCCCGAGACACGACAAGGTTCGTGTGTTCGGGAGTGACGCCCTTGGAGGCCAGCGCGGCCCGCCAGTCGTCCAGGTGCTCTTTGAGAGGTCGCTTGCGATGTTCGGTGAAACGGTCGCGCAGGCCGGACCGCTCTTGGATCGTCCGGCGCTCGAGTTCCGCGGCAAACTGCTGGGTGGCTTGCTTGTCCGTGTATCCCGGCACGCGCCGCCGCCGATCGTCGCCGTCACGATACTCGACGTACCACTTGGCCGATTGCTTGGTCAGCTTGCGGCCGTCGTCGGTTGTGGTTGTGTACTGCTGTTTAAAGATTCGCGCCACGATGCACCTCGGTTGATTTCAGAATGCCTACTGCGGCAGAACCACGCCGCTACGGACCGCTTCGCGCCGCAGCTTGGCGTTCGCCGCCAACGACGGCCCGCTGGGGTGCAGCGTTCCGCGTTCCCACCGCGAGACGGTCATCGACTCGACGCCGACGGCCTCCCCGAATTTTTTTTGCGTCAGGCCCAAACCCTCACGCAGGGACACGAGAAAACCGGGGCTGGGCACGCTGGGCAGCTTCATGGCCAGCGCCCGCACCCGATCCAGGAACGCGACGGCTTCCAGCATGAATGCCGGTTCGCCACCGCGGTCGCTTCGCACCCACCGGCCCGGCACTTCGACGTACACCGTCCGCCCGTCGGGCAGCTTCATCGTGTAGGGGTAGTCGGGGTTCCTCATGTGCTTGGCGTCTAGGTTCATCGCAAATTTACCCTGGGTTAGATTTACGCCAAGGCTATTTATCGCGGCCGGCTGTGAAATCTTGCTGAGTAGGGTGGTCCGACTCTGAGTCAAGCTCGCCCGGATGCAGCGGAGTTGTCCAAGTCTTATCCGTGGACACCTTCGGATGCGCCTCCGTTCCATTGTTGCGATCACCGTCGTTTTCGGGATTAAAAACGCGAAGGTGGCCACGGTCACCGAAGGTGTCCACCTGTTTCGGTCTCAATCATTGGGTGTCGTTTGGCCGCCTTCGCGGGAGTGGATCGGTAGCTCCCACAACCAACCCGCGTTCATTCCTATCTTTCGGGAGATCACGCCAAGCTCGTATTCCGCCCGGCGGATCGTTCGCCACGCATACCCAGCGGACGCAGCGGCGTCCTTCACATCTTGAGCTGGCACCGGTCCGCCGGACAACAGTTCCCGAAGCCAGGCGGCCGCGTGATCGCGCGCGCTCCGATCGTGACTTCCGCGCCGCCCGTTCTCGGCTGCAAGCGCCTCGTCAGCGGTGATACGGATCGGCTCCGTTTCCCACACAACGACTGGGAGCGAAGCTCTGACCTCTTGGACGGGGCGTGACCCGATGTGATACGCCAGACCGGGTGCTTCTGGCGCGAGGTTCGCCTTGGTTGGCAGAAACAGCCGTCGCTTGTTATCGTCTGGATCGCGTGCAACCAGCCACACCGCCCGCGCGGTGGCGGTGAACGCGACGGATCCGATCGCCCGGTAGATCGCCTTGTCGCCGCCGCTCTTTGACAGGTGAGTTACGGCGACGACGGCCACGTGGCATCTGGCGGCCAGCTCGGCGAGTGGACCCAGCAGCGCACGCAAGTCCGCGTTCTTGTGCGAGTCCGTCCGGCCGAGAAAGGCGCTAATGGGGTCTATGATGACCAGCCGGCAACCGGGCGATTGTTCTAAGGCTATCTCGAGCGGCTGTAGGCCGTGTTCCAGAGTGAACACAGCACGCGTGCCGTCCAAGTTCACTATCCCGGACAAGGTGCGGATGTTTTCACGGATCGCGCCGGCTGCCATGAGGCGGGGGACGATGGTGTCGGCGGCATCATCCTCCGCGCTCAGTAGAATGACCGACCCGGCCACCCCGAGTTCGCTCTTCCGGTCCGGCCACGGTGTACCCGACGACACGCGCGCGGCGATGTCGCAGGTAACCAACGACTTCCCCAGTCCCGGATCGCCCGCAACCAGTGTGAGCTTGCCCAACGGAATGCGGTCAGCCCATAACCACTCCACGCGCTCCGGTTTCACGTCGCTGAGTTTTGTCAGGACGGGCTTTGGTCGGGGCCTCGCCGACGGGATCGGCGAGCAAGCGGCCGCATTCCGGTTGGCCCCGATGCGCCTATACACCGTGGCACCACTTGTGGTATTTGCAACTCGGATTTCCCAGCCCTCTACGAACCCTTGGGCGTGCAGGCACCGAACCGTATCGCCCCCGGGGCGCCTCACGCAGCCGTTGGTTTGCTTGCACACGGGGCAGGGATTCTCCGCCGAAACGGAGGGCCAGTCGGACGATTCCGGTTGCGGAGTTCGGCGAGGGCTGTTAGACTTTTTGTTGCAGTGGACATTGGCCCGTTCCCCGGCGGCATCCGGGGGCGGGCCCTCTTTTTTTCCCGGGCTCAGTGTCGGCCTCCTTTCTCGATCGCTTGCCACGTTTTGCGATCCGGGGCGCCGGCCTGCAACCAATCTTCGATGATCCGCAGCGGCCAGCGCACCGCATGGCCCAAACGAACCGGGCGCGGCAGCTTGCCGGCGGCGTCCATCGCCCGGACGGTCCGCAGACTCAATCCAAGCATGGTGGCTAG
>Ga0187893_10003214_pt1 | contig 33724 bp, 48 predicted proteins | sample MA1701074metaG_FD_139574 | JGI IMG/M metagenome (GOLD analysis project Ga0187893, IMG submission 139574) | White microbial mat communities from a basaltic lava cave in the Kipuka Kanohina Cave System on the Island of Hawaii, USA - MA170107-4 metaG ...
CCCCCCGCATAATCGCCGCCCGCCGCCGCGGCCCCGCCGCCCCCGCCGCCGCTGCCGTAGCCCGTGCCGTTGGCGCCGGCGCTGTTGTTTCCCCCCGCGCCGCCGCGGCCGAAGGCCGACGAGCCGCCGCCGCCGCCTCGTGATCCGGTGCCCCCGCGCGCGGCGGTCGCGTCGCCCCCTTTTCCGCCGCCCGTGCCGGCTTCATCCCCGCCGCCGCCGCCACCACCGATCTCGTGCATGCCGGCGCCGATCGAGTTCCCGCCGGCGGTGCGCGCTGCGCCGCCCTCACCGCCGCCGCTGCCCCCTTCCCCACCACCGGCCCCGCCGTTGCCGGCAGCGCCAATCCCGGCGCCGTTGCCAAACGCGCCTCCATAAGCGGTCAGCGATCCGAAGGAGGAATTACCGCCATTGGCGCCGTTCACGCCGCCCGACCCTGCCGCACCACCAGTGCCGCCCGCGCCGACCGTGACGGTGACGTTCCCGGTCACGGTTACCGGGTACCGCAGAATCGCGTGGCCAGCCCCGCCACCGCCGCCAGCAGATCCAGCGCCGCCCGATGAGTCACAGCCGCCGCCGCCGCCGCCGCCGCCGACAAGCGTCACCCAGACGGTATCGACGGACGCGGGGCGGGTCCAGGTGGCGTCCCCGGTAAACACTTGCACCTTCCACTTGGGTTGCGACCCGGTCTGACTGATTGGCATTACGAGGCCACCTCGAGCATGGTCAGTCGGCAGCTCACCACGTTTGCGAGCGCGCTATTCCTGACGGCTACGAAATCGCTCGGCTCCAGCACGCGCCAGGTATCGTCCAGGAGCGTATTTTTGGGGCCGATGGTGTCGCCGAAGACTTCGTCTTCCACAGACGCGGTATCCCCCGATTCCACGATCGCGAGCTGCGGCGTGTGGGCGCTGCTGTCCGTGTTGCAGAGCGTGTAGTTCAGCAGGAGCGCATGCTGCACGCCGCTCCCGGGGACCGTGTAGAGGGTGCTGTAGCTCGTCCCCAACTGGACGCCGTCGACCACCTTCAGCGTCACGCCGTCGGGCTGACTGGCGTACTCGGTGATCTCCGCGCGCATGGCGACCACGCCCGCCGCGGCCGCCTTGCCGCGCAGCGTGCCGCTCGGCCCGAGGAACCACCCGCCGATGGGCGCGAGCGCAAACGTCCGGCCGGGCGGCACGACCTTGTCGAAGATCCGCTCCGGCACCCCGGCGGATCCCCCGCTCGGGACGAGATAGATCTCGACCGCGCGTTCCACGCTATCGGTGTTCCGGATCGTGATCGCGTGGAGTTGGACCACGCTGCCGCCCGTCGATGGCGCGGTGTAATGCGTCGCCACGCTGGTGCCGAGCGTCGCCCCGTCATTCGGCTTCGCCGTGACCGTCACGACATCGGCCCCGTCGACGTCGTACAGAGCCCCGCCGAGCAGGCGGCTCATGATGGCGTACCGGTTGAGCCGCTTAGCTTTCAGAACGTCGTCCGCCGTCCAGAGCGTACTGATGGCGCCCTCCTCACTGACTGACGGTGACGGTCCATGTCGACGTCACCGTGATGCTGCTCGTTTTCACGATCGCCGACGCGAGGACGGCGCGGGTGAACATCAGCGGGCCAGAGGCCGCGTTGAACAGGCCGAATTCACGCAGCGTGTTCCCGTTGGCCTGCACGTCCGACAGAAAATGCTTGAAGACGATCTGCTGTGCCGTGCGGGCCCGCGAGGCGAGCAGGCTCCGAAAGACCTCCGCGACAAGCGCCGTCTGCGTCGCGGCGGCCGCGGTCGCATCGGTGCCGAATGCGAGATGTGTCGGCGGGGTCGGCGGGGTGATCGTCGCGTCCCACGCATCCCGCGTCGCTTGGCGCCCGCCGTTGGTGACGACGTTGTGCTGTCGCAGCCGACGGAGCAGGCGGCCGGTCCGTGCGGAACGGATCTCCACGACGAGCGCGCCCGTGAGGGCGAGGCGATCGCGACTGTGCAGCGAAGCAGCGCAGCGCGGCATTTAGCCCACCATCCCAAACTCGACGCGCGCGTGTTCGACCCGTCGCTCGGGTGTGCCGGTGCTGGCGTCGCTCGTATCGTCGAGCAACACGGTCTCCTGAGCACTGCGCACGAGCACGAGGACTTCGTTGTCGCGTGGCGTGGTCGCCCGCTTGGCCGCCAGCAACTTCTGATAGAACATGCGCCAGCCGACGACGGGATCACCTTCGACGAGCGTGACGGTAGACAGCAGTGTCGCCACCCCGCCCTGGTCCTGGCCGAGCCAGTCGCGGCCACGCACGGCCTCGATCAGAAATTCCCCCATCAGATCGTGGCGCGGCACGATGACGGCGACGAGTTGGCCCGCCCGATAGCCGGCCGTGAGCGTCTCACACTCGAGTCGCCGCCCAGTACGCGCGAACCGCGCCAGCAGCGCCGCGGCCGTATCCGTCGCGAGATCGGCATCATCCAGATCCGGCCGGTCCTCGCGCGCTTCGTACACACCCGTGCCGCCCTCGAGCGTCTTCCGGGCGGCGATCGCCGTATCATCGTCCGCGAGAATCCGGATCGGGAACTGACCCCGATACGTGACCCGGAGTTGATCGACGGCGGCCAGGATCGTCCCGCCACTGTCCTGCGAGATCTCCGTGAGCCCCTTGTTCCAGTACCAGTCCTTCCCCGTCTCGACGCCGCGAATGCCGATTGTCTTGCTGACCCACCCGGCGCCGTTCCGATTCTCTTCGATGAGACTCGGGACTGTGCCCACCGGAAACGCCAGGTTGAACACGCGGCGGGTGCCGTCGCCGACAAACGATTCGGTGCGCGCGTCCGTCAGATCCGTGCCGGCGCGCACGAGTTGTCTGTTCCGGTAGTCCTCCCGGTGCGTGACGATGCGGAGCGCGACGTAATTCGTGGCGCCGATCGCGGGCCCGGTCAGGGCGGCGCGATCGTGGAATTGCACCACCTTGGCCGGGGTGACCCACCACGCCATGCCGGTCCGCTCGGTGAGTTCGTTGGCCGCCTCGGTCGCCGTCACGTAGTCGAAGACGACGCGCGCGAGCGTCGGCCCATCATCGATCCCGGCATCGCTGAGGCCTTCGCCGGCGAGGTCCTGCGCGAGGAGATCCCTGAGGATGGCGCCGGCGGACTGATTCTCGTAAATGCGCGCGACGAGATGGCGATCGAAGAGGCCGCTGTAGTCCTCGGCCTCGACGTCGTACGTGAGCAGCTCGGAGTCGCCCTCCTGCGCGATACCGACCCGTTGAATGATGCCGCCGAAGAGTGCCGTCGCGCCGTCCTGCAGCAGGACACTGTGCCCGTCGAGTGGCACGAAGTCGGCCAGGCGGCCCTGCAGCCGCACCTGCAGGCGATCGCGTCCGTTGACGGAATTCTCGTACTGCAAGGATTCGCGCAGGAACGCGCGCGGTGAGCCGGCGATGGTCAGGGTGAGTGCCATCAGGGATAGACCGGGTTACGGGTTGGCGACTGGCACGACGAGCCAGAGATCCGCATGTTCGCCATTTGGGACATAGGCGATCTTGCTGCTGCCATCGGTGAGCCTGAAGCGCACCAGATAATTGCCGGCCACGAAGGCCTCCACGCCCGTGACGCGGACGGTGCCAGCCGCTTGCACAAGCCAGGCGATCGATGGCGCTGGCACACCGATCACGGCACCGTCGGCAAACCGCGCGACCTCGATGCCAATCGCGTAACCGGTGCCATTGATAGCGACGCCGTTATTACGCAGCTCGAAGTCTTGGGGTTCGCTCGTACCGAGTGGAATCACATATCTGGTCTGCATCACGTCCCCATCGTGGTCCGGCGTGGAACCAGGCTTGCGACGGATCGCACCGATGTCAGACTCACAGTGGACCGCTGAGGACCAAGGGCGACCGTGCGCGTCTCGCCGACAGCGAGGAGCTGACCAGAGCCGCCGATCTTTGGCCAGTAGCGGCGGGTAAAGAAACGAAGGGGCCAGAATCGCGCGGGAAACATAGGCGTTACGTCAGGTCCGTCGCCACAGCCGTGCGGTTGCCATCCACGTCGACCGTGGCGGTGATGCGATCCTTGTTGTCGGCCACGGCATTACGCACAGTTACAGTCGTCGTCGCTGCGCCGGCGAGTTTGCCCGCGGCGGCGGCCGTTTGCAGTCGCTGCGCCTGGCGTGGCGTCAGCCCAGTCTCGATCGCATTCACGCGATCAAGGTGGGCATCTGCGATCGCGTCGCGTTCGCTCGCGCTGAGTGTCATCTGGTCTCCGATGGCCGCTGGGCTCGCCGGCAATGCGTCGGTCTTCGTCTTGATGGCCGTCGTGTCCGCCTTCACCGTAGCCAGGTCTGCGCTCACGCTCGCCCCAGCTGGGGCCCCGAGCCGCGCGAAACTGTCCCCGGTCTGCGGCGCCGTCGTCCCGCCGGTGGACGTGATATTCGTCGCAGCCGTGAGCGTGCGTGTCCCAGAGGCCCACACGTCGGCGGCGCTGTGGCTTGAGCGGCTACTGATGGCCGCGTTCAGGTTATCGACGAAGAGTTTGCCGATTGAACCGGCCGTCGTGAGTGCGGATGTCGCGCGGTCGAAGATCTCCTGTACCAGCGATGCGCCGAAGGCCGTCAAGGTCCGCGTCGACACCGTCCAGACGGCATCGAAGGCGCCAGCGGCGAAGGATGCCGCCGCAAGCACGCCCGCTGCCGCCGCGCCGATGCTGCTGTCCATCCGACCACCAACCAGCGCCGCCGGGATCCGCGTTTGGATATTATCGGTGTCTGATTGCACACCGGCGATGTCGGCCGAGACAGACGCCCCACTGGGAGCACCGAGTCGGGCAAAGGCCGCACTCCGGCCCAGCGTGAACGAGCCAATGACCTCCCCCACCACGGACACGCTGTCCACGGTCCCCGTCGTAATCACAAGTGCGTAGCTGGACCCGGCCGCGTAGCCATTGCCCACTGTCGCGACGACCCGGACATTGTTAAGTCCGGTTACGGAATCGAAGTCAACAGTCAGGGTAATGCCCGCCGTGAGCTGGGTGACGCTGTTATCCGGATAGGCCGAGATGACCGGTGTGCCCGCGAGCGTGAACGGCGCGCCTGTGGAAAATCGCCGCGTCGTGAACTTGACATCGAACGTGTCGCCGGCGGTGAAGTCTCCTGCGTACATCTAGCCCGCCAATCCGCCGTGTCCGGCGAGACGCAATCCGCCGCCGCTGCTACCACTACTAATCGAGTCCACCATGAGCACCATCGGCGACGCGAGCGTGTCATTCAACGTGTAGGTGGAGGGATCCTGCGAGCCGCCGACGAAGCCGAGGAACCAGGAGGGCTTCCAGGCCAGCACATCGGCGGGGAGATTGTCGGAGGATTCGCCCATGTAGGCGCGAATGCCCGCGTTGGTACTCCCACCTACCGTCACGACGATGTTGTAGGCCACATCCTTCAAGAGCGTCACGTCGAAATGAGTCGACCCGCCCAATTGCGCGGACTCGTCCAGCGTCAGCGACAGGATCACGCTGTTGTCAGAGACCCGCGTGATTTCCAGCGTAGCCACATTCGTGTTGCCGACGTTGGATAATATCCCTACGACTCGTGTGTCGTTGGCGAACTGCACACGATTGCCGCGGTCGTTGGCGTTGCTCGCGTGCGCGGTGCTTGAGGCCCAGCTATTACCAAAGAGCGGGCCATCACTCGTCTTGATCACCGCGAGCCCAACGCCACTCCCTAGCGTCGGATCCGTCGTGAAGCCGCTCTGTGTATAGCCGGTTCTCAGTTGTACGAGCCCCGTTATAGTGACTGTCGCTCCAACTTGCCCCTCATACGCTGCTCGATACTCCCACGAGGCGTAGTCGCTGACGGGATCGGCCGACGTGTTCTTGACGATCAGAAAGTACGTCTGGCTCTGCACGAGCGTGATCGAGGAAAACGTAAACGTCGCCCAACGATTGGCGGTCGGTGTGATGTCGCTCCCAGGGGTGCCAATCGTGGACCCTGCGGCCTCTGGCCGGTCCCAATCGCCAGCCGCGAGGGCGCCGTTGCGCGCCTCGATCCCGAAGGTCGGCGTGCCGGTCACGGCCGTGCAGAAGACATAGAGCGTCAGCGCGGCATTCGTCTGGGACACGGGCGCGACGAAACGCGCGAAGAAGGCTTCCTTGCCCGCCGTCTCGAACGTCCAATCGGTATCGATCTGGATGCTCGTCGCCAAGCCACTGTCGCCAGCGATCCCGACGACCGACGAGTCGATCCCGCGCGCGTAGTTCCAGGCCACGGATTACCCCACCGCGATGACGTTCACGGCACCCGTCAGATCCAGCGTGCAGGTCTTCGCCCGGCAGTTGGCCTCGAAGGTCACACCGAGCGTGGGATCCCGTTCCACCGCAGAGAGCAGTTGAAGGAGCGCCAGCTCGTCTGGTCTCAGCCGCGCCTTGAGTGCGGCGAGCTGCTCTCGTAGCACCTCGGCTCCGCTGAACAGCAGGCTTTGTCCCTGCCACGTCAGCGGCAGTGGGGCCTCGCCGGTCGTGATCTTGACCGTGATCCGCCCGCTCGTTCTGTTCCCCGTGACGTCATCCAGCCGTCCTGCGGTCACTGCCATGTCTCGCATCCTTTCGGGCTCCTATCCCCGGAGCTGGTCCCGTAGTCCGTATGGGGCGTCCCAACAAAAGCCTTCCTCGCGCCGCCGGGTGGCTCTGCTCTGCATAATCGTCAGAGCCGGAACCCGCGGCGCTTCAGCTCGCCGGGGAGATCTTCCACGACCGCGCTCGCGAGCTCGCGGCCATTCGCGTGCAAGTGCACATGCAGGACGACGGGCGCGCTGTCTCGCCCGCCGCTGGCCGCCGCGTCGACGCTGGCCCGCCCGCCCATGCGCGCGACCTCCGCGCGCGACAACATGCGTTCGCCGGTCTGCGCGATGATCGGCACCTCGTCCATCCAGAGGCCCCGGTGCGCCCGCGGCCACGCGTCAATCCACCCGCCGCGATGCCGGTCGGTGATATTTCCAAACGCCTCCTGAATCCGGTGCACGTCCCCCGGATTGCGGCGGAGAAAGTCATCGATGTCGGCCTGCGTGGCGGCCCGGAAGCCCGATCCCCCAGGGCTGGCGCCGGCCGCACTGCTCGGCGAGGGCAGGCCGGGGAAGTTCGCGATGTCCCATCCGACCTTGATGGTGATCGGCTTCGCGATCTCGGCCTTGACCTCGTCGGCGAGGCTCCCGAGTGCGGTCAAGCCCGCGCCGGCGCGAGCCGTGGCGTCGACGAACGTCTCGCCAAAGGCCTGCGACGCCGGCGTGAGGCCCGTGCGCATGACTGCCTCGATCTCCTGGATCACGAGTCGCACGGCGTCGCCGCCCTGCTTCTCGGCCTTCCAGAGCCGGTCCATGATGGCCAGCGCCTCCTGCTCGGTGCGGCCCGCCGCAAGGTAGGCATCGCGCACGGCGATCACGCTCTGCTTCCAGCGCTCATTCCCGGCCTCGAGCCGCTGCGTGTCGGTGAGCATCTGCTCGAGTTGCTCGCGGAACTGTGCGGCGACCGTCCGCCCCTCCCGTTCGGTGGCGTCTGGACCGCCAAAGAGCCCAGTGAGTGCGCCCCAGATTTTTTTCGCGCCTGCGACAATCGCCCCGGAAAACTGGCTGAGGATCTCACCGACCACTGGGATCTGTCGCAGCAAATCGCCGACGAGGCGTGTCGCGAACGATTGCACCGCGCCGCTGACTCCGCCGCCCCCTTCAAAGGCCGCTTGGAAGATGCGATTCAGATCCGCAAGGGACGATGAGACGACATTCCCGAGTTGCGCAAATAGCCCTGATGTCTGCGCGACCGCGCCCTGGGTCGCCGCCACCATCCCCTGTCCCATGCGCGTGAACCAGTCGAGCACGCCGCGCACCATGTCTGGCACGTACGATCGGCCGACGACCTGCTCGTACATGTCGCGGAAGAACCCGGTCACCGCCTCGACCTTCTTGCCGATCCAGTCCACGATCGCGGTAAATTTGTCGACGAGCCACGTCTTCACTCCCTCATAGACGCGCTGCGCGATCGTCGTGATCTGATCCCAGTTCTTCCACGCGAGATAGACGCCGGTGATGCCGGCGATGATGACGCCGGCCGGGAGGAGGAATGGGGCCAGCGCGCCCAGCGCCGCCGTGACACCGGCCAGCGCGGCAGGCGCGGCGGCGGCCAGTACGGGCATGAGCAGGCTGACGGCCGAGAAGATGCCCGTGAACCCGAGGGCGACGGGGCCGAGCACGCTGCCGAGAATGACCGCGGCGGAAATGACCGTTTGGGTCGACTGCGGCAGGGACGTAAACGCTTCGAGCAGCGGCAGAATCGCGCGCGCGAGGAGCGCGCCGGCCTGTTCTTTGACTTCCCCGTATTGATTGCCGAGTTGCTGCAGCCGGCCGCTGTACGTCTCGGCTTGCGCCTGCGCTTGCCCGCCGAATTTCTCGTTGATCGCCTCGAGGACGGCCGTCGCGCCGCCCGCCTTCAGCTTCGCCTCATCGATCACGATGCCGTAGCGCTTCAGGGTGCCGGTCTCGCCTTCGAACGCTTTGCCGACAAGCATTGTCGCCGTCCGCAGATCGATCCGCAGGCCGGAGGCCAGATTCGTGGCTGCTGAGAGGGCCGCCTCCATCTGGTTGGGCATCACATTGCCGACCTGAACCAGGAGCGCCTGCATCTCACTGACGAGCTCGTCCCCGAACACCGTCGTGCGTTGAAACTGGCTCGCCAGCTCGGCATACTGCGCGGCCAGCGCGGGCGTGAACGTGCCCTGCGCCTGGAGCGCCGTGTTCACACGGACAAGGGCATCTTCCTGGGCAGATGATTGCGACATGAGATCGCGAAGCTCATCCCCGGCTTTCTGAATGCCGATCGCCGCCGCGCCGGCGGAGGCCGCAAACGCCGCCCAGCGCTCCTGGAACAACTCGCTGGCGCTTTTCATCTGATCGCCGAGACCAGCGACGGCCGCCCGCGCCTTGGCAAACTCCTCATCCGTGAGGTTTTTGGCCGTAATCCGAATGGCGATTTCGCGTTCGCTCATCGCTGGTTTACCGCGGTTGCTCGGCCAACAACTGATTCGCCACGTCGCACACGTGCGCAAGCGCCTGCATCATTCTCGCGTCCTGATCGGCGAGTCCACCCGGCGCCGGCAGGGCCACCCGTCGCCATCGCGCTGCGCCGAATCCGGTGCTCTCCACGTCATGCGTCCACTCGAACCAGCGCAGCAGATCGTCGACGTCCGGTGTCAACAGGCGAACCGGGCATGTCGTCAGGACCTCACCGCGATCGCTAATCCAGACGGGTGTTCCTCGATCGACGCCGTCGCAACTCCGCTCGTAACAGAGCGCCCGTCGCTGACACTCAACGCAGGAGCGCCCGGTCTCACCCCAGGTGCTGCCTGATCCTCGAGTCCGGCGGAGGAAGTCTGAGAACCGGAGCCCAAGGGCGAGCCGTTTTTTGCGGCGGGGGACAGCGTGTTCTGCTCGAGGATGGCATCCATCAGGGCGCTGAGGACGCTGCGTCTGGCGCCGTAGAGCCGCACGATGTCTGCGCCAGCCGTGATCGCACGCGTCGTCTGGGTGGCGTCGTCGACCTCCTCGATCTGCCCAGGGACGACGGTCACGTACCGACTGATCGACTCCGCGAGAAAGGACCGCGCGAAGATCTCCTCCTCGTCCATGAGACGCTCGTATGCGGCGCGCTGATCGTCGGTCATTTCGACGAGACGCCGCCGACGAATCTCTGCGGCGCTCACGACAAACGCCTCACCGTGTGTCTCTTGTTCCGGCCCTGGCATTCGCATCGTGACGAGCCTCGCGGAATGCGGGTCCACGATGCGCTGAAAGCCAGCAGAAAAGGCACTCCACTGGTCGAGGGTGAGGCGCGTGATGCGGACGTTGATCGCGTAGCCGTCGATCGGCACCGTCGCCGGGTAGTAGCCGGCGGTCACTCGGAGCTTGGGTTGTGGTTGGTCCATGCACGCACCTGCCTGGTTGAAGGGGGTTGAAACGACCGTCACCTTCCAAGGCGCGCCAGGCGAGGTAGGCCCCGGGATACCGGAAGGAACCCGATCCAAAGGCCCAGGCGAACGCGCAGAGCTGCAGGACCCGAGACGCCGCGAAAACCGTCCTTATTTACCCGACCACGCCGTTACGCCAGCGCCAGCCGCACTTCGTCGTTGTTGCCATCGGCCGTCGCGAGCGCCGTGCCCGTCCACGACCAGGACACCGCCTCGTCGGGATCGTCAATCGCGGGCACGTCGAAATCCACCTTCGGGAGATAGAGCGCGATGATGTTGCCCTCGGTCCGCCCGGTCTGCTTGAGGATCGACACCGGGGTGCCGACGCGCGCGAGGTCGTAGAGCGTGGCCTGGTTCTCGACGAAGGTGGTCAGGCTGCACTTCACCTCGCGCTTGCCATCGCGATACGACTCGGTCGCCACCGAAACGCCGTACTCCGAGTTCCGCGCTCGGAGGCTGTTGCTCAGCATCACCTCGCAGCGCTTGAACAGATACGCCGTGTTGTTGACCAGCAGCTCGCCGATGAGCCCGGAGGGCGGATTCCCGCCGACCGTGGTGAAGGCGCCTGGCTCGGCGGGCACATCCGTCGCCGTCTTGTCATCCGCCGCCTGCCCGCTCAAGGAGAACCGCGGCTCCTCGTTCCCGTCGAACGTCATCGTCAGCTCGTTCGCGCCGAGGCCGAGCAGCATCTCCTTGAAGTTCGCGAGATAGTGCGCGATGGCCAGCGACAGGCCCAGCGTGGTCGTGCACGAATAGGTCAGGCAGCCCTTGACCGATTCGCCATCCGCCATCGCGCTCGGCAACGCCGGCGCCCAGGTGACGCTGCTGCCGGCGATCGCCGTAATCACGCGCACGTATTTCACGCTGTTGCGCGTGAGCAGAATGGCATCCCCGACCGCGAGCCCCGTGACGGAGGTGAAATCGTCCTGCGTCGTCGTGCCCGCCCCGGCCACGGCGATCGTGGTGCTGAGTGTGACGTTGCGCTTCGAGCCGAAGGCGCACTCGAAGAGCTCGTCGGCCTCGGGCAGGGTGTTCAGCACGCCAGATGGGCGGAGCACGGCCTCGAGACTGGAGAGCGCGGCCGTGCGGCGCCGGTCAAAGCGCGCAGTCACGCCGGCCGCCGCCGTCTTCTCGGGCGAGATCACCCGATTGAGCGGCTGAAAGGCTGGAATGAAGCTGATGTGCCGCAGCGCATCGGTCGCCGCAAACGTGACGGCGGGATCCGCATACGTGCCTTCTTTCTTGACGAACAGCTTCCCGGCGCTGCCGAGATTCAGAGCCATTAGGCGTTCCCCTCTCTAGGCACAGCAGCGTCCGGTTCGGACGCGAGCGGCTCGAACCAGGACGGATCGACGACGTCGCGGACGCGGAGCCCAGGCGCCACGAGCGTATTCAGATCCACCATCGAGCCTGGCCCGAACCGGACACTCCAGTCCGCCCCGCGCGCGGTGCATTCCACGCGACAGCGGCGCAGATCGGGTGCGCGCGCGGCCGACGATCGCTCACGCATTGGGCGCCCCATACGTGCGCCGGAGCGCAATCTCGACGTCGACCATCGCCCACACCTGCGACCCGTCCACGGCGAGATCGAGCTCGCGTTTGACGATCTTCGTGTCGAAGGCGTACCCGCCGCGGGTGATGTCCACCGCGATCGCCTGCTCGACATCGGCGCAGCCACGCAGATACGTCTGCAGGCGGCTTGTGTCATCGGTCGGCGTCGAGTCGCTGATCCAGTGAATCGTGACCGGGAGCACGAGACGCGCCTGGTTCGCCGGGTCGTATTCCCACGTCTCCGGCTGGAGTTGCAGGACGACGAACGGCCGCGGCCCCCCCGACGCGATGAGCGCCTCGACGTTCTGGTTCGGATCGAGCTTCACGGCGCCGGCGGCCACGGTGTAGTGGTAGCCACCGGCGACGCTGATCGCGAGCAGCGCGGTTTGCAGGTTCTGCAGAATGCGGAACTCAATCGGTTCCGGCATCCCCACCCCCCTGCGCCTGTTGGAAGCGCAGCTCGTGATCGAAGTTCTTCAGAAACGAGGCGTGCATCGCCTCGAGGACCTGCGGCCGATACTTCGCGAACACGCGGCCGAGCGACGGGCCGAACAGCTCCTGGATCGGCAGGCGTTGCCGCGTCCGGCGCGTGAAGACGCCCCGATGCCCGCTGCCCATCGTCGCGATAAAGGCGCCGGGCACGTGCCCCCGGCTCGCCCCGAGCTTGTAGGTGACGCGGCCCCGGCCGCGCGACGGCTCCGGCCCGCGGGCGTTGAATTGGATGAGGGGGATCCGCTTCAGACTCGCCCCGAGCTCGGCGCTGGGCCGCTGGAAGGTGGCGTCGCGTTGGCGCAGCGCCGTCCGGACGGCCGTCTGGCGCAGGCCGACGTCGCCGGCCATCGCGCGCACCATGACCGTCCGTCCGCTGACGAGCGCGCGGTTGAGGGCGCGGACCATCGCGCGCGTCGTCCGACCCGGGAAGTCCCGGAAGTCGGCGATCAGCGCCGCGTCGCCCTCGATGTGCAATTGCATCGGTCGTCCCTACTGCGTCAGTACCACCAGAGCGCGCCAGACCTGCGGGTCGTCCTGGTCGTCTGCATAGCCGTCCACCCGCCACGTTTTCACGGCCCCGCCCTGGATCTCCGGGGCGGCGATCGTCGTCCCCCGCGGGAGCGTCGGCACCGCCGACCGCACGAGATCCAATCGGCGCCGCGGCTCGCGCGCCCGGAAGTCCGTGCCGTACGGCTGCGCGTTCGCGACGGGGAGGCCCACCCAGATCGCCGTCGTGGCGATCGGCGTGTTCTCCGGCACCGGCCGCGTCACCGTGGCGGCCACGCCGTAGGCCGCCAGCAGCGGCGCGATCGGGACCCGCTGATCGGCCATCCGCGATCAGGCGTAGACGACGTACGCTTCCGCCGCCGCGGTGACGTTCGTCAGCCGGATGCGCACCACCTTCGAGGCGCCGCCGCCCACGATGCGCGAGACCGCCGTCTGATTCGCGTCGAAGCCTCCGCCGGTGCCGGCCGCCAGCGTGATGACCTCTGTGATCGGGTCGGACCCGTTGACGACCAGGCACTGGACCACATCGCCCACCTTCGCGCCCGGGATCGCCGCCACGAGCAGCGCCGCCGTCGGCAACGTGTCTGTCCGCGACGCGCCCGCGCAGTCGCGCACGATGATGCCGCCCAGAATCTGGGCCGCCGTATACGTCTCGGCGCCAGCCGTCGCCAGGGACGCGGCCGCAGGACCCGCCTCCCCCTGAATCGGCCCGATGCGCCAATCGAGCCGTACCTGGCCCGTGCTCGAGGGATTCGCCGCGTCGGCCGCCGCCACCCCGATGCGCCGGAACCCGGCGCTCGGGACGTTGTCGGCGCGCTTGTTGGTGTTGTCCCAGTAAATCGGGTCGCCGACGACCCAGGCCTGCGCGCTGGTCTTCGCCAGGTCCCAGACCCCATTGGTCGCGCCGACAAACGCCGCGGCCGCGGCCACCGTCTGAAGCGCGATCGAGAACAGGCGCCCGATGAGGACGCCGACGCCGGTCGTCACGCCGCCGGTCGGGGCGGTGAGGTCCAGGTGTTTGCCTGGCTGCACGAAGTTCTTGGCCATCGAATGCGTCTCCTCTGCGGCGATGATTTAGGAGGCTCGCCGTGACCTCATGTCCATCTGCGTTCAGCCCTCGCGTCGTCAGCGCGACTCACGCGCCGGCGTTGGTCACCGCGGGGCGGAAATCGACCCCGGCGCACACGAGGTCGTGGCGCACCTTCATCTCGGTGCCGTCGACGTTCCACCCGTCCTTCGTTTCGATCACGGGCTCGGCCGCGCCTTCGAGGAAGGCCATCTCGAACGCGGGCGCGACGCTCGGATCCGCAAACAGGTACCGACGCGTCCCAGAGAGCCGGGCCGTCCCCACGATGCGCGCGAACAGCCCGCGCACCTTGTTCGGCTTCTGGAGCTTGTTGGCGGTATCGGGGTCGTACTGCGCGTCGTTGATCACCCGCGCATCCCCCAGGAGCTCCCGCGGGAGCAGCAACACCCACGGCTGAATGTCGAGGAACTCGTTGCTGTTGACGTCCTTCTGTTTCGCCAGCAGGACCGCATCGGCGTCCAGCGCGTTGACCGCGAGCGCCGACCCCGTGCCGATGTTGTTGTGATCGGCGTGGAACAGGGACTTGGTGTCGTTCAGGGTCGGGCCGAGGTTGCTGTTCTTCGCGAGCTCGGCGTAGGCCGCGATCTCTTCCGACAGTCGGGCGGCGCGCCCCAGCATGGTGAGCAGCCGCATGAACACGCCCATGTCGTCGTTGACGATCATCTGGCGCGAGACGTTGATGATGTTGCCCTTCGTGGTGAGCGTGACGAGTTCCTTTTCGCCATCCAGGATCGCTTTGTTCCGGAACTCGCCGTTCTGGGTCAGCGCGTCGAGGCCGCCGAACATCCCGAAGCGGTATCGGTTGTGGGCGCGGAAATCCGACACGGTGCCACGGGCGCACCACTGCGTCCAGGTGTCCGGCGTGATCGCGTACTGCGCCTGCAGGGTCTTGTGCATCACGTTCTCGAGCAGCACGGCGAAATCGCTCGTCGACTGCGTGGCCCGATACGTAAAGGCCTGCGCGACGAGCGCCATCTTGTCGAGCCCGCGCGTCTTGACGCCCCGGAGTTCGAGGCAGTGCTTGGCCAGCTCCAGCAGCGTCATGCCGCGGAACTCGCCGGGGTCGAACGTCGGCCGCGGCTCCTTTCGGCGCTCCGCCGCGCTGACGAGCACCTGCTCGACGTCGCCCTTGATCGCGAGCCACTGCGACGCGCCGCGAATCGCCTTCTCGATGGCATCCTCGCCCGGCACAATCGCCTGCGCCGGATCGGTGCGCGGCGGCTGTGTCTTCACGAGCTCGTCGATGACGAGGGCGCGGAAGGCCTCGATCGTCGTGCCATTCGTGATGTGCGCATCCGCGAGCGCGGTGGGGAGCTGCGCCGCGCGGGTCGCCTGCTGGATGCCGAGCACGCGCTGACGCTCCGCGGTGGCCGCGTCGGGTGGCGCGGGATCCTCGTCGTCCTCGTCATCCTCATCAGGCGTCTCGATGGCACGGATCTGGGTCTCCACGGCGGCGATCTCCGCCTTCTTCGCATCGAAGGGGGGGCGGGATGCGTCCGTGAACGTGCCGTCGGCCGGCGTGAGCGCGTGAAGCTGCCGCTGCAGCGTGGCGAGCTTGCGCTTGAGGGCCTTGAGATTCATGACTACTCCTTACAGGCTGTGGGCGTACGCGAATCGCAGCCGATCGGCATCGGCGAGCTCGAGCGGCGATGCGGCGGCGGCGGTGACGATCTCGCAGGGATTCGTGCTGAGTGCCTGCGCGCTGCGGAACCCGGCGGCGGCGTCTTCGCCCGCCGGCACGACGGAGACCTCGAACGGTTCCCAGTCCACGGCGCGCCGCGTCGGGATCTTGTTGGTGACGTCTTCTGTCTTTTCGAACTTGTAGACGCGGTAGCCGACGCTGATGTTTTGAATGATGCCGTCGCGCACCTTGCGGAAGATCGCGTCGGCGGCGGGGTCATCCTCCGGCTTGGCAAACCGGACGCGCGCGGTGCCGTGCTTGCCATCGACGCGCGCGGAACCGCTTTCCACGACGCCGATCACCGCGCGGAGCTCGAACAGGTTGTGCGTGTCGAGGAGCGGCGCGCCGTCATTCAGCCGCGCCAGGCGCACGTGCTTCGGGTCGAGCGAGAGTTCTTCCCAGAACGGTTCCCAGAAGCCGCGCAGGACCTTCGCGCCGGTCGACCAGATGACGTCGACCGTCCGCTTCTCGGCGTTGACGGTGGACGGCGCGAACGCCGCACGCAGCGTCAGCGGAGGAAGGTCGCGAGTCACGACCTGAGGCATCACCGCCAGCGTGCGTCACTCACGGCTTCGCGCGCGAGGGGGTCGTGTACAGAAGTCGTCTTGTGTGCGGTGTGTTGTCTTCTGTGTGCCTCGCGGCGCGTTCCCGGTCGAGGCTCCGTAGGAGCTTCTGGGCCTCGGACTCCCGAATGCGGAGTACGCGCGGCCCGACGCGCACGGCCGCGACCGCGCCTTTCCGAATCCAGCGACGCATCGTTTCCACATGGATCCGGCAGCGTGCGGCCACCTCGCTCGGCAGCAGCAACGGATCCTCCTCCCCGAGCGGCGGCGACCCAGGCAGCCCCATGGCCATCGCGTTCCAGGCCTGGCTCACTCGTTCTCGGCTGACGGCGGCGCGGCCGCGCCGCCAGTCTGCGCGGCATTCCCTGCCTGCGTGGTCTTGCGCGGATCGCTATCCAGCGTGATCTTGAGCGCGTCGAGCCGGGCGAGGTCAGCGGCGTACTCGTCGAAATGCGTCTCCGGATCGAGACCGCGCTCGCGCAGGACCTGGCTGAAGGTCGCCTGGCCGCCCCGAATGCGCGCGATGTCCGCACGGGCCTCGCGATCGGGCTCGATGACCGGCATCGGCTGCGCCGTCCAGTCCGCGGCGGGGGTCTCGGGGACCTCGCCGGCGACGAGCGCGGCCTCCATGGCCCAGGCCCAGATCCGATCACAGAGCGTCGGGACGAGCATGTTCCATTGCCAGTCGTAGACGTTGGCCCAATGGGCGAGCCGCGCCATGCGGGCCGAGCTGAAGTTGACGTGGGAATAGTCGCCGCTGATGTCCTCGTAGGTCACGCCGAGTCCGGCGGCCGCGGCGCGCAGCTGGCGCACATCGAAGGTGCCGTCGGGCACCTGCGGAGGCGCGACGAATTTCACCTCCTTGCCGACGGGCAGATATTGCACGAGTCCAGGCGAGAGGGTCCGCGCGAGCGGCGCGATGGCGCTCTGCTCGCCGGCGGGGAGCCCTGAGCCGTCGACGTCGGTCACGAACGCGGTCAGGCACGCCGCGATCTTTTGCTTGAAGAGCGTCGCGTCTTCGTATTCGTCGTAGTCCTTCAGGCGCACGATCACCGGCGCATACCACGAGGGCCCGCGCACCTGGCCTGGCCGCTCGATCTTATAGGCGTGGATCACGTCGGCGGCGGGCACGCGCTGCGACTGGCCGATCAACCAGCTCGTGCCGAGTTGATACGAGGCGCCAGGATGGACGCGAAAGAGCCAGTACGCGACACGTCGACCGTCCGCGTCGTACTCGACGCCTTGCACGATGCGGCCGCCACCCTCGGTCGGCACGCCGTCGCGCGTGGTGTCGAGATGGTCCGGTTCGAGGACCTGTAGCTGCAGCGGGAGCGTCAGTCGCTCGCGCGTGGAGCGCCAGTAGCGCCGCACGAGCACCTCGCCGCTTTCCACGATGGTCTCGATCGCCAGGCGCTGCATGCCATAGACGTTGAGCTGGCCGGCGACGTCGCACGCGGTCGTCTCGAAATGGCGTTGCCACAGGCGCCGCGCGCGCACCTGCGCGCGTGTGCCGGCGCGGACGGGTGTCGGCACGAGGCCCCAGCCGACGGTGTTGTTGGCGATCACCTGTTTGCCGCGTTTCGCCCAGGTGTTGTTGCGCACCAGGTCGCGCGCGATGTTCCTGAGCGTATGGAGGCTGGCCGCGTTCGCGGCGTTCGCGTCGCTGGCGACCTTCTTCCAGTGCTCGGTGCGGTAGCCGCCCTGCGCCGCTTCGTAGTGGCGTAGCAGCGACTCGGCGAGAACACGGGCGCGAATGCGGTCGGCCGCGCGGCGTGGGGCGAGCTGTAGCAGCACGCGATCCAACAGATTCAGGCTGGCCATGGCTAGTCGAAGCCTTTCGTCGTATTCAGGAGGCCGTAGGTGGCGGTGCCCGCCGCGGTGTTGACTTCCTGCTGCATGGCGCTCAGCGCCTGCAGCATGGCGTCCGTCGATTGGTAGGTGACCTCGCGGTCGGCGTACTGCACGCGCAGCACGCCGCTCGCGATCGCCGCCTTCAACGTGTCGATGTCGCTTTGGGACCAGGCCATCGGGTCATCGTCCTTTCTTGAGCCAATCGGGCCGCGGCGGAATCCACGGGCGCGGCGACGGGGTCGGGGAGGTCGGTGCCGCCGGCGCCGGCGGGGGCGGCATGTCCTGGCCGATCGCGGCCTCGAGCGTCTGCCAGTCGGCGTCGCTGAATCGGTCGAGCCCGAGGACGGCGGCGGCCGCGCGCGCGTAGACGCGGCAGTCGAGCGCGTGATTCTCTTTCCCCGGCGGCAGCGTCCACTGATAGACGGTGAAGCCCTGGGCCGTGCGGGTCGCCTGCAGCTGCTCGGCGGTGAGTTGCTGGAAGTAGGCCTCGGCGTATTCCGGGAAGCGGCAGTACCCGGGCGGCTCACCGGCGCCGTCCCTGGCCCGGAGCTTCAGCCAGCCGTACAGCTCGCTCTTCGCGATCGTGGGCGCGATGGGCCAGACGCGATAGCCGACCTTCTTGCCCCCGATCGTGACGTCGATCTTTGATGGCAGGCCGACAAGCACGCCGGCGCGGTCCGTGCCCTTGACCGCGATCACCCGCGACAGCGGATAGCCGCGGGCCCACCCATACACGATCTGGGTGTTGTAGCCGCTGTCGATCGCGAGCATGCGAACCGGGAGCTCGGCGCCGCCGGCGTGGCGGAACGTGCGCTCGAGCAGCGCGGCGAGCGTGGGCCAGGGGCCGGTCGGCGACGTATCGGACGTCTCGCCTGGAATCGCGTGCGCCTCGATCGACCACGACCGCTTGCCGCGGCCCCAGCCCACGACTTCGTAGATGAGGTAATTCTTCTGGACGTCCACACCGGCGGTCAGGAGCAGCACGCCCGGCGGGCACGTGCCGATCGGATAGGGCTCGCGCCGCTGATAGAGCAGCTCCCAGTCTGGCGCCTCGCCGTCTTCCTTCCAGGTCTCGCCGAGGCCGGTATTGACGAACGTCTTGAGCGTCTCCCGGTTGTCGCGGGCCTGTTCGTATTCCGCGGCGAGCTGCGCCCAGCTCGCGTTCGGGGAGTAGCTGTAGGCGGCCCAGATGTGGAAACTCGCGTGTCCCGTGAACGGCGCGTGCGCAACCCACCCAATGCCTGGCTCGCCGTCGCGTTGTCGGCGATCGGCCACCTCGATCATCGCGCGCTTGTCCTTGTGCTCGATGACCCCGCCGCACGCCCGGCAGACGAAGTGCGCCGTCGCTGGGTGCCCCTTCGTCCACCGGAGCACGTGCCCGATCGGGGCGCCAGTGTCCTCATCGGTCACCGCGCGCTGAAACACGAGCGGCGCCATGTGGCCACACTGTGGACACGGCACGTAGTACCGCCGCTGGTCGCCGGCCATGTAGAGCAGCTCGATGCGGCTGGCGCCGGCGAGCGTCGGCGTGCTGCCCCAGACCAGTTTGCGATTCCAGAAGTACTCACTGCGGCGGGTCGCCAGCGCGATCGGGTCGCCCTCCTGGCCGGCGCTCGGCGGATACCCGTCGACCTCGTCGCCAAACACGAGGCGCCGCGACACGCGGCGGAACGCGGCCGGGCTGCGGGCGCCCACGATCTGCAGCACGCCGCCACGAAACCGCTTATGAAGGAGCGTGTTCTTCCGTTCGTCTTCTTCGGGGAATTTCTCCGCCAGCACCGCACAATCGCGCAACATCGGCGCGATTTCTTCTTTGCTGTAGCCTTTCGCGTCTTGAATCGTCGGCTGGATGAGCAGCATCGCGCACGGGTCGTGGTGGATGTGAAACCCGATCGCGGCGTTCAGCATCTTCGTGTAGCCGACGCGCGCGGACTTCATGACCGTGATCTGCTCGACACGCGGGTCGGTGACGCAGTCCATCGGCGCGCGCTGATACGGCAGGGTGTGCCACCGACCAGGTTCCGCGGACGATTCCGGCGAGAGATAGAAGTGCTCGTCGGCCCACTCGGAGAGCTTCAGCCGCGGCGGCGGCCGCCAGGCCTGCAGCGCGTGGGCGACCAGCGCGTCGGCCGAGGCCAGGCCGTCGAGGACCTGCATCATGATGGCGGCCCAGACGGTGCGGCCAACATGGCAGCCCTGGTGTGATAGTCGTCGGCCGCGATCTCGTATCGCTTGATCGCCTCACCGTAACTGGCGTGGAGTCGCAGCCGCGCCTCGTCATAGTCGGTGGCTGCACGCGCGATCTTCGCCGCGGCATCCGCCTGGAGTCGTGTCTGCGTCCCAAGCTCGCGCGCGATCGTATCGACGGCCTTGGCGATGCTCCCGACCAACGCCAACGCCAGCAGCGCACAGAAGATTCCAATCCAGGCGAGCGCAGCGATCATGCAGCTGCTCCGTTCTCTTCCGCTGCTGGCGGCGGCACGAGCTCCTCGAGCGCCTCGCGCACGATCGCGTCGATCGCGGCCAGGTCCTCGAGCGTGAGATGCGGCAGCCGCTGCTTCGCCTTGCTCGGCAGCCCGAGCAACTTGGTGCGGCAGATGGTGATCGCGTCGACGAGTTGCGCCGTGACGACCGCGGCCTCGACCAGCTCGCCGGCGCGCTCGCGGTACTTCAGCTCCGCGAGCTTCGCGCGGAAGTGCTTCTCCCGGGCAGACGCCGTGGCCAGGGATTGGGCGTCTGAGGCTTCAGCTAGAATCCCTTCGTCCGACGACGTCGGAACTGAAGCCGGATGGCCGGTGCTATCAAGGCCGGTTCTGGAATGCCGGTCCCGCGCGTGGGGCGGGGAGAGGGGCGCGCCCTGAATCGCTCCCCGCTGTGGTTCTAATCCACCGTCCGGCGTCGTCGGCCGTAACGCAGCGCGAACCTTCACATCGTCAGGTGCACGCGACAGGTCGGTGTTCGCGTCCCACTCCCGATCCGCCGCCGCCGCGTCAGCGATCCGCGGCCGGTTGTCGACGTACACCAGGCTCGTGCGGAGCCGGCCACTGGCCACCGCCCGCATCACCGCCTGGTGGGAGACCTGCCGGTGACGGGCGTACGCCCGAAGCGAGAGCGATTGTCCGGCTTCAGCTGGACGCGCCGGCGCCGCCCCGCCAGGCCCGGCCGTCTGGCCGCCCTGCCGCGACCGACCACCGCGACGACCCTTCGCGGCTCCTGCGGGCTTCTGCGGCTTCCGACGGGTGGTCCGCCTGATCCGGGTGGTAACACTCATTTCGGCTCAGAGATACGTCTACGGCGCGACGCGGAGCGCCCGCTCACGGCGGCGGCGATCCTAGGACCCAACGGCAGGGGGGGTACGTTGCTGAAGCGCTCAGAAGAGCGTGTCGGCGCGTGTTTGTTTCTTGATGTTGCAGCCGAGATGCGCGAGCTGCACGTTCGCCGCTTCATCTCGTCCGCCCTTCGCGAGCGGAATGACGTGGTCCAGTGATGCAGCTCTCTGGTCAGGCCAGCGGAACGTTCGGCCGACGCGCTTGCGACATAGACCGCAGCGTCCTCGATCGCGTTCGTAAATCGTCCACAACGACGGCAGCCTGTTGCCAGCATTTCGCAGTTTGGCTTTCCGCCGCTTGCTCTTCGCGATGTTGTTGTGTTGCTCGCAACAGTATTTGTGCCGACCCCCGCCGCGGCGTCGCAGGAACACCACGCCGCACCACGCGCATTGTCGTTCGCGACGCAGCCGCGCGCGACACCCCTGGCAGAGCGCCGCGTGATTCCTCGGGTGTAACAGCGCACCACATCGGCAGAACCGCGGCGGCTTCCGCCGCCTTTGATCGGGTACGCGCTGGCGGTAGTCGCGCTTCCGCCTAATATCTCGCTCGCGGAATGTGTCGTCGGTGGCGCGGCGCTCGCGGACGCGTCGTTGCTTGTGCACTCGGCGACAGGCAGGCCCGCAGGTAAGTGATGGTTCGCTCGCCGTGAATTCTTGGCGGCACACTGAGCAGGTGATGCGTAATACGCGACGTCGCCTGGCCTCTGTCGAAGCGCGTTGAGCGCGCCGGCGTTGTTCGCGAATAGACTCTTGATCAGCCATGCCGAGCGGTCTCCAGATCCGCAGGGTGTGGTTAGGGGCGGACCGATGCTTTCAACATCGTCCGTCCCGCTCATTCTACCCGCGATCATCCCCGCCGCCTTGCTGCCTTAACCCGTACCGTGCTCGCGGCCCTGCCGCGCGTGGCGTCACGTGTCGCAGCCGTGACCCGCGCGGTGAGCAGCGTGCGCACGTTGACGCCGTAGTAGTCGCGCACGTCCGCGTACGTGAAGCGCCCCACGAGCGCACGCAGCATGGTGCGCATGTCGTGCACGCGGGCACGTGAGACCGTCGGCGAGGGAGTCGCGTCGACGTCGATGAGCGCATTCACCTGGTCACCCGTACGCAGTAGGTAGAGGACGCAGCCACGTGCGCGTGCTGCGATCGCGACGTAGACCGCGCGCTTCTGCAGTACGAGCTGCCCGATGGCGTGCATCGTCCCGAGCCCAGCACGGAACATCTCGAACAGTGCCGTCGCCGCGGGCCCGTCAGGAATCAGGCGCGCCGTCATGGCGATGCACAAGGGATTCAGCGGCTGCTCGAGCATCGCCGTGATCGTGAGCGTCGAGGACGGCGCCGGCTCACAGGTGGCGAGGTCCGTATCGGTGATCTCGAGGTACTGGCCAGGGGCGTACTCAAACACGCGCACGACGTCGGTCTGCTTCAATTGTCGGTCGCAGGTCGGACACCACTTTTTCTGCTGCAGCCGTGTGAGCGTGGTGGCTGAGCAGCGGTGCGCGTGGTTGAACGAGACCGTTCCGGCGGATGCGTCGATCGTGACAATCCGCACAAGTAGGTTGACTTCCGTGTTAACTACGGTGAGCGTGCCTTTCCAGATGGTGCGCGTGCTCATGCCCAGCGCGCCAACGCCGCGCGCCCTTTGTCTGTGAGATATCCGAGGGAGGGGATCGTCCCCTCCGTCACGTAGCCGCGCGTCCGGAGATCATCGAGGCGCGCGAGGACCGCGCGTTCCCCATGCGCATCGAAGAGCGCGAAGAGGCGCTGCCGCAACGCCGGCGTCTCGGACGGTGCGGCCAACTGGAGGCACGCCAGCGAGAAGTCGTTCAGCGGGCTGGCGATCTTGCGCGAGAGCCGCGGCGGCGGCGGCCAGCGGTGGGGCGCCTTTATCTTTATCACGGTCCGTCGATCAGATGCCCGCCGACGTCGGCCGGCGGATCGGTGAGGGCGCCGAGCTGCGCCCGCAGGTCGGCGAGCTGGGCTTCGAGCGCCGCCAGCTGTTCGCGCTGCTTCGCGCGCGGGTTCACGATGACCATCGACGTCGGTGTTTCACCGATGACCTCCCACGGGTCCTCGTCGCCGACGATGCGGATGGTCCGGGCCATGTCAGGGTTCAGTGGGTGCCCACACGCACCGTGGACACCGAACAGGATGGCCGAGGTTCAGGCCAGGGCGGGTGCGTTGGTGAACTGCAGTGTTACGGCGTGCGCATCGAGCGCAGGCTGATGACGACCTCGTAGCCGAAGAACGCGAAGATGCGCACGATCGTCGATAACTTCAGGTCGCTCTGCATTTTACTGATGTGGAGCACGCCCTGCTTGGACAGGCGCGTGCCGTCGGCCACTTGCTGGACGGTGCAGCCGTGACGTGCCTGTAAGTCGCTGATGTGCTGCCCGATCGCCCCGAGCGCCCGATCAAAGGGTGGGGCGAGGGCGGGCTCGTCGCGGAACGGGTGCACCCAGCGGCGGTACCTCGGCCGTGCCACGCTCAGCAGAATAACAGAAATTCATGAAACCTGTTGTTGCATAAGCAGTTACGTCACGCGTCGAACTCCGAGCGAGGCCGCGATCGTCGTCAGGGTGTCGGCGTACCGACGTAAGTTCTTCGCAATAACCCTCCAACCAACGGAATCGAGCACGGATGTGGTCTTGCGTGCCCATTTCTCAGATTGAGCGGCGTTAGTATTCATCTCGTCAATCACCGCCTGCAGCTGGGCGCGCAGGTCCGCGTTGGCGGCGTCGAGTTCGTCGGCATGACCATCGAAGACCCGTGCAAGGGTCGTGACGAATGGGTGCGCGCTTTGCTGATACTCAGCGGCCTTGTCCCGCCACTGCTGCGGCAGCAATCCAGCTGTCGGCCGTGTCTGTTCACTCATCGGCTGTCACTGTTCTAGCGTGACCACGGTTTTCGGTAGTAGGGCGTGCGCGCCGCGCCGGAGCACACGCGTGCGCCCGGCCAGTCGCGTGTCTGTCAATGCCACCACCCGGTACTTCGTCGGCGTCTCACCAATGATCCCTATACGCTGACGGGTGACGCCAGCCCACCCGTCTAACGCGAAGGATCCGTATCGAATCGGTTCGCCGCACCGTACGTCTGGCGTCGTCCGCGCTTGCTCACTCATCGGCTGACTCCGTCATCGCGACGAACTCGCCGTCCCTCCGGCGCCGCTTCCTGCTCCCGATTCCAGAACAGCACCGCGTCGATCGCCTCCGCATAGCCACGGTGCGCCCCGCTGTGGCCAGGCTCTCGGTCGCACGTCAACACGCACCAGAGGCCAGGCACCGGCCGGCTCGTCGCGCCGCAGTTCACTTCCGGATCCGGAGGACCGCCTCCGCCATCAGGAACCGTATCCGGCCACCCCCTGCTCACTCTGCGCCGGCCTCAATCGCCGTAGAGCCCGCCAAACACGACGACGTCATACGAGGGCCCGCCCTTCGTGGCCGGCACGCGCAGGCCTCGCCAGACGCCGACGGGGTCAAGCGCACCGATTTGCGCGCCGGCGTCGAGCATCAGCTCGGCGAGCTTCATCGCGCCGTACGTCTTGCCGCTGCCGGTGCGCCCGAGCCAGGCGAGCTTCTCGGTCACGACGTCGAGCGGGAGCTTCAGGTGGTCAGCGAGCGTCAGCATCGCAGTGCGCAAACAACCATTGTTGCCCAGCCTCTCGCAACCGCCGCGCCCGCGTCGTCGCGGCGTTCCTGGCGTGATGATCAGCGTCGTACGTCACATGGCAGCGCTGGCACCACGCGACAAGATTCTGGCGTACATAGTTCGACGGGTTGTGATCGCGGTGCGCCACTGTGAGGACGACCTTCGATCCGGTGACCGGGTGTTCCTCGCCGTGCGCGGCGCGGCAGTCCGGATAGGCCGGCGAACCGGCGCACCGCCAGCCCTGCTCGACTTTCACGCGCAGCGCGATCGCGTCCCAATCGGGCGGATAGAGGGCGGCGTTGGCGGCGCTGATCGGCATCGGGCGCGTTACGCCGACACCGCCGCCGTGTCCTCGACGATCTGCTCCGCCTGGATCTCCGCCCGCTGCTCGACCCAGCGCAGCCAGCAGGGGCATCGTGTCAGGCGTTCGGTGCGGGTGTTCGTGTCGAGGACCGCGACGTAGCCCGGGTGCCCGGTGTCTCGGCACGTGGCGCACGGCTCGAATGGCGTCGTGAGAGTGGACCGCCGGAGCGCCAGGGCGAACGCCTCAAGGTCTGACGTCCACGTGCCATACCGCTCGACAATGGCCCGGAACTCCTCGATGTCGTGCCGCCGCGTGCGGTAGACCTTGCGGCCGCGCTCATCCTCCACCGGCTCGCCCCGCGCGTCGTATTTCATGGCGGCGTGACAGAGCTCGTGGTCGAGCAGGGCGCGCCGTTGCTGCGGGGTCACTTCCTCGTGTGTCCAGAACGATCGCCGGAGCAGGATCACAAAGTCCCACTGCGACAGTTCCCGATCGAAGTCGGAGGCCTTCCGACACATGCCGAGCTTCACGCGGCCGTCGGCGTCCGGTTTCCACGAGAGATTCCACGCCAACCCGATCCGCGCCTGGCGCAGGTCGGTGTGATGGAGGTCGACGAGCTCATCGAGCAGGCAGTACATCGGATGCCCGATGACACTGTCGCGCGTGAGAAGTTCGTAGTGGACGGCTTTCGGTTTAGGCGCCTTCGGCATGCTCGACTCCCTTCTGCGGCGGCAGCTCCACGCCGCGCGCACGAAACGCTTCCGTGATCAACTCGATCGCCCCACCGTCGCGAATCATCGTGGTCGTGACGCGCACGACGAGCCAGCCAAGAATCGCGGCATACGAGTACTTGAAACAATCCGCCTGCATGCCTTCGCCGGTGTTGTGCCGACCGCCCGCGCGGATGACGGTTCCGGGTTTCAGTGGAATCGTCTGCCCGCGGCGCCGCTCGTAGCCGCTCGTCACCACGAGGTAGCGGCCGAACGCGCCGCCCTCGACTTCGATGGCGATGCGGTGGCCGATGTACGCGTAATCGAACGCCCACTTCCGACCGATCGATGTGGCGAAGAGATGCTCGGGCTCCGGCTCCGGCAACCCAACAGCCGCAAGCTGCGCCTCTAAGTCCGGCCGCTTGCCGGTGCTGACCTTCTGCGTCGCGAAGAGGCGCGGGTGGCGAGCGGGGCGCGGCATTAGAGGCGGCTCGCCATCGGCGGTGCCAGCACCGCGTCCGCGATGGCATCAAGTTTCTTCTGACTCATGCCGAACCCTCGATAAGCGTCTGCATTTCAACGCAGGCTGGGATATGTCTAGCCGCGTCTGGCCCTCTGAACACGCTGGGGCACTTCAAAGAGCAAAACCCTGGTTGCGCGACCTTGAGCGCCGCCAGCAGGCGGTCTCTCTGCTCGGACAGACACGCGAAACAGTCATTGGGCCGCGAACCGACTTCATGGTCTTCGCCGCACTCCAACAGCGCATCCATTTACAGTCCCTCTCTCGGCTGCAAGCACGGCAGCGCCGCCTCGCCGCGCGCTCTGAAGTAGGCCGCGATCTCGGCATCCGTGTATCCGAGCCGTTCCAAAACTCTCTCGCGTTCAGGGGCGGACAGAAAGCCGATGGCCGCTTCGACGTGCTTGCAGGTGACGCACCTTTCCTTCAGGTTGAGCCCGGCGTCCGTCTCACTCACCGTCGCAGCCTCCGCCGCCACACCGGTTCCACGGCCCCGATCGGCTCCAACCCGAGCGACGGCTGATGCCTCACGTCGAGCGACGGCGCCAGCGGTTCTTCGATGCTGTCTGGGGCCGGCTCTCCGGTCATGTCCTCGCCGCACGCCAGGCACCGGACCCGCTGGGCCGTGCCGATGCGGTATTCGAGATACGGCTCGCCCGTCGCGATCGCGCCGTGACAGTTGCCACACCGGCGCGCCCCGTGGGCGACGCGCCATGAGCTCACGCCGGCACCTCGCTCGCCGCCGGCAGCGCCAAGACCGGATAGTCAGTGACACCGAGCTGCGCGAGCCGCCCGCGATAGCGCGCGAAGCAGGTGCAGCGCTTGACGCGTGCGACGCCGTCGGTGTCCGTGAACGCCGCCCATCCGCCCGTATCGCGGCACCCCGTGCACGGCGTAAACGGGTGCGCCTGCAAGAGCGCCTGGCGTTCAGCTTCCGCGTCCGCGCGCAGCTCCGCGGTCGACGGAAAATACCGCCGGTTCGCCGCACGAATCAGCGCGCGATCGAGTAATTGGCGCGTGGGGGCCGGTGGCGCCAGTAGCGCTGCGTGGTAGAGCCGCCAGGTCGGCTCGTCGCGCGCGTCGTGAAAGTGCAGGGCTAGTGGCAGGATGTACCGTTGGAATTCCTCGAACGTCACGGCACCCTCCCGAGTCCGCGGAGCACGTCGACGGTTCGCGCGGAGAGATAGGGTTGCTGGTCCGGCTCGTCCTGCCAGCGCCCCTGAGAGAGCCACGTGCGCGGATGGGGAATAAACTGGCCGCCGTCCTTGAGCCATTGCGGAGAGGTCCGCTGCTGCTCGACCGCGGCGATCATCTGCGCCGTGAGCGCCTCGGTCGGCGTGATCCGCTCCCACACCGCCCACGCGGCTTCTTTCCCCACCTTGCGCGGATACACGGTCCAGAATTGCTCGAAGCGTGCGCGGTGTGTACGTACCACCACCTGATCGGATGTACGATCCGATCCGGATCCTGAATTCTCAGCAGAGTACGTACTTGAGAGATCCGTACACGTACTGATCACGGCCGGCACTGCCGCCCCATCCGGCGCGTGATCATCGCAGAGGGTCGGCGCCGCCGGCCGATCGCGTCGGTGATCCCCGATCACGGCCGGCACTGCCGCCCCATCCGGCGGTGCGGGGAGAACACTCCGCGGCTCGCTCTTATGTGGCTGCTGGTGTTTGTGCCACGTGGGAATGGCTATCAGTCTGCTGCCGTCCCGTTCGTACCTCACGATGAGCCCCGCGTGTGCGAGACAGCCGAGGCCCGCTTCGATGTCGAGGTCGTCATAGGGAAATAGCTCGCCTTTGATCCGCCGCGGCCGGTCTTCGAGCCGGCCGTCCCGATCGGCAATCGTCCAGAGTCCGGCGAACAGCAGCCGCCACTCGAACGGGAGCGCGGTGAGGGTATCGGTCACGAAGAACCCCCGCTTAATGAACCGCCGTACGGACATCCCCCTCCCCTGCTCGTCCTTCCTCGGAATCGTGCGCCTGGTGTGGCGCCGGATACGTACCGCGCAGCGCCTGCTGCACGATCGCCTTCGTGTCTGCCGGAAAGTCCTTCGTGGTCATCCACTGCAAGAACCCGGGATCGCAGAGCCGCAGTGGGACACCGGCGTACTTCCCGAACCCGATACACGCGTCGCCGCCCCGCCAGACGATCTTCCCGTCGCGATCGACGAAGGACGGATCGCGCGCAATCGCGTCGAGGCCGTCAATATCGCGCGGGAGATCTGGGTAGCGGTCGAATTGCGCGACGAGCACGCGGAGCGTCGCGATCACGTCGGCGGTGGTGCCATGGGCGCCGTCGTGCGCCTCCCCACAGAAGAACTGCAGGGCGGCCGCGAGCGTCCGCGGTTCGCGCTTCATGAAAATCTGCCTGACGTCGACCAGGCGCGCGGTCTCGCAGGGGTGCGGGCGCCCGACGCGCCGGCATTCGGCGGCGATCAGGCGGACGTCGAACCGGCGATGGTTGAACCCCACCAGGTCGGCGCCGCTCAGCAGCCGCTCGACGCGCGGGCTGATGCGCAGGAACGGCGGCGCCGTCGCCACGTCGGCCTCAGTGAGGCCGTGGATCGCAGAGACTTCCGGCGCAATCGGCACGCCTGGGTTGACGCGCGTGTGCAGCGTCTCGACGTCGAACGTCACGGGCTCGACGCGCACGATCGTCAGCTCGACGATGCGGTCGAGCTCCGGGTTCGTGCCGGTCGATTCGAGGTCCAGCGCGGCCAGCGGCCGCTGAATGGTCAGCAGCCGCGCGACGACGCCGAGCAGCTCGCCGAGGACCTGGTCTGGGGCGATGGCGAGAGCCGACGCACTCATACGCCGACCAGCTCGCGAGTCGCGGCGACCGGCCCAGGGTGACTCGGCTGGTCGTCACTAAAGCTGTTCTCGACGAAGGCGAGCACGCGCTGTCGGTCGCGCGTGCCGAGCGGCATCAGGGCGGCGACGACGTTCATGAGCGCCCGCGTCGCCGGATCGCTGATGGCCTCTTGGAGTCGTTCACCTTCGGACTTGTCTTTCACCTGCACTGCGACTTTCATGACGGCACCTCCGGTGTTGGCGCGGCATCGCCGAGCCGTGTGATCTCCAGCGTGAACCGCCCCTGCATGTCGGTTCTCGTGTATTGCTGTTTCAGCGCCTCCGGCAGCTCGAGGCGCGAGGACTTCCCCCACGTCCCCGACACGTGAAAGTGGCCGCAGATGCCCTGCTCGACGCCGCGCAGCTGCTCCTTGATGCGCTTGTCGAGCCTGGCGTATTCCTTCCCGGCGGCTTCGATCTGCGCGCGCCGCTCGAGCGCCGCCTCGAGCTCCGGATCCGTGAAGACCTGGACGCCGGGCGACGAGATCGGCGGTTGGCAGGCGGTCCCGAAGAACGGGCACCGCTGGCACTCCCCGGGCTGGCCGACGAGAAAGTCCGGCAGCGTACTGGCGCGCTGGTGGTCGATGGCGCGCTCGGCCCTGGTGAGGAACTCCTCGACGCGGTCGAGATGCGCGTCGAGCTCCACCGGCAGCGGCAGCGGCAGGCCGGACCGATCGAGCAGCAAGAACCCGAACGGCTGCGCGGTCGCGTAGAGGTAGACCAGGAGCTGATACCCGCCGCTCCGCGTCCACGGTTGGTCGAAGAGGTCCTCGAACCGGTCGATGCGCTCGACGAGATGCGGCGCCCACGCCTTCACCTCGAGCGGCGCGCTGACGCCGGGCGCCTGCACCCGCGCGTCGACCTTCCCGACGATGGCCACGCGGCCCTGACGGTCCTTCACCTCGAACCGCTCCTGCTGGCCGATGACCTGGAATGACGGCTCGGCATCGCGGCCGATGCGCGCCAGGTCGGTGAGGAGGTCCCGTTCGCGATCGTCGCCGCGGCGGAACCGTGCGAGCACCTCCGGCGGGAAGGGCGGCTTCTGATCCGGGACCGTCATGTCGAGCACCATCCGGCGGTCACAGACGCTCCAGCCGCTTGCGTACACGTAGGGATGCGGGGCAGGGGGTCGGCGGTCGCGCTCGAGAAACCGGGACCAGGACGCCTCGATCGCGGAGGCCAGCTGCGCCGGGGAGATGGCGGCGGTGCTGCTGGTCACAGCGACTCCAGTGCGCGGTTCAGCCCGAAGCGGATGACGCGGAGCTCGTTCTCGCTGAATGCCGGCGGATGTTCAGGCCCTTCCGGACCTTCGTACGCGATCTCAACGATGTTCTTCAGGCCAGGTCCCAGGTGCTCGGTGATGCGTGCGACGACTCCCGCGACCGCCGCCTGCACCATGTCCGCGTTTGCGCCGGTACCGAATTCCGGATCGAACGAGTCGGACACAGGGCCTGGCATCACCGCCTCCTATTGCCACGGCCGCCGCCGAAGTCGAGATCCGAATCGGTGATGAGCGGCGGTTCGTCGGCGGGCACGGGAGAGGCGGGCGCCGGCACGGACTGCTGCGTCGGCGCGCTGTTCGCCGTCGCCTGGCCGGCACCCTGTTGAGCCTTGACGTCGATCGGCTTCGAGCGCGGGTCCTGCTTCCACTTCTCGAGGTCGAGCGTCCACTTCTTGTCCTCGTGCTGCTTCCACCGCGGGCACCCGTAGAACGGCCCGCGCGCGCTCGAGCGCAGGACCGCGACCGCGCCGCAATGCGGGCAGCTCGGCGGCACGACGTCGGTCGGCGCGTCGGGATGCTCGCCACCGGATCGCTCCTGCGTGGTCCCGAAGCCGCGGCCGCGCCGACAGTCAGCCGCCTTCTTATGCGTGCCGGTCCACGCCGCCTCGAGCTCCGCGAGGGGCACGGAGCCGAGGCCGGCGAGCTCGCGTACGATCTGCCCGTCGAGATTGGCCCGGGCGGCTTTCCGCACGGCGAGCTCGAGCGCCGCGCCCGTTTTGTCTTTGCAGAAGTCCTCCGTCGACGAGCGCCCGCCCTCGATGCCTTCGATCATCTGTCCCGTCAGCGAGCACCGGCCGTCGCCGCGCACGAGGTAATGAAACGTATTGGCATCGGCGCCGGCGATCTTCTCGGGCGCGTGCACGTTCTCGATGCCAATCCCGAAGATGTCGCGCACGCGTTCGCAGCCGGAATCCTGCAGGTAGCCGACGATCTGCCCGCCCTGATCGTCCTTCGCCTTGAACAGGATCCAGTCGGTCGGATGCGTGGCGCGGATGCCGGCCTTGCGCGCCGTCTCGAGGACGCGGATGCGGGCCTCGATGATCTCGTGCCCCTCGCCTCGGAGATTCGCAAGTTCGGCGAGGGTGGTCGGGACGCCGGGGTGTCGAATCAGGTCCGTCGTCGGTTCGTCCTCGCGGTCGAGGACGTCGGTGTCAGTTGTCGGCATAGGGGCCGCCTTTCAGTGCGGTGATGGTGGTTGGTGAGTGGGGGTGGGCGACCAACTGCAGCCGGTGGCCGTTGGTGGAGCGCAGTGAAGAGGCCGAGGTCTGGGGTCGAACCAGATCGCCGGACACCGTTGGGGTATGAGCCCGTGGTGTGCGCAGCGGCGCCAGCCGTCCTCGGCGTGTGATGACGATGCGCAGCCAGTGGAACCGGCGAGCCGCGTACTGCAGGTCCTGCCGCAGGTCCTCGCGCAGCTCACGGTGGAGACACGCGGCCGCGACAGCCGCCACGCAAAGCGCGAGAACCGCGAGCAGGTAGACAAGGAACGTCATCGCTGCAGCTCCTCCCGGATGGCCTCGCACTCGTCCTCGATCGCCTGTTGCATCGCGCGGGCGGCGCGGTTGACGAGGTCGTTGTACGTGAACGCGGACGTCTTCTCCGGATCGAGCTCCTGCAGCAGCTCATCGATGAAATCGGAGGCGAGGCCCCACACGCTCGGGTCGACGGGGATGACAGGGTGTGGCATCGCTCAGTCCCTCGGATCCGGCACGTCGGGATTGACGCTCACCGCCGCCTCCGCTGCGCGAGGTAGAACGGCACCATGAACACGACCAGCAAGACGAGCACCCAGATGATCCAGGTCATGACCGCCGCTCCAATTCTGGGAACAGGTCGACGGCGCTTGTCGGCGCGATGTCGATGGTGACGCGCCGCGTCGCAGTGAACGTCCGCGCGGCGCCGGAGTGTGCGTCCCGCAACGTGACCGGCACCCGCACGAGCGATTCGCAGTGGGCGCGACTCGCATTCACGTAGAGCACGCGGAAGCGGCGGCCGCCCATCGTGAACCGTTGCCCGCGCTGCAGCAGGCTCATGACTGCACCTTATGCAGGAGCGCGAGCGTGATCGACGCGTCGCAGCCCTCATCCGCGTGGGCGAGCACGTGCGCCACGGCGGCGGCCAGCCGCGTGGTGGCCTGCTCAATGTCCCCCGCGCGCGTCGTCTGACGAGCGAGATGATGCGACAGGTCCACGCGTGCGCCGTTGGTCGTGTCGGTGAAGGAGACGGCGAGATAGATCGCATGGGGGCGTCCATGTGTCTCCGGTCCGGGCTTCTGCTTTGCGGTCGCTTCTGGTACGCTCATCGCCGTTACTCCTTGCGCGCCCTGCTGCGGCCGACGGCGCTTCCAACGCCGCGCGGCCGGGCGCGCGTTCTTCCTTGTCAGTGCTGTCGCCAGCGCACGTCCCGCACCAATCGACTGCGGAGGTCGTCCAGGAAACTGGTTGTGGGAGCCGCCGAGTCGCGGGGGACGACTCGCAGACGCCGCTTCTCCCAGCCCGCGCGTGTCACACGCGCAGCCGGCACGGTCCTCGCGTGCCATCGGCGCTGGCTGCATGCACGGCTCCAACTCTCTTCAACGGCCACGACGATCGCGTCCCCCACCAACCGGCGGCGATCGCGGCGCTCGGCCCATCGGGCGCGCAGGTTCGTGACGAACAGGCGCAGCAGCTCACCCACGAGGCCCACCCCACGGCTCGCCGATCGGCCCGAACTCGAACGTCACCGCTGGCGGCGCGCCGTGTCCGGTGAGCCTGGTCCGGACGGCGGCCTGGAACGCCTCCTCGGTGTCGACAGCCAGCGTGAGCACGTGCCGATGGATCGGCACGCCGGCGATCACGAGGTAGACGGTGCCGCGGAGCGGGCTAGCCATAGCGCTTCGCCTCGTCCAGGTTCGCGAGGGACCGCCGCGGCAGCCGATGCGGCACGCGCGAGACGTCGGGGTACTCGCGGTCGGCGGCCGCGACGTGGCGATGGCGCGTGATGAACGCCGCGAGGTCCTCTTCGGTGAATCGGATCGGCGGCTTCTGCTCGCCGGTGCCGATGCGGATATGCGACAGCTTGCCGGCGCGGACGAGCGCCCGCACGGTGTCGTCGCTGACGCCGAGCCGCTCGGCGGCCTTGGCGACGGTGAGGAGCGGCGTCGTCATACTCTCCTCCTCCGCTGTTGGCCGAATTCGCACTGTAGCGCGTCGACGATGACGTCACTACACTCGCCAGCAGCAAACAGCGCGGCAGCGCGGTCCACGTATTGACGGAGCAACGGCAAGCCGGCGCGACGTACGGCGGCTTTCGCCCAGGCGCGCTTGCGAGCGGCCGACAGCCGCGCCCGCACCTCGGGGTTCGCCCAGGCGCGCTTGCTCGCGGCCGACAGCCGCGCCCGCACCTCG